>Ga0210409_10008936_pt1 | contig 10160 bp, 9 predicted proteins | sample IncBWH17MmetaG_FD_161649 | JGI IMG/M metagenome (GOLD analysis project Ga0210409, IMG submission 161649) | Forest soil microbial communities from Barre Woods Harvard Forest LTER site, Petersham, Massachusetts, United States - Inc-BW-H-17-M | ecosystem: Environmental > Terrestrial > Soil >...
ATCGGTTGGCTGGAACCGGTGCTCCCGGCCGCTGGCTCGGGCGCCGGACCCAGCGGTTGGATTTTGTCCACCCAGCCCTCGGTGTCGGTTACAGTCAAGCGAAACGAAATCGGTTGATCCGGCGCGAGACCGGCCAATTGATTGGTGTCTTTGACGTCAAACGGCATAGTCATCCCCGGCATATAGTCCGGAATGGCTTCGTGCTTGATCTCGATCTCCTTCCGCTCGGGGTGAATCGCCTTGACGATCCCCTTCACCTGGAAAACGCGTTCATTCGTGTTCTGTCCGGCCGGCTCCGTCGAGTCGGAGGTGGTCCTGGAAGACCTTTCACAAGCGGTTAATATCAAGACCGCCAGACACCAAATCAGAACAAAACGCACCATAAGAGACTAAGTTGCCTCACCTTGGCCCTGTGTGGCAAGACCCGGACTTCGAAATTGAAATTCTCGCTTATGTTCCTAACCTGATGCCTGTCGTTTCTTTATGAGCACGGATAGCCACCACAACCTGCAGTTTATTTTCGGGCGCCGGAGTATTCGAGTGTACTCACCAGGCGACATCGATGAAGCCACTGTCATCCGCCTCCTCGAAGCGGCCATGGCGGCGCCCTCAGCCATGACCAAAGACCCCTGGCGCTTTGTGGTCGTGCGCCAGGCCGCCATGCTTTCGGCCCTGGCTGGCGTGCTGCCGGGAGGCAGGATGCTAAGCACGACGACGCTGGCGATTGTCGTTTGCGGCGATTTGGACGCGGCCTTTGAGCGGGAGACAAGCTTTATGCTCCAGGATTGCTCCGCGGCCATCCAGAACCTCTTGTTAGCGGCGCACGCTCTGAGCCTGGGCGCCTGCTGGGTGGGCGTACACCCAAGCGAAAGCGCGATCCGCCAGCTCAAAGAACTCTTCGACTTGCCCTCTCCGGTGATCCCGATCGCCGTCGTCGCGCTCGGGCATCCCGGCGAAGATCCAGGGCCACGAACCCGTTTCAACCCGAGGTACGTCCACTCGGAAAAATGGTGATCCCAAACAGCTCCGCGGATTGAGCCACCCACGGCGCCGTCACGGCTGGGCTTGCAGGTACTTCTCGGCGAAGCTGGTTTCGTCCGGGCCCGCCAGCACATAAGTGTCGTCCCCATGCGTCCAGCTTGCGGTCAGCAATCCCTCCAACGGCGCAAGTTCCGCCTTGGAAACGTTCGCGGGTGGAGGATCTTTCACCGCCGAGCGCTTCAGGACAAAAAGGAACAGCATCCGGTTGCCCCCGCGGTCAAAGCAAACCATGCTCACGGAGTGGCCGCGCCAGCGTTGGAGGCCACCGCCCTTGAGCGGAAGCTGCTCCAAACCCTGGGTCAAACGGTAATCCGCGGGAGCCCCTTTCTTGGCGATGAATTGCCGAAGTTGGAGCGGATCCGTGGTCTCCAAATCCATCCCATACACACGCACCGCCGCGCTCACCATCGTTTCCCGATAATCGGCGAAGCGGTCCGGAACAGAAGGTCGCAGGAGGAAACCAGCTATCCCCAACAAGAGCACAAAAATCGCGGCCGCAGCAATCCAGACCGGGCGTTGCCAAAAAACAACCGGGTGCACGATTTTATGCGACGCGAGCAGCGACGCCTTCAGCTGAGAGGGCACTTCGAGCTGCCTGAGCTTGGCTCGCATCAAGGCCTGGAAAGCCTGATGTTGCTCAAACCAGCTTGCCAGCTCCGGGTCGTGGCGGGCCAGTTCCATTGCCTCCTCCATTTCAGGGTCTTGGAAATCTCGGGCACCGGACTGGTAGAGTAGCAGAATCTGTTTGGCCTGAGCCCGGTTCACGAGGGTTCCTCCGGGGGCAGATTTCCTTGCGCCTGCACCAAGGCCCTGAGTTGGGCAAGGCCCCGCGCTATGCGCGATTTAACGGTTCCCAGCGGGGCACCGAGGATTTCGGCGATTTCGTTATAGGAACAGTCTTCCAGGTAGAACAGGGCGACGGCCGCCTGGAATTGCGGATCGACTCGCCCCAACATCTGCACAATGGTCCGGCCATCCAGAAGGTCAACCAGGGCCGGGTCCACATTGGGCAACTCGTCCTCAGCCTGCTCGACCTCCAAGTGAGGAAAGCGAGTCGCTCGTCTTCGGGTCTCAAGGAAACGCCGATGCAATGTAGTAAACAGCCAGGCCTTTACTTTCGAGGTGTCCTTGAGTTGATGCCCCTTGGTGCCCCAGGCCAGGAATGTATCTTGGACCAGGTCTCCCGCATCGCTTTCGGTTCTCGTGAGGCTCATGGCAAACCGGTACAGCGGGCCATAGTACATATCCACCAAATTCTCAAACTCTAGCGGCTGCTGGCCAGCTTTAACATATGAGCGGCGAGCTGACACAAAAGTTCCGGTGAAATTGGCGCCTCGAGGCTGTATTTGAGGAAGGTCACGGCAGACGCCAATTCAAAGTGGCAAAAACTGCCTGGGCTTGAAAATTACTCGCGTCACCCGTGTTGGCGTCCGAGTAGCGATAGTATCGGTATTGGAGGCCCAGGGTTTTGCCTTTGCCAATGTGGCGTTTGACGGCGGCCTCAATCGCCTGTTGATGATAATGCGTGCCCAATGGTAATCCTCCCGCAAAGTTATCCTGCTCAAAATCCGCGGTCGAGAACGAATACCCAGCTACCAGGTCGGTCTTATCGTTCAAGGCCAGGGTTCCGTTCAGCATGGCTGTGTAGATGTTTCCCTGGTACGGCGCTACGCCAGTAAAGTCATTGGCGTCAGTGCGAGTCCTGGCGTGTTGAAAGACAAAGGTGGACGAAAAAAACAACCGTCGCCAGGGGCTCAGAGTGGCATTGAGGCTTGTCAACTGCGAGTCATAGCTACCCGCCAAATGGCCGCCCCCGGGCGAAATGCCACCCAGCAGGTTGTTGAGGGGGTCGTCGACCGGGTCGGTCGTGGTTCGATAGTGATTCTTGGTCCATTCATAGGTCAGGCTGGTTTGCAACCAGGCTGCGATTTGGAGCGATAGTTTCGTCTGGGCTTCATTGGAAAGCAGATCGCGTGACCGGATAAAAGCCGGATAACCTTCCAGGCCAAGGGGCTCCTTAAGATTCGTATCATAATCGGTTTCGTCATCGTACCGGCGGTAATGCCCCGAAAACGATACCCGACGCCAGGGCGAGGTGTTAAAGCCGACGCGAAAATCCGTCAAATCGCTCTTGATGTCAGTATTGCGCAGGAAAGGCGTCAGCCCGTTGATTTCTTCTTCATACATACCAACCGCGTCCTGCCGGAACCGAGCGTCGGCGAACAACGTCGTAAAGGGGATCTTACTGAACCGCAGGCCCACGTCTTGACTGAAAATCGACCGGTCCAGGTCCGAGTTAATGGATTCGGGCTGGTCCAGCGGGAAAATGAACGGAGCAAACGGCAGAGCGATATTGACATTGGCCGTTGCGATTCCGCTCTGGCGGGTCCACTCGTTCTGGGTGCCGAGTGACAAGGTCAGACCTTCCCAGGAACCCAGTAGCGAGCTCACGCTGAACACGTGGGACTCGCGTTCCAATTCGATGGATTGAGAGTTCCACCCCGGCGCCACCAAACTCGGATCCAGCAAAGCCGGATTCAACGTGCTCACATCCGCCGCCCCATCTCCATTCAGCCGGCTGTACAGGTAGCCCCCCGACGCGAACCACCAGTCCGTGATCTGCTTCTCCACATGAAAGGTATTGGCACCTTGAAAGTACCGTTCCTGGTCCCTGGCGGACGTCAGAGCAAAGCTCGTCGCACCCAACCTGAAGGAGCTGTCGTTGGATTGCAGGGTTTCGAGGTTGTACCATTCCCCGCGGAAGCTGTCGCTCAAGTCAAAGCCCGCCAGTTCGTACTCCACGTCCAGTTTTAATAGATGAACCCGCTCGGAAACATTTTCGAAAGCTGGATAAATGTTGCGAATCTCAGTCCCATTGCTCACCGGGCCCCAGTGGAGGGTGGATTGAGTCCCGTCGCGGTATTGATATTCATAGCCGAGAACGATCCGCGGCCACCGCGGAAGGGTCAGACCGAACTCAGTCCAAACACGCCCGTCATCGATGTGGAGATCCCGGTCGAGGCTCAGGAAGGAGGGAGTAAACAAAGGATAGTGCCCACCCCGATCGTCGTAGTACCTCCGGAACTGCGACCAGCCAAATCTCGCGAATCCCAAATCATTCTTTTCGGCCGAAAGATTGATTTTATAATCGTCCACCAGGACATGGCCGGAGGCCGTGATTTTGGAATCCGCTGACGGTTTTTCCACCATTTCAAAATCCTCGAGACCCCCGTTCCAGCCGTCCCGTTGCCAGTAAAGTTCGCGGAATTTCTTGGCGTCTCCTCTGACGGCAGTGCCCCCGACAATGGGAACGACCGCCAGCTGGGTTGGCGGTTCTCGTAAGGTCGGTCCCCACACAACGCCTTGATCTATCCAGGCACGCAGCAATGCGATTTGCCGGCTGTCCAGCGGGGTGCCTCGTCCTTCGGGTGGCATGGCAATCTCTTCATCGAGCCGCGCCACGTACCGAATCAAGGGGCTCTGGGCGCTTTTACCCGGTATAATATCGACGCCGTGTTCGCCGCCTTTGAGGGCTGCCTCCCGCGAAGTCAGCCGGAAGTGACTCTTGGGTTTCTCATCGGAATGGCATTTCAAACATTGGCTCTGGAGAATAGGGCTGATATCGCGCGTAAAATCAATCTTCTGCGCCGCCGGAGGTGGCAGCTTGCTTTCATCGGTCTCCGCGGCAAAGACGATCGAAACAGGCCCAAGCAGGAAAACGGTGGCCCACGCGCCCAGCCCAAGCATTTCATGAGTTGCCGGCGATCGATTGCGCCTCCTCTCATTAACACCCCGCTTCAGCGGGGTGACCAAGTGATCCAGAAAGGTGAACCGCTTCAGCGGTTTCTTGCGGGTGGAAACCGCTGAAGCGGTTCGAACTCTGCGCCCATTCATTAACACCCCGCTGAAGCGGGGTGTTAATGAGAGGCTCCTCAGGAGAGTGCGCGGACCATGAAAGCGCCGGTCAAAGCGAAGCCCACACCATTTTGTCTCGGCTAAGCCGCTACGATTGCTCTGGTGGGCTCTGTTCACAACAATTCAGTATCGCAACCGAATATCAATGTTAGAGCCATGGATGGCAGTGTGGCAGCCCGAAGACCAACAGGTGCCCATCCGCATGAAGCTCGTATGGTCGATGTTGCCGATGTAAATTTGGCCGCGAGCGACGCTCGGGCCCTGGACCTGGGCATGACAGCGCAAGCAAAGGTTGGCGTCACGCTGGGTCAGCAGTTTCGCGTTAACGGACCCATGCACACTGTGGCATACGGTGCAGCCCTCGCGGATTGCAGGGTGTTCGAAGACAAACGGCCGCGTTTGCTCGCGGTGACACTGCCCGCAAGATTCATTGGGCCGGGCCATGGCCAGCCCTCCGGCCGGTTTGAGAATGTCGCCTCCGTGCGGGTCGTGACACTGGACGCAGTTCATCTTTTGCTCGAGGACAGGATGATGTTGGGGCAGGTGGAATTCGGCCTCAACCGGACGATGACATTCAAAGCAAGCAGCAGGATTCTTTCCCGGGTTGACAATGAATTTGCCCCGGCCTCCGCCCGTGGAGACATGAAGACTGCCCGGGCCGTGGCAGGATTCACAGCCGGTCTGGCCGGCGGTCCTCACGTCCTGAAGCCGGATGCGGGCATGCGGACTGGCGGGAAAGACGCGTGAGATATTGGTATGGCATTCGGCACAGGAACGATCCCCCACGAAGCTGGCGCCGGCAATTTCCGGGGCCGCCGTCAGGCTAATCGGCTCGGTTGAGCAGGAGTTCAGCAGCGCCGCACCGCCGACGACCAGGGTCAGGATCAAAATGGCGCCGATGACCCGCGGGCCGCTCATGAGGGCTTGTGCTTTCCGGTCACCGCGGCCTTGAGCACCTCGGAGACTATCTCGTCGGATAAGTCTCCGCCAATCGGGAAGACCATCTGCAACCTGCCGGAAGCATCAATAATCATGGTGCGAAAGTTGTGGTTAAACAGGCCGCTGTCGGGCTGATAGTCCACGTTCGAAAGCCGCGCCAGTTCCGCAATCTTGTCTTTGGGACCCGTCAGAAAACTCCAGTGCGCCGGATCATACTGATATTTCTCGCCATAAGCCCTCAAAACAGCCGGAGTGTCGAACGCCGGGTCGAAGGAGACCGACAGGAAATGCCAGTTCGTCGGCGCCTGGGTCATGGCGCTGAGCTTGTGCGAGGCCTCGGCAAAATTCTTCGAAAGCCGGGGACAGAAGTCCGGGATGGGACAACGCGTGAAAAAGAAAGTCATCGCCAACGCCTGCCCTTCGAAGGAATGCAGCGTGACGGCCTGTCCCAGTTCGTTGGTAAATGGGTAATCCAGCAACGGATGGTGCGGCTGAGCGGACGTATCTTTGACCGGGGATTCCCGGGGTTCAACCGGATGAATCAATTCACCCGTGCCGAGTCTGATGATCCCTTCGATCCAGCTTTCCGTGTCGGTGATTGACAGCCTAAAAGAGATTCGGTCGCCGGCCTGCAGCCCGTTCATCTCTTCGGAGCGCCGGAGCTTGAAGGGCATCGTCATCGCGTCCATGTACGTGGGGATCGCCTCGTGCGCAATAACAATAGACTTTTGCTCGGGCTCGAGTTTTTGGATCGTGCCTCGGACGGTATAGGTGTGAACCCGCGAGGTTGGCATCGAACCAGGGCCGCGGCCGCGCCAAAAGCACAGAACCGTCAGCGCGCCGAGTAAGCCCAGCAACCCCAGCAGCCCAATGAGTCGTCCGTTGGCAAGCCCCACGCGACCCCACTGAACTTTGAGCGTTCTTTGCCGCTGCCCGATCATGGACCTGAAACAAGCCTGACCCGGTAAAAGTTTGCGGAGCGCGTGGCCGCGGGGTCGCGGAAAGTAACTTGGCCGCTGGCGGCATTATTTGTGGCCACCGGGCTCCAGTTATGCAGGTCAATACTTCGGTCCACGGCATAGTTCAAGCCCGGGGTCGCACTGTAACTGAATTGAAAATTCACGGCCGAGGTCTTTTGCGCCGAACCCAACATCACGGTCGCCGGGGACACGACAGTGATATTGACGGCCGCTGAGGTTGTTGAAGCCCCACCAGTGTCGGTGGCCACCGCTGTCAAAGTGTAACTGCCCGCTGCCAGGTTGCTCACCATGAGGCTCGTGTTGCCGGGTGGGTTGGTAATCGTCCCCAGCAGCTTGGTTCCGGCCATAAAGTCGACCTTGGTGACCGTCCCATCGCTATCCCCAACCGTGGCCTTGATTGTTCCCGTCCAGGGCGCTGGGAAAGTCGCGCCGTTGGTCGGTGTCGTAATGGCGACTGTCGGCGGCACATTGGTCGTGGTTTGCGACTGCACGGTGACCGAGGCGGTCATGAACGAATGCACAAGGCAGTGATAGGGAAAGGTTCCGGCAGAATTGAATGTGTGCGAAAATGTCGCTCCATGGGCGAGGATCCCTGAGTCCCATAGGGGGGTCGTGTTAGCGCTGGTCGAGGAATGCGATGCCGAGCCCACCCAGTTCCAGGTCACCGAGTCATTGGGGTTAATCGTGACTGCGGCAGGGTTAAAGGCGAAATCCACGATGTTCACGTTGGTGCCCGCTCCCAAAGCCCTACCCGCTGCGAAACCAACCAACCCCACTAGCGACGATACCCACAAACCTCTAATTCTCCATGCTTTCATAAAAACCACCTGAAGAAGATACTTTTGAGGGACACATCGGGTCCCTTTCACATGTGACGTACGGGAACGCGTTTTGTTCCTGGAGAGAGTGGAACCCCTAGAGCGCTCAGGGGAGAAGGGCCCCGCTGGCTCGTCGACGCCCTGGAAATCTGTGGTCGGCATCCCGGGCGCCGGGACTCACTCAGGCCTCGTTCGCTACGGCTCGCTGATGTGCAGAGTATATTCCTGGGAGAGGGCGCTATCGGGCTTGGGACGGCCCATCGCGTTGTAATCGAAGTCGAACTTGTACCGATAATGCACCAGACTGCTTCCCGGAGGTACCGGCACCAACCCCTCCCAGCGGTTAGTCATCAAGTTGGTCGGCCTCATCGGGTAAATGTCGGTTCCGACCACGATCTGCGGTTTAATGGTATCCCAGCGCAAGGTTTGCTGGCGACTGGACATGGCCACCTCGACAGGATACAGGTTATTGGCATTGCGGGTCTGGTGGACCGGCGTCAGATTAGTGAAAGTGGAGGTGCAGCCTGCCAATAAAAGCGGCGCAAATAAAACCGGCAGAAATCTTTTCAACATAGCGCTGGGAGCCTGACAAAGCGGCCCCCCGTTGTAAAGGGCTTTTCGTGTGACCCGTCCGACCGATTTTTGCGTTTGACCGTGATTATGAAAGAAGGGTAGGTTGCACGCTCCTAAAGTGAATTGAGTTTATGTTTGGAACGATTCGAAAGCATCAGACCTGGCTGTGGGCCGTGATCATTACCCTCACCATCATCAGCTTCGTCACCTTCCTGTCCCCGACTTCCCGGCTCAACGGCGGACGCAGCTCGGACAATTTCGGTTCTATCAACGGCGAAAAGGTCACTCGCGACCAGTACACCAGCGCCTACAAGGAGGTGGATCTCCATAACCTCTTTATGAGAGGCCATTGGCTCAACGAAGACAAAAAACAAAACCGCGACCCGGACCGCGAGCTCTATGAATGGCTGCTGTTGATCCAATTGCAACAGAAAGCTGGTATCCATGTTGGGGAGGACGTCGCTGCGTCCACCGGACAGCAACTGCTGCGCTCCCTGCAGAGAATGGGAATCGATTCGCCATCGGTGTTTATCGAGCGGGTTCTGCAGCCCCACGGGCTCAGCGTGGACGATTTCGAGCGGTTTATCCGGCATTTCGTGGGAATTCAGGAACTCATCAATACTTACGGCCTGAGCGGCCGGCTCATCACGCCGCAGGAAGCCAAGGAACTTTACGACCGCGAACATCAGGAGGTTGCCGTCGGTGCAGTGTTCTTCTCCACCTCCAATTACCTGGAGAGTGTCTCGGTAAATCCAGACACGATCTCGGAGTTCTATACCAATCGAATCGCCAACTACATCATTCCCGACCGCGTGCAAGTCAGCTATGTGCGCTTCAACGTCACGAACTACCTGGCCCAGGCCCAGACCGAGCTGAGCTCCAATCTTACCGACTTAGTGGAGGCCAATTACCAGCGCCTTGGCACCAATTATTTTGCCGATGCCAAGTCCCCCGAAGAGGCCAAAGCCAGAATTCGCGAACAATTGATCCGCACTCAAGCCATGGCCGAGGCGCGCAAGAAAGCTTTGGAGTTTGCCAACACGCTCTACGACATCAAGCCGTTCGCGACGGACAACCTTCAGAAACTGGCCACGACCAACGGTGTGGTTGCCGGCATTACGGCCCCGTTCGCCCGCGACGAGGATCCCAAAGACCTCGATGTCGGATCTGAATTCAGCAAAGCCGCTTTTGGCATGACGCCGGATGAACCCTACGCCGGACCGCTTGCGGGCCAGGATGGCGTCTACGTCATCAGCTACAATAAGCAGCTTCCGCGGGAGACCCCGTCGTTGGACCAGGTCCGCCAGCGGGTCGTCAACGATTACAAACGAAGCCAGGCCACAATGCAGGCCCAGTTTGCCGGCCGGATGTTTTACCAAACCCTTACGAATGGGTTGGCCCAGGGAAAGTCCTTTACCAATCTGTGCGCGGAAGCTCATCTCAAGCCCATGGAGGTGCCACCTTTCTCCATCAGCACGCGTTCCGTGCCGGAGGTCGAAGACCTCGTCAGCCTCACACAACTCAAGCAGCTTGCTTTTAGCACTACCCCCGGAAAGGTCAGCAATTTCCAATCAACTCCGGAAGGCGGATTGATTCTTTATGTAAAAAACAAGCTTCCGGTTGACCAAACCAAAGCGCAGACCGAGCTGCCTACTTTTGTGACTTCCTTACGCCGAAGCCGCCAACAGGAAGCATTCGAGGATTGGTTTCGCAGGCAGGAGGAGACCGGTTTGCGCGACACACCCGTCGGCCAGCCTAAGAACCCGCCCTCCATGGGCGCGTCGCCAGTAAAGTCCTAACCTAAGGCCTGTTCTAAAATTGATAAAGCTCTCCTCTCCGTCGACGCGAGAGTTCTGGGAGTTACCTGTTGTCTACGAGGATGAACACCTGCTGG
>Ga0210409_10008937_pt1 | contig 10158 bp, 9 predicted proteins | sample IncBWH17MmetaG_FD_161649 | JGI IMG/M metagenome (GOLD analysis project Ga0210409, IMG submission 161649) | Forest soil microbial communities from Barre Woods Harvard Forest LTER site, Petersham, Massachusetts, United States - Inc-BW-H-17-M | ecosystem: Environmental > Terrestrial > Soil >...
TCCGCGCCCTTTTTCCTATGCTGAAGTATCCAGAAGCACTTGAGGAATTGCGTTTACTCGCGGCTCGCTACGAGAGGCTCGCGAAGTACCTCAAGAGGGCGCCTGCCACTCCACTGCTGCTGAAGCGCCAGGCGGGCTGATACCTCCAGCGCTCCATTCAGTGGACAGGGCTACTGCTGTACGTTTTGCCTGCCCGGAGGTAGGTGGGCGCGAGGGGCTTAGAAGCCAGGATTGAACGCTGTGCCACTGGATGCGGATGACGGAAAACGCCCAGCGCCACGTGCTGGATTTCCGATGTGACCTAGCCGGTTTGCGCGATTAAGGCCGGCAGAGACCGCGCGCACCAGTGGATTGACGGTCCGTGGCAGCCGGCCACTCTGCAGACGATCGCGCCACTCCAGCAAATCGTCTTGCGTCGAGTCCTCGAGTTGCATTCCCGCTAGAGGGTCCCTGTAGCTTTTGCTCTTGATATCGAAGCGTAGCGCGGTTCTGAAACGGCCCTCGGCGGTCTCAGCGGCGTCCCCTCGGTCGTGACGGCGCAAATCATTCCGATAGGTCTCCAATGCCGCGATTACTGTGTCCGGGAATGGAGACACTCGTGATCACTTGCGCCGCCTGCGGGTCGATGACCCATACGTCCGTGCCTTCGTCGTGGGTCACGTACACCCGGTGATTCCTCGGTTCGTAGAGGATAGCGTCGGTGGGCCCGGCCAACTTTATCGAATTGACCTCCTTGAGCGTCGCAGCACCGAGCACCGCTACGCGCTTTCCCTCCTGAACGCTGACGTAATAGAAATTCGAATCGACATCCATCGCAGTGTCGACGGCGTTGCCGACCTTGACGCGCGCAATCAGGGAGTGGTTCTTTAGATCGATGAAGTCAGAGGTGCCGTCCTCTTCGTGCGCGGCGATCAAGCGATGCCGGGTCGGGTCGACCCGCAGAAAATCGAACTTTCCCGGGGACTGTGGAAGCTGGATCGATGCCAACGTGGGCCAGGCGAGCCCCTGTTCAGCGGCCCACGCAGTGATCAGGAGGCCCAGCGCCAGTGCGGCACTCATCGATCGATACAGAGAGTTCATGGCGACACCCGTCCTTCGGATTGGCACTGATGTGGATGAGCGACAGCCTAGCAATCGCGCATTTATGCAACGTTAAGCACCAGCCGCGGTAGCCCCGCGCGGAACAGGCGGAAGCCTCACCCAGGCGCCGCCGGCGCTTGCAGACTTCGCAGCCGCATGGACCGCCGCGATGCTTCGCAACCCATCCTCGGCGCGCGGATAGGAGAGAGCCAATGGATTTGTGGGACGACCGGCCTTTCTCGCCTGCAGCACCTCACCCAGATCCGCATAGATGTTTCCAAACGCGTCCAGGAAGCCTTCCGCGTGGCCAGCAGTCAGGCGTGTGGCGCGATCTGCCTCCGGAGAGAGTCCCGGCACCCCCCGTTCGATGATGGAGGTGGGCTCACCCAGGCGGGTCCAGTAGAGGTGGTTGGGCTGCTCTTGCTGCCAACGCAGGCCTCCGAGTTCTCCATAAACCTGTATCGTCAGCCGTGAGCGCGTCCGATGGCGACCGCACTCGTCCACAGTCGCCCTACAACACCCTGCGACATGCGGAAGGCAAGCAGCGCGTCGTCCTCGAGCTGCCTGACCGGGATCGTGCAGGCGAAATCGGCTGAAAGCGACTCCACCTGCTGGCCGGTAATGAAACACGCCAGGTGAAGGGCATGAATTCCACAGTCAGCGAGTACCGAAGAGACGCCTGCCACCGCTGGGTCATAGCGCCAGCGCACGCGAGGATTGTCGGCTTCGGCAGCGCTGGCGTGATGCCCATGCGCAAACTCGGCGATCACGACGCGGATCCGACCGAGATCGCCGCGGGCGACCATTGCGCGCGCGTGACGAACGAGCGGGTAAGCCGAATAACTGTAATTCACCGCACAGATTCGCTTGTGGCTACGCGCGGTGTGCACTATTTCCTCCGCCTCTTCCACGGTGTTGGTCAGCGGTTTTTCACAGAGGACATCGAATCCAGCCGCAAGAAATGCTTTCGTGATCTCGAAATGCGAATTATTGGGCGTCGCTATCGTCACCAGGTCGACTCGATCGGTGCGTTTTCGCTCACCCTCGAGCATTTCCCGCCAATCGCCATAGGCGCGCTCCATCGGTACGCCTAACCGGATGGCGTATTCCCGCGCCCGGGTGGGGTCAATATCGAGCGCGGCGGCCGTGAGCTCGAATGTGTTGTTCATGCGAGCGACGATTCGGTGCGCCCCACCGATTTGGCTGCTCTCGCCCCCGCCGATCAACCCCCATTGCAGTGTGATGTGGTCGCGCGTCCAACCGACGTCAGGTACACAAGAATCAATCTCGCATTTACCGCCGCTGTCCGCTTCTCAACGCGTCAGGCTCAGCAACAAGGCCTTGAAGTCCTCGGTCATCACCTGCGCGCGACGGTTGAGTACATTGTTGCCGAGGAGCCCGAGCAGCGCGGTCGCTATACCGATCGCGGTGGCGATCAGTGCGGTGCCGATGCCACGGCTCACCGCGGCAGGATCCGATACCCCGCCCCCGGCGAGGGCGTAGAAGGTCTCCATGATGCCGAAGATCGTCCCCAGCAGGCCTAGCAGTGGTGCCGCGGTGACGATCGTGTCGAGTATCCACAGACGCGCACTCACCTTCTTGTCGAGGCCGATGAACAACGCCGAGGAGTAGTCCTCCTGGCGCTCGCGCGATGCGCCATCGGCGATGAGCCGCGCGTAGCGCTGCACTGCGCGACTCGCCGGATCCTTCCACTTCACCGCCGCCAGCGCTTCCTGCCTGTGGTCGGCGCCGCCATCGACGATCTTGGCCAGGCGATTCATACGCCAGCCGAGATAAGTAAGGTAAGACCCGCGTTCCAGTATCACGTACACGAGCACGACGATGCAGCCGTACAGGACATCGAAAGTCAGATCGTGGAATCGCTGATAGTTCATGCCGCGACGCTTTCACTGGCAACGAGGCGCCGCGTGAGAAGGGGGGGCGGATATTCGATGGTCACGAGGAAAGTATGCTGCGTCTCCCCGACGAAGGCCTTCTCGGGCATCGGCGGGTAGTGTCCGGAAGCAACGACCCTCACAGCCTCCTCATCGAGGATCGCCGATCCGGAGGAGCGCACCACGCTCACGGTCCGCGGCTCGCCGCTCCGTAACAGCACGAAGCGCACCCGCACCTCACCGTGCGGGTGCTGCAGGCGGTACTGAGTCGAATCCGGCGGGTGGTTGCGACGTTTGATATCGCCGAGCAGCTGCGCCGTATACAGGGATTCGAGGTCTGGCTTGGAAGCCGTTTCGGCCCCGGCCGGCGGCGCGACCGGGGCCGAAACGAGTGCGGCATCGGCCGGCACGGCCTGCTCTTCCACCGGCAACGGCTCGGGCGGTGTCGGAGCAGCCTGAGACGCCCGCTGGCGCTTCTCGATGCGGCGCGGGACGGGCGGCGGCGGCGTCGGAGGCGCGTAGGGTTGCGCGGATTGGAGCAACAGCTCGAAAGGCCGATCGGGCGCCGCGACACGCGACACGCGCTGGGGCTGGAGGCGATGTTCGGCGGTGATGAACACGAGTGCCGCCACGGTGGTCAGCACGAAGGCCGTGGCATCGCTCGTGAGCTGCACGGAGTCGCGCTGGCCTGACATCACTCCTGCCTCGCAACGATGGCGGCAGATACGACGCCGGCGCTTTTCAGCGCATCGAGCACGCTCACGAGCGGCTGCAGGTGGGCGTCGCGGTCGGCCGAGATGATCACGGTGAGCTTGGCATCCCGCGCATAGGAGCCTAGCCGCTGCGTGATGCCCTCGAGGGTGGTCCTCTCCCCATCGAGGTACACCTCACCTGCGGCAGTAAGCGTCAGCGTCACCCGACGCGTCACCTCGAGGCGCATCGGATTGCTCGCGTAGGGAAGCGCCACGCGCAGGCCGAGCGCCGGCAGGGCATTGAGGCTGATGAGCACGAAGAACACGAGCAGGAACATCATCACATCGATCATGGGAATGATCTCGATGCGCGAGCTTTTGCGCGCTCGGGTCGGCCAGTCGCGCATCAGCGCTTCACCGCAAACAGCGGCGTCATGGTGACGACACCGTTGCGTTCGTCTGCCGCGCGCCCGAGGTACTCCTCGATACCGAACGCCGCTTCAATGGTGCGCAACAGCGAGTAGTGATTGTATGGCCGATCGTCCACTACCCCGCGTGGTCCGTGGTTGGCGATGACCACCGTCGGTATCTGCCCGCCGCCGGAGTTGCCCGCCGTCGCCCGGTCGGAGCCGCAACAGCCCTGGTCCCCTCCCTGGCGCTCGTCCTTGTCATTCTCATCGAAGGTGATCACGATGGCGCTGTTGTCCGCCGCGCGCCACAGCGGTGAATCCATGATTCGCCTCACCAGCTCGCCAATGGCCCGGTCACCACGCGCGACGAGACCGGGGGGATCTGACTTACGACAGTCGGCCGGTACATCCGGGCCCGCATCCCGCCCATGCATGTCATTGCACTGATTCGGCACGATGTGCGCGAAGTTCGGCATCTCGCCTCTCGAGAGATCGCGATACAGGACACTGAAGTCGACGATCTTCGCGGCACGGGCCGGATCCTGCTGCACATTGCGGAAGTTCAGAAAGCCATTGTGCTTTGCCGCGTAGAGCTGCGCGGGTACGCCGGCGACCGGCTTGTCGGCGGTCGGCCAGCGCACGGCGAGCGATCCGGGCTCTGGCAGACTCTCCATGTAGCCTTTCCACGTGAGCCCGCGGGCCTGCAGCTGATCCATCAGGCTGCGAGCTGTCAGCGTATGGTCGACGTAATCCGTGCGCTGCGACTTGCTGCACCAGGTGTCACGCATGTGTGGCTTGCAGTAGAAGGCGTCGTCGTCGTGTATGCCGAAAGTGTCGCCGGCGAGCATGGCGATGTAATTGCCCTCGCTCGGGTGCACCTCAGCAAAGAATTGCGACGCGACACCATACTGCTGCGCCAGGCGATTGATGTTCGGCGCGGCGGTCCCGGGCCCGATGATCAATTCGTAGCCCTTGTTCTCCGCCACGATGACCAGGATATGCGCGTAGCGCGGCATGGTGGCACCGGCCACCGGATGGGTCGCCGCAGAGCTTCCCGCCGCGAGACCGACGAGACATCCCATGCACCACAGGCGCGCGGCGACGGCTCTCAGCGAGATTCGCGGCATCCGTCGGTTCACCGTTTCAATCGAATGTGGCGCGCACGCCGGCGAGCAGCGTGAGATCGTAAAACTCGCGCTGAATCGGGCGGTACCAGCTCGGGCCTTCGGTGTACTCGAGCGGAGTATTGAGCAGATTCTTGCCCTCGACATAGACGCGCACGTGGTGGCTCACCGCATAGCTCGCGCCGAGGTCCATGGTCAGCCGGGCGCGTCGATAAGTATCAGTGGAGTTCGAAGTCACCCCCCCAAAGGCAAACAGAATCTGCCCCACGTAATCGGCGGCGAGACGCACGTCGAGCGGTCCGCTCTCGTAGAACAATGCAGCGTTCCAGGTGAGCTGGGACGTGGAGGGCAGCAGTCCATGGATGCCCGGGTGAACCTCGGCACGGGAGCTGACCACGGTTGCGTTGGCGCTGAAGCCGAAACCGTCCCACGGCCGCGGCAGGAACAGCAGCTGCTGCTGGTACTGCATCTCGCCGCCATAGGCATGTGCCGGTCCGTTGCTGTAGCTCTGGACGGTGACAGTGCTCCCTGTGCCGGGCCCCAGCCCGGGGAAGCCGTAGCTGGGCACGATCTGCTGCGACAGCAGGATGTAGTTGTCGAACCACTTCCCGAACAACCCCACCGCCGCGATCTGACCGTTGCCCGGATACCACTCGAAAGTGGCATCGAGGTTCTGGCCAATAGTGGGCTTGAGCGTCGGATTGCCGACGGTCACCGTGCGGTTGACGGTGCTGATGCTCGCTCCTGGAGTGATCTGCTCGAAGCCGGGGCGCGCGACGCCACTGGCGTAGGTGAGTCGTCCAACCATTTGGTCGGAAAAGTAATAGCGGCCTTGGAGCGTCGGGAAGGCGTTGGTGTACGAGTTTGACAGTGACGCGGGCGTATTCGTGTCTGTATCGTTGTTATAGAGATTGCCGCGATACGTGGCATGGGTCGACTCCACCCGTACGCCGGCCAGCAGCCCCCAGTTTCCAAAGCGGCCCGAATACTGGCCATAGGCCGCATAGACATTTTCGTTGTCATCGGTGTTGGTCGAGGCGTCCGCGGCCGGATCGTCACTGATGGTGCCCAGGGAGCTGCCATATAACGCGGCGACCTGGTCGAAGTTGATGGCCGGCCCGATGTTGTACATGTGGTTGTAGTAGATCTGCGGCGGCCCGTAGGTGTAGGGCGGCAAAGCGATCACTCCGTTCGGAGTCCACACTGGCGCGGTGGATGTAAAGGTCTTGTGGCGCCAGCGCGCGGACAGGCCGAATTTCCATTCGCCCGCCTGCGTGCCGCTGCCAGTCGGAATCGTGGCATCGAGCGCGGCCGCCCACTCCGCGTCCTTCGCATAAGACGGGCCGGTACCGATGTTGTCCAACTGGTAGTTGGCCGGGTTTGTCGGGTCGGTGCCATCGAGTGTGTGATAAGTCGGATAGTTGGGATTGGTGTTGTTGTCGTAAGCCACTGGCACGCTGTTCGGGTCCGTCCAGGCGCTGCCGGGGCTCGGCGAGAAACGGTCCGTGCCCATCGCATAGGAAGCGCGGTAGTCGAGGCGGAAGCGCTGGAACACGCTGCTGCCGCCGAGCATTGCCAGGTCGTTCTCGATGCGCTCGACCGAGTCGGTCGTGTCCTGCTCCAGCCCGGCGGCCGAAGCGACATAGCCGTTCGGATTGTTCGGGTCCTGGATACAGCTCGGCAGCGGTGAGCAGCTGCCGGAGGAATCGAGGCTATTGAGGACAAGGTAGTGCTTGTGCCCTCCCTCCAGATACCCGGACCACAGCACACGCAGATACAGCGAGGTGGCTTCGGTCGCCCGGGCATCGAAGTTGGCCGCCACACCGTAGCGTTCGCGCGAGTATTCGTACCAGCGTAACTGCAGATTGCTGAGCACCTTGTCCGGCACGCCACTGCTCTGGCTGTCCGAATAGCTCTCCTCGATATCATCGATGCCGCGCTTATCCTGATGATAGACCGCCGTGATCACCGCACTGAACGCGTTCGCTCCCGCAAAGAGACCGGCGATACCATCCCCGCCGGCAAAGCTCCTGCCCGCGCTGAACTCCGCGTGATAGACCTTGCTGCTGCGCAGCGGCTCGTAGCCTGCGCCGAGGTCCGCATCGAGGAACGGTCTCCCGCCGTGCTCGGCTCCGGTGCGCGGCAGGAGGTTGATCGTGCCGCCGAGCCCCTCCGCGTCCATGTCTGGCTGCAGGGTCTTGGTGACCTCGACGCCACCGACGATGCCGGTGGGAAACGTATCGAATGCTGTGGCGCGGCCACCGCCGGAGGGCGAAGCCGGGTTGGAAGCCGGCAGACGCACTCCGGCGTAGGTCGTCGCATTCAGGTCAGCATCTATCCCCCGGATGTGGACGAAGCGCCCCTCGCCTGAGTCAGTCGAGAGCGAAATTCCCGGTATGCGTTGCAGCGCCTCGGCCATGTTGATGTCGGGCAGCTTGATCATCTCGCTGAGCGGCTGCACCTCGATGAGGTTAGGAGCTTGCCTCTTCTGTTCGACGGCTGCGGCGCGCGTGGTCGTGGCGCCCGGCACCACGCTCTCGCCGGGAGCCGTAGTCACGCGCCCGATGTCGGTTTCGGTCGGTTGGGGCTGCTGCGCCGGCGTCGTCGTCTGACTCCAGGCGAACGGGGCCGTGATGGCGAGCAGGGCGGCGCTCAGCGCAACGGCGCGGGCCGTCCCCGCACCCGGACAGCAGAATACTCTGCGCAACGAGATGTCGCTCCGGGTCCACCCGTGGATCTAAAGCGCCAAACTAATCGGGTGATATGACGACCTCGTTACAACAGCCGCGCCCCGTGGCATGGCTAACGTCTCCGGCCAGGACTCCATTCTCTGAACTCTCGCGAGAACCATTCCAGGGTCGTTGACTCTGCCTGCGGCAGGCCACAGTCGCCACGGTGAGGGTGCCTCGCAGCGGCGCGCGCCGCTGTAAGGATGGGACTTCAGCCCCGCAATGGGCTTTCGAAGAAGCGGTGTACTAACTGCACATCTATCAGAAAAAATCGAAGATCGGTATCGAACGTCCCCAGGCGGTTACCGCGGGCGCCACCGCGACCGTAATCTGGCCGCAACCTTGCATGCCTAGTGTCGCGTCTCCCGGCCAACACCCTGGAGTCGCACATGAATCTCATCGGATCCACCGCATTGCTGCTCGGCGTGATTACGCTGGGTGCAGGCGTCCAAACTTCCGCTACGGCTAACGAGCACGAACAGCGCGTCGAGCATGTCCTGCTCATCAGCATCGATGGCATGCATGCGGTCGATTTCATCAATTGCGCGCACGGTGCCAGCGGCATCGCCAATGGCGCCCCGTACTGTCCGCACCTTGCGGATCTCAAACACCACGGTCTCAACTATCTCGACGCCTCCACCTCACGTCCCTCGGATTCCTTCCCAGGGCTGATGGCCATCGTTACCGGGGGCTCACCGCGGACCTTCGGTGCGTTCTATGACGTGGCCTACGATCGATCGCTTGCGCCCCCTGCCAAAGCGACCGGTAACGGGCTCGCGGCCGGCGATTGCACCGAGCACGTCTTCAACGGCACGACCACCGAATACGAGGAAGGCATCGACAAGGATCAGTCCTTCCTCAACGGCGTGGGCCCGGGCGGCGGTGATGGTGGCGTAGCCTCCATCGATCACGACAAGCTGCCGCGGATCCGGCACGCGGTTGCACCGCCGTGTATCCCTGGAACTTCATCCGCACCAACACCGTGTATGGCGTCATCCACGCGGCGCACGGCTACACGGCGTGGTCGGACAAGCATCCGGCCTATGCTTCGGTAGCGGGACCCAACAGCCATGCTCCGGATAACTTGGCGGAGAACCTCGACGACTATTACTCGCCAGAGATCAACTCCATACCCGTGCCGCTGCCGTTTCCCGGTTGCAGCGCCACGGATGACCCGAACTTCGCGAACCTCGGCGCTTATACCGACAGCTTCGTATTTACCCGCTGCTACGACATGCTCAAGGTAGTCGGCGTTCTCAACCAGATCGATGGCTTTACTCACGATCGAAGCCGGGCCGCCCCGGTCCCGACCATCTTCGGCATGAACTTCCAGGCGGTGAGCGTGGGCCAGAAATTGATCGAGGCCGGAGTAGGCAGCGGAGGATACCTGGACGCCACCGGCACACCGAGTGCCCCGCTGCTCGCACAGATCCGCTTCGTCGACCAGGCGATCGGCAGCTTCGTCGCGGAGCTGAAGAAACAGGGTCAGTTGGACTCGACACTGGTGATCATCACCGCCAAGCACGGCCAGAGCCCCGTGGACTCATCGCGCTACACGCGCATTACCTCGACCGGGCCACTGACGACCTCACCATCGCGAATCATCGACAACTGCCTGCCGGATTCCGAATCCAACGCCGGCGGCCAGATCGGGCCAACCGAGGATGACGTGTCGCTGCTGTGGCTCAAGCCCGGATGCTCGACCGAGACCGAAGTCACGGCGCTGGAGACGCAATCGCCCGCCAGTAACAATATCGCCGGGATCGGACAGATTTTCTGGGGCAGTGCGCTCACGCAGCTGTTCAACGCCCCGGGCCTGCCGCCGAAGGATCCGCGCACTCCGGACATCATCGTGACTCCCAACATCGGCGTAACCTACTCCAAGAGCACAGCGAAGCAAGCGGAGCACGGTGGGTTTGCGCACGATGACATCAGCGTGATGCTGCTGCTGTCGAATCCGTCGTTCTCGTCGAAGACCTTCACGAGCCCGGTGCAGACCGCGCAGGTGGCCCCGACGCTGCTCAAGGCGTTGGGCCTGAATCCCGAGAGTTTGCAAGCGGTGCACATCGAAGGCACGCAGGTCCTTCCCGGGTTCGCCCGGCATGGGGATGAGAACTAGAGTCCTGGGGACGCCCCGATTGGGGGGCGTCCCCAACCCTACGGCGCGTGCGGCGCGAATGCCGGACGAGGCGGAGACGCCGATGCGGGAGTTCCTCCACGCCGAGCGG
>Ga0210409_10008938_pt1 | contig 10157 bp, 7 predicted proteins | sample IncBWH17MmetaG_FD_161649 | JGI IMG/M metagenome (GOLD analysis project Ga0210409, IMG submission 161649) | Forest soil microbial communities from Barre Woods Harvard Forest LTER site, Petersham, Massachusetts, United States - Inc-BW-H-17-M | ecosystem: Environmental > Terrestrial > Soil >...
ACATAACACCAGCGCCAGTTCTCTCCCGGCTGGAAAGACTGGATGATGGGATGCCTGGTTGCGTGAAAGTGCTTGGTGGCGTGTTTATTCTTGGAGGAATCACAGCAGCCGACGTGACCGCAGATGAGACATTCCCTCAGGTGGACCCAGGTATCGCCCATCTCAAGGCACTCCTTGCAGCCTTGGCCACTCGGCTTCACCTTGCGGATCTCCTTTACGTGTGGACAGGTTGTTTGATCGTCTGGCATGCTCTACCTCCAAAACGAATGTCGCTCTTGGTATAGCTGCGGGCGTCGCGTGCGGACTCGCTAAACGCTTCCTTTGTGTACCTTCGTGTTCTTTGTGGTTGATGCCTTTGAATGCTTTAAACACCAAGTATGTGAAGGTGCACGAAGGATGCCTTTGAACTTTACTTATTGTCCCGGTCTGCCTGCACGTGGGCGCCCGCACCTACTCTACTGTTCGTGCTCCTCCAGAAACTTCTCCACTTCCAGCGCAGCCATGCATCCCGAGCCGGCGGCAGTGATCGCTTGACGATAGCGCCGGTCCTGCACGTCGCCGCAGGCATACACACCCTGTACGCGGGTGAAAACGTTGTTCGTGGTCTTCAGATAGCCGTCCTGATCCATGTCGAGCTGGCTCTCGAACACCTTCGTGTTGGGGATGTGGCCTATGCCCAGAAACATCGCGCTGGTGGGGAAATCCCAGACCTTATCAGTCTTAAGATTTCGCAGCGTCAGGCTGCTGACCTCTTTCTTGTTGATGTCGTGCACATCTTCGACGACCGTATCGAGCAGGAACGAAATTTTAGGATTCTTCTGGGCGCGGTCAAGCATGATCTTCGAAGCGCGGAAGTGCTCGCGACGATGAATGACCGTGACTCTGGTGGCGAAGCGCGACAGGAAAATCGCCTCTTCCATGGCGGAATCGCCGCCCCCGATCACCGTGATTTCCTTGCCGGAAAAAAAGAAACCGTCGCACGTGGCACAGGAAGAAACCCCGTGTCCGATGAGTTGCTGCTCGTGTGGCAGTCCCAGCCAGCGGGCTGAGGCGCCGCTCGCGATGATCAGCGTGCGAGTGTGAATCACTTCATGGCTGACGTGGAGCTTGAACGGACTCTCGCTGAGGTCAACACTGGTCACGTGTCCGTGCTTATATTCCGCGCCAAAGCGTGAGGTTTGCTGGCGCATGTTCTCGATCAACTCAGGTCCCTGAATTCCGTCGGGGAAGCCGGGAAAGTTTTCCACCAGCGTCGTGAGCGAGAGCTGGCCACCGGGTTCGTGGCCCTCCAGCACCAGCGGTTTCAGGTTGGCACGCGCAGTGTAAAGTGCGGCAGTGTGACCGGCACAGCCGGATCCCATGATGACGACGTCGCGGATATTTTCCATAGAATAAGTTGTTAGATTGCGAATTTCAGATTTCGGTTCAGCCCGCCGAATTGACCAGAGCTGACTGTCATTTGCTCTCAGATGCGGGCTTTTCCGGCGCAGCCTTTTTTGCCGGGGACTTCGCTGCCGGCTTTGCTTTCGTTGCTTCCAGGGATTTGACCCGCGCTAACTCCGCGGGCACGGTGCTCTTGGCCGCCAGAAGATTGCGATAGTTGGTAACGATCGCCGTTGCGCTCTGAAACAGTGGTTCGTAAGCGCTTTGATCCGGCGGCGGATTGCCCTCAGTCCCCGGACACCGGGCCAATACCACCGAAGATTTCCCGAAACGCTCCAGCTTGATTCGGCTGGCTGGAGTGCTGGTTGAAAGCATGGTCGCCGGCGTGGTCACGGCAGAGGCGTTGTCTTCGATCGCAACCTGCATCAAGTCCTTGGGATCGCGCACGTGGAAGATCAGAGTCTCCACCATATTTTTCGGATCATGGCTGAACGAGTACTGCACCGTCGAAAATGCGGCCTGCACCGCGAACTCACGGCGAATCCGCACCCACTCGGCGGTTCCGGAATCGGACGAGAATTGCGCGCTCTCACCGGCCTTAAGAAAATCTGGGCGTTCCTCGAGCGTCGACCGTCCCCGATCGACTTCAAAATCCGGACTGAAGAGCGGCTGCTTGGGAATCCGAGCCAGCGCGGAGGCAATCTCCTGCTGATCCGCCGGCGAAGGCGAACAAACATTCAGCACATTCACCTTGACCTGCGGCTGGGAGGATTGCTGCGCGCCAGCCAGTTGTGCCAGGCCAACGCTGGTCAGGATTATCACAATGTTTCGGAGCACGATGGCATTCTAAATGAAGATCGCAAAAAATCTTAAATTGCAGAGCACACTGTAGAAACGTAGCTTGCTACGTTCTCCCCGAGTACGCCGGCAAAGATGTTTCAAGTAACGTCTGGACAGCAAGGAGTTTCTGTTGGCCCGGAAAGGTAGAATCAGATCATGGCGAACTTAACACTTATTTACGGACTGAGGCTGCTGCCTTCGGAAGAAGTTGCGGAAGTTGGTGAAGCAACGCTCAAGCTCAAGAGCGGCCGCGAGGCTCACGTGACCATGCACGTCCTCGAAGGCAGCAAGGACGAAATTGAGAAACAATTGAAGACCAGCCTAGAGGCCTTCTTCGATTTCTATCCGGAGATCTGAGACGACCGGCTTCAGGCTTAAGGCTTCAGGTCGATGCCTCCTGAAGCCTGAAGCCTAAAACCTGAAGCCGTCACCATCTATAATTTGTTTTTAATCATGACCCTGTCCTACCGTCATCTCCGCATGCGGCTCGGCAAAGCGGGATTGCTGCCCACCAGCAAAGTTGCGCTGGTCGCGTCGTACCTGCTTGGCTTGGATCTGTTGCTGTTTGTGCTGCAGAAGGCGTTTGGGCTGCTCAAGCTCTCTTACGGCGACAGCCTCAGCGGATGGGTTAGTTTCCTCAGCTTCGTAGTCATTGTTCTCTGCTCGGTCCTCGCATTCCGCTGGGTAAAGGCAAAAGCACTCTGGCGGCTGCGCAATCGCCTGATCGTGACCTACGTCTTCATCGGCGTCATTCCTGTGGTCATGCTGCTCATACTGGCGACACTTTCCTTTTACCTTTTCGCAGGACAGTTTGCGACCTTCGTTGTGACCACCGCGTTGGATTCAGAGTTAAAGAGTCTGGGCGCAGCAAACTCCGCCATCGCTCACGAATTGGCTGCGAAGATGCAAAGCGGAGTGAACCCGGACACGACCGCTGTGGAAGGCCTGCGCCGAACCGACAAAGCCTGGACCGACCGTCATCTTCATGCCTGGCACGATGGCAAGGTCGTGCTCAACAGTGTTCCGGCCGATTCCATTTCGTCGCCTCCGATTCTCCCTCCCTACTTGAAGGGTTCGTGCCGTGAAGTCGTTCGCGACCACAACAAACTTTTTCTGCGTGCATCTGAGACGATCCCCATCAATGGCCGAAGTTTGACTGTGCTTTCGAGCGAACCTCTGGATCAGCATCTGCTGCAGGACCTGGCCGCGAACCTGGGCGAAATCACCCTCTATACCGGAATCACACTCCGGAAGGTGAGCGCGCCCCAGACGGCTGCACCGAACTCGGGTATCCCGGGCGGGACCGACATACAACTTTCAACCAGCGCCAGCAAGCCCGAAGGCGACTGCGCGCCCGACACCGCCAAATCCGGTACGTTCCTCTTGGAGACGAACAAAGCTACGCCCCTGTACTTTGCTGGCACCGTTCCTCCGGCGGCGCGCAGCCTGGACCGCCAGGTCTCCTTTGGGACTTCGGTGTCGGTGGTGGATTGGGATACGGGCGACCGGCTTAACCCCGTCCTGATCACCATCCAGACGCGTGTGTCCAAACTCTACGACCGCCTCTTTAATTCCTTGGGAGACATCGCGCCCGCCGTCGAATGGGGACTCTTGATCGTGGCCGTTATCTTCGGCCTGATCGAAATTATCGCAATCGTAATCGGCACGCGCCTGACCCGCACTGTGACCGGAGCTGTAGCACAGCTTTACGAAGGCACTCAGCTCGTCAATCGCGGCGACTTCCGCCACCGCATTCCGGTGAAGTCCAACGACCAAGTCGCAGCTTTGGCCAACTCGTTTAACTCGATGACTGCTTCGCTGGAAAAGCTGATCGAAGAACAGAAGGATAAACAACGTCTGGAAAACGAGTTGGTCATCGCCCAGGAAGTCCAGGCACAGTTGTTTCCGCGGGAAAGCGTTCAGCTGGCGTCGCTCGAAGTTCACGGGTTCTTCCGCCCGGCGCGCACCGTAAGCGGCGACTACTACGATTTCCTCACGCTGGATGCGGATCGCCTGATCCTGGCCGTTGGCGATATCAGCGGCAAAGGAATCTCGGCCGCACTGCTCATGGCGACCATCCACTCCGCCGTGCGCGCCCTCAGCATGCAAGACGTCCCTGTCCTGCGCGAACCCGCGACTGTCGGCGCGGCGCTCGGTTCCGATGTCGTCCTGGCTTCGGCATTCCGTTCGCTCGACGTTTCCCCCAGCGCTCTGCTCTCCCTGCTGAATCATCAGCTCTACGAAAGCACGCCACCCGAAAAGTATGCGACGTTGTTCCTCGGGATCTACAACGGCGCAGAGCGCAAGCTCACCTACAGCAATGGAGGACATCTGCCACCCATCATCCTGAGCGAAGACGGTTCGATTCGCCGCCTGGAATGCGGCGGAACCGTGGTCGGCCTGTTCGATAAAAGAAGCTATGAAGAGGATTCGGTGGAGCTCCGGCGTGGCGAAATATTCGTTGGCTACACCGACGGCGTAACCGAACCTGAAAATGACTTTGGCGAATTCGGTGAGCAGCGGCTGATCGACCTGTTGCGCGAGAATCGCGACTTGCCGCTTCCGCGCATTACCGAAATTGTGACCGCTGCCGTCGACGACTGGATCGGCGCCAACGAACAGCCCGACGACGTAACCCTGGTCCTGGCTCGCGCCAGATAAGTCTGCCCACAAAAACTCTGTCATCCCGACCGGAGCGAAGCACCCAAACTCTGTCATCCCGACGGAAGCGAAGCCCCAAAACTCTGTCATCCCGACCGCAGCGAAGCGGGGTGGAGGGATCTGCTGTTTCACTTCTACATCGCGAGGTCAGTTCATTTCTCCCATGACATTCGCAACCCACCTCTAACGGTGAGCGAAGCTGTAACCCACCCCATAAGCCGAATCGCCGCTGGCGTAAACCGGAAAAGCCCGCTCCAGTTTGTGGTGCCCAGTTCTGTGCAAGAGATAGCTGATCCCAACCACGCCCGCCATTCTCCCTCCGAAGAAAACCAACTGGCCAGCTGTTCCACTTTCACACAGCGCCTTCGCCATCGAGTCCATCTCCCTTCCTCCATCGCTCAAATTGTGATGAGTGATGCCAAAGTCCACAGCCTCCAGCGCCCCGTGGCTGGCAAAGAGCAGCTTGTTAGCCGTGTCCCAAAAACGGTGTTCACTCGATCCGCCAGGCGAAACTTGAGCCCGAGCGACAACGGAGATCAAGCCCCCAGCGACTAAGATCGCAAGCAGAAGATGCTGAAATTTCCCGCGGACTCCCATCGCCCCAATCTAAGGGTTGCGAGACAGGCCACCCAGATCACCTAGGTATGCGGCGACATTTTCTACGCCGGAATCGGGAGAAGATGAGCACGGATTCTCTTCCGGGAGACTCTTTTGGTACACGAGACTTTTGTGTTTGACGTCGATCTTGTGTTCCACGATAATCGGCCCATTCGCTGCACCCTTCCCTCGCAGCGGTAGCTAGATCCCTGTCGCAATTGATTGAAGTGATTGGAGGAATTGATGCTCCCTGCAGCCCCGAACCGCAACGCCGTACCTCAGTGCCCTTTGTCCGTTTTGTTCAGGCTGGTTCTGCTTGTGGCGACTCTGCCCGTCACAGCATGGGCGACCCAACCAGATCGGATCGTCACCCCAATTGACAATCAGCAGACCGTGGTCCTGAAGGGCAGCGTTCATCCAAAAGCCCAGCCGCAATTCGATCAGGGTCCGGTTAATCCTTCGATGAAGCTCGGACGCATCACGCTCCAAGTCAGTCCATCCCCAGACCAGCAGGCCGCACTCGACAAGTTGTTGGCCGAGCAGCAGGACCCAGCCTCGCCGAATTACCACAACTGGCTTACGCCGGAGCAGTTCGCCGGCCGCTTTGGCATGAGCCGCAGAGACGCTGCAACTATTGCGAATTGGCTGCGCTCGGAGGGGCTCACAATTGTGCAAATAGCTCGCGCCCGCAACTGGGTGGCGTTCAATGGAACCGCGGCCCAAGTGCAGAGCGTGCTGCACACCCAGATTCATCGCTTCGTTGTTGATGGGGAACAACACTACGCGAACACCATGGAAGTATCCTTGCCGAAAGCCTTAGTGGGCGTAGTAACGAGCGTAAGTGGACTAAACGATTTTCTCTGGAAATCGATGGTGGCGCGTCGGATGAGTACGCAGAGCGGCACTTGGAGTTCTTTCTACTCAAACGGTAACGGAAACTTCCTCGCTCCTGATGACATTGCCACCATCTATGACATCAAGCCCCTCTACGCAGCCGGGATCGACGGTACAAACATGAATCTCGTCATTGTGGGACAGACGGATATCGCTCTCTCCGATATCACTGAGTTCCGCACCGGATTCAATCTACCTGCAATCAAACTCCAGCAGACACTGGCGACAGGCTGCGTCGACCCCGGTACCACCGGCGATTTGGTCGAGGCCGACCTTGACCTGGAGTGGTCTGGCGCTGTGGCACGAAATGCAAACATTATCTTCGTTCAATGCGATATCGCTCATGGGGGTGTCTTCGCCTCAGCCCAGTACGCCATCGACAACAACCTCGCGCCAGTGATCAGCATGAGTTACGGCGGCTGCGAACCCTTGAACGGCCAGACCGCTGCTATGCAGATCCGGGCTGTGATTCAGCAGGCGAACAGCAGCGGAATCACGTTTATGTCTTCCTCGGGCGATGAAGGAGCGGCAGGTTGTGATACGGGGCATCCACCTCCGGCAACCAAAGGCCTCGAAGTCAATCTTCCCGCGAGCGTGCCCGAAACTACTGCTCTCGGCGGCAGTGAATTCAATGAAGGAACCGGGTCATACTGGGGAAGCAATGGCACTAATCTTGGCTCGGCGCTTTCCTACATCCCGGAGGAGGGCTGGAACGACACTGCCCTGGGCGGAGGTTTCGCCTCGACCGGAGGCGGCAAGAGCATTTACTTCAGCAAGCCCGCATGGCAATCGGGCACAGACGGGGTACGGGACGTACCCGATGTGACCATTGCGGCGTCCCCTGATCACGACGGGTATCTTCTCTGCACTAGCGGAAGCTGTGCCGGCGGCATTGTAAACGATAACTTTATTGCTGGTGGGACCTCGGCGTCTTCGCCAGTGTTTGCCGGTATCGTCACTCTGCTCAACCAATATCTTTTGAAGAATGGCCTTGTAACGAAGCCCGGCTTGAGCAATATCAATCCGACCCTCTACCAACGCGCCAAGAGCGACTCGACTGCCTTTCACGACATAACGACTGGCAACAATATCGTGCCATGCACGCCCGGTACACCGGTGGGTTATCCGGCCTCGCAGCAGTGCCCGGCCGCAGGGCAATTTGGCTACAACGCCGGGGCCGGCTACGATCTGGTAACGGGCCTCGGGTCTGTCGACGCTTACAACTTGGTCACCGGCTGGAGCTCAGCTGTCGCCACCACCACAACCCTGACCATTTCCCCGACGTCGCCGGTGAACGCGGGAACCAGCGTGACCCTCACCGCCACGGTGAAGCCGTCTTCCACGTCTACCAAAACGCCCACGGGAACCGTGACCTTCACCGACGCGAAGCTTGGCAAGCTAGGTACTGGAACATTGAACAGCTCAGGCGTAGCTACGCTCACCAGCAGCACGCTGGCCGGGGCTTCGTATTCCATTACCGCGACATACGGCGGAGACACGAACTTTTCCGGATCGACTTCTTCGGCCGTTCCCTACAACGTTCAGGATTTCGAGATCGCCGCCAATCCCACGGCCGTTACCGTGACCGCTCCCGGGCAGAGCGGGACCACGACCTTGACCATCACGCCACTCGGCGGCTTCAGTCAGACTGTGACCTACACTTGCACCGGACTGCCCTCGGAAGCAACTTGTACTCTTCCTACGGCAGCAACCGGCGGAACCCTGACGATCACAACCACCGCTCCCTCGGCAAAGATCGATAAAGGTCCCTTGGGACGCAGCCGAACACTCTTCTATGCGTTGCTTCTTCCCGGCTTACTGGGACTCGTCGTATCCGCGGGAAGTCGAAAGCAAACACTGCGCGGCCTGCGTCTGCTAAGCCTGATCGCGATCTTGGCGCTCTCTACGCTCTGGATGCCCGCCTGCGGCGGCGGTAGCAGCACTCCAAGCAATCCAGGGACGCCAGCCGGCACCAGCACCGTGACGGTCACGGCCACAGCGGGATCCTTCAGTCATAAAGCAAACATCACACTGACCATCCAATAAGAAAACAGGGCTGGCCCCAAAGGCCAGCCCTCAGATTGCTGACAAACCAGTGCTCTGGACGAATGGAGTATTCTGGCCAAAGCCGCTCGGCTCCGCCGACTCTCGACCAAGCGGCTACGATCCCATGGCGACCGAACTCGTCACCCTGCAGCACTTCCGCGATGTTCCCGAGGCCCTGCTGGCCAAAGGTAAATTAGAATCCGCTGGAATCGCCTGCGCCCTGGCCGACGGCAACCTGGTTCGCATGGACTGGCTCCTCTCGAACGCCATCGGCGGCATTCGCTTGCAGGTGCACGTGCAAGACGCCGCCGCGGCTCGCGAAATTCTGGACGAGCCCATCCCCCCCGAGTTCAGCGAAGAAGAGGTCGGCGAGTCCTACGCCCAGCCGCGCTGTCCCCGCTGTTATTCGCTCGACATCGGATTCGAAAGAATCAATCGCTTCTGGACCTACGGCTTGTGGCTCCTTCTATCCTTTCCCATTCCCGTCCGCAAGAACAACTGGAAGTGCTACACCTGCGGCATCGAATGGGTCGAGGAATAAAAAGCACAAGCCCAGATAAGTAGCTACACGAGACTGAGATGTCATGCTGAGCGAGCGAAGCATCCCTATCGCCGCCGTCATTCAGCGGAGGGTAGGGATTCCTCGCTTCGCTCGGAATGACAGCGGTTTATCGGATCGGACTAATCTCCCTCAAGCTTGTGCCGATAGATAAAGAGTGACTGCCCCTTCTACAGCGCTCAATCCCGACAAAGGCAAACCCGCACCCAAGCCCGGAACCCAGTTCGTCGCTCGCCAGCCTATTCTTACGGCGGACGAGAAGGTCTTCGGCTACGAACTTCTGTTTCGCGATGGCGTCGAAGATTTCTTCCGCCACACCGATGCGGACGCGGCTTCGCGAAGCACCTTAAACACCGCGATGTTGCTTGGTCTCGACGTGCTCACCGATGGCCGTCGAGCCTTCGTCAACTGCACGCGCGACATTCTGTTGAAGGACTACATCACTCTCCTGCCATCGGAGCAGGCCGTGGTCGAGATTCTCGAAACCGTTCCTGCCGACGATCTGGTGATCGCAGCCTGCCACCGGCTGAAAGAATCCGGCTACACCATAGCGCTGGACGACTTCGGGATGAACGATCCACGGGAAGCCCTGACCGATGTTGCCGACATCATCAAGGTGGACCTCCGTGCAACCTCCCCCGCTGACGCCGCCGCCATGGTCAAACGCTATGGCCCCTGGCGCTGTCGCATGCTGGCGGAAAAGGTGGAAACGCGCGAGGAATTCGTGGCCGCCAAGAAAGCTGGTTTTCTGTACTTCCAGGGATACTTCTTCCGCCGCCCGGAAATGCTCACCGCGCATGAAATCCCCGCCAACCAACTCAACTATCTGCGAATGCTGACGGCAGTTTCGCAGGCTGAGCTGGATGTGCGCGAGATCGAGAATCTGGTCAAGGGCGAGGCGTCGTTGTGCTACCGTCTGTTGCGCTATTTAAACTCGGCTTCCTTCGGATTCGCCAACGAAATTCACTCCGTCCGGCACGCATTGTCGATCTTGGGAGAACGCGAAGTCCGCCGCTGGATTCGCCTCGTGGCCACGCTCGGCGCTGGACAAGGCAAGAGCAGCGAACTGGTGCTCTCGGCCATGGTCCGCGCCCGCTTTTGTGAACTGGTCTCGCCGAAAATCCCGCACGGGGACTCCGACTTGTTCCTGATGGGAATGCTCTCGATGATGGACGTC
>Ga0210409_10008939_pt1 | contig 10156 bp, 8 predicted proteins | sample IncBWH17MmetaG_FD_161649 | JGI IMG/M metagenome (GOLD analysis project Ga0210409, IMG submission 161649) | Forest soil microbial communities from Barre Woods Harvard Forest LTER site, Petersham, Massachusetts, United States - Inc-BW-H-17-M | ecosystem: Environmental > Terrestrial > Soil >...
GCCGTTCGCCGCGCGGTCCGCCTTCACCTGCTGGTTGATGCCTTTCTGCTGATTCTCCAGCTTCGCCGTTTCGCCGGCGGTCAATTGGCCACTCTTGATTCCCTGGGCGATGCGGTCCTGCTGATTTTCACGGCGCTGGCCCACTTTATTGTTGCCGTACTGTGCGGTGTTGGCGTTGTGCTTGTCAGTGTAGATCTGTTTTGAAAGCTGGTTCTGCTGCTTGTTAACTTGCTGCTTTTCCGCGGCCGTCAGCTTCCCGCCATTGGCGGCGCGGTCCGCCCGAGTCTCGCCATTGATCGCGGCTTCCTTCGTTTCCAGCTTTGAAGTTTCGCCCGCGGTCAACTGGCCGCTCTGCACGCCGTTCGCGATGCGGTCCTGCTGGTTTTCCTTGCGTTGCGCGATGGTTGGCTTCGGCGCGGGCGCAGTGGTCGTTGTGCCCTGCGTCGAAGTACCGGTCGAACCCGTATCCTGGCCCATTGCGACTGTGCCCAACAGCAGGACCGCTGCGGGCAGTACCGTCCACTTCGAGAACTGGAAGCTCATGGTCTTTTCTCCTTATTTCCTGCTCGACTGACTTACTGGGTATTCGGTTATACCCAAGTCTGAGGAATAAGTTGCAGCGTGGAAACTGGACGGAAGTACAGCCCTTAGCTATCCCCTTAATTTGGCGAGGTACTCTTTGGACACAATTTGTGGGTTGCGCTCAGGGGGTAAATTCAACAAGTTGCCTATACAAATTGAAAGGCTCCCGCGCAAGCGGGAGCCTTTCAACACTCGTTCAAGCCGTCGTCGCAGCGGCTTACTTCTTCTCTTCGGAGGGTTTTTCGGCGGGCGGCTGTGCTTGTGGAGGCGGCGGCGTGGTCGTTGACGTGCCGCTCATGCCGTCCTTGAAACTTCGAATGCCTTCGCCGAGGCCTTTCATCACTTCCGGGATGCGGCGCCCGCCAAAGAATATCAGCACAATGGCCAGCACAATCAACCAGTGGAAAATGCTAAATTCACCCATGGACTGCCTCCGCGGCATCGAACTTCGCGCTCTTTCAACCTAGCGCAATCGCCTGCACTCAGCAAGCTTTCGCCGCCAATCAACCCCTACAGGATAACACGCTCGTCCCCGGCGCGGCGCGTTTGCCTCTGCCGGTCCAGGTACTCCAGAAGCGGAATGGCGTATTTTCGCGTAATGCCGGTCAGCTCCTTGAACGCTGGAACACCGATCCGGTCGCCTTTCGAGTTTTTGTACTGAGCGAGAAGTCCAGTCAGGGCGTCGAGCGCGTCACGGTGAAAAATCAGGTCTGCCGAAACGCGCACCAGCACTTTTTCCCGCAGCAGGATCTGCAACAACTTTTCCGATCGCGCAGTTTCGAGCTTGAGTTGCGCCAGCACTTCTTTTACGGAAGGCACCGCGAGTCCCGCCTTCGCAAACGCCTGGGTAATCTGCTCCCGCGCGCGCAGTTCCTCCGGCGCCAGAATTATCTCCGTGCCGGCCTTCTTGATGAATTCTCCCTGCAGCGTGATCTTCTTTTGCTCGAGCAACATTTGCAGCGCCGCGGCAAACGTTTCCGGGCGCACCCGCCGGCCCAAGCTGGCCTTCAGTTCCTCGCGTGTGATGCCGGGGAGTAGGGCATTCTCCTTGTGAAAGCGCTCCACCCTGGCCAGCAGCTTTTTGCCGATTTCGGCGAACAATGCTTCGGCGATCAGAATCAGCGGCTCATTCGAAACGATGCGCAGGAGCTTCTTGTCTGCAAGTGTTCTTGCCGTGGACTGTATCTCTCCCTCGATCCAGCCTGTGCGGACAATGATTTCTTCGGCCGTGATTCCCAGGACGTGTCTTTCCGCCATTGTCCGGAGAATATCGTCGCTTGAACCCATTTCCAGCGTTGCTAGAAATTGCGCGCGGCCCGTGTCTTTCGCCGTAAAACGCCGCGCCAGTGGATCGAGCGCCACGCCGCCGCCAATCGTCACCACCGGGGAAAATTGCCGCACGATGAACCGGTCGCCGCGCACCAGCACCGCCTCGTCCTGCAACCGGAGCTGTGCCAGTCCGCTTCCTCCGGGAGCCAATTCCCGGGCACCCAACAAGTACACTTCTCCAATTGTTTCGAGAGTCCCGGCGTGAAAATGCACCTGTGCCCGGTGCTTGAGCGCCGGCGCTCCAGGTAGAAGTTCCAACCGCACATCCGCGCGGCGAGTGGTTCGCAGGCGCCCGCGCGAGGTCAGCACCATTCCCCGCTGGATTGCAGTGTGCTCGATCCCAGCGAGATTCACCGCAGTACGCTGGCCCGCTTCCGCGCGTTCCACGCTCTTGCCGCCGGTCTGCAAGCCGCGCACGCGCAGTACTCTTCCCGAGGGCAAAAGTTCTACTTCATCGCCCACGGCCACATGGCCCGAAAAAAGTGTGCCGGTCACCACGCTCCCAAATCCCTTTACCGCAAACGACCGGTCAATTGGCAAGCGGAAATACCGCCCAGTATCCTTGGCGCTGATTTCTCGCGCCGCTTCTCGCAACGCCGTCTTTAGTTCCGTAAGTCCCTGCCTGGTTTTCGCGCTCACCTCGACAATCGGCGCACCCGCGAGGAACGTTCCCTTCACAAACTCTTCAATCTCCATGCGTGCCAGTTCGCGAGTGTCCCTGTCGGCCAAATCGCTCTTTGTCAGCGCGATCACGCCGCGTTGCACTCCCAGCAGTCTGCAAATATCGAAATGTTCGCGCGTCTGCGGTTTGATCAACTCATCCGCCGCGATAACAAGCAGCACCAGGTCAATCCCCGAAGCCCCCGCCAGCATGTTTTTCACGAACCGCTCGTGCCCCGGCACGTCGACGAACCCGTACCGCACGCCTTCGTCTTCCAGAAACGCGAACCCCAGATCAATCGTGATTCCGCGCCGTTTCTCTTCATCGAGGCGGTCGGGATGCGTGCCTGTCAGCGCTTCGATCAAAGTGGACTTCCCATGATCGATATGCCCGGCGGTCCCGACGATGATGCTTTTGGTGGAATTACTCATGAATGGAAAGGGAGAAGTTGCTGACCGATCTCACTGAACGTGCGCCCTCAAGACTTCGCCGAAGCGATTTCGTCCACAATTTCGTGAGCTGCGGCGCGCGGGTCCCCGGCCGCCAGGATCGGGCGTCCGACTACGATAAAATCCGCGCCTGCACGGATCGCTTCGCGCGGCGTCGCCGTGCGGGCCTGATCATCTTTTTGCGAGTCCGCGTCCTTGCCTTTGGGGCGCACGCCCGGCGTCACAATCAGAAAATCCCGGCCGCAGGCTTTGCGAATCGCCTTTGCTTCCTGCACGGAAGCCACCACGCCATCCACGCCTGCTTTCTGCGCGAGCTTCGCCAGCTTCACCACGCGCGAGTTCGACGGTCCGCCGATTCCAACTTCGCGAACCGTCTTTGTGTCCATGCTGGTGAGCAGGGTTACAGCGAGCAGCCGTGGGCGGTCCGCACCCATCGGCACGCCGGCGCTCACGGCTTGCGCGGCTGCGTGCATCATCGCGGTGCCGCCCAAGGCATGCACATTCACAAGTTTCAACCCGGGCAAAGCCGCAGTTGCCAGCACGGCTCCTGCGACAGTATTCGGTATGTCGTGAAATTTTAGATCGAGGAAAATCTCTGCGCCGAGCTTGGCGACCTGGCGGACCGCTTCCGGTCCGGCTGTCGTAAAGAGCTGGCTGCCGATCTTGAACATGCCGACAAGATCGGAAATCTGGCTCGCGAATCTCAGTGCCGTCGACAGGGAATCGAAGTCCAACGCTACAATCAGGCTGCTTCGTGGATGGGCGTCAAAAGTGGTCAAGGTCGGGGACGGCCCCGAAGTTTGTCAGTTCTGGCTTGCGTCGTCTCGAGTTCGCTTCGGCGGCAGCTGCATTAGTTCCAGCCGCACCTGGCTGACTCCCGAGTTGATCAGGCCAATCTTCCGGGCTACGCGATAGGATACATCAATTTCGCGTCCTTCTTGATAAGGACCCCGGTCATTAATACGAACAACCTCAAATTTGCCGTTGCGGGTGTTTACGACACGAACCCAGGATCCGAACGGCAGGTTCGGGTGGGCGGCCGTGAGGCTCTCGGCGTTGAACCGCTCGCCGTTCGCGGTCTTCTTGCCGTCAAAGTTTGGGCCATACCAGCTGGCGTTGCCAACCCATACCTTGAGCGGCTTTACCGGCTCGCTCTTCAAAGCCACCAAGGGTGCTTCCATTGCGGGTGCAATCAAAAACATCAACGGCACCCAACGAATCGCGGCCCATGCTACAAAGAGTGGTCGTCTCATAGTGTGTTTAATCCGCTACAAATACTAAAAAAGTGTATCAAAAAAACCGCATTATGTCAACCATTTTCTTTGGAAAAGTTACCTCTTAACTCACTGAAAGTAAGCATATTAGCTTCGTTTAAGCCCCTCGCTAAACCGCTCACAATTGCCTCACTGGCCTTCGGGTCAGAGAAGCTGGCCGTCCCGACCTGTACCGCCGTGGCGCCTACACTGACGTAATCCAGAACGTCGGCAACGGTTTCAACTCCTCCCAAACCAAGGATCGGTATGTTCACCACCTTACTAACTTCCCAGACGAGTCGGAGGGTGATCGGTTTGATAGCCGGCCCTGAGAGACCTCCCGTCAAGTTCCCCAAGAGTGACTTTTGGGTTCTGAAATCGATCGCCATTGCCGGAAAAGTATTGGCCACGGTGAGGGCATCCGCTCCTGACCGCTCGGCGGTTTTTGCGATAAGTCCAATGTCTGTAACAAGAGGCATCAGTTTTACCCAGAGCGGCCTTTTCTGCGCTGACTTCCGCGCCGCCCCAACTACCTCCTCTACAAGAGCAGGGTCACTGCCGAACTGCATGCCACCTTTCTTGACGTTGGGGCAGGAGATGTTGAGCTCGTAAGCCGAAATTCCCTGGGCATCTTCGAGTCGCCGAATGACTTCAACGTAGTCTTCCTGGCAGACACCAAAAACGTTCACGATCACGTGAGTGTTGTATTTTCGCAACAGTGGAAGTTTGTCTTGGACGAAAACTTCGACGCCGACGTTCTGCAGGCCGACTGCGTTCAGCATTCCGGATGGTGTATCGCAGAGCCTCGGAGCCGGGGCCCCTTCGATGGGTTGCAGCGAGATTCCTTTGGTGACGAAGCCGCCGAGACGGTTCAAGTCCACCAGATGGGCGAACTCCAACCCGTAACCAAACGTCCCACTGGCGGCGATGATGGGATTAGCGAGGCGCAGAGCGCCAACCTGCACGCTGAGGTCAACGCGGTCAGAAGGATTCACTCCCCGGGAGGATACCACGAACGGCAGTTAGCGGGTCCCCGCTCTGTAGCTCGGGCCTTCAGGCCTGAGGGTTTTCCCAGCTACACCGCGATCATGCCTGCGAATGGAAAGCCCTCGCCCCTGAAAGGGCGAGGTACAGGAATGCCGGCTAGTGGCGTAATGTTGAGTCCTTCTTTGCCGGCTTCCGCAGCGCTTCCGCCAACACCCGGCCATCGCGCGTCGCCAGCGTCACCCCGGTCAGAGTCGCCAAGGTCGGAGCAATGTCGGCTGGTGTCACCGGCTCAATATATTCTCCCGGCTGGATTCCAAAACCCATGAAAAACACCGGCACATGCTGGTCGTAGTTATAAGGTGTGCCGTGACTAGTGCCGGTTACCCGCTTGCTGCCCTCCGGCAAGCTGTCCAACAACCAGTAAGGTTTCTGCGACACATAAAGGTCCCCACTGCGCCCCGCAAAATAGCTCAGCACCGCCGCCTTACGTGTCTGGGCGATTGGCGTCGTGCCATTGCCCAATTCCTCCGCCCGATAGACCGCCGCAACGCCCGGCATCGTCGAAATCGCATCAAGGACCGCTTTCATGGCCACGGGATCCGCCTTCAGCCGCCCGTAAACTCCCTCTGAAAAATAAACTTCATTGCCTGCCATGCGCGCCACAACCGGCTTTGCGTAATTCAGCGGCTCCAGCGCCTTTTCGATCCTCGCTTGCAACTCTGGCAAGCTGAGCACTCCTGCGTCTACACCTGTCTTTTGCATATCAACCGGAATCGGCGCCACGCCGTGATCCGCGCTCAACGCCACCACATAGTTTCCCGCTCCTACTCTCTTGTCCAGAAACGCAAGGAGTTCGCCCAAATCCTTGTCCAGCCGGACCAAAATGTCCTGAATCTCCCAGCTTCGCGGGCCGAAGGTGTGCCCCACGTAGTCCACCGACGAGTAGCTCACTCCCAGAAAATCCGTCGCGCTGTTCTTTCCAAGCCCAAGCGAATCCACCGCTGCTTCAACCAATTTCGTTAGGTAGGTGTCGGCAAAAGGGCTGGCGGTCCATTGTTCGTAAAACGCAGCATCCGGCTCAGTGCTTCCTTCTTTCCCGCGCAGAGCGTGCGGAAAAGTGGTCGTCCAGCCGTCTATCGTTGCGGCCCCAGTTGCAGTCTCGTCGTAGAGATACGCCGTTTTCGGCAACGCGGGTGACCAAGTCTTCCCAAAATCCTGAGCCACGGGGTTTTTCTTCGCGAACTCCTCCACAAACGGCATCGAGCCGAACACCGAGGAAGTCACCAGCGCGCCCGACGTATCAAACCAGGCCACCGCATCGCCCTTGTGGCCAGCCATCGTAATTGCCGATCGTGCCTTCATCGAAAAGGTCACCACGCGTGACGCGCCGCCGGTCTGAAACTTCAACTCCTCCGCGTACGCGGGTACTTGCATCCTCCAGGCCGAGTCACCCCCCTTGGTGCTGCCGCCCGCATAGGCCATATTTTTTGCGTTCGGGTCGCTAGTGCAGGTCACCATCTTCTGCTGCTCGCGATCCCACCAGGCGTTCGCCACCATTCCGTGACTTGCTGGAAACGATCCTGTCGAAATCGTCGAATGCCCCGGGCATGTTTCCGTTGCCGCATATGGAAATGCCGCCGCTCGGAACCAGGCGCCTTCTGTGAGCAATCGCTTCAGCCCTCCGCTCCATTTCCCGCGAAACTTGTCCACGTAGTCCCCGCGCATCTGGTCCACCACCAGCAGCACCACCAGTTTTGGCCGTGTGGACTTCTCCGCCTTCTCCACTGCCGCCGTTTTGGACCCCTGCGCCCCCACCCCGCTCGCCAGAAACGCTATGCCTGTCGCCGCTAGCGCCAGCACTCGGCAAATCCTCAAGCCGGATTTCATCGTGAGCCCCATCGAACTCTCCTTCTCGAATTCCGCGAAAGTCTAGCACGCCGACAAAACCTCGGCGTGAATCTCCTTTCAGGTTCAGCCGATCTCTTCCTGTTTTCCAGACTTGTGCTAGCATTACGCAAACATGCGCATCGTAGAAAAATCCCAATTGATGTCCGCGGCCGAAATCGACCGCACCCTGCAGCGCCTGGCCCACCAGATTGTGGAGAAAAGCGGGGGTACAAAGAGCCTTGCCCTCATCGGCATCCGCCGCCGCGGCGTGCCGCTCGCCCAGCGAATCGCCCGCGCCATGCGCGGCATTGATGGAGTAGACGTCCCAGTCGGTACGCTTGACATCACGCTTTATCGCGACGACCTCTCCAAGGTCGCCCCCCAAGCCGTCTTGCAATCCTCAGACATCACTTTCGGCGTGGACAGCATGGACCTCGTCCTCGTGGACGACGTCCTTTATACCGGCCGCACCATCCGCGCCGCCATGAACGGACTCTTCGATCTCGGCCGCCCGAAGCGTGTCTCTCTTTGCGTGCTCATCGATCGCGGCCACCGCGAAATGCCCATCGAAGCCCAGTACGTTGGCCGAACCGTCCAAACCAGCGACAGCGAAATCATCGAAGTCCGCCTCATCGAAATCGATAAGGAAGAGCGCGTCGTCCTCGTCGACCGCATCGATTAATCTCCGTCGTGCCTTACCACCCTTGTCATCCCGAACTCGCGCAGTTTGCGAATGAGGTACCTGCTTTTGCTTCCTGATCGCCGCTCGCTGTTATCTGATATCTATTCTTTGCGTCCCCGCCCCCATCGCGTAAACTATTCAGTCAGACGAGGCGCGCTCCTCCTCGCGTGCGATCGAGTGCAAATTTGACCTATCGTTTTCGCGATCTGCTGGCTCTTGAACCGCTCTCCGCGGACGAACTCACCTTCATTCTCGATCAGGCAAAACCGTTCCAGGAAATTCAGCGCCACCCCCTCAAAAAACTCGCCACTCTGCGCGGGAAAACCGTCGCCCTGGCCTTCTTCGAAAACTCCACGCGCACGCGCCTCAGCTTCGCCACCGCCGCTTCGCGGCTTGGCGCGGACACGATGAACCTGCAAGCCGAAGCCTCCAGCCTCAAAAAGGGCGAAACGCTCCTCGACACCGCCAACAATCTCAACGCCATGCGGCCGGACTGCTTTGTGATGCGCCACGCATCCTCAGGCGCGGCGGATTTTGTGGCTCGCCATCTGGAAATTCCTGTAGTCAACGCCGGCGACGGCACCCACGAGCATCCGTCTCAGGGTTTGCTTGACGCGCTCACCATCCGCGACCGCCTAGGCCACATCAGCAATCTCAACATCACCATCCTCGGTGATATAGCCCACTCCCGCGTCGCCCGCTCCAATATTCATCTGCTCGGAAAATTCGGCTGCCGCTTCACGCTTTGCGGCCCGGCGATGTGGGTTCCCCGCGAGCTCGAGAAAATCGGCCCGCCGGGCACTCCCATACGATGTGTTTATCGCGTCGAGGAAGCCCTGGAAGACGCTGACGTCATCATTGTTCTTCGCGTGCAAACCGAACGCCTGCACGAGCCTTCCCTCTCGCAAAGCGATTACATCCTGCTCTATCAGCTCAACGCCGAGCGCATGAAACTCGCCAAGCCCGAGGCGCTGATTCTTCATCCCGGGCCGATCAACCGCGGCACGGAAATCACTCCCGAAGTTGCCGACGGGCAGCAATCCGCCGTGCTCGAGCAAGTGACTAACGGCGTGGCCACCCGCATGGCTATCCTCTATCTGCTGATGGCCGGAGCCTCGGAAGGCACGCATCCCGCTCTTGAAGTGAAACCCGACGCCAAATCCAAGGAATCTGCGCATGCTTCTGATTAAGAACGGCCGCGTCCTCGATCCCGCATCCAAAACCGACGCGGTCCGAGACATTCTCCTCGATGGAGAAACCATCTCGGAAATCGCCGCTCCCGGAAAAATCTCCCGTGCGAGCGATGCGGAAGTCTTTGACGCGACCGGCCTCATCGTCGCTCCCGGCTTCATCGACATGCACGTCCACCTTCGCGAGCCGGGCCAGGAAAACTCCGAAACTATTGAGACCGGCACAAGGGCGGCCGCGCGCGGGGGATTCACCGCCGTCTGCTGCATGCCCAACACCCGGCCCGTCAACGACAATGCCTCCATCACCCGCTTCATCGTGGATCGCGCCAAGGTTCACGGCCACGTCCGGGTGTGGCCCATCGGCGCGGCCAGCATCGGCAGCAAGGGCGAAGACATTTCCGAAATTGCGGCCATGCGCGATGCCGGCATCGTGGCCGTCTCCGACGATGGAAAACCCATCGCCACTGCCAAACTTGCGCGCCAGATCATGGACTACTGCCGCAGCCTCGATCTCCCCGTCATCGAGCATGCCGAAGATGTCTCTCTTGCGGCCGGGGCTGTCATGCGCGAGGGCGTCGCCTCCACACGCCTCGGGCTTTCCGGCATGCCTGCCGCAGCGGAATCCGTCTGCGTTGCGCGCGACGTGCAGCTGGCGGAGCTCACCGGCGCGCGCCTGCACATCGCACATCTCTCGGCGAAAGCTTCACTTGAGCAGGTGCGGTTCGCCAAGAAACAAGGCTTGCGCGTCACCTGCGAAGTTACTCCTCACCACTTCACGTTGATCGACGAGGACGTTACTTACGACTCCCGCTTCAAGATGAATCCGCCGCTCGCTGCCCGGGAGGATCGCGAAGCTCTTCTCGCGGGCCTCGCCGACGGCACCGTTGACGCCATCGCCACCGATCACGCCCCGCACGAACCGGCCATCAAAGATGTGGAATTCGACAAAGCCCCGTTCGGCATCCTCGGATTCGAAACCGCCGTCAGCCTCGCCCTCGAGCAACTTGTCCACACCAACCGCATCCCGCTCATGCGCATGGTCGAACTCTTCACCACCGGCCCAGCGCGTGTTCTGGGCAAAGAGCGCAAACTCGCTACCGGTGAACCCGCCGACGTCACCATTTTTTTGTTGGATC
>Ga0210409_10008940_pt1 | contig 10155 bp, 6 predicted proteins | sample IncBWH17MmetaG_FD_161649 | JGI IMG/M metagenome (GOLD analysis project Ga0210409, IMG submission 161649) | Forest soil microbial communities from Barre Woods Harvard Forest LTER site, Petersham, Massachusetts, United States - Inc-BW-H-17-M | ecosystem: Environmental > Terrestrial > Soil >...
CCAACTTCTCCAACACCGCCGTAGGCGTTAGGAGCCGATACCGGCGAAGAATTCTTTTCCACTCGACAACCGCATCCTCTGCAATTGTGAGGGCCTGGTATGTCTTCCTTCTTTCTGGCGAGAGAAATTCCACACCCGGACTTCCCCGCAGGTGGATACCCCAGAACGCATTCTTCAATGACCAAACGAATGGACCTTGAGGTGATCTCTGAGGCCGTCCCAGTCAAAGGGAGCAGCGTCCCTTCGCATCTCCTCACGGTAGAAGTAAAAGAGCGGAATTGAGATGTAAAAGAACATTGCTGAAAGCGCCCATTTATCCATTTATTGTAAGCGGCGATATTTTCTCTGCGCCTTTTGAGACTCGCTGCTCCACGGCGCGGCAAAAAACGTTCACCAGTTGCATCTGTCCTAGTGTGGTGCAGCGAGTCCGCGCCAATGACCGATTGCCAACGACAATGGCGAGAGTCTGGGCACGCGAGATTGCTACATTTAGCCGATTCTTGCTGAAAAGAAACTCGATGCCGCGTGGTGACGCATCGCCCGAGCTTGCACACATCGAATAAATGACCACGACCGCTTCCTGACCTTGAAATTTGTCGACTGTGCCCACCCGGATTCCAGGCAAGCGCTCAGTGAGTTTCCTGAGTTGAAGATTATAGGGCGTGACGACCAGAATATCGTCGCGCGTGAGCGGGCGCTCAGGTTTATCGGCTTCGGTGAAGAACTGACCAGCCAGTTCACCCACAATCTGCGTAATAATTTCGGCTTCTTCCTCGCTTTCATAGGTGTTGCCCTCATGCTCGGTGGGAACAAAAACTACGCCGGCGTTCTGTCGAATGTAGCGCCCCGGTCTAGCCCTGAGTCTAATCGTTCGGCCGGCTGTTAGCGGTTTGGGCTTTAATCGGTCTTCATATACCGCACCGGATATAAATTGGCATACCTCTGGGTGCATCCGCCACGTTTCACCGAGAAAAATTCCCAAATCATCGGGAATTGTAGCGTGATTCTGCAGGAGATATTCGAGAGTCGAGGTCCCGCTTTCGCCGGGATGCGAGCCTTTGATCGGTTGACTCAACTGCATCTGATCTCCGATCAAAATGATGTTGCGGGTACTTGGTGCCATCCCAAGTAAATTCGCTACCGAGACTTGACCTGCCTCATCCACGAAAAGATAATCCAGTGTGCCTTGGGCAGTGACGTGGCTGAACGCCCAAGCAGTGCCCCCTATCAGATTTGGTAGCTGGGCGACCGTGAACAGCTTCGAGGCCGATTCTACAGACTCGATCCGTTCGTGCAGGCCTTTATTATCCTCTTCATCTCCCCCGACTTTGACACCACGGAAACCGTACCCACCTACTTGAGCAAGCTTCGCTGTTTCGTTCAGGAGCAGGCAAATCGCCCGATGGCTGTTCGATGTTATGCCCACTCGCTTTCCAATTCGTAGCAGCGCGAGGATCATATGGGCTGCCGTGTACGTTTTTCCTCCGCCCGGAGGGCCTTGAATGCACAGTGTGCTGTTGTCCATATCAATTGCAGCGTTGATGGAGCCCTGGACCAGGTCCATGCCTACGGGAATAATCGGTCCCCCGGCGAAGCGGCTTCTCAGCGCTGGTTGGCGTCGATGCAGGAAATGTTCGATGGCTGTCGGCAACTCGCCAGATTCCCGGTATCGGTGAATTAGGCGCTCGATAGATTGAGCGATTGGGGCCGGATCGACCCACTCATCGGGAATCAGGCCCAGCGACGCAGGCGCTTCCTGACTCGAGAATTTAAGCGTCAGCAAACCTGCAATGGAATCAAAAGCCTCGATAGTTGCCCTGCGTGTTAGGTCGTGGGCAAAAATGCACTTGCTTCCTTTTCGAAGCTTTGTTTCCTGTTCTGCGCTGAATCGATACTCATAGCCGTATGAGCGCTTAATCTTTTCGGGCGGACGTTTTGTCCTGACGAGCCCACCAAGACATTCTGGGTCATCGACCAGTTCCTGTACCGTCATTGCATGTCGTTCGTACCTAGCCCACCAGATAGGTTTGCTTTCGCGCCGATGAAATTCGAGAAACCAGGATAACAGCTCGTGCACGCGCCAGTGCTCGGGATTGGCGTCGCGGTCTGCTGGAATTTCCGCGCGCATTTCCTCAGCATATTTCGCTTGCTCTGCAATCTCTTTTATATTCTCCGATTCGGGGACAAGAGGTTTAGGAATGTAGGCAATCCCAACCTGCCGTTGAACACCTCTGAGCCAACAGGCTAGTTGCCAGGTGGATTCACAGTCGTGACGGTTATATTCGCGAATCAATTGCAGTGTAGGCGACGATCTCCAGTCGGAGCCGTCCCTTGTGTCCAGCCAGCGTTGGTAAAAAACCAATGAATCTGCGGCTGACGCCACCTCACTCTGTCGTTGGCCCCGATAAAGTTTCTCGATGTTCTTCAGGGAATACGAGGGTTCCCCGACCAGTAGGCCTTGCCGTACAACTGAATAGAGATCGACAAACACTTCGTTTCGTAATAATTGATCGATTTCGTCTTCGCACGCTGCGTAGCGCCCCATCAATCGGCGTAAGGCGGTGACCTCGTAAGCGGCGTAGTGATAAATGTGCATCGACGGATCCCGGCTCCAGCGGTCAAAGGCCCACCTTACAAAACACTCGAATGCCTTCCTCTCCTCCTCATGATCATGAGCCCACCAGTCCCGAAATACGGGCACAGCGTTATCGATATATGTCACGCCAAATAGATATTCCAATCCGTCTTCGAGTAACGGATAGCCCTCCATGTCGAAGAAAATGTCGTTGCTTGATTCTGGGGGCAGGGCAGCCAAGCCAAGTCCTGGATTTGCGGGATCGGGTTCAATCAATTCGAACTGCGGTGTAGGCAGCCCTCTCGAAGCGATTTGAAGCCGGGTTTGTCGTCGCATTTTCCGGAACACCGGAGCACTTATCCCATGGATCTTTTCAAGGGACGTATCGGCCAGCTCTTGCGCGGTTTCGATTCCTGCTTCCCGCATACGACGAATCTGGAGGGTTCGCGTTCCTGCAATTAGGCTGAGATCGTCTCGACCTTGAAGCATTGTCATTCCATGGCTGGACCATCGTCCAAGATTTTTGGAGCCTGGTATGTCCGGCGCCTTGGTGGGGTTGAACTTGTCTTGAAGCCGCAGAAATCCTGACTTAAGCTGACAATAATAGTAAAAATAATCTTCTGTTCGAAATCGCCGCCGCACTTGTGTGCCAAGGACTACCTGCAACTCTTGGGGCAACCGCCCTTGGAGAGCTGCCAACATTTCAGCGTAGCAACACAGTTGTACTATGAAATAAGGCTTTGGTTTCCGAGCCAATTTGGTGTCCCAGGGTTCATAGTGATAGTTGCCAAGCTCCGAGTCTCCGTTGACGCGCACGAGGAAATCGGCGATACCCGCAAGCACACCCGATGTGAGAGTACCTTGATAAATGATTTCTCGTCCCTCTTTCATCGCCAGGAGAGTCTCGGCGACATTTCCGAACGAGCCTTTTAGATTTACGACATCGCGGCCGACCGCAATCAGCTGTTCAAGGAACGTCAACTCGTGTTCCTCTCCTTTCGCCCGCAGGATTTCGTCTTCCGCGCTATCTGGGTCGGGCTGCACAGAATCGGGAATTTCGAGGTGCAAACGGTCCATCCACGACGCGTACTCGGACTCCATGAACCTAATCAAGTCAGAAGGTGAGTAGATACACTGTCCGTTAATCTTTCTCATGGAGTGGTCACAATCACGCAGCGGCCTTGGCTTTGTAGAGCTTGGCAGCACGCTCGAGGTCGTGTAGCTTCGCCGCCGCTAACGACTTATACCGCTCGGGATTGCACGTGAGAATTAGAATTTGAAGCTGATCTGTGGATTCTTGCAACACCTGCAAAATGTGCCCAAAGCGGACGGGGTCAGTTTTGGTCATGGAATCGTCCAGCACCAAGAGTTGCCGTTCCGAACGAGCCAACTGCTTTCCGAGAGCCAAACGCACGGAGAAATCTACCTGCTCTTTTTCGCCGCCGGATAGGTCCGATAGCGGCACGGCAGTGTTTACAGAGGTAGGTGAAACACCGACCGGCAATAGGCCGCTCGAAAGGCGGATCGTTTGAAATCCGGTTCCGGCGATGTTGTGGAGTATCGAAGCAGCGGTTTCGGCGACTTGCTCAGGGATCGAAGCGATCGCTTCCGAGCGGCAAGCCTCAATCGTTTCACGCAGTAATTTCACGGCCTCCGTGCGCACCTCCTTCTCCCGCAATTCCGCCGCGATTGACGCCGATCTCTCGTCTGCTTCGCTGAGCATCGAGTAAGGCGCCGACGATGAGATTTGGCGAACGCCCGCCTCTTCGTCACGCAGCTGTTCCCGCACTAAGTCACATTCTCGTTCAGCCTGTTCCGCATGGGGTTCAAGCCGCTTTACTGTGACGGATGGGTCCGTTGTGAAGGCAGCCAAAGCCCTGTCGAGTTCCTCCAGCGCAGCTCCCTGCGCAACATATTCGAGAGCCGCACTTCTAAGTTCCTCCCGTCTAACTTCATCGGTCTTGCCGTCAGAGCGAAGTTGTTCTAGGCGCTGATTCAAATTACGCACCTCTTCGCAGCGATGATTACGGCGCGTCTGCAGGCCCGATTCGGACAACCTGGCTTCATTCAATACTTCCTGCAGATCCGTTGAGTCCTGTTGTGCTGCCCGCAATCCGGCCTCTGCCTCGTGCTGAGTCTTACGAGCAAAGCTCTCGAGCACGACAACATCTGGTGGCTCACCGGACCAAGAAGGCTGCTCACGCAGGATTTTCTTAATCTCGGCCTCGGTCTCTTCCTGTCGAAATCGAAGGTCATCGATTGATTTATCCTGCGCGTGAGTTTCGAAGCTACTCTCCGCGGAGCGCAATTCCTTTTCCAACGAAATTGCCTCGGCTCCCATTTCTTCCAAGCGAGTAAGCTCATCGGTACAAAAAGGTTTCATTAATTCGTGAACTTTAGCGGTGGCGCCGTCGAACTGTCGTTTGTATTCGGCGGTCGATGCTTTGGGTCCCGTGGCTCGAATTCGTCCAAAACCAGGAATATCGATCTCAACGGCAGGTGAGCCAGAAATGCGTGTTGATTGTCCAGCAAGTACAGTGTGCTCACCGGCCTGATCTCCCGACAAGACGTGCACGGTAGTGTTGGCAATGGGCTGGAGTTCCAACGCGATCCGAGAAGACTCAAGCCGCAGCTTCGCTTCGTCCCGAACCTTGATAGCGCCGCGAATTCCCGTGAGCTGACCTTGTGAAGGTGCTGCCAAAGCCCTAATCGCACCTCGACAACGCTCAATCTCAAGCCGAGCGGCATCAGCGCGCTCAATCCGACCTCGAAGATTTGCCTGTGTCGCCAAATGGCCGATTAGCTGACGAGCGAGCGCAGCCTGTTGACTCGCTCGCGACGCTTTCTCTTGCTCGGATAATGCATTGTTCAAATTATCGGTTGCGGTCTGATGGTCGGAGCGAGCACGCGTCAGGCGCTCGGATGCGTTCGGCAACTCTCCTTCGATCGCCTTCAAGTCCTGTGCTGCCAATGCCATGGCCGTGACACATTCTTGGATAGAATCAAGCTGCTGCTTGGCTTTGAAATATTCAGCGTGTGCGGCCCGCTTGCGCTGCTGCCTCTCGGCTCGTTTTCCGACAACTGTTTCATACTCGATAAGGAGTGTGCGGGCGTCCTTGAGACCCATGGTCAAGCGACTTGCTGAATCGAGACACTGTCCGTATCGCGATTGCAATTCCGCAACGCGGCTCCGGCTCGTTTCCAGTTTCTGAAGCTCCCGCCGTGCACGCTCTGCGGCAACCTCAGCGTCAGCTTTAGCCCGACGTAGCCGGGTCACAGGCGCCTCGCCGGCGCCACTCCGTAATTTTCCTGTAGGTGTGTACAAATTCGCATATACAGCGTCGATCCGCCGTTGGATTCTGAGCGCCTCCGGGCCAGCAATCTGAAACCCCAAGGAAGCCCGCACGTCGGCGAGAACATCGCCGGAAAGAGGTTGCAGATCCTGCACGTCCTGCGGCGACCACAAGACTTGAATGCTGCCCCAGTGCTTTGAACTCGACAGCCCAGAGCCTGGTGCATCAGCCCGAAGCAACCCTCGAACGTGTTTGTCCGCGGCTTCGTCCTCGGCAAAACGCGTCCAGCCGCCATCTTCTCGAACTTCCAAGAGTGCGCTCGGTTTGTCCAGAAATCGCTTCTTGAGACGGTACTCAACCCCGCCATGGGCAAACTCGATTCTGACCTTGGGCGTAAGTGAGCGCCCCCACGGACGGAGAGCCTGAGCTTCGCTTCCGCCAACGGCATAACTGTCAAAGAGTCCTCTGATTATCGTTTCCAGGAAAGTCGACTTGCCTGTTCCGTTAGGACCATACAGCACGTTAACGCCTTCACTTAATGGGCCGATTACAATCGCGTTTGCAAAGCAACCCCAACCCTCTGCTTCAATTTGCCTCACTATCATGCTGGTACCTCCTTTTTCATCGCATACAATTCCCGTAAGGCACGCGCAGCGATCACCCTTGAGTTTTCATCCGTTTGGGAATTGGCCATCTCACTCAGTTTTGCCGCTGCGTCTCTTAAGAATCCCCTCGGTAAGCTTGTAACCCAGTTGTCGTCGGTCGGGGCCGGTACCAGGGCGCTCGCATCTACACGGCCATGCAGAAATCGAGACCGAAGAATCTCCTCAATGCGTTGGATTTCGGCCGCCTCCTCTGCGAACAGCAACCCGCTTAAGCGCACTTGGACTAGGGCGGGCGGTGACACCGGCATTGATTCGATGGTCGTTCGAATCTCGCTAAGCTGCCCTGGCTCGGTCATGGATCCTTCAATAATCTTCCAGCGAAGGATGCCAACGGGTATTGTTCGTACTTGTGGTTTGGCCCCAGGTTCTGGAATCTCGACGATAAGGACGTTCCCGCTGTCGCGCTCTCCGAACGACGTCGCCTCATGCGTTCCAGAGTAGGCCATAGTCACAGCAGCGTCGGAATTCTCATACGTCGCGGTGGAATGCCAGTGCCCCAGCGCAAGATAGTCTAGATGTCTGCGCGCCGCCGTTTCCCGAGGTATAGGTAAACATGGCTCGATTGCTGGGTTGCCTTCAACGGTTCCGTGAGCCACCCCAATCCGGAAACTTGAACGTGGGCCCGAAGATATCCATTCAGTTGGATCGACCTTCGACCTTTTCAAAGTAGCCGAGATGGGACATGGGTAGAGAATTCCAGAAGGTAACTCCACGGGTTCGGCCTCACGCAGCACACGTAGATTCGAATGCGAGGACCAAACGTGGTGTTCCCAAACGGAACCAACCTCGACGGGATCATGATTGCCCGGCAGTATAAAAACTGGGCTGCCAAATCCCGCCAGAATATCGCCGATTCTTTGCACGACAGCTCGGTCAATTGCGTTGCACTCGAATGTGTCCCCTGCAATGAGGACGAAATCGGCTGCTTCTGCTGTTGCTACTTCGATGACGTGCGCCGCAGCCTCAATACGCGTTGCGCGCACACGCGCGCTTTCAATGCCGACGTGGAGTGCCTTCATTCCGATCTGCCAGTCCGCGGTATGTAGGAACTTCATTTCTCCTCCACAATTCCCACCTTACGAAGTGATTCGTCGCCGCTCGCGAATTCGATTGGGGGCGATCGATTGAATTGTGCAGCAGCCAGTGGCTCACAGCGTGAGCCAGTGACTGGTTTATTGTTGCAGGTAAGTGCCTTGTTTTCAGTCGTCGCGAGATTTTGGCTCTCTCAGGCCACGCGGTCTATACTTCCGCAGGCCTTCGAGCAGTGCCAACTCGATTCTTACACGCAACGAAGGGGGCTTGAGAACCTCAACTCGATCACCGTAACGAAGGATATCCATCATCAGTTCGTGGTCTTGCGAATACGGGATTTCCAGGATCAGAGAACCATCCGGATCAACTTTTTGCACCTGGCGAGGATGCCATTGCTCTCGTGCCACCCAGCGAGCGGCCTCAGGCGTGAACCGCAGGACCGCCGTGTTGCGCGGATTCCCCGCATAAATGCCATAGCCGCCCCCCAAGTGTACGTCGAGCACAGCATTACTAACATCGCGCGTATTGGCTGGGAGAATTGTAGCCACCCGCATTGCGTCGACGGCGAAGCTCCGCAGCGCCTTACGAAGATGGCACCACGCGTCCAGATACCAGTTCGCTTTATAGTAAATCAGCCTTTGAGGCGAGACGATTCTCTGCGTTTCCTCTCCGGTTGAGTGGTTGTAGTAGGTGAGCCGGAGACGCTTACGAGTGAGAGTGGCGCTGCACACAATTTGAAAATGCTTTGGCTCTACCGATCGAGCAGGCATTCGTAATATTCGGATACGACTCCGAACTTCGCTCTTCTTCACGCCACCGCTTGCGAGCATGGCCTCCAATCGCGTTCGAAGAGGCGCCAGGTGTTGGCGGATAAGCCCGGGCTGCAGCTGTGCAAGTAGATCTTCCATTAAGAGAAATGCCTGGATTTCTGCGGCGTTCAGCCACAGTCCGGGAAGTGAGAATTGAGACTGCTCTGTGTAATGATAGCCGTGGCGCTTGACATCCCAGTCGATCGGGGCCTGTAAACGGTCCCGCATATACTCAAGATCGCGCTTAATGGTGGCATGGGAGACTTCCAGCTCGTCCAAAAAGGCCTTCATCGAAACAATCTGGCGGTCCTTAAGCAATTGATCAATTTTGTGAAAACGTTCATTGCGGTCCATGACACAAGCCTTATGAGCGCGACGGAATGCTCCCACGCTCGATTAATATCTTGATCTCTTTCGCCCTTTTGGATATCCCAGCACAGACCGTGGCCCGGTGATCAAGTTAAGCGGAGAATCCAGTGAACGCTTTGCGTTCGGAAGGAATCGAGACATGGGCTGTCAGGATCGCACACGGTCAGTCCGGCTGAGAAGTGTTTTCTGCCTGGCGGGGCTGGCTTCTCGGGTTTTTTAGCGCAGCGAAGCCGAACAAATAAGTGCCAATATCTCTGTCAGATGGGAGCCGGGTGGAATTTTTGCGCACCACAGGGTTTAGCAAACGAGTGATTGCGCTCTGGCTCGCCTCTAAGTTGCTGAGAACTATAGGCGCGGTTCGGCAAGCTCTGGTTGGTTTGGGCATGCTAGAACGCGGATTGGGATAAATTGGGATAAAGGCTAGTGCACAGCGCCGTGAACCGCAACTGCTTATCCTTCTTTGCTGCTTGCGGGCGCGTCCTACCTCGTTGACGGCGGCAAAACGGCCCAATAGCTCTCAATGTTAGCCGCGCGGCACACCCGTTCGGGATGGAGGACAAAAATGAATCAGACGATTGAAGAGAAGAACAAAGAGCTTGTCCTTAAGGCCTTCGACACGCTGTTTAATAAGCGAGACTACGCAGCGGCCGAGCGCTACTGGTCGCCCAACTACATCCAGCACAGTGCCCATATCGAGCCTGGTCGTGACGGCCTCTTTAAGCTCATCAAGAGCATCCCTCCGACACTGAAGTACGAACCGGGAACGATTGTAGCCGAAAAAGATTTTGTGATCGTGCATGGGCGTTTTTCGGGCATCGGCCTGCCGGTGAACTGGATTGCGGCGGACATCGTTCGCATCAAGGACGGCGTTCTGGTCGAGCATTGGGATGTGATTGAAGACGAGGTCGCGCGAGAACGGTCAAAAAGCGGTCATCCCATGTTCGGCGACACATTTCCCAAGTGACAGCCGAAAAGAGGCAAGACGAGAAAGGAATGGATCATGAAAGCAGCCGTGCTAGCGACCTATGGCGATCCTGCTACGGGCCTCGAATATCGTGACGTGCCAGAGCCCGGAAAGCCCGGCGTCGGCCAAGTGCTGGTCGGCGTCGAATTCGCACCCATTAATTTCAGCGACATTCTTGTCGCACGAGGACTCTACCCACTTCGCCCGGATTTGCCCTCAGTGATTGGCAATGAAGGCGTCGGACGCGTGCTCGAAACCGGCCAGCAGGTAGGAGATCTGAGAGTCGGTGTTCGGGTTGCGCTCCCGATCGGACACTTCGTATGGCGGGAGCGCATGCTGTTTCCCGCCACCGACCTGGTTCTCTTGCCGGAAGGCGCCGATCCTCGCCAGCTTGCAATGGTGAGCATCAACCCGCCCTCAGCGTATTTATTGCTTGAAAAGTTCCAGG
>Ga0210409_10008941_pt1 | contig 10154 bp, 10 predicted proteins | sample IncBWH17MmetaG_FD_161649 | JGI IMG/M metagenome (GOLD analysis project Ga0210409, IMG submission 161649) | Forest soil microbial communities from Barre Woods Harvard Forest LTER site, Petersham, Massachusetts, United States - Inc-BW-H-17-M | ecosystem: Environmental > Terrestrial > Soil >...
ACATCATTGGACAAGTGCAACGACGAAACTTCCGCCGCGTGATTCGACGGCCGCGCAATAGTGAGAGCTACGAGTTCGGGAAAAGTTCCAAACAAAACCGCAACGCCTATTCATGACCGCTACTTCGTTGCGGTAAACTTCCAACGATTGCCTTTCTAATTCGATGAGCCGCAGCAACAATCGAACAAACGCCGCCAAGGATGAGTCTCGATTCCGAAGCCCACTGTCTGTGGTTATCCATTCATCTGAAGAATTAAGATCTCCTTGTCACGGGGAAGGCCAAAGACCGTAGATACGCGAAACTAATTCGAAACCCGGCCAGATCCCACTCCAAGGACCCTACCGACACCCCTTTCCTGCACGATCGCTATGATCCTCAAATCCCGCTGATCTGTATTTTCAGTATTCACTGTTACATCTTTCGAGAACATGCCGACATTGTTGATGGTTCCTACCAGCGTCAGGTTTCGGACGACTGCCACGTGTTTAAGAGTTCTTCCGGAGTTCTCTCCTCCCCTGACACTCGATTGAACGCTGTTGTCAGCTAAAGCGATCAAGACTTGCGCTGGCGTGCGTCTTCCCGTGGAGTCTGACGGACCAACTTCGATGTGCGCAGCAAGCGTCTTGTCGTTTTCGCGATGAATCGAAGATAGGGCTACCGAAAGTTTTGCGGTTTTGATCGTATTCTTGATTACCTGGATGGCCCGCCGCTCATCACTGCCGACCAATTCCATGTCTCCGTCTACGACCATCTGTGGGGTATAGGGACCTTCGAGACCAAAACGAAGTGCGTAATCGCCTTGACGAACACTGAATTGGTGCGACGAATACGGATCTTTCCAACCGATATCATTCCAGTAGTCAACGTGTTCGCTAAGAACGACCAGGTCTGCGCTTCCTACCGGCTGGGATTTGTCCAGCTTTTCCAATAGTGCATCCGCAGGAGGGCAACTGGAACATCCTTCGGATGTGAATAATTCCACCAGCACAGGAGTACGGCGAGCGCCATCGCTAGCTGGCCCTGCTTCTGTGCTCGCGGCCCGAAGGTGTCGAACCGTGACTATCGCTAAAAAAGACACTGCGACCAATGCAATGATTGGAAACCTGGAACGCTTCATGGTGGCCACCTTTGCAGATTGAATATCGAAATGGAACTCTTCGACCCATTCGTATGATTAATGGTTAGGGATAAAGTTTCAATGTTTCCGGAACTGAGAGCCGTGCAGATTGAAGTGCCCAGGGACGTTCTTGAAATGCTCGAAGGGAGCGGCGAAGCTCCTGCTTACGAGGCAGGCGCGTCCTTCTCATCTGTCTACGCCCACAGACGTGAAGCCCCTTGCGAGTCGCGGACGGGCGCGTTGCTGTTCGGATTTCAACCGGATTCTTGCCATGCATTGCCTTCGCAGCCCACGGGAGCCTTACCCTATTCGAGCGAGTTGACGTCGATTCGAAGCTTTCATCGGATCTGCGATGGATTACGAACGGTAGCGCTGGTGGATCGCGCAGGTCTTATGGTTGAGTTGGTGGACGTCGCGGAGTGGGCGCGGCCGTTCGCCGATTTCGACCTCCCAGTGCCAAGCGCGCGGCGCTACGAAGCACATAACCGCGCGACGTTGTGCGGTGGCCACGTCTGCCTGGTTCTGACGCCGAACGGAGAGATCAAGATTTTCGCAGACGGTGCGCAGGTGTTCAGTTTCCTTGACGGCCGCTGGCATTTGACGGACGCCGTTGAGAAGTATCGAGTCTGGGAAGAGGCGCTGGGGAACAAGGATCTGGCGCACCGGCTGTTTTCAGTCGCGCTCAATCTCGCGGAAGGACGGCGTGGAGGATTGTTTGTCATCCTCGATGATCGGCGGAAAACAGGCGAATTGCTGGGCAATCGCGATCTGCTTCATCAAAAACACGAGCCGGCAAAGACCGGATCAAAGAATCAACTTCACTATCTTTTGCGCTGCCAACGCGTGACAGAGCTTTCGCCGACTGTCCTCGAAACGATTGCACGCATTGATGGGAGCATTGTGCTCGACCGTGACTCGAATCTGCTCGCGTTCGGGGCGATTCTCCGCCATAGTCCGGTGGTTGTTATGCCGGACGAAGTCGCGGAAGGCAGTCGCACGGCAGCAGCGATCGCGGCCTCGCAGTTTGGAAATGTCCTGAAGGTGAGCGAGAACGGGCGGTTATCATTCTATAGGAATGGGCATTGCGTTTGGGACTTCTGAGATACGCCCGCTCCCGTTGGAAAATTGGAATGTCTACCCCCGAAACAGCGCTCCTGCTCAGAAGGCAGACGCTCTATCCACCTGAGCTACGGGCGCGTAGATTTATTCTAAAAGATTTTGCACCTTCGCGACCATCCATTTGTAACCTTTCGTATCACATGGAGTGAACCCTTATTTTGAGACAGTTTTTGGTGTCCGCACTTCCGCAAAGCCTCCGATGCGGATCTACAAGTCTGGCGCGGCACCGCTCGTGACGGAAAGGTGCGCGGCCATCCAGCCCTTGATATCAGCCATCACTTGTTCCTTCCCAAGGTCGTTCAGCAGGTCATGAAAGTGCCCATCGTAGAGTTTCAATGTCTTATCTGTTGAGCCTGCCTTCTCGTAAAACAACTGGCTTCCACTTGCCTTCGCCGCCTTGTCGGCCGTGCCGTGAAGGATGAGCGTTGGTAGCGTGATCATGCCGAATCCGGCTTTAAGTCGTTCGTCGGCACGCACCAGTTCCGCTACCGTTCGGGTGGGCTGCGTCTCATGGGCGATGAATGGGTCCTCATTCATGATTTGGACTGCCTTCGGGTCGCGCGAAAAATCCTCGTTCTTAAGATGAAGAACGTGCGCATGCGGGGCGAGATGACTTAGCCCCTTGAGCACGGCGAGGGCAAAGTCGGGAGCTGGGGTCTGGAAGGCGAAGCTTTCACAGACCAGTCCCGCCAATTCGCTTTGGTGGTCAAGCGCATAGAGGCAGGAGACGACGCCGCCCGCGCTATGGCCCAGAAGAAATACGGGGAACCCAGGCTCCCTCGACTTCACGAGAGTCACGAGTGAACCGGCATCGCTGACGTAGTCTGCAAATGTGTCGATGTAGAATCGTTCGCCGTCCGATTGCCCTCGACCGCGCAAATCCACCGCATACGCGGCCAACCCGTCGGCTGCGAGTTGCTCACCAGCCCACGCGTAGTAGCCACTGTGAGCATTAAAGCCGGGGATGATGACTACCACGCCGCAAACCGCGCCTTTCGGACGCCATGAGCGCACGAAGAGGTTCAGGCCAGTTGCTCCTTCGATTCGTTCTTCCGTTTTCCGTATTGTCTGTGTCATGTGGTCCTCCTTGGGCTAAACCAGTGCACTTCCCAATGCCTGTGGATTTCACGGGCTTTATTTTCGATTCGCCGCAGGATCGTTGCCGGGGTCGAAATACTTTGTGTCGGTTGGCCCGTAGCCTGAAATCTGTACGACGACGGCCATATCGGTGGTCTGAGCGAAGTGCTCGACGCCTCCCGGCTCGGAATACACGCTGCCCGGTGGCAGGGTCTTCAGTCTTTTCACGTCGAAATGATCGCCGTAGCCGAAGCGCCATTCGCCCGAAACCACCGTCGCCACACGGTTATCCCTGTGCGTGTGCGCTTCGATCGTCACGTGGGCGGGCACGAACAACAGAATGGAGTAAAAGCCGGCCTTGGCGGGATCACCGAACAGCACCTTGGTGTGAACGCCAGCAAGGCCCGAGCTTCCGATTTGGTTGTTGTCTGTCGGACTGCCCTTGATTTCTGCGGGGGTCAGGCGCATCTGCGGGAGCGTCTGCGCTCTCGTCACCGTCGTCACTGATGCAACGGACAACAGGACCACGAATATGCTTTTCAACATTCTGGCTCTTCCTTTCATTCGCTGAGGCGTTCCGTGAGATCCACGCCAGCCGTCACAGAAACTTCATCAGCGCCTCGGTCGTTTCCTTGGGCCGTTCTTCGAGCACCCAGTGGCCGGTATCCTTCAGGACGATCATGGTCGCGTTGGTCGCAACCAGTTTCATCTGGTTGCCGAGCACCGTTCCATTAGCCTTGTCGCCGCCGATGGCGAGGACCGGCATCGTCAGCTTCGTCTGGGAGAGTTGTGCAAAGTCTTTTGCAGCCTGTTGGAAGGAGACGAAGTAGGCCCAACCCGCGCGCATTCGCCCGGGACGCGCATAGGCTGCTACGTAGGCGGCCCGATCGGTTTCCGGGATCGAATGTGTTTTGTCGGCGGCGAAGTCATTCCAGAAATAGTCGAAGTAGATTCGCTCGCGTCCGCGGACCAGCATTTCCGGCGTCGGGCCGTTAAAGCGAAAATGCCAAATACCAGGATCGTTGTAGACATCCTCCCATCCGGCTACCCCGGGAAGGAATGCATCCAGTACCACGAGTTTCTCGGTCTCTGCGGCGAACTGCGCGGCATAGGCATAAGCCACCATCAAGCCGATGTCATGGCCGACAACTCTGGCTTTGTCGACATGGAGCGACTTGGCGAGCGCATGAATGCGGATCGCTGCCGTCTTCATATCCATGCCATCCTTGGGGATCGACGAATCCCCGATGCCCGGTAGGTCGGGTGCGATCACCGTGAATTTCTCGGCGAGTCGCGGGATGATGGGCCGCCACATGCGTGAAGTTTGCGTGTAGCCATGCAGCAGAATCAGAGCCGGGCCGTGTCCCGCCGTTAGGTAACGCATCGATACGCCTGCGACTTCGGCGGTCCGTGAGCTGATCGCGTTTGCATCCTGCGCGCGTGCCCTTCCCGGCAGCGCCACAAACGATAGCAGCGTGATCGACGCGGCAACGAAACGGAAGCTCCATCGCTTTTTCATGGGAGAACTCCTTTAGCAGTGTATGGCTCAAACCGCATTCCAGACCATACAGTCTGGAATGCCGTATGTCAACGTTTGTTATAGACTAGAGAGTCTGAAATGGCGCGCAGGAAAGAATTCGATCCCGACCAAGCCCTAGCCAAGGCCATGGCCGTTTTTTGGCGGCTGGGTTACGAGAATACGTCTCTGGAGCTACTCCTGCGTGAGATGGGGATTGCGAAGCAAAGCCTCTATGACACATATGGCGACAAGCGCGGGCTGTATATGAAGGCCTTGGCCTATTACCGGCGCCAAACGAACGACGGTCTGCGCGGACTTTTCGGTGCTGGCCGGCCCGTCAAAGAGGTCTTCGCGAAACTCCTGTTTGGCCTGAGCGCTGAATCCAAGCATCAGCATGAACGAGGCTGTCTTTTGTTGAGCGCCAATCTGGAGCGCGACACGTCAGATGCTACACTCGCGGAGTTTCTGCGCGACAACCAAGCCGAAGTCGAAGGGATTTTTAGAGAGGCACTGCTCCGCGCACGGAAAGCCGGAGAATTATCGCGTCACGCAGATACAAAAGCCCTGGCACGGTTCTTCACTGTCACAATTCAGGGAATGCGAGCCATGGCACGACTGAGGTCCGATCGGAAAAGCCTCGAACAAGTAGCGCGTGTCGCTTTAGCGACGCTCAACCGATAGACGAAACTCTCGGAATTGGATGCCCAGGTTGGAAAGTCGAGGGGTTATTTGTGACAAAAGCCCAATACGAACTTTTTGAAGCTCTCAATCCCTTCTTCAAAGTCGTAATGAAGGGGCTACGGGGACTCGTCGATGGCAAACACTTTTTCGACATGTTTGCCGAAGACGCAATCTTCGAATCTCGCTATCACTTTCCCGGCTGGCCTGTGACGATTCGAGGACGCGCCAATCTGATGGCTAGCTTCTCGGGATACGGCAAGACGATCAAGCTTCACTCCGGCGACGCACTTGTTGTGCACGTCTCTCAGGTTCCTCGCGTCGTGATCCTTGAGTACGAAGTGCACGGCAAGATTCTTTCCAGCGGCGCACTCTATGACAATAGGTTTATCTCGGTCATCACGATTGAGAAGGGAAAGATCATCCATTGGAGAGACTACATGGACTCTCTGGCTGCATGGACAGCGTTGAATGGTGCCGCCTAATTGGAGTGAACCCCCATTTTGAGACAGTGCCTGCACACCTCTTGGATATCCCGCGCCTATCTGTTGGGCCTCGAACCGGTAACGAGGATATCGACAAGCCTCCTGGCGCTTTGCTGCCAGTCAGGGCTGGTCGTCACGTTGGCGACGCCCACTAGAGCGCGAAGGAGATCCATAGCATCAAGGTCCTTCCGTATGTCGCCGCTCTTGATCGCGCGTTTCACCAGGGAGCGAAGCGCTTCCTGCATCTGAGCGTAAGAAGCTGCGAACACTTTCTTGTGATCACCCACCAGAGTATTGAGCGCAGGGGCTATGAGCTGTTTTGCCGCGATGGCATCAACGAAGAGCAGCAGCCAGGCTCGCAACGCTTCGATCGGTGTCATGGTTTCGGCGAACTTTCGCTGTGCCGCGGCTAACTTTTCCAGCTCAGACCGATAAACTGCCTGTAGAAGTTCCTCGCGCGTTGGAAAATGGCGATACAAAGTCCCCGGCCCGACACATGCCTCTTTGGCGATGTCGTCCAGGCTGGCGTTTGCGCCCGACCGGGTGAACGCCACCTTGGCGAACTCCAAAATGCGTCCGCGATTCCGCTGCGCGTCAACGCGGGGCTTTCGCTGAGGAGGTTGTGACCGTTTCAAGGGCATGCCAAAAAAAGGTAAAAAAACATGTAACCGGAGGTCATCTCCGATTATCTCATGTAGTGCGGAGACACTCTCCGTTTTATGCGAGCCGACGCCGCTTGTCAATAGGCACCTCCTAAAGCGGACCGGCAGGAGGAGAAAAACATGGTGGAGACATTTGGAGCTACATCGACCACAGAGGATGTTTTGTCCGGCATCAATCTACGAAGTAAACGAATCCTGGTGACAGGCGTTTCGGCGGGGCTCGGCGTAGAGACGGCTCGGTCACTCGCCGCCCACGGAGCGAACGTAATTGGGACAGCGCGCGACCTGGACAAGGCCGAGGCGGCAACATCTCAAATACGGAAGGACGCGGCGGCCAATGGTGGAAGCTTCGAGCTCGTCGAACTCGATCTGGCCCGTCTCGCGAGCGTCCGAAACTGCGCCGATCAATTGCTTCGAAAGGGCGAGCCATTGGATGTCATCATCGCCAACGCAGGCGTGATGGCCACGCCATTTAGCTGTACCACTGACCATTTCGAGATGCAGTTTGGGACCAATCATCTCGGGCACTTCGTCCTTGTAAACCGGATTGCAAAGCTTCTTCGTGCCGGGGGACGGCTCGTGAACTTGGCCTCTGCAGGCCACCGCTTCTCGAACGTAAACCTTGACGATCCCAATTTTGAGAGAACTCCGTACGATCCCTTTTTGGCATACGGCAGATCGAAGACCGCAAACATCCTATTTGCAGTTGCCTTTGACCAGCGCTATCGCGCACGGGACGTTCGTGCTGTTGCTGTCCATCCTGGGGTAATACAGACGGAGCTGGGCCGCCATATGGATCCGGCTATGTTACAGGCAATGATGGACCGATTGGAAAAACAGCTTGCAGCGGAGGGCAGGACTTCTTTCCCGTGGAAGACCATTCCTCAGGGAGCAGCAACTTCGACCTGGGCGGCGGTGGTGGCTCCAGCCAGGGAAATTGGAGGGAAATACTGTGAGAATTGCCACGTAGGTCATGTGGTCCCTGAAGATATAGCGATTAGCCCCACCAGCGAAGGAGTCCGTGCTTACGCACTTGATCCCAACGCTGCCGAAGCGCTGTGGAAGAAAAGCGAAGAAATGGTTGGAGAGTCCTTTTAATCGTCCGTATGTCGTACGCAAGAGAAATCAAAAAAGCGGATCAAAAGAAGGGAGAGACACAATGACAAAACAGACGAAACTTGGCGGCAGCTTTACACTTCCCGGCACCCCAATCAATCTGGTCCGCATGGGTTACGGCGCGATGCAACTTGCGGGCCCTGAAATATGGGGCCCTCCGCGAGACGTAGACGCTGCGATTGCTGTCCTGCGAGAGGCCATCGCATCTGGCGTCAACCATATTGACACCAGCGACTATTACGGCCCGCATGTGACCAATCAAATCATCAGGAAAGCTCTACATCCCTATCCGGATGACTTGGTCATTGTGACCAAACTGGGTGCCCGACGCGGCGAAGACAAGTCATGGCTACATGCGCTTTCGCGTCAAGAGTTGATTGACGGCGCTCACGACAATCTTCGGAATCTCGCTGTCGATGCGCTCGACGTTGTTAACCTTCGAGTTGGCGGAATGATGGCACCATCGGAAGGATCCATCGAGGAACCCTTGACCGCCCTCGCCGAGTTGAAGCGTCAGGGGCTGGTTCGTCACGTCGGCCTCAGCAACGTCACTCCTCGGCAACTGCAGGAAGGTCAGAGAATCACGGAGATCGTTTGCGTCCAAAACTTCTACAATTTGGCACATCGCGATGACGATGCCTTCGTAGATGCTCTCGCGAAGCAAGGCATAGCTTATGTCCCGTTCTTCCCGTTGGGAGGATTCACTCCATTACAATCGTCGGAACTTGAGCAGGTAGCGGCGTCCGTCGAAGCAACTCCTATGCAGGTCGCGCTTGCCTGGCTTCTTCAGCGGTCTCCTAACATTCTGACGATCCCCGGCACCTCTTCTCTAAACCATTTCCGAGACAACCTCGGCGCTGCATCACTCGAACTACAGCCGGATGCGATCGCTGCGCTCAACGCGATTGCCGAAACTGTTCGGGCAGCAAGTCAGTCTACGCGCTAATTTCGTATTCCGAAAACTTCACGCAAAGGAGCGATTGGACAAACCTGTATAACTCACGCCATTGCTGATTTACGAAATCTACAGAACCATTGACATGACTGGACCACGCAAGCATTGGCATATTGTCAACTAGAAGACGAACGTCTTGCGATGGGGCAAGTTGTGGGGAGCCATCTGCCGCGGATGCCATCCGGCGATTTTAGTCCGGATGTGCGATTTGACACTCAGACACTTGATCGACAATCGTGATTGGAAAGAAGGCTATGGAGCAACAACCATCCAGGATATCGCCTAATGCCGAACGCAGGTCCTGCTGGCCTGTTCAACTCGCATTCCCTATTTACTAACGCCCACGTTTGCTACGCGCATAGATGAAATGCCTCACCTTGACAGGCTTCGATTCAAAACGACCGACGTTTTCCTCAAGGTCGCGGTCTGCACCCGTCAATCGCTCGTGCTGTCGCAAGTGCTCCGCCCAGGATTCGACGATGAACGTTTCGACGTAGTGCGCCGGATGCTCGGTATCGCGATAAACGCCCCATCTCGATGCTCCGTCCCGCCGTCGCACTCGTGCAAATTTGTGGAGAGCATCGAGGAACTCGTCCGACTTCTTTGGGTCAACTTCGTATTCCGCGGTTACTAGTACAGGTCCTTGACTGGGGTCTATGTCTCCAACCAGCATCGGCTTGCCCCAGTGATCCCAAGCCCCAAGATCCACAGGTGTATCGGGCAAACGCGAAATCAAAACCAATATTGGACAAACGGCGGTGCCAATAGACGCGGTAATCAAAGAAAAGTGTGTACCCTGTCGGCCCGCGACATATCCCCAGAAAGCGCTACCGACTGTCCAAGTTCCCATGTAGACGAGCATGAACACAGCCATTGCACGCGCGCGAATCCAGTCCGGCGCCAGGTTCTGCATAACCGTAGTCATCAAAGAGATGATCGCGGTCCATGCCATTCCTCCGAACAAGATGGCAACGGAAAGGAGTGCTAAGGATTTGAATGCAGCGACGCCCCAAAGCGACGCTGCAAAAACAGTGGTTCCCGATGCGAGCAGCGCATCAGACGAGAACAAAGAACGTGTTCGTTGTAGCGCCATGGCTCCCAGCACAGCGCCAGCGCCAAAGACCGCTAGGAGCAACCCATAAAGCGTCGCGCTTCGTCGCAATTCGTGAGCGACGGTGGGCAGAAGCGCCCAAAACGCGCTTGCAAAAAACATGATGCATCCGATTCGTCCGAGAACAGTCAAGATTTCAGGCGCGTTTCTTGTGTATCGAACCGCCGCGCGGATCGCACCCGAAACGGTCTCTCGCAGCGGGCCTGGCTGATTTGGCGGTCGTTTCCATCGCGCGATCACCCATAGCACGCCGAGATATGACGCGGCATTCAGCCAAAACACGGTGCCAATCCCTGCCGCCACAATCAGAAATC
>Ga0210409_10008942_pt1 | contig 10154 bp, 13 predicted proteins | sample IncBWH17MmetaG_FD_161649 | JGI IMG/M metagenome (GOLD analysis project Ga0210409, IMG submission 161649) | Forest soil microbial communities from Barre Woods Harvard Forest LTER site, Petersham, Massachusetts, United States - Inc-BW-H-17-M | ecosystem: Environmental > Terrestrial > Soil >...
ACACCGGTTCGTATTTCCAGGTCCTGACTGCTTGCAACGCCGCGCCATATAGCAGCTGCGGCCCGGAAATAACCGTCAGATTGGTCACGGTCCCTTGCGCGTCGAACGTGGCATCGAGCACCACGAATCCCTCCACACGCGCCTGTCGAGCAAGCACTGGGTAGACGGGCTGCGGCGCGTAGAGAGGCCGAGGCGGAAGAACCTTTCCACCCACGCGAATCGGCTCTTTCGGTCTTTCCGTTGGGGGAGGAGCAGGTGCGCTCTTGGCCACTGGCGAAACCACGTTGAATGCGGCGCCGGGGAGTCCACCCCAAATTCCTCCCGGCACCCCGCCCGGCGTATTAGCCTCTGGCGGCAGCGGTTCCTCATGGAGCATAGCGATATGAGCGGGAATCGCGCGGGGGGCCAGCAGCTTCCCATTGACGATCAGGACGCGGTGCGCGGTCGCGTGCGCCGTTGCCGTCGCAGCAGCCGGGGGACGCACGGCCGGTGGTGGCGGAGGTCCCACGAGAAGTGTCTTCGTATAGGTGCGGAAGTCCAGCGCGTCGGTAAACCACATCGAGAGCAGAATCGGAATAGCGAGCAGCACCACATGCAGCATAACGGAAACGGTCACGGTCCTGCGATGCGAAGCCGACGGCATCCGGTGCGAGGTAAGAAGGGTTCGGTTCAGATCGATTCGCCTGCCAAAAGACACCGCTGGCACTGGGGAATTGAGACGAAGTGGAGATGCCTTTGGAAAGAAGATATGGCCACGCCCAATCGCGGGGGAGGGTGGCTGGATCACCGAAGTACTCATGGGATTTCCCTCCTTCGAATGTGCTGCGAACATGAACGGTTCGATGGATTTGCGCAGTGCTGCGGGTCACCGAGGCTCGTGACATAGGTCACTCGCCAGGGTGGGGCATCGGGCTAAAAAGCTACCTGTCGTGAGATTGTTCCATGTTTGCATCACGATCTCCCGGAACATCAATGCTGGGGATGCGATGCGAGTCCACGCATGTCGGTCAAGATTTCCTGATCCTAATTGTAGGGATTCAGCTATTCCGTTTCCGCGCTGGCGCACAACGCTCTAGCTTCGGGACGTGGCGCACGAGGCTGTTCCCTGCTATATCGCGAAGGAGATGGACGCGCGCTGGGTGGCGCGACGCAAAGAGTCCTGTGTGCTCTACCGCCAGCGGCGCTCGCTGAGGCAGACTTGCGCACAAAGAGAAGGGCGTGCGAATCACAAGGCCAGGAATGCACATTTGCAAAACTAGCTCACCCAAATCATGTGAAATCTGTCATTTGTGTTTCTTAGGGCCTGTGCAAACAAAACGCCACCACGATCGTGCCCAGCACCGAACATCAAAGTGACAGATAATTTTGTCTATCAGGACCTGGGCTGTTCGCGTGCTGTTAATGTGGTTCGCACCGGTGGCAAATTCGTTGTGTCGAGGGCCGGAGAGGCGTACGATTCGCGAGTCAGAGGTCCAAATCGAAGATTCCGGGGGGAGCATGTCCTCTGAATTCAAACTGATCCGCAATTGCATGGCCCTCTCACCGCGTAAGTTTGGAAGGTAGTAAGCAAGCCTATGACGATAAAGCGCATTGTTTCCATTGTGGCGGTTACCCTCGTGCTTGGTGTGCCGACGGCCGCCGGACAGCAGCAAGCGGCACCGTCTCCTGACTTCGAGTTTTTCAAGAGTCGAGTTGAGCCTATTTTCCTGAAGAAGCGGCCTGGCCACGCGCGCTGCTACGTTTGCCATGAGGTAGAGTCTGGGGGGAACGGCGGGGGCACTGCATTCCATCTGGAGAAGCTGTCGCTCGGGAGCACCTTTTGGAGCGAGGAGCAATCCCGTCGCAACTTCGAGGTTGTCTCGCTGCTGCTAACTCCCGGCGAACCGATGTCAAGCGTACTTTTGAAGCATCCGCTCGCACGGGATGCGGGCGGCGATATCTCCCACGGTGGAGGCAGGCAATTTGCATCCCAGAACGACCCGGACTGGCTGACGTTGGCTGAGTGGGTCCGCGTGCGAAAAGCAGACGGTGCTTCCGACAAGTAACCGATGGTCGGCAGGAGATTGGGAAATGATCAGGTGTGCTATTCCCGGCCCATTTTAAGGTAGCTCCAACGTGGCGTTCCGCTCGGGCGCTTCCCCGACCTGGATGCGAGTCACCTCTTTCAGACTTTTCACGTCGATGACGGACACCGTATTGTCCGCGCGGTTGCTATCGTAGACCGTCTTGCCGTCGGGAGAGAATGTGATCCAGATCGGGTATATTCCGGTACGTACATGTCCCAGCAGCTTGAGATCAGGAAGAGAGTATTCAAAAACGGCATCGGCGAGGGTGCTGTTGACCCAAAGCGTTTTGTTGTCCGGGGTGACGCCCATGCCGTGTGAGAAAACGCCTCGTGGAGGAGCCTGCCCGCCCCGTTCGTCGGGCAGCTTGATGGTAGCTACCACCTTTCGTTCCGCAAAGTCAACCACATCAAACCCGTGCAAATAGGAAGTGTTTAGGAATATCCGGCGCGTCGAGCCGTCAGAGTTCCTCTCGAACGCCATGGTGCGAACTATATTGTCGAATTTAATCGACCAGACGGCCTGTTCAGTCTGAACATCAATTACGGTTAACTGCTTGATTTCTTCCGAGCCCGCGACCACATACTTGCCGTCCGGCGTCAAGGAAATGTCATGGAGGGGGCCTGTGTCAGGGATACTCTTGACCCGCTCGAGGGACTTCGTGTCGATAACGTCCAGCACGCCGGGCCGTGAACGGATGGCCACAAAAACTCGCGCGCCGTCCTTAGTAACCGCTATCGTGTTGGGGCGGCCGCTGAGGGCCACCTTTTTGATAATCTTTCCGGTCTTTCGATCCACAACGTCGAGCACGTTCTCAGACTCAATGCTAAGGTACACCCGACTTCCGTCGGGAGAGAAACTAACATCATGGGGCGCTTCAACGCCTTCGATCACTTGCACGATCTTGTTCGTAGCAGGGTCGATGACATCAACCGTGTCTCCCGCGTGGTTCGTAACATAGATGCGGAACGTCTTTGCCGACAATGGAAACGCCATACAGAGCAACCCAAGCTGAATCCACACCTGACTTAGCCTGCCGCAGTATCCTCTCATAGCGGTTGTGCTCACCGTGAACAGAGCTCCTTATACTGCAGCGTAAGTGTGGGCAGCGCTGAGTCCAAAAGTCAAGGTGGTCTAGTCTCCTAACTCACAGCGCACGAGAGACACGGTCTGAGCATAGCCACAGTCGACCAGTGAACCTGTCCCCCCCCAAAGAGGCCGGCCGGAAATGCGGTTGACACAAAGAGCCGTGGACGACTAGGCTTTTGCGGGAAGGTGAATCCCGAAACGCAAATCCCGGCCAAAACAAATTTTGCCTTTGTGATATGCGTTTGCCCTCGGATCTTACAAATTTTCGGGCTTCGGATCGCACAATTGAACAATGGAGGCCGTCATGGACCCAGACGTCGAAAAGATGAGTCCCTTTCCGCCGCTCGGACCTGCGATCAAAGTTCTAATGGTTTGGCCTCGCTTCCCTTCCTCCTATTGGAGCCTTGGCGAAGCAGCGCAGATTGTGCCAGAACGTTCCCTCGTGCCTCCGCTCGGGCTGATCACGGTGGCAGCGCTTTGTCCCAAGCGATGGGAAATTCGTCTGCTTGATCTGGCATTTCAAGAGTTGAGCGATGAGGACCTCCTCTGGGCCGACCTTGTGATGGTCAGTGCCATGCAGGTCCAGCGCGACGATGCGCACTGTACGCTCGAACGCGCTGCCAAACTAAGCCGGCGAACTATGATCGGGGGGCCGTATGCCAGCAGCGAACCGGACGCTTTGCTGCCCCTGGCTGACCATGTGGTCGTCGGAGAGCCGGACGAAATCTTCCCGGAGATCGCCACAGATCTGGAGCGAGGATCAGCCCACAGGTTGTATCGTGTTATGGAAAAGCCCGATGTCAGTCGCACCCCGGTACCGCGTTTCGACCTGTTGGCACTGAAGAAGTACACTCTCATGGCGGTACAATTTTCGCGAGGTTGCCCGTTCACATGTGAATTCTGCGACATCATCACCTTGTACGGACGCCGACCGAGGACGAAGTCCCCCGACCAATTGATCGAGGAACTCGAAGCGCTTTTGCGGCTCGGCTGGCGCAAAGAGATTTTCATTGTCGACGACAATTTTATTGGAAATCACATAGCGGCTTTGGAACTTGCGAGGGCGTTGGAACAGTGGCAGCGCCAAAACCAGTATCCGTTTAGGTTCGGCACCGAAGCTTCCATCGACCTTGCTTCGCGGCCGGAACTGCTGGATGCGATGGTCAAAGCAAACTTCTGGCGTGTGTTTATTGGGATCGAAACGCCCTCGGCGGCGTCACTGAAGGAAGCAAGAAAATTCCAGAATCTCCGCCGAGACGCTTTGGATTCCGTACACTTTATTCAGCAGCACGGACTTTGGGTAACGGGCGGCTTTATCGTCGGTTTTGATAACGATGCAGCGGACATTTTTGACCGACAGATCGAGTTCATAGAGCATGCCGCTATTCCTTGGGCAATGACGGGTGTCCTACAGGCTCCGCACACCACGCCCTTATATGAACGGATGAGAAGAGAAGGACGACTCATCGAGAACAGCCTTGGATCCAGCAATTTTAGCCCGCCGAACTTTCGAACTGTGCTACCGCTACCCGAACTGCTTGATGGCTTAAAGCGGATGCTGCTTACACTTTACGACCCGCGCCGCTTTTACAAACGTGTCCTCGATTCTCTGGAACATTGGCACGCTCAGCCGGAACAAAGAGCTCCAGTGCTTTCTTTCCCGTACCGATTGAGGGTGATCTTCAAGAGCGTCTGGCGGCAAGGCGTGCTACCCGGCTATCGGCGTGCTTACTGGCACTTCATGGGACGTCTTATGCTTCGCTGGGGACTAGACTTGCGGAAGAGACAACTGGGCTTTGAGCTGGCGCTCTCCGGACACCATTTCATCAACTATGCCCGACAAGTCGCCGAGGCTCTCGAATCCGAAAGCCTCCGTGCCGTACAGCTTGACCATCCCCAAATTATGTTGCAGACAGATGGACCAGCAGCGAACCTGGTGCGAATCGACGGCGTCCGTCCTAAATAGATTAGACCTTTCACACTTTTTGTGTGTTCTTGAATATATCGCGAAAAAATTGGGCGTCGTACCGAATGCTCGGCGCTTAGCGAGTCCCTGGAATGCGGTTTTCTGCCCTTGGGAAGAGCGGGCCAGTTTCCGACCCGTTTGACAGGATCTATCCGGTTCAATCGGTAGCAATGTCAACCCGTCCGCCACACCGTTTCCGCGCTGGCGCGCAACCTTCTTATATTGAGATATGGCGCACGAGGCTGTCCCCTGCCCTATCGCGAAGGAGATTGACTCGCGCCAGGTGCCACCACGCAAAGAGCCCTGTTTGCTCTACCGCTGGCGGCGCTCGCTGAGGCAGACTTACGTACGCGGATAAGGGCACCCTATCGGCAATTCCGGGCAATCGCCTGGAACGGCTGCATGGCGATCGGGAAGGCCAGCACAGCATCCGAATCAATAATCAGTGGAGAATATGTTTTGATTGGAAAGATGGCGACGCCTACCAGGTCGAAATCACCGATTACCACTAGGAGACCATCATGCCCAAGAAAGTGAAGCCCGTGCACCCTGGTGAAATTCTACGCGAGGAGTTCATGAAACCGCTGAGCCTTAGCATGAATCGGATGGCGCTGGACCTTCGTGTGCCGATCACGCGGATCGCAGACATCGTCCACGAACGCCGTGGAATCACGTCGGACACAGCGATGCGGTTTGGGCGGTACTTCAAGACCTCACCGTCGTTCTGGCTGAACCTGCAAACGCGCTATGACTTGGAAGTGATGGAAGGCCGCGAAGCGCAACAGATCGCACGGGATATCCGCCCGCTCGAAGCGGCTGTAGCGCGCGAGGCCTAGCGATGCCCGAGTCTCTTTCTCCCTCTATTTATAATTCCAGCCACCGTTAGCGAATACGCAGCGCCGTGATTAGAACCAGGATTCGAAAAACGGTGCTGATTTGGACGCCGCCCTTTGGAAGAACTCACTATCGAGGGAAGTGTGGCACCAAACAGTGCAGGGACGTTGAAAATCCGATGTACCCCAGATCTTCAGCTTGCTCTGATCCGGGACAGCGTTGTTCGATCGCCGCAGATTCTGCAGGAGCTCTCCTTGTGCCTGATAAGATAATGTAGCGTACGTGTATGTGCGTTAATTAACTTGACTGTAATATCCGTTTGGCGTGTACTGGGCAAAGACTTCCACAATGTGCTGCGAGGCATGCCCCCAGTTGTGGTAATTGAGTGCACGCCCCCGGAAAGAAAGACACAAGATCGGCACGAAGATGCTCACCGAATCAGAATGGATCCTTTGGCATACCGTAAGGCCAAACGGGAACTGGTAGGCGGGCGAATCCTGCTCGCCTTTTGTTTTAGGAGGATATTTTATGGACGATACAGGTCAAGGGCAAGACCCCGCGGAATTCCCGACGAACACCACGGGAAATGGCTCGAACCAGCCGTCCTCCGAGATGGAACAGATATCTGCGGAAGGACCAAACACAGTTGAGCCAAGCGCGGAGCTGCCTGTCCGCAAATACACAGGCCCGCGGACCCAGGAGGGCAAAAATAATAGTAAGCACAACGCACTCCGTCATGGCATCTTTTCCGAGGTCACTGTACTTCCTGGCGAGTCGAGCCACGAATATGATTCCCTTTTGAAGGGACTTTGGGAAGCGCTGAAGCCAGAAGGAAGACTCGAGATGCTCCTCGTGGAGAAGCTCGCAATGATTGCGTGGCGCCATCGACGTCTACTCCAGGCGGAGGGCGCGGAAATTCGGCAGGGTAGTGAGTTTATGGAATGGGACCAAAGGACGCGGTACAGCCATGAGGCGGAAATGGTCAAGCGACGTATCCCGCGAGAATTCAAATCATACGTTGAGAGACCTTGCCTCATCCCGGAGATACAAAATCCGGAGATACTCGAGTACTGTTTGAAATTACTGCGCGATCTGCAAAATGGAATTAAGTCTCGTGGTTTCAGTAAAGACAGTGATTTTTCGATCCTTGCGATAATCTACGGCCCCAACTTGAGTCTGCACGGGACTCTCCTTAGTCGTTATTCCGTGTGGCTCAACACCTCCACAGTGCCGGAGGAGGAGCGGCAGCGCAATGGGTACGCGACACCGGAAGAATGCAAAAACAGAGTGTTGTCTGAAATTGATGTTGAGATTCGACGCCTCCGAGATTATCGACAAGAACAGACTGAAAAGGAGTCTGAGCGCACGAAGTTAGAAATCCTGCGGCGAAAGGTTCCTGAATCTGTGAAGCTCGATCGGTTGATTCGATACGAAACAAGTTTGGAACGAGCCTTCGACCGCACGCTGACTCAGCTTGAGCGTGCGCAGCGGATGCGCAAGGGGCAACCGCTGCCGCCCCAGTTGGACGTCAAGATTTCCTGATCCCAGGGGCCAGGAATCAGTTATTCCGTTACCGCGCTGACGCGCCACTTTCTTTTATTGAGATATGGCGCTCGAGACTGTCCCCTATGCACGGAGAACTTCCCCCGCCGCGCGTCCGCCATCATGGCGTCCAGCCCCGGAGGCCTGAACTTGGAGCCGGACACTCCTCGGTCGCAGTATTCGCGGCTGACCTCGAAGCCTCGCTGCGCAGCCAGCTTCCGAAGGTCGAGAAACTGGTTTTCTACGTACTGGTCTGGCGTGCCCACTTGTGGGTATAGTGCTGCTTGTTTCATATCAATCCCTCCAAGTAAGCCTTGGCTCCCTCGATAATCAATTTCGACGAGGCTACGACAGGACGTAGACCTCTGAGTTCGGAGAGCGCGTCGTCGAACTTCTTGAATCCGATCAAGTGCATGTACACGGCGACAACGACAGGAGAGCGTGAGGAGCCAGCACCGCAATGCACGAGCACTGTCCCAGCGCGAATCAGTTGCCCAATTGTTAGCATTAACCCTTCGAATCGGCGAGGCGAAATCCTTTCGTACTCATCGACGGGGAAAAAAACGTACGTGAGTCCATCCCGCCAGCGTTGATTCGGCTCAGTGTTAAGGTTCACGACTGCTGTGATGCCGCCCGGATTCGTGATCGCCAAACGGTCAGCATCATCGGCGTCACCGACGTAAAGGCGCTCGAACACTCTGGTCATTGCCATGACGTTTTCCGCTCCTGTTGAATCTTGTCGTTCGAGAGGAATACCACCGGGACTGATGCCTCTTCACTTTTCGTCATGGGTATTCCTCGCGGACAAATTTGACGAATGCTTCACGGGCGGCTGCTTCTTCTGGTGTGCCTTTTGCTGCAACAAGGGCTTCGTAGAGAGCGCGGAGCTTGCGGTCACGTGCAATCGCCTCGGGTGATAGGTTAATGACCCCCTCGGGAATGTGCTGGTTACGTCTCTTACTCATCCAAATCCTCCAAAATCTCCTCGAATCCCTTCCACGCTCGTTCCATGGCTTGAGCCAGTTGAAAGTGCAACTCGGCTGCGGACTCGTAGTAGGCAAACTTGGAGTAAGACTCAGCAGCATCCAAGAGGTCACGTAGGCGCGAGATGCACGCCTCCATGTTGTCGAGAGCCACCATCGGTTCGAGTTTTGAGATGCTGCCATCCGGGTATTTCACGATTTGGACTCAGCCCTATCAATTGTCGGCATCAGCGGCTTGTTCCTCCATTTCGCGTTGAAACTTATAGAGCGCAAGCAGGGCCGCAAATTCGGCACGTCGTGACTTGCGTCTCAATCTCCGAAAAGATTTCAAAAATGACGGGAAGTCGTGGGCCTCGGCGTTCGATATCAGGTCACGAGTCCTCGACCGCAAGTAGTTCGTCTCGTCGAACCGAATAAAGCAATCTAGCTTGCTTCGTCCAGCGTGAGTGAATTTTTGATCGCTCATACTCGGACTCGATTCACCATCTTCGTGTGCCATGTCATCGTTTGTACGGGGCTACAGAATCGAATTTTGGTGTCAAGACGTTGTATTGTCCGCTACATTATACCACCAGCAAAAACCGAAAAATTAGCCGGCGGATAAAGGCTCTATTTCGAGGATGTTTAACAACCAGAGCTTCAAATTGCACATGCCCAAACTCAGTGATGACCAGATTGCGTGGGTCGTCCAACAGGTGCAGCCTATATCGGCGATCAACGCGACATCTATGTCCTCAGGGCTGCGCCTCTCGCCATTAGCCAGTCTCGATAATGGAATTATTCGTAACTGAGATTCACCATTTCCGCATGTCGCACTAGTGATGACCATCGCTGATCGCCCCCCCGCACAGATCCGTACGAGCGCGTTTACGCATACGGCTCTTACCAAGGATGAGTGGCGGCAATGGCTGCTTGCCGCACACCGTGCAGTCCCTGGAACATGCTTTTCCCGCTCTGTGTCGGGTGCATGTGGGATTGAACGATGTTCTTCCCAGTCTGTGCCCTTCCCTCCCCGGCCTCCGCGGAAAGTTGTCTTTCGTTGTTCGGCTGGTTCACGGGTACAACGGCACAATCCGACTTCTCCTGAACGTTCGCGTCCGCCGTTCGGTTTATGGCCTTCGCGGACCGGTCTTGGTTTGTTGACCAAGACGTGCAGGAGATCCCCCGGTTCTCGTGCATGTTGTTTCTCAGCGTGCGCGGGTTCTCAGACTACGCAGGACCGACAAACCGCTCGCGGTTTGCGTGGTTGTCGTGTTGCCTTCGTCCCATCGGAACGGAGTCGACGTCCTGTTCCATCCGCTTTTCGAAGCTCAATAGCCCGGCCCACCGATACCTCTGTCTACGCTTCAAGCGGTATCTCGCGACGCCGCCTGCAAGACTCGAGGCCAAGATGGATTCGCTGTTCCTTTCCTGTAGGGCTCTTTCATCCCCTACAACACGCCGGTTTATCCCGGCGCTCTCCGATAAGCGCGGTGGTCTCAATGGGTCGATGCAACACCTGCCCAAAGTCCTCTCGTATGGGCCTAGCACGCTGATTTCATTCGCGGGCGTCAATTCAAACAAAACAAAAGCCCTGTTTAAGCTCTGATTGAGTCCTGTCGCACAGATTGATTCTCGATTGGAAGTATTGTCAGATCAACTGGTTATATGGTGTTGCATCGACCGGTTGAGCTGGCA
>Ga0210409_10008944_pt1 | contig 10151 bp, 6 predicted proteins | sample IncBWH17MmetaG_FD_161649 | JGI IMG/M metagenome (GOLD analysis project Ga0210409, IMG submission 161649) | Forest soil microbial communities from Barre Woods Harvard Forest LTER site, Petersham, Massachusetts, United States - Inc-BW-H-17-M | ecosystem: Environmental > Terrestrial > Soil >...
TTCCCGTTTGATGAATCGTTCCTAGTTGTTGATGTTGCGTTGATCCAAAATGCGAGCCACTCCTGAGGACGGGGCGATGCGCCTTCACTGATTCTCAAGGCCCGGAGATTCCCGCTCTTTGAGGACTGCGGCCTGAGGTCTCAAGTACAGATGGCAAAGGTCTTGGTGGTCGACGACAGTCCGGTCAACCGCGAGCTCATCGCCGCGGTGCTTCGTCGCGCTCAACACCAGGTGCTCGAGGCGGCGGACGGTGCCGAAGCGCTCAGGCGCGTACGATCCGAGCGACCCAACCTGGTCATCTGCGACATCCTGATGCCGACGATGGATGGCTACGAGTTCGTCCGCCGGATGCGCGCAGATCGGGACATCGCCGCTACGGCCGTCATCTTTTGCACCGCAACGTTTCTTGAGCGGGAAGCACGCCACCTTGCGGAATCTTGCGGAGTGCTTCGTGTATTGACCAAGCCGATCGATCTCAAGACCTTTCCGAAGATCGTTGAGCACGCCATTGCGCAGCACAGCAATCACGCCCTTGAGACGCTCGAGGACACACGTGAGTTCGACCGCGAACACATTCGTCTGGTCAACGACAAGTTGATCGAGCGGGGTGCGGACCTCGAATTCGCCAATCGCAGGCTTTCCGCGCTCACCGATCTGAACCTGTCACTGGCCTCTGAGCGCGACCCCAACCTGTTACTGGACCAGGTATGTCGTGGCGCACGCGAGCTGATCGGTGCTCGATTCTCGGCGTTGGCGGTGCGCGATCTTACTAGCGGGGAATGCATTCGGTTCAGCACGTGGGGGCTGCCGGCGGAGGACGTCGCCCGTTTGGGGCGCCCGATCATCGATAGCGGAGTCTTTACGCAGATCGTGCGTGAGTCTCGGCCGCGACGATTCGTCAATCCGGGCGGCAACCCGACTTCGATCGGGATGAGCCCGGTCTTTCCCGCGGTTCACAGCGCGCTGATCGTACCGCTGGTCTCACTCAACCACTGCTACGGGTGGGTATTTCTGGGCGACAAGATGGGCGCTGAGTCCTTCACCGAGGAAGACGAACGACTGTTGTCGATCCACGCCGCGCAAGCCGGCCGCATCTACGAGAACGGCATGCTGTTCGCGAAGGCGAATCGGCATGCGGTTCAACAGAGCCTGGTTGCGCAGTTCGGCCAGCAAGCCCTCGAGAGTGCCAATCTGGAAGGACTGTTGGCCGATGCCGTTGACGTCTTGCGGCGCGGTCTCGAGGTGGACTACTGCGAGATTCTTGAGTTAGTGCGCGAGCACGACCTCGCCATCTATCGAGCCGGTTGTGGCTGGGGTCTCAATTCAAGAGACCGCCAGAAAATACCCGCCGGCGTCGGGACTCAGACTCGACATATCCTGCAATCGTCAAAGCAGGTCATCAACGTCGACTACAAATTTGAACTGGACTTCACCCCGCCGGACTACATTACCGCGCAGGGTATTCGCAGCGCTGCGCATGTGGTCGTCAACAGTAAGACGGCTCCGATCGGGATCATCAGCGTCTACGCCCGTGAGACGGGGCGGTTCGCAACGGAAAACGTCAGCTTCCTGCACGCCATCGCCCATGTGGCTGAGACCGCTTTTGCACGCAAGAGCGCGGAAGAGCGAATGAACTTCCTGGCGCAATTCAATGCGCTAACGGGATTGCCCAACAGAAGTTTGTTCCTGGATCGGTTCGCGCAGGCGCTCGCTCAGTCAACGCGCGGAAATTGGCTCGCTGGCGTCATCTTCGTCGATCTTGATCGGTTCAAAGTCATCAATGATACGTGGGGCCACGCTGCGGGAGACCGGTTGTTAGTGATGGCCGCCAAGCGGCTTGCCGAGTGTGTCAGTTCCGGCGACACCGTCGCGCATGTCGGCGCTGATGAATTCGCGATCGTGCTGTCCAAGCTGCGCACGCCCGATGATGCCATTCCGGCCGCGGCGAGAATCGTCGAAGTCCTGGCGCAGCCCTTTGAGCTCACGCAGCCCACAGATCCGGAAAGGGTCACTGCCTATGTCACGGGGAGCGTGGGCATCGCACTGTTCCCAGGCGATGGATCGGATCCAGCTGCGTTGCTGAAGAACGCCGATGTCGCCATGAGTCGCGCGAAGGAACTGGGGCGAAACAACTACCAGTTCTTCCTGCCCCAGATGAACGAGCGCGCCATAGAGCGCGGTCGAATGGAAACCGGGTTGCGCGTGGCACTCAAGAACAATGAGTTCCTGCTTCACTTTCAACCGAAGACGTCGTTGCGATCCGGTGAGATCTGTGGCTTCGAAGCATTGCTACGATGGCAGCCACCCAACCGGCCTATGGTGCCTCCGGCTGGATTTATCTCCGTACTAGAGGAGACCGGCCTGATCGAATCGGTGGGCGCCTGGGCGCTGCGAACCGTGTGTGATCAGATCAGAGCCTGGAAGGAGGCGGGTCTGCCAGCACGGCCGGTGGCAGTCAATCTGTCGGCACGGCAGTTTCGGGACAAGAATCTGGATCGGATCATCGCCGACATCGTTCATAGTGTTGGTATCGATCCGCAGTATCTGGAATTCGAACTGACCGAATCGATCCTGATGCAGGACACCGTTCAGGCAGCGGCCATGCTGCGCAACCTCAAGGCTCTGGGCGTCAGTATCGCGGTGGACGACTTTGGAACGGGCTATTCCAGTCTGGCCTACCTCAAGCGCTTCCCGCTCGATACCTTGAAGATCGACCGCGAATTCGTGCGGGACTGCACCTCCGATCCGGATGATGCGGCCATCGCGCAATCGATCGTCAGCCTTGCGCACAACCTAGGACTGCATGTAGTTGCGGAAGGCGTCGAGACCCAGGAGCAGCTCGAGTTTCTCGCCGGCGTGGGTTGCGATGAGATGCAGGGTTACTTTTTCTCGCGACCGGTACCGCAGTCCGACTGCACCCAAATGCTGGTTGAAGGGCGTCGGATGGCGGTGGGGATGCCCAGCGCGAGAGCGGCGAACGGGGGCTGACCTTGGAAGACAAAGACCCGCTGGACACCACCATCATCGAAGGGCTGATCGCAGAGATTGGTCCCGAGTCGATGGCAAGAGTGTTGGAAGCGATGGCAGGCGACGCGGAGCGACTGCTGACCGGGCTTGAGCAGGCACTGATGACGAGCAATCCGAAGGCCTTCAGTTTGTATGCACATTCACTCAAATCAAACGCGTTGACCGTCGGCGCCGCTCGAGTAGGCGCGCTGTTTCAGGAGCTCGAAACCTTAGGCACCCATGGATTGCTGGCAGGCGTAGATTCGAAAGTGCAGCAGGCACAAGCGGAGTATCGAAAGCTGATCGGGTTCATCGTCACGGTTCCCGAGAGCGATCAACAAACCAGGACTTCTTCCGTGGGATGAGCCGAGCCAGGCCATTGCGTGCTCGAAGTCACGGCGCACTACATATCCAGAAACAGCTTGTGCAAGCGCCGCGATTCGTCCCGCCCCAATTCGTCGAGTATCTTGTCGAGCGGCTCGGGTTTGCCAAACGCATAGCCTTGAGCGTAGTCGACCCCTAACTCGCGCACCTTGTCAGCAATGCCCTGCGTTTCAACGTATTCCGCAACGGTGTCGATCGAAAACCCTTTGGCCAGTTCCACGATCCCCCGCACCGTCGCCTGGGAGCGCTTGTTGGTGACCACGTCACGTACGAAGCTGCCATCGATCTTCACTCGCGCAATCTGTAACCCTTTGAGATAGGCGAGCGAATTCGCTCCCGTGCCGAAGTCGTCCAACGCGATCCTGCATCCCAGGGCGACCATACGAGCAATCATATCGCCGGCGTGACCGAGGCTGGTGAGCGCCGCCTGCTCCGTAATCTCAATCGTGACACTTCCGGCGGGCAGATTGGATGCCTTGAGCTGCTCGGTGAACAGGCTCGTGAAGGCTTCATCGCCGAAGGACTGCCCTGAGACATTGATCGAAATGGACATGCCGCTCGACTTCAGCAATCCGCGAAAGGCCGCCAGAGTTTGCAAGGCGCGACTCATGATCCAACGGTCGACGGTCGGAAGGAGTTGGTAACGCTGCGCGGCTGCGATGAGAGAACCCGGCGCGATGATCGTTCCATCCTTGTCGCGGATCCGCATCAGAATTTCGTAGCCACCCGGGGCCTGCTTGTCCTGCAGCGGAACGATGCGCTGCGCATATAGCAACAGTCCGTCCGTCTTTAGGGCCGATCGCAACTTGCCAACAGCAACCACGTCGTCGTGACGTCGCATCATGCTGTCATCGCCGCAGGCGTAGGTCTCGACCCGGTCACGCCCATGTTTCTTCGCACCCTTGCAGGCAAGCTCTGCCGCAGCCAGTGCACGTGCCAAGCCCTGCGGCATGACGACCAGGGCGGCGACGCCGCAGCTTACGGAAACCTCGACTTGCTCCTGGGGCGGACCGATCTTCAGCAGCTTCACGGCGCGCTGCAATTCCAGAGCGACGCCGGCGGCCGCCTTGCTGTCAAGATCCGGAATGACGATCGCGAATCGATCACCGGCGATGCGAGCGGCGATCGCACCTCGAGGTACCCGCGGCGGCGCGAGAAGCTCTGCCACGCGCACGATGATTTCGTTGCCCAGCTCGAATCCATGCAACTCATTGACCACGTGCATCTGATCCACATCGGCGTAGATCACACTGCCGGTGACGACCCCTTCCTGTTCCGCCTGACGCGCGAACATCTGTTCCACCCCATCGCGGGTGTAGAGTCCAGTCATGAGATCGAACTGCGAGTCGACGATCGCCGCCATCTGTCGGCCGAGATGGCGCGCGAGAAACACGTGACGGGAGGCAAAATCGGTTGACTGCGGCGCATTGAAGAAGGCCATCGCGCCGAGTATGCGCCCCGATTCCCGAACGATCGGAACCGACATGATCTTGCAGTTGGACGCAGCTTTGGCGGCGGCCCCACCGTTGACGACCAGCGGACGCTGCTGTCGTGTTGCCCATGTGATCAAATGCTGCTCGGTTTGCTGGCCGATTTTCTGTAGCGACGCCGCTAGCCGCGTGTCGCGAACGCATTCGAGTCGCAGCCGCTTGTCTGGGATGATGAGCAATCCGAACGCAGCGCCGACGCGTTCGGTGACCGCATCTAGAATCCCATCGAGCACTGTCTGATCGTTCGATGACGTCCGGATCGCGCCGGTCACCTTGAACAGCCATTCGAGTTCGGCGGTGCGTTCGGTTAAGGTCTGAGTGCGCGCCCTGCGAGGGACTGCCGCGGACAACTCGCGATGCAGCGAGTCCAGAAGTGGCTTGAGTCTTTGCAGGGCGCCGTGCAATCGACCGGTCGAACTGGCGTCAGAGTCCTGAGGCTGTTGCAGCATGCACCAGACGCCGAGCAGCTCCCCATCGCTTTGCTGCACGGGAATGGCGATCAGCCACAGTCCGGCGGCGGGGGCACTGGTCGCGGGTACGCGCAGTGCTTTCTTCTTCCAGCCTAAGGAACTCAGCCAGTCGCGAACCTGTGACCCATCCAACTCGCCGATGGTGGCGAGTACCTTCAGGTCGCCGTCCAATAGGCAGGTTCCCATGACGCGCTCGCAAAGCGTCCGCGTCAGCTGCGTATAGGAAGTGAACAGTGCTTCGCCAGCCGATGAGTTGGGCGCGGACTCGGTCACGGCTGGCTCAGAGGCTCGTAGTCGGTCCAGTCATGATCCCATTATGGTGGATGGGGACGGGGGGCCGGTGTGCGCTGCGTCAGGACTGCGGAGGGTCGGGTCCGCAAATGCTGCGACGTAGGTCGCGGACTTCACGCACTGAGCGCACCCCCGACACGTCCCGCGTGCGCGGACGGCGCCGGCAAGAGGGGCGTTCGGCCGCGCGAGCGTTCGCCCGATCAGTCCTTGTTTGGATTGATCAGGTACTTCTCGCCGGTTCCAAATTTGGAGTAGGCGCGAATGTGCTCGAGTTGTAGCGCTTCGGCGAGCGAGATCTCACGGGTGTAGTGACTGGCAAAGGTCGTCTTCAATTCAGACACGACCCGCGCGCGAAGTGCCTGCGTCACTTCCGGACCGACCTTCTGCAAGAACGGCGTTAGAAGCCACCCGCCGAGAGCCCACGTCATTCCGAAACTACGGGTCAGTTCCGTCGGGCCCCGGTCCAGGCCTCCATAGAGGTAGACCTGTTTGAACGTGTTTGAACCATAGCGACTGTATTGCGTCATTTTGGAGACCGCGGCCGCCTCCATACAGGTCAGAATCTGACCCGCCAGACGGCCGCCGCCAATCGCGTCGAACGCGATGGTGGCGCCGGTGTCGGTCAGTGCGCGGGTCAGGTCGGACATGAATGCGGGAGCACTCGAATTGCAGATATGTTGCGCACCCAGTTTTCTCAATAGATCTTCCTGCTCCGGCTTGCGTACGATGTTGACCAGCTTGATCTCATCCTTGAGGCAGATCTTATTCAGCATCTGTCCTAGATTGGACGCTGCGGCGGTATGGACCAGCGCGCGATGACCTTCGCGGCGCATCGTCTCAACCATGCCAAGGGCTGTGAGAGGATTGACAAAGCAGGAGGCGCCTTCCGACGGCTTGGTGCCAGGGGGTAGTGGCAGCGTCTGGTTCAGTTTCAGCGTTCGGTACTGCGAGTACATTTCGCCACCCAGCGCCGCAACCGTCCTGCCCATCAGCGCTTGGGCTTCGCGCGATGATCCGGTCTTGACCACCACGCCGGCGCCTTCATTGCCGACGGCGAGCGATTGATCCACTCGCCCTGCCATCGCTCTCATCATCTGCTCGGAGACGGGTGCTCTCACAATAGGATTTGCCGCGGTCCCGGAGCTCTTGGCCGCAGTCAAGTCTGCGGTGCCGAACAGCAGTCCCAGATCGGAAGGATTCAGCGGCGCGGCCTCCAGGCGCACGACGACCTCATCCGCGGCCGGCTCAGCGACCGGAATTCGGACCAGCGATACTTCAAGCTCACCGCCCTTTTTGACGAGAGAACGCAGTTGTAAATGGGTATCGCTTGGGCTCATGGTTTCCCCCTCGTCTGACAATTAAGCCATTTTATGGTCTCGCCATACTATCGCACGGGACGGCTGACGTTGACTCTTGATTTGCGGGCGGAGAATGACGTGCAATGGTTGCGTTGCAGGAGGCAACGACAAAACGAGCACCCCCGTGTCACTTCCTGACAGTTTGCGTGGCAGCTTGCGGCTACCGGTGGTCGGAGCGCCTCTGTTCATCATCTCCAATCCAGTCATGGTCATTGAGCAGTGCACAGCCGGAATCATTGGCTCATTCCCTGCACTCAACGCTCGGCCCGCCCCCGTGCTGGAACAATGGCTGCAGCAGATTACGAGCGCACTGGCGCAGTGCCGGGCCGCGAACCCTGACCGCGTGATCGCACCCTTCGCAGTCAATCAGATCGTTCACAGTTCGAACGATCGCCTGGCGCATGACGTTGAGCTTTGTCGCAAATATCAGGTGCCAATTCAGATAACCAGTCTGCGCGCCCCGGATGAGGTCGTTCCGGTGGCCCATTCCTATGGCGGGCTCGTGTTCCACGACGTCACCAACGTCAAACATGCCCGGCGGGCGATCCAGGCGGGCGTTGACGGCCTGATCCTGGTGTGTGCCGGCGCGGGTGGGCATGCCGGAACACTGTCGCCCTTTGCGTTGGTATCCGAAGTACGCGAATTCTACGACGGTCCCATTCTGCTCTCGGGTGCCATCGCAAACGGTGCCTCGATTCTTGCGGCACAGGCGATCGGCGCTGACCTTGCCTACATGGGAACCCGTTTCATTGCCAGCAAGGAGGCAAACGCACCGGAGGCATACAAACAGGCTATCGTGGACAGCGCCGCCAACGATATCGTCTACACGAGTCTGTTCACTGGGATCCACGGGAATTACTTGCGCTCGAGCATCGTCCAGGCTGGACTGGATCCCGACAACCTGGCGGAATCGGACAAGAGCAGGATGAATTTCGGAAGCAATCGAGTCAAAGCGTGGCGCGATATCTGGGGCAGCGGCCAGAGCTGCGCCCTGGTCAAGGATATTCCCAGCGTCGGTGCACTCGTTTCGAGGCTGGAGGAGGAGTATCGAGCAGCCAGGGAGCGACTCGACCAGAGGACAAAGCCGCACGATGGCACGAGTGAGACGTCATTCACAGAACCCTAGTCCCCGACGTTGCATCCAGCGGGTGCACAGCGCAATGTGCGTAATCTGAATCCCTGAACCTAAGCCTGGGACCTCGTCAGCAATGAGGGCAGCGTCGCTGTGGAGGCGAACACTCTGGCTCTATCTCGGGACCGCACTGGCTGCGGCCGTCCCGGTCAACGGTGCAACTGAAGCGCCGAGCGAATACCAGGTTAAGGCGGTCTTCGTCTTCAACTTCTCCCAGTTTGTCGAGTGGCCGCAGCAGGCCTTCGCCCCCGACGGCAAGCAGTTCGTCATCGGCGTCCTGGGTTCGGACCCCTTCGGCGAGCGCCTGGAGGAGGCGGTACGTGGCGAAGTGATCAATCAACGCCAGCTGGTCATCCGACGGTTCCAGCGGGTCGAGGACGTGCAGGACTGCCAGATCCTGTTCATCGACCGATCGCAGAGCGGCCAACTGCCACGGATTCTTACCACGCTCGATCATCGAAGCATCTTGACCGTTTCGGATCTGGATCGATCATCGGAGAAGGGCGTGATGATCCAGTTTGCGACGCTGAACAATCACATTCGACTGCGCATCAACGTCGAATCCGCACGTGCCGCGGGCCTTGTCATCAGTTCAAAGCTGTTGCGCCCCGCGGAAATCGTTACCACCAACGGGGGATCCTGACATGCCCGTTGCTTCCAAGTCGATCCAGCGCACGCTCACTCGCGTTACGTTTCTCTCGAGCGGTGCGGTGCTTCTTCTGACCACGCTGGCGTTCAGCACCTATGAGCTGTTGACGTTCCGTCAGACCAATATCGAACGCCTTCGCACGCTCAGTGCGGCGATCGCGAGCAGCAGCACGGCGGCGCTGGCATTTGACAACGCCGACGATGCCGCCGGCCAATTGGCGGCCTTCAAGACCGAACCTCACATCGTGTCTGCCGCTCTCTACGATCAAAAGGGAAAATTGTTCGCGACCTATCCGAGCACGCTACGGGCCGATCAGTTTCCCGCGTCACCGGACCGATTGGGCTATGCGTTCGGTGACAACGAACTCGTCGGTTTCGAGCCGGTGAAGGAGGGCTCCCGGGCGTTGGGAGTCCTGTACGTCAAATCCGACGTCAGGGCGATGTATGCCCGCATTTACCTCTATTCGTTGATGGTGCTGGGCATCGCCATTGTGACGGTGCCCGTGCTGTACCTCGCCTCACGTAGCCTGCAGCGCCAGTTTCTACAGCCGATCCTTCGACTTGCCGACACGGCCAGATTGGTGTCGGAACGTCAGGACTATTCCGTCCGGGCAGCGCCGACCGGCGCACATGAGCTCGACGTGTTCGCCGGCACGTTCAATCAGATGTTGACGCAGATTCAGCAATCCGAAGCGAAATTGAGGGCTCAGCTGGCACGGCTGAGTCTGCTCCAGCACATTACGCGCGCGATCGGCGACCGCCAGGATCTACATAGTATCTTTCAGGTGGTGTTGCGCAGCCTTGAGGAGAACCTACCGGTCGACTTCGGCTGCGTGCTGCTGCGCGATGCCAGCGAGCAGTCGCTCACGGTCAAGACAGTGGGCAGTGGAAAAACGTTTGCCGCGCGGCTGTATCTCTCGGAGGGCGCCGTGGTGCCCATAGACCCCAATGGTCTGTCGCGGGCGATGCACGGTCGCTTGGTCTATGAGCCGGATGTGCAGGAGATCCCCTTCGCCTTTCCGCAGCGCCTGGTAGGAGCTGGGTTGCATTCTCTGGTGATCGCTCCGCTGCTGGTCGAAAGCGAGGTATTCGGCGTGCTGGTTTGTGCGCGTACTCAACCGAATGCCTTCAGCAGCGCTGAGTGCGAGTTTCTGAAGCAGCTCAGTGAGCACGTGGCCCTCGCCAGTCATCAGGCGCGGCTGTATGGCGCACTACAGCAGGCCTATGACGAGCTACGCCAGTCCCAGCACACGGTCATGCAACAGGAGCGTCTGCGCGCGCTCGGACAAATGGCCAGTGGCATTGCACACGACATCAACAACGCCATCTCACCCGTGTCTCTCTATACCGAGTCGCTGCTGGAGCGCGAACC
>Ga0210409_10008945_pt1 | contig 10149 bp, 5 predicted proteins | sample IncBWH17MmetaG_FD_161649 | JGI IMG/M metagenome (GOLD analysis project Ga0210409, IMG submission 161649) | Forest soil microbial communities from Barre Woods Harvard Forest LTER site, Petersham, Massachusetts, United States - Inc-BW-H-17-M | ecosystem: Environmental > Terrestrial > Soil >...
CTGCGGGATCGAGGCCGGACGCCCGGGGAGGAATCTGCGGGCAAACCACCCGGCAGCGTGCATGGTGACAGCATTGGAGTCCATGCGAGTGATTCTGCTTGTGCCTGGCGCAATCTTGCTCGGGTCAGCAATGCCCGAAACGCCTTCGCGTGTCTCATTCTGGGGGCCTACCAGGTCGCCCTGGACCGCGTTGCCCGCGGCGGTGACTTCCTGCACTGGGACCCGCTGCCAATGCCCTACCATCTGGCCCAGATTAAAGTTAACGATGCTGAGGGATTGCTGCATCAGGCTGATGAGGCCATCCGTCAAAATCTTCAGGCCCATGCGGCCGCAATCGTCCATCGATACGGCGAGCTTGGACATCCTCCGCGCCCCGTTTTCGACCTGCTCTTGCGTTATGCGGTAAGCGAAGACGGCTCGCTCCATGCCGAGAAGTACTACCGCACTGTGGTGGAGGAGTTCTCCTCAACCCGGCCCGAGTTCCGTTGGCGGCAGTTAGTTGCCCTGGCCCGCGTCACCTCCAGCGAGTATGGACGCCCCGCCCCCGGCATGGCCGAAGCCAGGGAAGTGTTGAAGGTATAGTCGCTGGCGTAGGGTGCGCATCAGAACACTCCTACCGGGCTGGGACGGCGCAGCGCACCGAACAGCCAGGTGGTGGAAGTATCCAGGCCATCCCGCTGCCCTGGGTACGATTAAATGTGTCGAGCACAACCCCAGGTGCTAGGAACGGTGCGCTGGACGGTGAGCTGCGCCGTCCGCGCCGCGTCCAGCGGCGCAACGTAAAGTGATTCGCGCGTGCTCAAGCATTGGGTTCCGCCCGCTGAACGCGGGCGGGGACATCGCAGCGCAATGTCCCTACCAACCCTGCCCCCGCTGCTTGTCGGGCCGGCCTTTGTGTTGACAAAAACCTGGAGCACTTTAAAACCTTCGACAGGAACCTATCCACCAATAACTCGGAAGAGCTTCGAAGACTCTCTATGAAGAATGCAATGCTTTTACTCTCACTGGTGGGAATCTGCTCGTCCCCCAGGGCGCACGCCGACCTGGTCCACCGCTACAGCTTTAATGACCCGGCTGGCGCCTTAACGGCAACCGACTCGGTCGGCGGCCTATCCTGGAGCGCGACTCTCAACGGAAATGCGGCGCTGGATGGCAGCCAGCTCGTGCTTGACGGATCGTTCGGCACTTTTGCGCAATTGCCACCCGGACTGATCACCAACGCTACCGCAGTGACAATCGAAACCTGGGCGACCTTCGGTACGCAGGTCAACGACTGGGCACGGCTTTTTAACTTCGGCAATACTGACGCTTCGGGCAACGTCCTCACCGATTTTCGGCTCGTGTCCCGCGCCCCCGGCAATTACGTGGACCTGTTTTATGGGACCAAAGCGGGCGGCGCGGATGCCAATCATCCCCAGGGCCTCGATAACCAGACCAACGTGCATGTCGCCGTCGTGCTGGATCCTTCCTCGGGATCCCTCGGGGCGTATACCAATGGCGTTTTGATTACCAGCCCGCCCTCAGCCGTCCCTCCTCCCCTGTCGGGTTTTACCAACGAGTTGAGTTACCTCGGCAAATCTTTTTATGCGCCGGATCCCTATCTCACCGGTTCCATTGACGAATTCCGCGTGTGGAACCAGGCACTGAGTCGGGCACAAATAGAGGCGAGCTTTGAGGCGGGTCCTAACAACGTAAACACCAATCCAGGAGCTCTTCAATCGATCCAGTTGTCGCTTGCCCAGCCAGTAATTTCAATTGGATTGGGTGAAGCAGCGGTTGTGAGCGGCCTTTACGCCAGTTTGACCAATGCCGTTAACCTGGCAGGCTCGTCGGGTATCGCCTATGCCTCGGGAAACACGAACGTCGCGACTGTTTCCGCCGCAGGCCTCGTGCAGGCCGTCAGCGCCGGAACGACTACCGTCCGGGCGTCCTACCAGGGGTTCGCCAGCACGCAGTCCGTCACAGTTGTTCAGAACTACCTTGCCCCTTCCCATCGATATAGTTTCAACGACGCGGCCGGAAGCATTACGGCGGTCGATTCTATCGGCGGTGCCACCTGGAACGGCACCCTGTTCGGCAACGCTATGATCAGCGGTGACCAGTTGGTGCTGGATGGAAGTGATGGCACGTACCTGGGTCTGCCCGCCGGCATCATCGGTAATGGCAAAGCGGTCACGGTCGAGGCCTGGGCCAGTTTTGGTGTTCAGATCCGGGATTGGAGCAGGGTCTTTTCCTTCGGCAACGTCGACCAAGCCAACAATGTCACCGAACAGTTCCGGCTCTCACCGCGCGCCGCGGGAAACTACGTTGACCTCAACTATCTCGGCGCCGATGCCAATCACGCCCAAGGATGGGACAACCAGACCAAGCTTCATATCGTCGCGGTGGCAAACCCGCCCTCCGGATTCCTAAGTGTTTACGCGAATGGCTTTTTAATTGGCCAGAGTTCCAGTGCGACAACACCGTTATCGCCAACCCCCGACCAGCTCAGTTACGTAGGAAAATCCCTTTATGTGGCGGATCCCTACCTAATCGGCTCCATCGATGAGTTCCGCGTTTATGAAGGGGCACTCTCGCCGGACCGTATTGCCATCGATACCGCCGCCGGCCCGAACAATCTCGTGACCAATGCGGGCGCGCTTCAATCCGCCCGCCTGGTCATTGGCAACCAAGTTCACCTGGGCGAAACCGTGCACGCGGTGTTCTCAGGCAACTTCGCCAACGTCTCCAACGTGGATCTGTTCCTGTACGGATCGCCCTCGGTCAGTTCAACGGATACCAACGTGTTGACCATTGACCCAAGCGGCGTGGTCACAGCACTCGGCGCCGGAACAGCAACCGTGTCCGCCAGGTTCGGCACTTTCCAGAGCACACAGTCGGTAACAGTCATTCCTGCGACTCTCACCCATCGCTACAGCTTCAACGATGCGACGAACAGCACTTTAGTGGCTGATAGTATTGGCGGTTCGGCCTGGAATGGCTCACTTAGCGGTGACGCTGCCCTCAACGGCACCGAATTAGTGCTCGATGGCATTAACGGCTACGTCCAACTGCCGCCCGCAATTATCGGGGGCTACTCGGCGCTGACGATTGAGGCATGGGCCAGCCTCGGAGCCAACAGTGCCTGGGCCCGCCTTTGGGACTTTGGCGACCAGAATTCCAGCGGGAATGGCAACAGCTCCGTTTATTTTACGCCGCACAACGGGGCAGGCGGTATGCAGACCACTATGTTCAAACCCGGGTTTGGCACCGATGTAGTGCTTTCCAGCAACCTGGACAATGTAAGCGAGATGCAAATAGTGGGGGTGTACACCGCTAACTCGGAGCAACTCTATTTGAACGGCGTATTGGCAGGTAGCAATAAGCCGGTGAATGTCGCGGTAACCGACATTATTGACACCAACAGCTTCATTGGAAAATCAATGTTCAACGCCGATCCCTATCTCGCAGGCTCCGTGGATGAATTCCGGATTTATCAGGGAGCGTTGACTCCCAGCGCCATCGCGAGTGATTTCGCTGCGGGACCCAACGTCCTGCCCACTCCTGCCCCCAGCCTGGCCATTCGGTTGGGCAAAGGCACGGTGACGATCTCTTGGCCTGCAAACGGCCCGTTCATCCTCGCCACGACGACGAATCTGACAAGCCTGTGGAGCTTCTCTACTTTGTCTGCGACCAACCAGAATGGTCAGAACGTGGTCACAGACACGATATCAGGCAAAGCAAAGTTCTACCGCCTCCAGAGAGGGCCATAGGCGTATCACCTGGCAGATTCAACGCGGTAGAACCGGTTTGAGTTAGACGGGCCGTCAACAAAGTCGATCGAAAACTGCAGACCGGGTATGTTCGTCACCGTACTCCACTGGGTGAGGTTGGGAGAAAGCTCGAGGCGCCATTGATTTGTCACCAGGGGCAACGGCGCGGAAATGTCCAGACGGATTGTGCCGTCCGGTTGCGGCGTGATAGCGTTGAATCGAGCGGGCGTGAACGCGTCCCCCGAGGGGATCGGCACAGGAACTCCCGCCGGAATGGGTTGCCCAAAATTCGGATAACCGGCGGCGGTCCAGGAGAACGATTGCATCCGGATGTTCCGAGTCCAGCCAGAGCCGCTGTATTTCGCGGCGTGGTAAAATATCCAATCCTGGGTTCCATCGAGCGATTTCGTCAGGCCGCAATGGCCCGGCCCGTATACCGCGCCGTTGGTGCCGACAAAAGTGGCGAAGACCGGTGCGGACGATTTGGTCCATGAGTTCGGGTTGAGATAATTGCCATCCGTGTTCACCAGCATTCCCAGGCATTCGTTATCCGTCCATGACAGATTGGCCGCGTAGATAAGAAAGACGCGCCCGTCCGTTTGCAGAACTTCGGGGCCCTCTTCGATCCAACTCTCCCAGGTGTGATTAGGCGTTGCCAACAGAACGCGCGGCCCGCTGATGGTGAGCGGATCGCTCATGGGAGCGATATAAAGGTTCTGAAGTCCGTTGTTTGTGCCCGGCCAGCCCGACCAGAGGAAATAGAGCCAGCCATTGGTCGCCTCGAGCACGGTTCCATCGATGGCCCACCGATCGGTCGTTGGATCGTATACCTTGCCCTTCGCCGTGAACGAGAATGCCGGCCCTGCTTTATCGGATTCCGCCGCAAAGATACGATGGTCGGCGGTATTGCCGTCATCGGCCGCGTAGTACAAGTAAGCCTTGCCACCCAGGAAGTGGAGCTCGGGCGCCCAAACATTTTGATTAAAAGGCGCTGGCGGATAAAAAGCCGCAACCACGGGCGCGTGGCCGATCCCATTGGTTCCCGCCAGATTTGTGGCGCGATAAATCTCGACGCTCGAGCCAGTCGTGTAGGTCAGGTAATAATATCCGGCTTGATAAACTATCCAGGGATCCGCTCCGTCTCCAATGATTGGGTTGGTAAACGTTTCGGACGCTTCACAGCTAATCGGCATGCGGCCAACAAAGGCCACCACGAGTGAAATCAAAAGTAAGGATTGTCCTATCACGCGGCGGTCCCGGTCACTCATGCTTACGCATTATTTCATCTGTGGATGGGAATGCAACCGCCACAAATCCTGATGTCCCTTGGCGGTCTGAGCTGAGATCTCCGGCAACGTCAAGGGCCGAAGGCTTTGTCCGTTGCAGGTTCCTCCGTGCCGATTATTGTTTTCCAATATTGTTGATTTAGCCAACTAAATAGATTATGTATATTAATGATCGCTGGGAAGCTTTCGTAGCGCCGACTGTTAGTCGGCTGTATCGCCGGTTGGCAACCGGCGAGCGGGAGGATTGGTGGAGCGCGGCGAAGTCCTGCGGATTGCCAATCCGCGATACGGCCTGCCAGTCGGCGCTACGGGTGGCACGATCGCCCATCGCGAACGGGACTGCTGACCCATGACTGATCCAGAACCTAACCCTGGTCTTGAGCGAGTCCGCCACGAATTGCGCGCGGCCGGCGTGCATCCGGATTCCTCAAATCCCCTTCGCAGCGGCGTTCATTCCCGTGGTTACCTGCCTCATGTCAAACGAGAAGGTGCTTCTTATTTCGTCACTTTTCGCCTTGGAGATTCCTTGCCGCGGCAAGTATTACTCGATTTCAAACGCCAACAAACGGAGAGACTACGTGCCCTCTCTGATGGGAACGTCGCGGCACGCCAGGAAATCGATCGTGAGTATCATCGCCAGATTGAGCGATACCTGGATCACGGAGAGGGCGAATGTCTTTTGCGACAGCCTAAAGTAGCTGGCGTGATGGTCGAGGCATTACTCCATTTCCATGAACATCGCTACATCCTGGACGAGTGGGTCGTCATGCCAAACCACGTCCATGTGATTCTCTGGCCCATGCCCAATCACACTCTTAGCGAGATTTTGCAGAGCCGCAAGGGGCATGTTGCCCGGCAAGCTAACCGGCTTCTGGGCCGGACTGGGAAGACCTTCTGGGAGCACGAATCTTATGACCACTGGATTCGCGACGACGAGGAGAAGTTCCGAGTCCGACGTTATATTCGCAATAATCCGGTAATCGCTAGACTCTGTCGATCTGCTGAGGATTGGCCCTGGAGCAGTGCGCATCTGGCCAAACGCGGACCAAACACATCGTAACGGCAACTACTAATCGGCGCTACGGGTGAGACTCTCGGCAGTAGCGCCGACTGTTAGTCGGCTGTATCGCCGGTTGGCAACCGGCGAGCGACAGGATTGGTGGAGCGTGGCGAAGTCTGCGGATTGCCAATCCGCGATACAGCCGACTGCCAGTCGGCGCTACGAGTGTCGGCGCTACCGCGGCTTTGGCGGTTGAAGGGCTCGTTTCAAGGCTTCGTTCCACTGGTTCGAGCCGATGAAGATTTCTTCAGGAAAACGGCGGTAACTCGTCAGGTCAGTATAGATAAAGTCGGATGCCTTAAAATTCAGCCCCATGCCGGCCAAGTACTGGAGGCGCAGGTCGCGATCACGGTTAAGCTGTGCGTTCCTGAGCCAGGGCTTCAAATCTCGCGCCTGGCCAGCGTAGGTCGCTACCAAGCCGAACGCCGAGCGAATGCCAACGTCTCGCAGCGATTGAGTCACCAGACTGTGGTCTGCTCTGCTCAACCGGCGCTGCAGAGTTTCCACATCCACTTCCAGCGGTTCGACCTGGCCCAACAGGACCAGGTCATAGCCTTCCCCCAGGTTTTCATTGCTCCAGATCGACCCCTCGGGAAACACCTCGAAAAACGTAGCAATCTCGGTTTTAACCGTAGCCAAATCGCTTTCGTAGAGAGGCACCCATTGGGTGACCATACCGCCGGGATTCAAGTGCCGCTTGCATAGCTGGAAATACTCCTTGGTATAGAGGCTTGCAGCACCCTTAACCCAAGGGTGGATGGGATCCGAGGTGATTACGTCGAACCTGTCGCGGGTGGTAAAAATAAAGTGCCGTGCGTCGTCATAAATCAGGCGCACACGAGGGTCCTGGACTACGTCATAATTCTCCTCGCCGAAGTAACGGGTAACGACTTTCGGAATCAGCGGTTCGATTTCGCAGAGGCTAATCCTCTCGATCCCCGGATGAACCACGAATGAGCCGGCGGTGACCCCGGCACCGCAACCGACGACCAGGACGGAGCGCGGATCCGGGTGAAACAGGGCGGGAATGTGCCCGAGCATGCGCTGAAGGCGCATATCTTGATTATCGGTAGAGGCTTCAATTTTCCCGCTGACGTGGAAGTTCCGCACGCCGCTCTCCAGTTCCGTCACGGCCACGGATGCATTCATGCCCTCCCCGACATAAAGCAACCTGCCTAACTCGGTTTTTTGCGGCAAGTAACGGCCGTAGGCAATCAGCGGCCAGGGAACCTGAGGCAGGCTCCATACCAGAAAGGCGGCGATCGCTCCTAGCCCCAACCAAAATGCGAGTTGGTTCAGTGCCATTTTCTGACGGTTAGTTGGTTTCGCCTCCGTACCAACCGCTTTCCCAAGCTTGCGCATTCCAAAATGAACAAATAGTCCAGCCAGGAAAGACAAGCCGACGAAAATGCGTTGCGTTTGCTGGGTGCCCAGCCAGGCGATCAAAACGACACTGGTACCGACCGCGCCCAGGATTGCTCCAAGTGTGTTAGCGGCATAAATCCTGCCGACCAGAAGTCCGGAATCCTGGCCAGGCTCGGCGGCGGCGGCCAGCGCCAGCGGAAAACTCGCGCCCCACAGGCATGTTGCCGGCAAAATGGCCCAGAGACAACGCAGTAAATCGACTTGGAAATCGAACCAAATGCTTTTGGAAATCGAGGGGCTGATCGGCCAATAAGGCAGCGACTTGGCCAGCATGAAGGCCGCCCAGGCGATCGCGCCGGCGAGCAGCACCTGGCAAGCTCCAAGCGCTAAGGCTGGAGCCCGAACCTGGCGTGCCAGCAGAGCCCCCGCCCCGCCGCCGATTCCCAGTCCCACCAGGAACACGGCCAGGATTATTGAAAAGCTGTAGGTCGTCCCCCCCAGCATCAGCGAAAGAAGTCGTGTCCAAACTACTTCCGCCCCCAAAGCGCAAAAGCCGGATACTGCAATCGCCACATAAATAATACGACGCGGATTAAAGGGTTCCCCGGTTGCCCGTTCGTTTTGAGCTGTCGAATGGGGAGCCGATTCCGGCACTCTCAAGGAGAAACCAATCATCGCGATCGTCCCATTTATCGCCGCAGCAATAAACGTCGCCGTAGCCGCATCGAACCGGCGGAGGATAAAGAAGCCCGCCAGCAGTGAACCCAACATCGCTCCTAGTGTGTTCGCGCCATAGACCAGTCCCACCTGCGACGCACCCTGCCTGGTCGCGGGCGCCAGACGCGCGATCATCGCCAACGTCGCACCCATTAAAAAAGTCGGAGGCAGCAGACAAATCGCGCAGATCAGCCCCCGAAAAAGGAGCCCCGCAATGCCACTTGGAACGATGGCCGCATAGAGCTTCGCCAACCATGGCACCGCGAAGAAAACAATCATCCCGAGCAACCCGATGCCCAGCTCCAGGAAAGCCCAAACCCGCACTGGATTCCGCGCAGAGGTTGTAAGGCGTGGCAGGAGGATACTACCCAGGCACATCCCACCCATGAACGAAGCCAATAAAACTCCCAGTGAAACAGCTGTTGAACCGATGACCAACTGGAGCATCTGGAACCAGACGATTTCATAGATCAACGCCGCGCACCCGCTGGCAGCAAACAGTATGGCGAGTGCCGGCCAAAGGTATGGGGAAAAGGGTCGCGGATCCCGTGGAGTTGCGGAAAGCGCCCGCCCGGGAACCAGCGCAACGACCGGATCGACCAACTCTTTGTTTTCCGCTGAGGGCATGGGCGACACGTCTAAAGTCGCCGGTTTCCATGTAAGGGCAAGCGCTGGTTTTCGCGAAGCGCATGGAGTGCGCCCGGCTTGCCGGCGCTTTTTGGCGGTGGCGAGCGAAAAGCGGGAGCAAGCTCCGCGCACTCCAAACGCTTCGCGTGTCTGGTCAAATTCTCCCTTGGCAAGGTTTCTTCACATGATAATCCTGCGCTATGGATGAGTACCTACCGGCCTCCCCGATTAACTTCAGTCTCCCACGGTCCCCCCATAGAGAACCGAATGCCAGGCTCCCAGCCAAAGACTGGCCACATGCACCCGTTCATCGATTAACCGAGCATGGAATTTACATGGTTACGGCAGGCACGCTCTACAAGGCCAGACTGTTTGATTCCAGTGCCAAGCTCGACATGCTTGAGAGATCCTTGTTGAGTTTGGCAAAACAGTGTGGTTGGCAATTGGAGGCCTGGGCCGTGCTGGCGAACCATTATCATTTTGTTGCGCGCGGCACCCCTCATTCGGCACCTATGCTCGAATTGCTGCGAGAATTGCACTCCGCTTCGGCAAGAGAGGTTAATCGCCTTGACGGCCTCGAAGGGCGCACGGTCTGGCACAATTATTGGGACACGCGCTTGACCTATCAGTACTCTTATTTGTCACGGTTAAGTTACGTGCATAGGAACGCGGCAAAACACGGGCTCGTGACCTTAGCCAACCAATATCCGTGGTGCTCCGCTGCCTGGTTTGAGCGCACCGCCTCACCTGCACAGGTGGAAACCATCTACGGTTTCAAAACCGATCGGGTCAAGGTGCAGGACGATTTCTGAACTCGCGAAGCGCCTGGAGTGCGCCCGGTTTTTGGCGGTGGCGAGCAAAAAGCGGGAGCAAGCTCCGCGCACTCCAAACGCTTCGCGCCGGCAGCGGCGGATTACTGGGTCGTGCCAATGGGTTTTAGCCGGATGCATTTCACGTTCACGGGATGCCAGCCGTCTTGAACCCCGTGGAGCGAAAGCGTCGTCTTGCCAGTGTCCGGGATTTCGACCGAACCGAGATCGGTCCATTTATAATTCCCATAATCCCCGGTCATTGGAACCGATGCCTTTGCTTTCTGACCTTTCAGGTCGACTTCGAGCGAAGCGGTTTCCGGTGCCGCAACTTCGGCGGCTACCTCAAAGCGCCCGGGTTTAGTAATGGCGAATTCCCAGTCGGCCCACTCAGCAGGATTAAACCAGAAGCCAAGATTGTCGCGTTGACGCCCGGATTCATACTTAATCTGCTGGCCATGCAGGCGGGCTTCGCTGGCGGGCAACACGATGGAGCCGTCGTCTAGCTGCGCCAGAGCCAGCTGCTCAATCTC
>Ga0210409_10008946_pt1 | contig 10149 bp, 11 predicted proteins | sample IncBWH17MmetaG_FD_161649 | JGI IMG/M metagenome (GOLD analysis project Ga0210409, IMG submission 161649) | Forest soil microbial communities from Barre Woods Harvard Forest LTER site, Petersham, Massachusetts, United States - Inc-BW-H-17-M | ecosystem: Environmental > Terrestrial > Soil >...
ATCCTCGCATTCAGATTGTCGATGGTTGCGCGAGCCGAATCGCTTTTCGCCGTTCGTTTAAGCACGGCTCCGGTGAAGCTTGCGAGGACAAGAATTCCCAGCACCCCGCCAAACAGCCACGCCAACTGTGGGTCTTGCACATGGGGAACCCAAACCGTTGTGCTAAGTTGCTGCGCTTGATAGCCCAGCGTGCCTGTACTCAAGATTCTCCTTTTCGACGGAGCGCGTTAACTGCCGCGCGAGCGCGCTCCAGAAAATCACTTTTCCCTTCCGATTCACCAATCCGTAGCGGCACACCAAACGTAAGCATACTGATCAAGGGCACCGGCAATACTTCGCCCTTTGGCAAAATCCGGTTCAAGTTTTCCAGGTATGCCGGTACAAGCTCGACCTCTGGCTTCCGTTTCGCCAGGTAATACAGCCCGCTGCGAAACGTTGCAATCGTCTCTCCGGTCCCCCGCGTGCCCTCCGGGAACAGAATCAATGATTCCGTGTCTCCCATGGCCTCAGCTAGTTCGTCGATTACCGTGCGCGCGGCTGTCCGTGCTCCCTCTTTGTTTCCTGCTTCCGCTGCCCCCGTGCGATGAATCAGAATCGCACGAAACACTTTTTGCGCCAGGTACGCTCTTACGCCTTTCTCCCAATAGTCTTTCGCGGCCACTGGCCGTGTCCGCGCGCGGACTTCGCCCGGCAACGCGGACCACAGCACCACAAAATCCAGATGACTCGTGTGATTCGCAAAATAGATTCGTTGCTTCTCTTCCGGCTGGCACCCCGCCCATCGCACCTGCACGCCGCTGATCGAGCGCGCCACGGCCGCGATCACGCTGGCAAGAGGATGGATGCCAGCGCTCATTTTTTCGCAGCATCCGCGGAAAGCTCCTGCAAAGCGCGCCGCGCCCGATTGAAAATCGTCAGCGCCAGCAGGAGCATCATGAGAATCAGGACTATCGGAATCGCGCGTTCGATGTGCACGCGAAGACCGAGCAGCAAGCCCATCAGTCCGAAGAGAAATGCCCGGTCACTTTTCCCGAGCGGGCCGTCATAACGCCGCGAAGCGCCAATCTGCACGCCGACAACACCGGTCATCTCCGTCAGAACCGCGAGAATAACAACTCCGATCACCAGCCAGGGATCAAACTCCGGCACGGCCGCCAGCGGCAGATAAAGCCCAACGTCCGCGATCACATCCCCGAGTTCGTTCAGAATCGCGCCCAGCGCGCTTTTCTGGTTGTGTTCGCGCGCGAGCATCCCGTCCATAGCGTTGAGCGCCATCCGCGCGAACAACACTACAGGCAACAGCAATAGCATCCGGCCACCGTGCATCCGCGCAATCAGCTGCCCGGAAGTGAGCGAAAGCAACAGCGCCCCAATCGTCACCTGATTCGCGGTCACGCCGATTTGCGCAAGCCCGTTGACCAGCGGTCGCAAGAGACCCTGAAATTTAGGCTTCAGATCGTAGATACTCGGCATGTCTTCCTTTCGCCGCGCGACTCGGCGTCAACGAAGGCAATCCTACTCCATAGTTCTAGGCGAGCGTGAGGCTAGGATCGGCGTTGAGGGTTGCGTCTGCGAGGATGCCGGCGCGGAAACGCGAATACGCCGCCGCTGCAATCATCGCCGCGTTGTCGGTAGAAAGCGCGCGGCTCGGAAAGAATACTTCGACTCCCACGGATTTCGCGCGCTCTTCAAACGTTGCGCGAAGTTGCGAGTTCGCCGCCACGCCGCCCGAAACCAGCACGCTGTCCACCGCTAGTTCTTCGGCGGCCCGCATCGTGCGTTCCACCAAATCCCGTACTACGGCGTTCTGAAACTCATGCACCAGTGCCAGCGTCTTTGGAGAGCACAGCGGCAGCAACTGCTCGAATTTTCTCTCACCGCGCCGCAGCGCTTCTTCCCGCGCGCGAATCTCCCCTGCATATTCCGGATGCTCCCGAACGTGATAAAGCACCGCGGTTTTCAACCCACTGAAGCTGAAATCCAGCACATTCCCTTTCATCTTCGTCGGCCCAAACCTCACCGGTGCAGCTGCGCCACTTGAAACCGCGGCCAACCGATCCAGAATCGGTCCACCCGGATAACCAAGTCCCAAGAGCTTCGCCACTTTGTCGTACGCTTCTCCCGCTGCATCGTCCCGCGTTTGCCCAATCTTCCGATAGCGCAATCTCGCGCTCGCATCCTGCGCGTTCGCATCTTCCGGCTTCACTTCATACAAAACCGTATGCCCGCCAGAAACAATCAAGCACACCGCCGGCAATTTCGCCGTTCGCCCCGCCTTGTGTGCCTCCAGAAAAACCGCGTGCACATGCCCCTCAAGGTGGTTTACGGGCACGAGTGGCTTCCCCAGCGCCTGCGCCAGCGTTTTTCCATACGTAATTCCAACCAGCAGCGCTCCCACCAGCCCCGGCCCTTGCGTCACGCCAATCGCACCCACGTCCGCCAGCTTCATTCCAGCCTGCGCGAGCGCCTCGCGCACCACCGGCACGATCTGCCGCAAATGCTCGCGCGACGCCAACTCCGGCACTACCCCGCCATATTTTTGGTGAATGTCGATCTGCGAAGCGACCACGCTGGACAGAATCTCCCGCCCGTCGGCCACCACCGCCGCCGCTGTCTCATCGCAAGAAGATTCAATCCCCAGGATCCTCAAAGTTTTCTTTCCTCGGTACTGCCCGTCACCCTCTAACTGAATTATGCTAGCACAGCCGCATCCGCGGTTCCCGCTAGCTCCCGATCTACCGCGACGCGACTAACCCCACGGGCACCGTTCGAACGCAAATCCATTGACTGTTTTGCTCCCGCATCAAAGAATGGTGTCCATCCTCTTGGAGTGTGCAAAAACTGAACCTATGGCCAACAACTCTTCCAGTACGCCCCATTCTGCGCCAACTGACAGTTCCGCGATCAGCCGCCAAAAAGTCCGCAAAGCCGTCCTTCCCGCCGCTGGGCTTGGCACACGCTTCCTGCCTGCCACCAAAGCGCAGCCGAAAGAAATGCTCACCGTCGTCGACAAGCCGCAGATTCAATACGTCGTGGAAGAATGCGTCGCCTCCGGCATCGAGCACATCATCATCGTCACCGGCAAAGGCAAAAATTCCATCGAAGACCACTTCGATTCGTCTCCTTCGCTCGAACATTTTCTGGAAGAAAAGGGAAAACACGATCAAGCCGAGCTCGTTCGCAAGATCAGCAACATGGTGCAAGTCAGCTATACGCGCCAGAAGGAACCGCTCGGCCTCGGCCACGCCGTGCTCGTCGCCCGCGATCTTGTCGGCGACGAACCCTTCGCCGTTTTGCTCGGCGACGTTTTGATTCCCGGCCCTAACCCCGCTACAAAACAGCTTATCAAAGTCTTCGAAGCAACCGGCGTCGGCGCCATCGCGGTGGAAGAAGTCCCGAAGGACAAAACCAATCTCTACGGCATTGTGGATGGCGAACCCGCCCCGCAGCCGCCATTCGGCGAACGTTTATTGCGCATCCGCGACCTTGTAGAAAAACCAAAACCCGAAAATGCCCCGTCGAATCTCGCCATCACCGGACGCTACGTTTTGCCGCACGCAGTCTTTGATTGCCTGGAACGCACCAAGCCCGGCGCGGGAAATGAAATTCAACTCACCGATGCGCTGCGCATTCTCGCGCGCGAGCATGGCTTGTGGGCCTACATCTATGAGGGAGTTTCTTACGACGCCGGCGACAAACTCGGATTCCTGAAGGCCACCGTCGAAATCGCGCTGCAAAACCCTGAATTCGGCGCCGCGTTTCGCAGCTACTTGAAAACTCTCAAACTCTAAGCGCATTTCTCTTCTCAACTCAAAGGCGCTCGGACTCAAGGCTACCTCGGCTGCGGTTATCTCCTGAGCAAAGCGAACGATCTCAACTGAATTTTTCGAGACACCTGCGCGCCAGCAGATCAATTCCCGCCAGCCTACAATTCCGTCAACTGTGCTACTTCTTCTTTGCGGGCTTTTTCTCTTCGCTTTTCTTCATATCTTTGGAATCCGACTCCTTGCTGGCTGATTCTTTTTCTTTGCTCCCAGCTTCTTTTGCTTCCGCCGCCGGCTTGTCCGCTTTGTCTCCGTCGCCCGAGCCACCGCTCGGCTTCTTTCCGCCGTAGTCCGTCACGTACCAGCCGGCGCCCTTGAATTGAATCGAAGGCGCGGTAATCACCGATTCGACTTTGCCTCCGCAATGGGGGCATTTTTTCAAGTGCGGACCGGAAACGTTTTCAATTTTTTCCGTGTTGCGGCCGCACTTCAAGCATTTGTACTCGTACAGGGGCACTGACGCTCCTCTCAGCTGCTGCTCAAAACTCAAAGTATAGCATTGCTCCCGCGCGCCAGCGCGACGGACCGCCCCGTTCCCTTGTAGGGACGCAGCACTGCTGCGCCCTTTCTCGGCAGGAATTATGCTTTCGGCTACCCACTCCAGGCTTTCGTTCTCTCTTTCCATCACCCGAAAACCAGACTAGACTCGTTCGCATGAGCGCGAAGACGCTTCCCCCAAAGCCAGCAGACACCGCGAATCCTTCAGCGCGCGGCTGCCTCTATCTCGTTGGCACACCCATCGGCAATCTCGAAGACATCACGCTGCGCGCCATCCGCATCCTCAAGGAAATCGATCAAATCGCCTGCGAAGACACGCGCCACACGCAAAAACTTCTCACGCACTACGACATTCACAAGCCCCTGGTGAGCTACCACGAGCACAACGAACTGACACGCGCGCCCGAACTGGTTGTCGCACTGGAGCAAGGCGCAAAGATCGCGCTGGTCAGTGACGCCGGTATGCCGCTCGTCTCCGATCCCGGCCACCGCCTCGTGACGCTTTGCCTGCGCCACCACATTCCCGTCGTTCCGATTCCTGGTCCGTCCGCGCTGCTCGCTTCCCTTTCCGCTTCGGGCCTGCCCAACGAAGAATTCCTCTTCGTCGGTTTTTTGCCGGCACGCAGCGGCGAACGCCGCCGCGCCCTCGAACGCCTGCGCATCGAGGACCGTACCATCATTCTTTATGAAGCCCCGCACCGCGTCGCGGAGTGTGTTGCTGACGCGCGCGAGGTGCTCGGCAATCGCAGCGCCTGCATCGCGCGCGAAGTCACCAAGCTGCACGAAGAGTTCCGCCGCGGCAAACTCTCCGAACTCTCCGCTTCTCTCGAAGAACGCCCCGCCCGCGGCGAAATCACTCTCTTGATCGGCGCCGAAGCTCCCGCCGACGCGCGCACCCAGGCAAATTCCACGCAAAGCCTCGCCGACCGCGTCGAAGAACTCATCCGCCAGGCCAAACTCGACCGCAAAGAAGCCCTCAAGCTCGCCGCCAAAGAGCGTGGCCTCACGCGCCACGACGCCTACGCCCAAATCGTCGACGCCAAAGCCGAACAGGAAAAAATGTAGAAGAGAGTTTCTAGTTTCGAATTTCCAATTTCTAACTTTCTATTTTCTACTTCCTAGCTCAGCGCCCGCCTCAACCGCTTGGTGGTCGTCTGCAACTGGCGCTTCAAAGCATCCACTTGTTTCGAGATGTCCGCCAACTCTTCTTTGGCGAGCTTTCCCGCCTTTACAATCTGATGAGCCTTCCGATCCGCCTTCCCCATCGCTGTGCCAATTCCCTCTGCTACTCGCGTCAACCTGCTCTTCTTCGCCATAGCGTCCTCCTCTTGTCATCGAGTCTTCCCGTTGTAACGCCTCTCATCCTACAGCGCCCCCGCCGCGCTGCCAATCCTTTCGATCCTGTCTCGCGGAGGGTGCGCATTTTGCATCCCGGTGATTTGTACCGGGGGCGAGCCCAAAATAAGTTCTACGCCGCCTTTAGCCCTCCTCATGCCCACAATGCTTGGGATTTCCCTTCTCCGCGCCTCATCCCGCAACTTCATCCCGCAACTTCATTCCTCGGCACTGTCTCCTACATATCACCTGAGCAAGCGCTCGGTAAAGAGCTTGACGCCCGCTACCAAAGCGCGGCGGAGATGCGCGCCGACCTGAAACGCCTCCAGCGCGACACCGAGCTCTGCCAATCAGGTGCCAGGCCGCTCTGTTTTCTCACGGCACATTGTCAAGGCTCGTCCAGGCAGAATCCGGAGAGTTCTTGTCGCAACCTGCTTTCAGATTGCAAACGTAGAATTGCGATACCGGATGGACTTCCCAAACCGTGGAGCGCCAGCATCCCGCGGTGGCGCCGGGGAATCCGCAGTCATCCTTGACGTTCAAATGCACGTTATCGATCATCAGTTGTCCCACGACTTTGACCTGCTGCCCCTGCAAAGAATTCACGCGAGCAAACGTCCACTTGGCATCGCGCGTATGAGGTGTCATCTCGGCCACGACGCTGGTCTTATCCATGGCACCAGGCTTGCCGAAAACGGGCTGTGGCTTGTTTTTTAGAATTTGTAGCGCCAGCGCAGAGTCAAAACCGAGGCCGATGTGGAAGTCATAGCTGTCCGGAAGCTGAAGTTTGCAATTGGTGGTTTCCCCAATCGACGGGGCACCTTTTGTGCCTTTGCCGGTGTCTTCAACAAAATAGAGGTAAGCGAAGACGGTAACAATGTTTCCTTCGCCAAGATTAGCCAGGGTCGGGGCCGACTTGGCATGGTTAGCACTGCTGAGTCCTTTTGGAATCTTGCCCTCGAGCGACTGGAAATCAGTTCCAGAGAGCACCGCGGTGGAAGCCAAGGCTGAGCCGGGCGCCTGGTTCTTGAGAAAGTTCAAGTAGGCATCGTATTTGTGCGCTGAATCGGTGCAACCGGTCGCAAATTGTGCGTGGCACGATTGCGTGTTCAGACTTGCGGGAGAACAGCCGGTGACCGCTTTTTGCTTCGCTGCGAGTTTGGCCAAGTCGTGAGCTCGGTCAGCCAGCAGGGAGGCGGGAGCGCCAAACAGAAAACAAACCAAGCCGAGCAGTTGAACAGATTTCTTCATTGTTCCTCCTGGATGGGATTCCAAAACGCGTGCCCCGGCACGACATAACCTAGTGCTGGACCTGGTATGAAACTCGTATCTCTATGTAGCACCGAGTTAGGTGCAGGTCAAAGCATTTTAGAGGCTGCGCCCTGACTGAGCGCCACCTTGCCCCGACTCGATAGTGCCGATGGCAGTGAATTCGTTTCAGGGACGAGTGATACGCCGCGATAGCGCACGATCCGGTCAGTGTCGGAGCCCGACCACCATCAGCGAGGGCGGCCGTAACCTTTTTCTTGGTGGGCAGTTATATTGTTAGAGCGATGATGGCCCCGCGGCGACCGGCACGGAAGGGTTCGGCGAAAAGCGCGGTCGGGCGTGTGTCTGCAGAGAAAGGGCCAAGCACGGGGACGCGAGCAGGGCAGGCCGAGGAGCGCGTGCTCGTGGAGGCGGCGCAGAGCGATCCGGCAAAGTTCGAGGCACTCTACGAGCTGCATTTCGAGCGCGTCTATGCGTTCGTTGCCAGCCGGATGCGAGACCGCGCCACTGCGGAAGATGTGACGTCGGAGGTGTTTCACAAAGCGCTGGCAAAATTGACAGGCTATGAATGGCGCGGAGTTCCATTTGTGGCTTGGCTGTTGCGAATCGCGGCCAATGCCATCATCGATCACGCCAAACGCGCCGCGCGGGAGTTCCCTTCCCCGGACGATCCGCCGGACCCTGCCGCCGCACCTGATCTGCAGGCCTCCGAGATGCGCGCCATCGAGCATCGCGCTCAGTTGTTCCGGCTGGTGGGGCTGCTTCCGGAGGTTCAGAAGCAAGTGGTGTACCAGCGATTTGTGGAGCAGCGCAGCATACGGGAGATTGCGCAGCGCCTGGGAAAGACGGAAGGAGCCATCAAGCAACTGCAATTGCGCGCGGTCCAGAATTTACGGGCGCAGATGGAGGTTGGCCGTGGCTAAGCGCTCCCTCGCGTTGCAACTGGATGAAGTGGTGCAGGCGATGCTGGTGTCACTGCGGCCGCGGCCAGAAGAAGCGCCTGACCGTGAGTTGGCGCCCCTGATGCGCGTGGCGCAAGGTTTGCGCGAGCTTCCACGCCAAGAGTTTCGAGTAACATTAAAATCCGATTTACAAAGGAGAGCATCCATGAGCGAAGGAACAACAGCAGGGGCGGGGCAGGCCAAGGCAGTTCACTATCAGCGGCCGGGATTGACAGCGATAGCGCCGTACATCATCGTGCGGCCCGCGGCGCAGTTTGTGGAGTTCCTGAAAAGTTGCTTCGACGGGATCGAACGGTTGCGGATGCCGGCGCCGGACGGCTCCATCATGCACGCGGAAGTGGCCATCGGCAACGGCGCGATCGAAGTCAGCGATGGCAACGAGCAGTATCCAACCGCGCCCGCAGCGATCCACCTATATGTGGATGACCCTGACGCCACTTATGCTCGCACGTTGCAAGCCGGCGCCACCTCCTTTTACGCTCCGACCGACGACCACCCCTCAGGCGATCGCTGGGGCGCCGTCAAAGACCCCTTCGGCAACCACTGGTACATTGCCAAACCTCGTGGATGGACCCCCGGGCCGGAAGGCCTGCGCTCCGTACAGCCGTACCTTCACTTGAATGAGGCGCACAAGATGATTCCGTTTATGGAGACGGTGTTCGAGGCGGAAGTGATGGGCGTGCACAAGTCGCCGGAAGGCATCGTGCACCATGCGACGATTCGAATCGGAAACGCCACGCTGGAGATTGACGAAGCTCACGGCGAATTCCAGCCGATGCCCTGCCACTTGCATGTGTATGTGCCGGACACCGACGCGGCCTACGCTCGCGCGCTAGAAGCGGGAGCAACATCGATTGAGGCCCCGCGCAACGCGCCCTATGGCGACCGCGCCGCGGGAGTGAAAGACGCATGGGGCAATAGCTGGTTTATCGCGACCTATTTGGGAGGATAGATTCGCGTCATTATGTAGGGCCGCAACGGTTGCGCCCCATCTCGGCACGATCTCTTGTTTTGAGCGCTTCTAGCTCTAAGAAGCTAAGCGGCGGATTCGGAGCGAAACACGCGCTGGAAGCGCGGCCCGGTGAATTGCACGCCGACGAGCTTCTCGCCTCGGGACTCGGAGTCGGCGACGTGGACGACACGGCCATGAGTGGCAAAATCGGCGTCGCTTCGGCGCGACGCATACTGTGAAAAAGGGATGCGGATTTCGAGGTCCGAGCCGATGGCAACGTCGAAACGCGTGACGAACGCAGCGCCGCTGCGGCAAAGATTTTCACTGGAAGTATCTTCTTCGAAAGCGAATCCGCGAGAGTCGCGGCCGCGAACTTTCAGCGGCAAGCGGACAGCGATTCTACGTTCCGAGCGTTGCCTCGATACCGTGGTGCTGAGCGGGACCATGGGCTGGGTCCTCTATTCTTTTGACTGCGGCAGCTCGGCCCTCGAAGAAACGTTCGACACTCTCGAGGATTTCCGCGGGCGTGCGCGCCGCATGTACGATGCTGCGAAGCTCGCTGCCGTTCCCCACGCCATGAGTAAACCAGCAAGCGAACTGTTTCATTTTGCCTACACCATCGGGCAGCTGGGCAGCATTAATTTGCCTATAGTAGCCCATCAGTAAACGGTAGCGCTCCTCGTCCGCGGGGATGTCGTAGCAGCCGGTTTCGGCGTGCTGCTGCATTTGCGAAAAAATCCACGGATTGGTGGCGGCGGCGCGGCCAATCATGACGGCGTCGCAGCCGGTTTCGCGCACCATTCGCGCGGCGTCTTCGGGTTTGTTGATGTCGCCGTTGCCGATGACGGGAATTTTCACGGCTTGCTTGACGGCGGCGATGATGCTCCAGTCCGCGGCGCCGGTGTAGCCTTGCTCGCGCGTGCGCGGGTGGACGGCGACGGCTTCTACGCCAATGCTTTCGGCCATTTTGGCAACGTCGACGGCAACGATGGAATTTTCATCCCACCCGGCGCGAAGCTTGATGGTCAGCGGAATTTTCACGGCGGCGCGCACGGCTTTGAAAATGTCTTCAAGCAGCGGCAAATCGCGGAGCAATCCGGAGCCTCCGCACTTCACGACCTTTTTGGCAGGGCAACCGAGATTGATGTCCACGGCGTCGTAGCCTAGATCCTCGACCATTTTTGCGGCTTCGGCCATGACGGCGGGATTCGCTCCAAAAAGCTGCGCGGTGATGGGGTGCTCGTCTTCCTGAAAATAGAGATACCGCAGAGTTTTTTTGGCGCTTCGCGTGATGCCTTCGGAGCTGGTG
>Ga0210409_10008947_pt1 | contig 10148 bp, 8 predicted proteins | sample IncBWH17MmetaG_FD_161649 | JGI IMG/M metagenome (GOLD analysis project Ga0210409, IMG submission 161649) | Forest soil microbial communities from Barre Woods Harvard Forest LTER site, Petersham, Massachusetts, United States - Inc-BW-H-17-M | ecosystem: Environmental > Terrestrial > Soil >...
TGCATGCCGCTGCCATCGGACTTTTGCGGGCGACCGGCACGTAGTTCGCGAAGTGCGAGGCGATCGAGCGCTACTTCGATTACGTGTTCGGTTTCAGGGCGGGGAATTAGGACTTCGGGGGTCACTTCGAACTCAAGGCCCCAGAATTCCTGGTTGCCGGTCAGGTGTTGGGTGGGCTCGCCCGCCGTGCGGCGTGCGATCAAAGCGAAGAAGCACTGTGATTCAGCATCCGTGAGGATTTCTTCGGGGTGGGCATAGAGCCAGGTGCGATTGCGGCCGAGGACGTGGAGGAGCAGGAGCTCGGCCGCAAGCATAAAGGAGGGCACGTCCGCTTCGCGAAGTTGGGCAATGCCGTTCTTGAGCGTGGCACGAATATCCATATAAAAAGTCGAGGTAGCGGCGCGCCCGCAAGTTGCCGGCCTTACCAGCTCCGTTGGCCAGACAACTTCATCACGCTTGGGCGAGCTCTTGTTCCAGGCGCTCGGCTTCATAGTGGGAAACCAGGGCGTCTACCATGGCGTTTAGTTTGCCGTCCATTACTTCGGTTAGTTGATGCAGGGTCAGGCCGATGCGGTGGTCGGTTACACGATTTTGCGGGTAGTTGTAGGTGCGGATTTTTTCGGAGCGGTCGCCGGATTTGATTTGTCCGCGGCGCTCGGCTGCTAGCGCGGATTGCTGCTTTTCCATTTCTTGTTCGTAGAGGCGGGCGCGAAGAACGCGCATGGCTTTGCCTCGATTTTTGATTTGCGATTTTTCGTCTTGTTGGGAGACGACCAGACCGCTGGGTATGTGCGTGATGCGGACGGCGGAATAAGTCGTGTTCACGGACTGACCGCCGGGACCGGAGGAGCAGAAAGTGTCGATGCGCAGGTCCTTGGCCTCTATTTTGATGTCGATGTCGTCGGCTTCAGGGAGCACGGCGACGGTTGCGGCCGAAGTGTGGATACGCCCCTGCTGCTCGGTGGCGGGGACGCGCTGGACGCGGTGCACGCCGCTTTCGTATTTCAGCTTGGAATAGACCTTGTTGCCCTGAATGGCTGCGACGATCTCCTTGACTCCGCCTTGAGTGGAAGGAGAGCTTTCGAGAACTTCGACTTTCCAGCCTTGCGTTTCTGCAAAGCGCGAGTACATGCGATACAGATCGCCGGCGAAGATGCCGGCTTCGTCGCCTCCAGTGCCGGCGCGAATTTCGACGATGACGCTCTTTTCATCGAGCGGATCTTTGGGCAGGAGGAGAAGCTTTAGCTCGCGCTCGACGATTTCCTTTCGGGCGGCGAGCTGCTTTTCCTCGTCGTGGGCCAGCTGCTTCATTTCCTGGTCGTCGGCTTCGAGAAACATCTGGTGGGCGCTGGCGAGGTCTTTTTCGATTTGCTTGTACTCGCGGTGCTTGGAGACGATTTCGGCGAGCTCAGCGTGCTGCTTGGCGACCTTTTGGAAGCGCGAAGAATCGGAGACGAGCTCCTGCGTGGAGAGCTGTTGCGTGAGCTCGTCGTAGCGCGCGCCAAGTTGATCTAATTTTTCGGAGAGCGTGATAACGGCCATTGGTGTTCCTTATACGCGACGCCTGGAATGCAAGGCGTGAATAGTGATGGTGACTGTTGACTCGTGAAAAGCGGGAGCGCTCGCAAGCATTGCGAGGTATGCGGGGTCAGCTAATAGAAGGCGGAAAACATCGGTTGCTCTACATAAAGAATAGCGCGTATCGTTGTCGCACGCAATTGGACCTTGTTAAAGAGTCAATTTCCGGTTTGCCCTTAATCGGGCATTAGATCGTGACTACTCGGGAGTCGTGTTTGCGGCGAGTACGGTTGCCCAGGAGAGTCCCCAATCGTCCCCTTTTCTGCTGACAACAAGGGAGTTCCCGTCAACGCCCCAAAGCCACAGGAAGGTCCCGTCAGGCACAGCCTGATATGAATCGAAAGCTGTAACTGGTCTGTCCACGGCTGTGAGGGAGGCCATGGGACTGCCCGGCGTAGCTTTCAATTCGTACAGACCGTGTTTGCGCTCGCCATCGGGGTCTGGATCATTGGCGAAAGCTACGAAAATCTTTCCTTCATCGGTGACCGCAAATCCGCGCGCTCGGGAGCCAACGGCGGAAGACATATCCACACTCCACCGAGTGATCTTTTCCGTGGAAGCATCCACTTCGATGTACTGAGCGACGAGTGCGAGGTAGACCGAGATACGGTCCTTGCCACAGCGCAGATAGCTTCTCCCTGAATTGGCGATAGCCGAGTAGGAATCGGAAAATTTAGAGATGGAATCGAGAGAAACAAATGTCCCAAGCAGGCCCTTTCCCAAACTGTAATGGCGCAAGACATTCCTATCCGCATCGGGCGAATCATGGATATCTAGGTCGTAGCCGAGGCCCCACACCGTGCCATCCGAAGCCTCGCAGATGTGCCGCGTCGTGAAACGGTCCGTGTCAACCGATTGCACTGTTCGCCCTGCGGGGTCGGTCTTGGCGATGAATCGATGACCGGAGGCATCGGTCATAATGCCGGCGCCAGCGGCAAGAATTCCTCCAGCGTGCGTGGCACCCGTAGCAACCAGGGAAATGTTTGCAGCGTTTTGAGGCGCTACACGCGCTTCCATCAGTTTCTTTCCGGTTCTGTCGTACATGGTGACGAGCGCGGGGTCTTTGTCGAACTCCCTATGGAGAAGATAGCCGAGGTCCCATTCGGGCACTACGCAGTGCGCACACATTACTTCTGGATAGAGTGTCGCGCGCATTCGCTCTGACAACGTGACGAGAGTTTGTGGCGCAGATGGCTGTTGTGCGCTTGCGACGGATGCAAAGCACAGCAGTAGAACCACCGTCAGAGTCAACCTACAAAATAGGGTTGACGATCGCATCGCGGAGAACCTCCTGCGAGCAGCACCATATTCATACACTTTACCAGAACCTGTGAAACAGGGTTGTCCGAAACTCCTCGCAATCTGAGTGTTGGAATCGTTGCCGCGGAGCAAAGGGCTATACTACGATTCGGTTGGCCGCCCTTTAGGAAGGCGTCCATAAGGATGCGATGAGCGAAGCAGTACGCACGATTTTGCGGGCGGATAGCGCGGCGGCGAAGGAGCCGGATCGCGGGGCGGACGCTGGTTTTCTTTGGGATTTTTGGTATCCGGCGGTGCGCAGCTCGGTGATTCGCGGCAAGATGCTGGTCACGGCTATGTTGCTGGAGGTGCCGCTGGTTTTGGGCCGGACGAGTGAGGGGCGGGCTTTTGCTATGCGGGATTCTTGTCCGCACCGAGGCATGCCCCTTTCCTACGGTCATTTCGATGGGGCGACCGTGGAATGCAGTTATCACGGATGGCGGTTTGATGCTTGCACGGCGCGATGCGTGGAGATTCCCTCGCTGACTTCGCAGGATAAGCTGAAGGTGGAGCGGATTTTCGCAGGGCATTATCCGTGCGAAGAACGTGATGGGTATGTTTGGGTTTATATGAATTCGCCCGGAACCAGGCCGCCGGAAAACGTGCCAGCCGCGCCAGCTCTACCGGTGTTCAGCAAGAAATACAAAATCACGCATCTGGAGTGCGAGCTGCCTTCGCACGTGGACCAGGGAATTATCGGACTGATGGACCCAGCGCACGGGCCATTTGTGCATCAATCATGGTTCTGGCGCAGCAAGCACAGCATTCACGAAAAGCAAAAACAGTTTGAGCCGATCCCATACGGGTTTCGCATGAGCCCGCATTCGCCCAGTTCGAACAGCGCGCCTTATCAATTGCTGAAGCGCATTACCGGCGAGAGCGTGACCACCACGATTGATTTTGTTTTGCCCAACATGCGTCTGGAGGAGATTCACAGCGGCAAGATGTGGTTTTCGAGCCGGGCCACGGTGACGCCGGTGCGTCGTGACTTGTGCCGGATTGATTTTGTGGCCGCATGGAATCTCCCGTTTTTGCCGGTCTCTTTGTTTCGCATGTTCGGAAAGACGTTTTTGCGCCAGGATCAAGAAACGATGATCAAGCAAGCCGAGGGCTTGAAACACGACCCGAAGCTGATGCTGATCGACGACGCAGACCGCCCGGCGAAGTGGTATTTCGGGCTTAAGGCTAATTTGTTGGAGTCGCGGCGGACGGGGACGGAGATGCAGCATCCGATGACGGGGCCGGTGACGCTGCGGTGGAGATCGTAGAGCACTTGCGCGGTTCTTCGCCGCCCCGGCGGGGCCTCGGATTAGCGGAGGGCGGTTAGGTCGAAGGCGACCTGGACTTCGGGGCCATCTGGCGGGTTGACGTGGATGGTGGCGGACTCGCAGTTGAAGGCGCTTGCCGGGAATTCTAGATGGAGAGTGGCGCCGATTAGATTGCAATATGCGCCATAGCGGGAGCACTGAACGGTCGCTTTGCCGGTGAAATGGGCTGGCGTGCGGGTCTCATCACCTTCGAAAACTTCTACCTGAAAATCCTTCCAGAAATCGTGGGAACGGAGTTGGTAAGTTTGTGGCCTGTCTGAGCGAGGAGAGACGGGGTCGGCGATGATGGGTCCGTACGATTCAGTGAGGAGAATTTCGACCGAGATTTCGACGGTTTCCTGCGCGCCGCGGTGATCCAGGGCGGCTTGCTGCGCGCTGTAGTTACCTACAAACGCGTCCGAATATTGAACGAGCTTAGCGAACGGAGTGAGAAATGTAATCGAACGGATGTAGGGACCGGATTTTGGCGCTGGGAGGGACTTGGAATATTTATCAAGGAGGCGTGGGAAGGAACCATCGTGTCGCTGGCCGAGGAAATAGGCTTCGCGTACGGCTTCGTTGGAGAGGGGGGAGTTGAAGGCGAAGGAAGCTGGGGACGCTAGAAGCGCGGCGAGGAGGAATGCGGCAAACGAGCGAGCGCGAGTGGGCATGGGGCTCCTGATCTGGGGACATACCTTAAGACGTTTCTAGTGGCCAAAGTGTTGCCAAGATCGCCGCAGCAATGTCATCAGATGCGGCGCTCGATATTGGGGAAATCTAGCCATACTTTTACGCCGCAGAAGTGCGAGCCCTCGGTGCAGATGGGCGTGGTGACTCCCGCGCGAAGATGGCACGGCGGGCCGATGTACCGGGCGAGCTGCGGGTGGACTTCGCGGAGCTGCGAAACTTCGTCGAGCGAAGCGCGATAGATTTCTTCCTGGGCATTGAAGCAAGTGCGCATGGTCCATTTGTGGAGCAGATGGAGCAGCGAGCCGGACTCGACCAGGCGGATGGATTTGGCGTTAGGAAGAACGTAGAGAGCGATTTCCGGTGGAACGCCGCGGTCGAGGAGTTCGTTCTTCGCGGCCCAGGCTTCTTGCATGGCGCGGTCGTAGAGTTCACGGGCGCGAGAATTGTTTTCGAGGAGCATGGGCGTGATGTAGTCGGGTTCGCGCGTGTCGGCCAGGGTGAGCAGCGGGCGCGAGCCGGGAACCATGCGATGGCGCTGGTCCTGACTGTCAGCGGTGTGGCTGATTTTTTTCGCGAAGGTGTAATGGGCGTGCTGGAGCGCCCGCATGGTGGGCGCGTGGACGCCGACGTTGAGAGTTTCCAGGCGATAGAGATTACGAGCCGGATTCAGCAGGTGGTCGATGGCTTCGCTATCGCTGCATTGCGATTCGGTTAGGCCGATTACGGCGCGGTAGGCTCCGGCCATTACATGTGGGGCGTTAGGGGAATAATCGACCAGCTTCGAGGTTCTTCCTTCGAGCTTGGCGTCAAATTCCTCTGCGAATTGCTCGCCGGCAGGGATCGTGGCGCTACCAGTTTGTGTGGTGTTGGATCGATCAGCCCATTCGGGCATTTCTTCCAGCGGCTCGGTGCCAAAGCGATCGAAAAACTGCGAGTCGATGGCGCGGACTTGCGCGACCATTTCACCGATGATGGCGCGGGCTTCGCTGGGCGTGTCGGAAGCGGCGCTCATGCGCCAGAGGCGATGGAGCACGATGCCGGAAACGGTGTGCACCATGGTGGTAAAGGCCGCCAGCGGCAGAACGTAGCGCGCGATTTCGATGGCACGTTTTTCGGCGGAGCGCTCGATTTTCTGGATGCGCTTGGGATGGGACATGGGGCTGACGTGCCAGATGTCGGAAAGGATTTCGCGGGCGTCGGTAACCAGGAGGGTGGAGAGTTCGCGGTAATGTTGCCAGGCGCGGGCGATGGCTTGTTCGTAGATCGTCCGAATCGCCGGGTCGAAGAAGAGGGATTCGGGGTCGAAGAAAAGCGATTTCGTCGGGATGTAGGCTTGCGCGCGGTCGAGGCGGACGTAACGCTGGCTTTGCTGCTCGGAATTGTAGAAGGGATGTGCGTGGAGAAAAGACCAGACGAACTGGCGGGAGATATTTTCCAGGCCGAACTCGAAATGTGCGTGCTGATAGACCGTGTGATGGCCACTGTGGAACGTGGCGGCGCCGATGTTGAGGCGCTGCTTGTCGGTGATTTCTTCGGGGCCGATCAGGCGCGGGGCGTAGCAGGTCCGCGCGGCGGCGATGGCGGAGTCGAAAGGGTGGGCCCAGGCGTTGCGGAGGGTTACGCGGGGCGGGGCGGTTTCGACGAGTTCGCCTGGAAGCGGGTTTTCGAACATGCGGGATTGCGCGGCCACTGTGCGAAAGAATCTAACACACGACGGAGCGGACCGGAGGTAGGAGTTTAGTTGAGTTTGGCGACGGAGTAGCTGGGCGCAGCATGCTGCGCCCCTACGGGGAAGGTTACTTTTTGGCGGCGCTGGATTTAGCCGCGGCGTCCGCGTATTTCTTTTGGAAACGCTCGACACGGCCGGCGGTATCTACCAATTTTTGCTTGCCGGTGAAAAAGGGATGGCAGCTCGAGCAGATTTCCACGCGCAGCATCTCGCCTTTCATGGTCGAGCGCGTCTGAAAAGTGTTACCGCAGGCGCAATGCACGGTCACAGGATGATAATCGGGATGAATACCGGGTTTCATGAGGCTCCATTCTGTCGCGTCCGGTCTGCACGGCATGCTACAGCCGCGTCGCTAGGTCGCGAGGCAATCCTTAATGATACGCGAACATTAGATGAAAGCAAAACGCAGGAAGCGTCAGGAATTTTCGCGGGACCGAAGGGATTCAGCGCTTGCGGGCGCGCCATTCTTCGGCGGTGATTTCCCAGATTTCGGAAGCGAAGCGGCCGGAAACGTAGTCGCGATCTTCGGTAGCCACCAGGCGCATGCCTTGCTTTTCGGAGATCCGGCGCGAAGCGACATTGCCGACGGCTTTAGGAGCGCGCAGGACAGGGAAGCCCAGTTTATCGAACCAGAAATCGGTGACCGCGTCGCAGGCTTCGGTCATGAGGCCCTGGCGTTGCCAGGGGATGCCGAGCCAGAACCCTCGGTTATCGTTTTCTTTCATGCGGAGATCGATGCTGCCGATGATTTGATCGGGAGCGGCTTTGAGGCGGAGCGTCCAGTGCCAGGCTTCGCCGCGCTCGATGGCGGGAAGAGCCATGTCGCGAATGAAGCGATGCGCGCCATCGGAGGGGTACGGCCACGGAACCAGGGCGGCGAGGAGGCACACGATCTCCCAGTGGGGAAACAGAAGCTGAATTTGCTCGGCGTCGGAGAGTGCGATCGGCCGAAGCAGCAGGCGGGACGTCGTTAGCGTGGGTGTCACTGAGTGTTCAATCTGATGTGATGCGCGAAGCGCGAATCGCAAAATTCCGTTCAGGTTAGCTGCTAAAAATATTGGTGTTTAGAAACTCATTACGGAACTTGCCTTGGGGATCGTAGGTCCTGCAGAGTTCAATAAAGTCAGGCAACTTCTCGTAAATAGATTTGAGTTCCGCGGATGGCGTGGAAAATAGCTTTCCCCAGTGCGGGCGAGCCTTGAATGGACGCAGTTCTCTCTCAATTACCGGCAGCAGCTTACTGACCGCGGGCCAGTCTTGTTTCCACGTGAAGTGGATCGTGGCGCAGGGTTGCTTATAGCAGGGACTCATCCAGAGATTATCTGCGGCAATTACCCGGATTTCCGAAATCAACAGGTGCGGGCTGATCTGGTCGCGAAGGCGTTCTACCGCGAGTATTGCTTCGACGGCATGGTGACGAGGAACAAAGTATTCCGATTGCAACTCTTTCCCGGCGCTCGGAGTGAAGCCCATTTTAAAGTGGGGCAACCGCTCGTGCCACGGGCCCGGAACGCCCATCTGTTCCGTGCAGTTTTCGGCGGAGAGCTCAGCAATGGGGTGAAGGTTCTTGGTGGCCAGTCTGGCGCCGTGAAATTCGGGCGTTGCGTCAAACGCTTGACCTTTTTCCGCGCGCGATTTTATCCATACCTCGTTGAAACGTTGCTTTTGCCAGTCAGTGAATAGGCTGACGCTGTAGCTGCTTGCTTCGATAGCATCGAAGTGATCCTTGACCTGAGCCAACGGCAGATTTTCGTACACGTACTGCCGCATCATGTACGTGGGCTGAATCGCGAGCGTCACCTTGGTAATTACGCCGAGAGCGCCGAGGCCAACTACGGCCCCCGCGAATTTCTCGCCGTCGTTCCGGCGCGAGAGTCTGAGCAATTCACCGTTTGCCGTCACGAATTCCAGCGCAGCGACGGCAGTTGCAAGATTGCCGTTCTTGTCGCCGGAACCGTGAGTGGCGGTGCTGCAGGATCCTGCTACGGAAATGTGGGGCAGGGAAGCCAGGTTGTGTAGCGCAAAGCCTTTTCCGTGGAGATACGGGGATAATTGGCCGTAAGTTATGCCCGCAGCAACAGTCACGGTGTACGCCTGCGGATCCAACGAAAGAACTTCATCGACTCCTTTTAAGGAAAGGAATTGATTTGAGCTGTCGGCTATCTTGTTGAAGCAGTGGCGTGTGCCCAGCACCTTCAGCCTACTGTGTGTTTTGACAAACTCGCCCGCCTGTTCAAGAGAGACGGCGGGATACAGATTTTCGGTGCTGTATTCAAAATTGCCTGCCCAATTCGTGAGCCTGGAATTCGGCAGCCGTGCGAATAGTGGCGAAACGAGGGGTCCGGCCATTGCGGCGGACAGGAATTTGATGAAACTTCTTTTGTCCATGGTTGAAGCCTGGATTTGCGTTACGAGCAGCTCCGACTTTGGGATGACGCCGACATCTTACACTTTTTTGGCTGACGGAATCGCGTGGTGGGATAGAGAAGTAAGCCGGCTCACTTCTGATTGACCTGTGGGCTAAACAATGGAGTATCGATCGGGCGGAACCTGTTGAACCATTACAACCTTATGATTGGTTTTATGAGATGGAATTAAGGAGATCGTAACTTGCGGGAACCATTGCTGCTCAGATGCGTCACACTATCAGCCCGGTCGATTTCTTGCTGGGGAGCTGTGCCCTGAGACCATTGGCAGCGAAAACCTTGGATTTGCATCAAGAAGGCAGCGCTTTGACGACCTCGGTCTATGCCCGGGGTATTGTTTTTTCGTCCGCGAAGTCGCCCTATTAGCTTTTCCGGCTATCAAGGGCTGGGTTTTACAGAACTAAGCTAATGCCGAGTATATGCTAGCTGACCCAATCTCCCCGATCACACCCATCGGTAGCACATACAATGCGTGAGCAACCTTCTAGCAGCCATTTCACTGCTCCCATTGCAGGCGGGCTCCCGCGACCGTCCTACCTCCTGACCGTCAGAGAGGGTGACTTAGGCGAATGGCATGCTTTTCTCGCGCGCACGCCCGGAGGAAGCTACCAGCAAACCGGCTGGTGGGCAGTCGCCAAAATGAAGGAAGGGTTTCGCGCGCGCAGACTCGTCATCAGAAACGGCGACGACATCTTGGGCGGCGCCCAGATGCTGTATCGTTCGCTGCCGGTGCGGGGAGCGGTCGCCTATGTGCCGCTTGGGCCGTACTGGCATCGGCGGATCTCGAAGTCGCCAGTCTCGCGATGGCACATCTGCATCGTATCGCCCGCGAGCAAAACGTTTATTATCTGGCGGTCCAAGTTCCCCGTGGCGGTGGGGCCTTCTCACGTGAACTCCTAAATTTCGGCTTTTTCCCTGCATTGTTGGACTTGGCCCCTACCGCATCCGTGGTCATCGATCTGTCGAATAATCTCGACGTCCTGTTGTCCCGGATGCACAAAACGACTCGCTACGACATTCGAGCAAGTCAGCGCAAGGGAATCACGGTCCGCGAAGGGGGCTTGGAAGATATTGATGCCGTTCACCGCCACCGCCAAGCGAAGGGGTTTCTCGGGACTC
>Ga0210409_10008950_pt1 | contig 10147 bp, 8 predicted proteins | sample IncBWH17MmetaG_FD_161649 | JGI IMG/M metagenome (GOLD analysis project Ga0210409, IMG submission 161649) | Forest soil microbial communities from Barre Woods Harvard Forest LTER site, Petersham, Massachusetts, United States - Inc-BW-H-17-M | ecosystem: Environmental > Terrestrial > Soil >...
AGTGCTTACGGAGCGTACATCGCGGAAAAGCAGAAGGAAGCGTCGGCCTGATGCGCTACTTGCCGAAGAGTCCCGCCGAGCGCGAAGAAATGCTGGCAGCCATCGGCGTGAAATCGCTCGAAGAACTGTTTTCGACCATTCCCGAGGCTTACCGGTTGAAAGAGCCGTTGAACTTGCCGCCGGCCATGTCTGAAGCGGAAGTCATCGACTATTTCCAACAGCGAGCTTCAGAAAATTCTGTCGGATACACCAGCTATTTGGGCGCGGGCGTGTATAACCACCTGCGCTCCGTGGTGACAGACACGATTCTGCAGCGCGGAGAATTCCTGACCTCGTACACGCCTTATCAGGCTGAGATTTCGCAAGGCACGCTGCAGGCCATCTTCGAGTTTCAGACGCTGATGTGTCAGCTCACCGAGCAAGAAGTTGCCAACGCTTCTATGTATGACGGCTCGACGGCTACGACCGAAGCGGTGTTGATGGCGGAGCGCCTGACGAATCGACGGCGAGTTCTGGTGGCGCGCTCGGTGCATCCCGAATATCGCGAGGTGCTGAAAACGTATGCGAAGAATTCCGGACTGCGCGTCGAGGAGATCGGCTACACCGCTGCGGGAACTCTCGATGTTAAGGCACTGGAAAGGTCGTCGAAAGACGACGTTTGCGCGGTTGTGGTGCAATCGCCGAATTTTTTTGGGGCCATCGAAACGCTGGCGCCCCTGGTGGAAGCCGCGCACCACAGTGGCGCGCTCCTGGTTGTCGCGGTCAGCGAAGCGGTTTCGCTGGGAATTGTGAAACCTCCCTCGGAAGCGGACATTGTGGCCATGGAGGGGCAGAGCTTTGGTTTGGCCCCCAGCTATGGTGGACCGTTTGCTGGCGTCATTGCATCGCGCGAAAAGTTTGTTCGTCAAATGCCTGGGCGCCTTGCCGGGCAGACCACCGACCTGGAAGGACGGCGCGGTTTCGTTCTGACGCTGGCCACGCGGGAACAACATATCCGCCGCGAAAAGGCGACCTCGAATATATGCACGAATCAGGCGCTCTGCGCGCTGGCCGCAACGGTGCATCTGACTTTACTCGGGAAAGAAGGCTTGCGCGAATTGGCAGAGCAGAATCTTTCCAAAGCGCAGTTTGCACTGAAGGAACTGCAGAAAATCCCGGGCGTGAAGCGGACTTTTTCCGCGCCCTTCTTCAACGAATTTACCGTGGAACTGCCGCGTTCGGTGAAGATGGTTAACGCGGCATTGCTGAGGGAAAAGATTGTCGGTCCTCTTGTTTTGGGTTCAGCATATCCCGAACTGACGAAGCATGCGCTGGTCTGTGTCACCGAAACAACTCCGCGGGCAGAGATCGAACGCTTTGCCGCAGCCGTAAAGCACACGCTGGAACAGCCGCTCTAAAAACTGGAGAAAGATGAGCAATCACTCTAACCGAGCAGTACGGCACATCGTGCTGAATGAAGGGCTGATCTTTGAGAAGTCCTCGCCGGGAAAGCGGGCGTTTGACCTGCCGCCTCTGGATGTACCAACGGCGGATGCGCGGAAGTCTCTAGGCGAATCGCATCGCCGCGAAGGTGTCGAAGGATTTCCGGAGGTCAGCGAGATTGAAGTGCTCCGCCACTTCACCAGGCTGTCCACCTGGAATTATGCAATCGATCTGGGGATGTATCCGCTGGGTTCCTGCACGATGAAATACAACCCGCGCGTGAACGAGTATGTTGCCCGCCTGGCCGGGATTGCCACCGAGCATCCTTACCAACCGCAGGAGCTTTCACAAGGCTGTCTGAAAGTGCTGCAGTTACTGGAAAAATGCCTGCTGGAAATTACCGGGATGGAGGTGGTCACGCTGCAGCCAGCCGCTGGCGCGCAGGGCGAGTTGACGGGCTTGTTGTTAATCCGCGCTTATCACGAGAAACACGGCAACCCGCGCAAGAAAGTTCTGATTCCCGACTCGGCGCATGGAACGAATCCAGCGACGGCGGTCATTGCCGGCTATGAAGTCCAGAACATCAAGTCTGATGCCGCGGGGCAAATCGACATGGCCCATCTGCGCGAGCACGTGACGCCGGATGTTGCTGCGCTGATGCTTACGAATCCTTCTACGCTCGGTATTTTTGAGCAGCAAATTCCGCAAATTGCAGAAATCCTGCACGCGCAGGGCGCACTTCTCTACATGGATGGCGCGAACATGAACGCCCTCACTGGCGTAACGCGACCGGGCGACCTCGGTGTGGATGTGATGCACCTGAACTTGCACAAGACGTTTTCGACGCCACACGGTGGGGGCGGCCCAGGCGCGGGCCCGGTGGCCATGAAGAAAATCCTTGAGCCCTATCTGCCTGTTCCTGTGCTGGTGGAAAAGGAAGGCGGGCGACTGGCCCTGGATTTTCACCGCAAGGAATCGATCGGGAAAGTGAAGGCGTTCAACGGAAATTTTGGTGTCCTGGTCCGGGCGCTCGCCTACATCCTTGCGTATGGCCCCGGGATTCGTCAGGCAACGGAAGATGCCGTGCTCAACGCAAACTACATCCGCAAGGGACTCGAAGGTACTTACGATCTTCCTTACACGCGCCCATCGATGCATGAAGTGGTGTTCAGCGATGCGATTCAAAAGAGAAATGGCGTGAACACTATGGACATTGCCAAGCGTCTGATTGACTACGGATTCCATCCGTACACGACCGCGTTCCCGCTGATCGTTCCCGGCGCCTTGATGATTGAGCCGACCGAGTCCGAATCGAAGGAAGAGTGCGATCTGTTCATCGACGCGATGAAGGCCATCGCCGAAGAAGCGAAAACAAATCCCGAACTGGTCAAGACCGCGCCGCACAACACACGAATCCGGCGTCTGGATGAAGTCGGGGCCGCACGCAAGCCGGTTCTCCGTTGGAAGCCCGCAGAGAAACACAGCAAAGCCGCAGACTGATTGGGCGCGGAGCTCCCGCTCCTGCGACATGATTGATTGTACTTTCGAACATCCGTGCCAACGCCAGCCTGATGCCCCGCGTCGCGCCTGATACAATTTACAGACAGGCTTACGGAGGCAGGTTCCAGGGACATGGATATTGCTGTTGACGCATGGTTACCGAAATCGCTCATCCTCCTTCGCGAATACACTTTTGAACAATTTGTCGCCGATTGTTGGCGTCACGTGCCTCGCGATCATGATCGGATGCGGGCGCTTCTTCAAGAAAGTGCTTGGCGCGATCGTGGTGTGTTTCGGCGCGACGGCAGCGGTGGCCTTCTTGCACATTCCCATCGAAACGATTGGCACGCAGTTTGGCGGCATCCCCAGCGGATTGCCGCACCTTTCGGTACCCGCACCAAAGCCGAGCCTGCTGCTGCACCTGCTGTCGCCTGCAGTCACAATTGCCATGCTGGGCGCCATCGAGTCGCTGATGTCGGCCGTGGTTTCCGATCGCATGAGTCACGACAAGCATAATCCGAACGTGGAACTGATCGCACCAGGGGTGGCAAACGTCTTTTCGCCATTGTTCGGCGGCTTACCGGCCACCGGCGCGATTGCCCGCACCGCAACCAATATCCGTTCGGGCGCAAAAAGCCCGGTTGCCGGGATGGTTCCCGCCCTTACGCTCCTGGCTGTGATTCTGTTTGCTGCTCCCCTGGTGAAAGACCTCCCGCTTGCCGCTTTGGCCGGGATCCTGTTCATGGTCGCTTACAATATCGGCGATTGGGGGGAAATCCCGGAAACCTTGAAGCTGAGCCGCGCCGACATTGCGGTTTGGTTGCTCACCCTGAGCCTTACGGTTTTTGCGGACCTGACACTCGCGGTGGAAGTTGGCTTGATCCTCGCCGCGTTTACGTTCATTCGCAAGATTTCCCAGACAACTACGGTCTCCAAGGTTACTGACGACTATATTGAAGATGGCCGAGCGCATATCCTGCAAGACAAAGACATTCCCGACTATGCCGCGGTCTACCGGATTCACGGGCCTTTTCTGTTCGGGGTGACCGACAGGGTCAACACCATCACGGACCATCTGGCATCGCTTCCCCCAATTGTGATCCTGAGATGGCGCAACATGACCGCCATCGATGCGACAGGCATCGCAGCGCTTGAGGAACTTGCGGATCAGTTGCAGAAGGGCTCGATGCTGCTCTGCGGGGCACGTGCGCAGCCGGAAGCGCTGATGAGCGAAGCGGGCTTTGACCGTCACGTAGGTTCGGAAAATATTTGCGAGAACATTACCGAAGCATTGAAACGTGCCGACGACATTTATAACGCTCTAGTTGTTGAATTGCACGCTGTTGAGAATGGCTTCAAACGTCGGCTGGAAGCGGGTGAACTCCGGTTGCGGCGCGACGGCCGCGAAGTAAACGAGTCCCTCGGGCCGCATCACGGTGATTAGCCAATCGGTTTCCTGGCCACCGACCGGCGAATCGTTGTTCAAATAAGTGGACAAGCCTCGTTCACCGTTCAACGTCACTTCCCGCGACTCACGCACGATGCCCAGTCCTTTATTCTCTTGCTGCATCGATTGGATTAACTTCTGAGTAGCTGCCTGTAAGGGATCCGCTCCCGCTGGCAACTTCCCTTCGATGCGGACCACACCAGCGCTCAATCCATAGGCTAGCTCGGCTTGGCCTTTGCCGGAGTCTACGATTCCACCATCCGGTGCCACAGTAGCGTTGTTGCCCTTGCCGTATTCCTTCCAGTTGTCAGGATATTGCAGGGTCAGTTTGGCAACCTGCAGACTCGTCATCGTGGAAGAAGGAGCACCGACGGTCACGCTGCCGGGCGCGGGAAAGGTGCCAGCTCTCGGATTCCCCGGGGCTGGTTGCTTCTTCACCGGAGCGGGAAGCGCTTCCACTTCCTTTTTGATGGCCTTGAACTCCGGCGAGTCTCGTTTCGCGCCTGCTGGAGCGCCGCCGAGTTTCTCGACCTCTTGATCCACGCGATCGATGCGGTGGTCGGGATTGGGATGATCGGAAAAGAATTCGGGCAGGTTCTTTCCTGCGGATTCTGCGCCGAGTTTTTCGAAAAACGCTGCCATTGCACGGGGATCGTAGCCCGCGTCATACAGGACTTGCGTGCCCATCACGTCGGCCTGGGTTTCTGCACCCCGCGAGTATTTGAGCAGAACGCTGCCGGCTGCCAACTGCCCCACGCCGGCTGCGGCAGCTCCGGCTGTTCCGCCAAAGATACCGCCCGCGACGCCCAGAATCCCTGTTCCCAGCTGCGCGTATTGCGCCTTGGTGGCCTGGTTGGTGCCATGCCGTAACGCCACATGCGACAACTCGTGCGCCATCACGCCGGCAAGCTCCGCCTCATAATCGGTGGCCTCAATCGCGCCACGGTTGATGAACACGAACCCGCCAGGCAACGCGAACGCATTGATGGCCTTGTCATTTACACAATGGAATTCCCAAGGATATTTCACACCGCCGGTATTTAATTGTTCGACGAGCTGCATACCCAGCTTGGTGAGATAAGCGTCCACCTTCGGGTCGTCGCACAATTGCGCTACCTGCTCGACTTCGGTTGCCGCCCGCCGACCTAGCTGAATGTCCTGCTGCGGGCTGAACGAATTGATGCCCGGTTTGAGTTTGGTGCGACCGTCTTGCGCATAGAGCGCGCTAGCGAACGAGAGAACCAGGGCACTGGCCCGCAAAATTCTGAGGCGAGTTCCGAAATACATGCAGACCTCCACCGGGGAAAGTCGCCGAGGCGGGCGAAAACGGCACTAGAAATTATACGTCGAAGGGGAAAAAGAAAAAGCCCGGACGGTTTTCGTGTCCGGGCCGGTTAAAGTTGGAGGAGTTCGATTTTAGCGTGCGAGACGCGGTGTCGGCTCAGGAGGAAGTGGCACGCCAGGAGCCTCGACGGGCCGGCCGCCGCGCGCTTGTGCGCTCCGTTGCGCCAGGGCTGGATCGGCGCGACGTACCGGCATGGCCACATTCTCACCTTCGCGCACAAACGTGAGATTGGTGTCGGTCTTTTCCCAATCGATGCAAATCAAGTCGCCGGAGTGCACTTGTTCAGTGGCTAACAGATTGGCCATGGGATACACAACGTGACGCTCAATGGCACGCTTCAAGTGGCGCGCGCCGTAGCGCTGGTCGGTACCTTCCTGCAGCAGGAAGTCGCGTCCAGAGTCGGTAACGCGGAAGAGAAATTGGCCTTTGGCGGTTTCCAGGACGCGCTGCTGCACCATGGTCAATTCGATGTCCAGCACTTGCTCCAACTGCTGACGGTGCAACTGGTGGAACACGACCACCTTATCAAGGCGATTCATGAATTCCGGGGAGAACTTGCGGCGCGCAGCCTCAACCGCCGTGCGCTCGACCTTTTCGTCCATATTCGCTCTGGGCTTGTCGCCGGCCTTGATGAAGCCGTAGCCACCGGTCATTAAATCGGTGATTTCGACGCCACCGAGGTTGGAAGTCATGAAGATAACGGTCTGGGAGAGATCGACGCGGCGGTTGTCGCCCAAAGTTAGCGTGGCTTTGTCGAGCATGCCGAGCAACAACTGCCAGAGCGCGTCGCTGGCTTTCTCAATTTCGTCAAAGAGCAGGAAGGAAAGCTTCAACTTGTCGGTATGCGAAGCCGCGAGAGCTTCCTGGGTAATGAGCGGATGGGTCTCACGATGACCCAGATAACCTGGGGGCGAACCGATCAACTTGGCGATTTCGTGGGAGTGCTGGAATTCCGCGCAATCGACCTTGATCACCATGCGCGGGTCTCCGAACAGAATCTCTGCAGCCGCTTCCACGATGCGCGTTTTGCCAGATCCGGTGGGCCCGAGGAACAAAAGGTTACCAACTGGCCGTCCCGGCGAATTCAACCCGGCACAAAATACCTGATAGAGGTCAACGAGCGCTTGCACGCCTTCCTCTTGCCCGACGATCTTGGACCGCAAGGCATTGTGAAAGTCGCGCGTATCATTGCTGCGAATGCTGGGATCGAGTTGTTGTCTGGCGGCGGCTTTCATGGCTACTCCCCTCAGCAAGTGAAGCCCCTTGCTTCACCGCTTGCCCTAGTACAGGGCGCAAGTCGAAAGAACAATTTCGACTTCCTGAGGAAGACTGCATGGGAAGTGCCAATCTAAGGCTGGCTGTTCCTGGCAAGCAACATCCACGCACTCAATGACATACAATTGCCGGCATTCTGGAAACCGTCTCATGGCGTGAGACAATGTTCCAGATTTGCGCAAAATGAGAGCGCTGAAACACAAACTGTCATCGAGCGTGTGACAAGAAGGGGCGACACCCTTGCCTGCGCCCTAAACGTTCTAACCGGCGATCGTTTCTTAGCCCTTTTCTTTTTTGCGGTTTTGCAGCGATTGCCGCGCTGCGGCGGGGGTCGTCGCGGGCAAAGCAGGACGACTCGGCGGTTCTTCCGCCAGGGTCTCGGCCGGGGCATCTTTTCCCAACCCGTCCGCGGAAGATGCGGTTGCCGCCTTGGCTTCTTCCGGTTCTTCCGGGGTCACTAGTACGCCCTGGCTTTCCCTGACGAAGGTAAGCTCCTTGTGAACGCCGTCCCAATCGATGCGGACCAGGTCGCCGACGCGAACTTGCTGGGTGGCGAGAAGATTCGCCAGCGGGTAGACGACATAGCGCTCAATGGCGCGCTTAAGGTGCCTTGCGCCATAGCGCTGATCCGTCCCTTCGGTCAGAAGGAAATCGCGTCCAGCGGGCGTAACACGGAACAGAAACTTGCCGAGCGCGGTGTCCAACACCCTCTTCTGCACGAGGCCAAGTTCGATGTCCAGAACGGCTTCCAGTTGTTCACGCCGTAATGGGTGGAAGACAACCATCTTGTCCACGCGGTTCATGAATTCCGGCGAAAACTTTCGCCGCGCGGCCTCGACGGCGGTACGTTCCACGCGTTGATCCAGGTTCGCTACCGGCATGTCCTCTGACTTGATGAAGCCGTAACCACCGGCCATCAGTTCGGTAATTTCGCCGCCACCGAGGTTGGAAGTCATGAAGATAACGGTCTGAGACAGATCGACGCGACGGTTGTCGCCAAGAGTGAGAGTGGCCTTGTCGAGCATGCCCAACAACAACTGCCACAGCGCATCACTGGCTTTCTCAATTTCGTCGAACAAGAGAAAAGAGAGCTTCAGTTTGTCCGTGTGCGAAGCTGCCAGAGATTCCTGGGTGATGAGCGGATGGGTCTCACGATGGCCCAGATAGCCTGGCGGCGAGCCGATCAGCTTGGCGATCTCATGCGAGTGTTGGAACTCCGCGCAGTCGATCTTGATCACAGCACGCGGGTTGCCGAAGAGAATTTCCGCCGCTGCTTCCACGATCCGCGTCTTGCCCGAGCCTGTGGGACCCAAAAACAAGAGATTCGCCACCGGCCGGCCCGGCGAATTCATTCCAGCGGTGAACACCTGGAAAAAATCCACCAGGGCTTGAACCCCTTCGTCCTGCCCAACGATCTTCGCGCGCAGAGCCTTTTGAAATTCAACCGTTTCTGCACTGCGAATACTTGGATTAAGCGAAAAGTCCCCCGTGCCCATGACCCCTCCTAGCGCTCCCGGAATCCGGGATGCGCATTTCCAAAACGCCCGCCCGTCCGGCCAAGTCTTTTCAGGTCGTCCTTCCGGGCGAACTGATCGAGCTTTACCTGGATACTGGAGTGCAACAACCGCAGTTGTACGAGCAATTCCCGCGCCACGGCGGGCGATTCGGAAAGTCGGAGTACGGGCGGAAATAGGTCCGCAAGGGCCAGGTTGAGCCCTCGCAGGTTTTGCACGAGCTTTTGAACGGCTGGCGACTCAGGGTCTGCCAGATCGATCTGGTTATTCAACTGTGCGCGCAGGGAGCGCCAGTTGAGTTCCACGAAGGGGTGCTTCTTGGTCACTTCTCGAACGATGTCGTCGGTGATTCGAGCGCGTTCGCCCAGGCGCGCGAGATGGAGTTGCTGAACTTTTCCGCCGCGGCGCACATTGTGCACCAGATAAAAAGCATTTCCTTTGCGGCGAACGAAGGCCATGGCGCTCCTCCGGCGAACTTGCCGGGCAAGCCTCGGAAGGCCTGCTCCCGTTGTAGTGTAAGGTGCTTCCACTACACCCGTCAAGTTTAGATGCGGCGATTCAGTAAACGTTGTGTCAGCCCCCGTTGCGGACATCGTCGTGCATTTTGCGCATGCCGCGTCATCACATTTTTGCGTGCGTTTCATTTGTCTTTCCGTTCCGCTGGAGGCCAAGGACCAGCGTGCCTCTAAGTTCCTCTTGTGCCCACCGCCACACCCTCCTTACTATGGAACCCGCTTTGCGGAGGAAGGTTCCCAAGTGTCGTGGAGTCCGGTGTATCAGTTCGTGAAACAAATCCCGCGCGGCAGGGTTATTACGTATGGGGCGCTGGCGAAAGCTCTGCGTCTACCGGGCGGCGCAAGAACCGCAGGCAGAGCGATGGCAGCAACACCCTCTGGAAAAGGCATTCCTTGGCACCGCGTGGTTGGCGCCCGCGGTAAACTGCTGATTCGCGAGCCCTACGCCTCGCTGCAGCGTAAACTGCTTGAGTCTGAGGGCGTGAAACTGCTTGAATCTCGCGTGCAGCTGAAACTCCATGTTTGGAAGTCTCCTAAGAACAAGCGTACTAGCTGAGGGTGAGTGTTTCCGTAGAGAGAAATCCGTTACCTGCGGTACGATGGAGACCTCGAATCCATGGCCAATCCGATCCTGCAGGTTGAAAATCTTGTGAAGCGCTATGGCGACTTGGAAGCCGTGCGCGGGGTGAGCTTCTCCGTCGAAGAAGGTGAAGTCTTCGGTCTGCTCGGGCCGAACGGCGCGGGAAAGACCAGCACCATTGAAGTACTGGAAGGCTTGCGCGTTGCCGATGGCGGTCGTGTTTCCGTGTGCGGTTTCGACCCAGCGAGAAATCCCACGGAGCTGAAACGCGAAATCGGAGCGGCGCTGCAGTTCACTTCCCTGCCCGACAAGCTGAAAGTTGCGGAAGCGTTGCGGTTATTCTCGAGTTTTTACAACCGGGGCCGCCAACCGGAAGAGCTTCTCAAGCGGTTCGGACTGGAAGAAAAACGCAATGCCTTCTACAGCCAACTTTCGGGAGGGCAGAAGCAAAGGCTCGCATTGGCGATGGCTCTGGTGAACGATCCCAAGGTTCTTTTCCTTGACGAGCCCACTGCAGGTCTCGACCCGCAGGTCCGTCGCGAGATCTAC
>Ga0210409_10008952_pt1 | contig 10145 bp, 9 predicted proteins | sample IncBWH17MmetaG_FD_161649 | JGI IMG/M metagenome (GOLD analysis project Ga0210409, IMG submission 161649) | Forest soil microbial communities from Barre Woods Harvard Forest LTER site, Petersham, Massachusetts, United States - Inc-BW-H-17-M | ecosystem: Environmental > Terrestrial > Soil >...
TACCTGCGCCATAGTTGTGCAGGAGGTGAAAGTTTTGGGCGACCCAGGCATGAAATCTGGCAACATTTGGTAGGTGAAAACGTCCGGTGAAAAAAAGCACAGCGCGTACTTGCGGCTGGGAGGTAGCACTCTCGAGTTGTGAAAGCGTGAGATTATCAGAACTAATACGCACTGCTGATGTATCCACTAGCTCAGGTGGAGTAGTACGGTCTGCAAGGCCTGCGATGAATTGATCGTCTGTGACAACCAGCTGGTAAGGGGCTATAGCCTTTCGCAGATCAGAGGCTACCCTGGATTCGAGTTGAGAGATCCCGGAAACGCTGCTGGCCACTGCTGAGCGGTAGTAAAGCCTGTCTTGCTGCACATTTAGTAATGCTGTGACTAGTATGAGCACGATGGCTATCCAAAAGATTAACATTGTCGTTCTGTGCATCAAGCCACCAGAAATGTATTTGTTTTGTACAACTGGATTGCCGATAGCTATGACTGCCAGCGCAATAAGTGGGGGTGTGAGGGCTACAAGATGATGTGGGAAGAGGGGAACCTGGTGCCAGAGCAAGTAGAGTGTTGCAAGCAGCCATGCAATTAATGGAATCACTCTCCAGTCGCGTCGTAAGAGCGCTGCCACTATACCATAGAGAGCAGTGAGCGGCAGCAGTGAGGTGAGAGCACCTTGAATAGTGGAAAAGTTTGTTTGTTGATTACTACTGAACACTTGTGCAGCATTACTGTGAAAGGTAATGACGCTCTGTAGCATTGATTGGTACGAACCGCTGAAAGGCAACAGTAAAACTACAAAGGTCAATATACATGCTGCGATGCCAACAAAAATGGGAAGCAAGCCAATCAAGCGCATTCCAGGTTGCTTATGCCAGATTTGCCAGAGACGAGCCAACATCAGTAGAGCAATAGGTACGAGAATGGAAACACTAAGCAATTTGCAAAGAATGCTTAATGTGACCGTGATGCCTGTGAGGGCAGCATAGAAAAGGCTACGAGTGCCCTCTGGGTGTTCCCACCAGAGGTAAGCCAGGCCCATTGCTAATAGTGAGAACGCGGTTGATGATACTTCTGCTTCGATTGTTTGCGATTGTGCGAGATAGAGTGGGTTGACAATGAGCAGGAGCATGGCCGCGATTGCGCCCAGGCGACCGCTCAATGCCATACCGAGCAAGAATGCACCCAGCAGACCGAGGAGTGAAACCAGCGCTATGGCAAGTCGTGCTGACCAGAGCGAACTGCCGAAGAGAAGGTAACCAGGAAAGGTGGAAAGTATGAAGAAAGGAGGCTGTGAGTAGAAAATATGCTGATAGAGTGTGTTCCCGGCGCTCATGGAACGCAAGGTTTGCCAGTACACACCCTCGTCATAACCATCACGGTCAAAAGGAAGGCCAAGATGGTATAGGCGCATCCAGATGGCAATAACGACCAGAGCCAGTACAGCTCCCCATAGGAAGATGTTTTGCCAGTTAGAGTAGTGGATGATCTGTTTTGCCTTGTCAGTTGAAATATCGTTCTTCGTTGTGCTGACGGACATATGTATCTCTTTGCCATATTGGAGGTTTCAAATGATTGGGCACTCCAGCAAGGCAATGCCTTGCTGGAGTGCCCAATCATTTGAAACCTGTCTAACCGCCCATAAAGAAAAATGGGCCTGAATCTTTGGAGAATATTTCACTGGTAGTGACGATGCCTGTTTCGCCACCAGGAGAGAAATTCTCCGCCGTTTCAGTTTTAGGGGCATCGATCGGCAGTTGGTCGGTGCTATTGCCGTTGCTGTGATCACCGACCAGGGCATAGCCATTCGACGTACCATTCGTGTGACCATTGCCATTGCCAGCAACGATTTCAAAGTCGGCAAGGACTGTTTTGAGAACACGTTTTGCATCGGCTTCATCGATCAATTGCTTAATTTCTTCCGCGACCAGTTCATCACGCTCTATCAGGGACTCAGCTACAGCCATAACAGCTTCGCGGTGTTCCTGGAAAAGGCGTTTGACGGCTTTGAACTGTGATTGAAGGATAGCCTCAACACGTTCAGTTAGCTTTGGTACTCCTGTTACTCCTCCGCCAGTAGCTAAGAAGGGTATGTATGAGGTCAGCGTTCCATCCATGCCATAAATACCAACGTATCTTGTGGCAAGTTCTGTCGCGCTGGCAAAGTCGCCAGTGACTCCATTCAAGCTTACATCCAGGAACAATTCTTCGGCAGCGCGGGAGGCAAGAGACACCTGGATACGGGCAAGGACATCCTCCTTATTCTGGGTTACAATCGTCTCCGTTTGACGCCAGGCAGCAAATGCTGCTGCCCCTTCCAGGTCACCATGTTGATGTATGGTGACAAAGGCCGGGAAGTAGCGATCCATCAGATAGTAACAGGCTACAGCATGCCCTGCCTCGTGATAAGCAAGACGCCTGCGTTCAATCGGGGTTAACTCAGCGAGTTGACGCAGACCAAATTCGTGTACATCTTGTGCCTCGACGAGATCCTTATAAGTCACACTATCGCGAACATCGAAATGAGCGATGATGACTGCTTCGTTGATGACATGTTTGATCGCAACAGGAGTATACTCAACCATGCGTGCCACTAAAGTAGGTATAGAGATGTTCGGATCGTGTGTGACTTTGTTGAGATAATACTCAATCACTTCTCCACGATACTTGTCGGTTGGCGGAGCGACATGAATTTTGCGATCAAAACGACCTGGACGTAGGAGTGCAGGATCGAGCGACTCAGGGATATTTGTTGCGCCAACGGTGAGTACCGGTTGATTCTGGACGCGGCTATGATGGAGACCAACTATACGCAGAATTTTCTTAAACCAGCCAGTCTCAATATTCGGCGGGTCCATCTGCATCAGTAGCTCGTTGAGACCGCCCATGCCGCCACCTCCAGCCCCAAAAAGGCCACCGCCCATACCCATACCTATACCTCTGCCAGCGCTTGCTGATCGGGACATGCCAATAGCGTCGATTTCGTCCAAAAAGACTACACAGGCACCATACTCACGCGCTAATCGACGTGCTTTGGTATAGAGCCTTTTGATCATGAGCACATTCATGCCTATGAACATGGCCTGGAAACTGGCAGCGCTGGCATAGGCAAAGGGGACGCCCGCTTCAGTACTCATACATTGCGCAAGATAACTTTTGCCCGTTCCTGGATCACCTGTAAGCAGGAGACCACGCACAGCTTGACCCCCCATCTCCTTGAACTCATCGGTGCCCCGCAGCAGCAATACGATGCGCCTGGCTGCCTCCAACACCTCTGGATTCCCTTTATAGTCATTAAAGCTGACGCCGGTCTCACCTGGCATTACCCAGTACAATCGTGGACGACCCAGGAACCAGAAAAGAGCTCCAAATTGTATGATGATAAACATGACGGCAAAGCCGATCTGGAAGACAAACCCTAAGACTGTTCCTGGTGAGGGCGCGCTTAGCTGTGGTAGCATGTTGAAAAAGAAATACCATAGCACCAGGCTAAAGAGAACAAGCCAGATCCAGCGCCTTTTCGCGAAACGCCCAAATTGATCCATGCCAATATCGATGGATCTATCCAGATCCTCGCGTGGTGTCTTGCTTTTTTCTGACATAGCAATCTATCCCTTCTGCTTATCAGTTACCTGTAAAAGGACCTTACAGTTACTTTTCTTATCCTAAAGATGGGCGAAATTCTACAAGGGTGGCATTTACAAGAATCCCTCCATTCTGCGAGACTGTCAGGAAATGCCAGGTCAAGTAACCGCTGGTATTTCCACCTGGTCCAGTAGCAGAGAGGTCCACTTCAACAAAGCTATCAATAGTGCTATCCGCTTCTTGAAACACGCTTATTACATTGATGGTTTTCCAGGTCAGGTGCCCTTGCGGTTGGCTGTACTGGGCAACGAGTTGTTGGACATTGGGAGGCTGCGACATGTCTTTATCAAGCAGGTTTAAAGCAGCGACGTTGCCGTCGCGCATGTCGTAGAGCCAGTTTTGCACCTTTTCGCCTCCACCTTTGCTGCCATGTATATGGAAGTTGAAAGGATCTTTGCCAATACCGAAAGGTCCTTCACTTGTAAGAGCGTAATTTGCCCCTACAGCGCTGCCAAGAATGAGCAGAATCATAATAAATGAAATCAGTTTGTGGTTTCTCATGCCACGAAGGAGATAGTAAATACCCCTGAAGATAGGGCGGAAGATAGCTTTGAAGAACCGGGCAGTAGGGGATTGGCCTGCTCTTTGCCTTGATGCGTATTCAACTTTTTTTGGTTCTGGCGTTGTTTGTTCAGGTGGTTGTTGAGTAGGTGATGGGCTTAGCATGCGTCTCGCATCTCAACTTTCTCAGGCTGCACTGTATGTTTTCTTTATATATAGCACGTTCATATGATTGTTACTACTGATCTTAAGGGTAGGGACAGGCCCTTTTTCTTCATGTTACGCTTGTGTGTAACGATTCTAGTAGGTTTGTGATGCTACTACTCCCTCATTATGTACGATACACTACAATAGGCTTTTTGGCAAGATCTTACGAGTTGGCATCCCATAGTGCAGACACCACTACGAAGCTCTGTTACGTTTGATATAATAATGTGTATGTGCAAATGTTACAGGTGTGATCAAACCAGGCTCCTATCAGGAAGGCAGGTGGAGTAGTTATGGATACTAGTAGGGATAAGCCAACTGGAACAGATGGCAATCCGTATATCTGGCTGCGCTATACAACCCAGTTTAGCGCTGGGGGGCGCACGCATACTATTGAAATGGGTATTCCTGTGCCAGTGGGAGCAAGTGCGGAACTGCGCGAACAGTTGATTCGTGAAGCCGAAATGGGGATGGAGCAGCTCACGCGGCGCGTTGAAAACCGGGTAGCGCAGATTTTACAGCGTAACACTCGACCACCTGAAACAGTACGAACACAAGAGCCTACTTCAATGAGGTCCAACCGGGCGTCTTTACAAGATGGAGGTAATCGGAGTCCTGCAGGAACTCCTCCCCCTGTTGGTACGAGGTCAACCACACCAGCACCAGCGCCTGTTCGCGAGGTACCCCAACCGATTTCGTTACATGAGAAACAGCCTACGACGATGCCTGTGCGTCAGAGTGGCCCGGTAAGTATGCCTGTTACACCTGGCGTTCAGAGTGAGACGAATAGCAATATGAAGCTCTCGCAATTCATGCAGACTATTCGGGATGCCTGGGGATTAACACCGAAACAGGCTATGGATTTGTTAAATGTGAAAACATTAAACGGCATGAATTACCGTGAGGCTTTAAGAAAATTGCAGCCACTCGTTGAGGGTAATACCAGGGAAACGTCAACACCTAGTTCAGGTAATAAAGCGCCTGGAGTGATTCAGCCGAAGCCTCTTGAGGAGCGTGGGCGACCACCGGCACCTATCCATCTCGCCAACGCTGCTACGCAGCTACCCTACGGGTCAGGCGAGATGAAAGGAGAAGGGTCGCTTCCTCTACAGGGATCACAATCTACGCCTCCTGCGCGTCCCGTGCCTGGCGCTTTAGATGGTCCCGCAAATATTCCAGTAATCCCGATCAAGGATGAGATGATACGAGAAGCGCCGAGAAGAGTATATAAATTTGATGAAGAGCTGGAGGATGAGAAAGAGGAGGATAATCAGGAGCAGAGGGCGATTGCAAGGATCAAGTTAGACGAATTGAAAGAGGTGCGTGGAGCATCACTTGCCAGTCAGGGGCGCTTGACAGTATTGCAAAACGTGCTGAATTCGCAAATCAGCGATGAACAGTTGCAATACCTGATACAACATGTGTGGGGAGTATCAAGTGTGAAGAAATTAAAGGTTGACCAGATAGAGGCACTCATTTCCTGGGCAAAGGAAGATTACTTCGTGGAAGAGGTGGAGGCCGTCCTGGCGCTCATAGACGGGGAGGAATCTCATGCGCGTAGTGACTGGTGAGGCCAAGGGACGCAAACTTAAGGGTCCCAAGACACCTGGTACACGTCCTATTATCGATCGAGTGAAGACTGCCCTCTTCGATATTCTCTCGACGCGTGTTGAAGATGCTCGCTTCCTGGATCTTTTTGCGGGTATAGGCAGCGTTGGTATAGAAGCGTTGAGCAGAGGAGCTGCCAGTGCGACATTCATTGAGATGAATTATAGTGTACTGAAATTAGTTCGAGAAAACCTGAAAATTACCGGCCTGGAGGATCGTGCAGAGACATTGCATAGCGATGCATTCAAATTTTTGCATTCTCACAGTTCGGAGAACCAATCGATTTCAAAGGGACAAGGGCGTGGGCGTGAGTATGATATCATTTATGTTGCTCCGCCACAGTACCATGAGATGGCGGCTCGCGCTTTACAATTGCTCGATCACTCGCGACTTGTGCAGGATACGGGCATGGTAATCGTCCAGATTCACCCTAAAGAGCGTCCAGTATTGGCTGCTGTTCCACTTACACGCCTGACTTTGACCGACGAACGACGTTATGGCAGTACATTATTGATGTTTTATGAAGTTGAGGCCGGAAAAGGAGCAGGAGGATGGTAAGCAAACCTGGAAGTGGACGTTTTGCCTTTGTAGATGCTGGTGAAGCGGCACGACTATTAGGAATTGATCGGGTGATGCTCGATCAATGGGTGCGTGATGGACGCTTAAAACCACGCCGTGGTGTGGGACGCGAAGCATTCTTTCGCACCTCAGAAGTCGAGGCTCTATATAGTGAGCTGCATCCATCGGCTGAACTCGCGGAGGCGGTTGCCGCAGATGAACGCGAAAGCGAGGGTGTGGAAGAAAAAGGTCCTGTACGCAAGAAACAGGATCCGCAGATGCGTGTCTATTTGAGGTTACAAGCGGATGCGAAGTGGTACGATATCTCGGAGGAGGATATTCGCACCTGGTTTCAGCCGCTTGCGCCTGATGGATACGAACGCAACAAACGCAATGCAGAGCACACTATCAAGAAGTTGCAATACCTGGTGAGTTTAATCGAGGAAGCACAAGGGCGCGAGTCGGGAAGATGAATAATAGTCTTATCCGATCTGTACTTTTCTGTTAAAATTGGCCGATAAGCAAATCTGAAATCGTGTTCATATAGTAGGTAGGAGAATCATGGACAATCAACAATGGCAACCAGAGCAGCCTCCGCAACAGTATGGGCAACCACCGGAGGGTCAACCACAATGGGGCCAGCAACCACCACCACAATATGCACAGCAGCAAGAGGGGCAGCCACAGTGGGGCCAGCAACCACCTTACTATGTCCCACCACAACAGTTTCCCCAACAACCCCAATGGGGAATGCAACAGCCCTATCAACAAATGGGTATGCAAAAAGACTGGTTAACTACACTCCTTTTGTGTATTTTCCTGGGATTCTTAGGTGTTCATCGTTTCTATACTGGCCACATTGTAATAGGTTTGATTCAACTGTTCACATTTGGTGGGTGCGGTATCTGGTGGCTTATTGACCTGATTATGATCGCAACGGGCAGTTTTACAGACAGCAATGGTCTCCCATTGTTGAAAAATTTATGAAGAGCGAATCACTTACATTGCTTGGGAAAGTGGGATTGTATTTCCTTCTTCCCCTGGCTTTGATAACGATTCCCACTGCCTGGCTTGAAGGATGCCGCTCTGTTTGCTTAATCCGCAACTTGTTTGGCATAAAGTGTCCTGGTTGTGGAATGATCAGAGCTATGTCATCCATTTTCCATGGTGATATCAAGGGAGCTTTTCACTACAACAAGCTGGTTGTGATCGTCTTCCCACTCCTGTGCTATACGTGGTTGCGATCTGTGACTGCCAAATTCAGGAGATATGCACTCCTCTAAGCATACCAGTTATTCTGATTTGCATGTATTGCATGGTACATAGAATCTGGTAAACAGCGTGTCACATCCACAACCGACCCAACAATGAAGTCTGTACCACGTTTCTGATAGGTTTCAGTCTCATGGGGCTGAACAAGCATTACCCCTAGCATATCTGGCTCGTACTGTTTTTTGACAGCCTGGTAGTTCAGGACAAGATCGAGGTCGTCACCAGTATCGCCAATATACAAGCCACCGCCCACTACTCCACTCATACCTGCGATTGCTAACTGCAGGGCAAGCGGATCAGGCTTAGGACAAATATCTGCGGAGATGACAACATCCCACCAGCGTGTGCCGGTATGCGCCTCCATCATCTCCAGGGCGATATCCACCTCCGGGCCCACTCGTCCGGTAATCATCCCCAAATGGGGTATGCCTGCTTCGCGCAGTTTGATGAAGAAATCGGGTGGAAAATTCATCTCTTCGTTATGAATAAAACCGGGGAAATCAGGCAAGTAGCGAGGTGCGTAACCAAAGCGTTTTTTCATTTCAGCGGCACCCCAGTAAAATTCGTGGTAGATGTCACCAATCATGTTGTAGTCAAGTTGCGCAGTGGCAGGCATGATCTCTCTGATCCATTCGATACCACCGTGCCCCTTCTCGTTGGCGGCTCGTGAAAGCGCAGCCCATGCTTCGATACTGCGCTCGGCCAGGGGTGTACCTTTCCATTCGCGTAGCCGCGCTGTGCAAAGGGTTGCTAGTAGATAACACATATCCCAATCGTTGTTGTAACCACCAGCTTGTTTAAAAGCGATGACGTCTTCGTGCGTGACCAACGTTTTGCCTTCGCTCTGGCCCCAATCAAGTCCATGAATCGTGCCAGCGACATATTCCGCTGTTGCGATGTCGGTAGCATGAAACGAGTCGATGGTTTTGATGAGTACACCATCAATATCAAAGAGAATAGTATTAAATGGAGTTGGAAATTGCAGGTCCGGTCTTTTCCAGAAAATCGGGGTCTTCATCGGAAGCCCTTTCGTGAGTAATATATAGATGAAGGGCGCACATGCGCGCCCTATCAAAGACGATGTTCAGTATAGATGAAGCATATCCGCCTCGTATACAGATATAGTATCTCCAAAAACGAGAAATTGGAAGAGGGGTTCTATTTCAGCAAGTCCTCTTTCCTCAACCTCAATCCGTCTTGAATTTCGTAGGCCACTTCGCGCTGTGATCGGGAGAGTTCCAGGGTGGTGGTGATGACCCCTACCAGCATCGCACCCGTGCGGATGAGAAAAGTAAGGAGAGCGATAATTGCAGTGAGCGTGGAGTTGGTCAACACAGCCAGTGCGATAATAAACATGCTGGTCACAAAGATCACGATAGCCGCGTTCACGGCCAACACAGCATTGTGGATCATTTTATGCCTTTGCAGCAGTTTAGGGAGTTGCACCTCAATCTCGTGGATCCGTTGGGTACTGAACCCGACAGTAGGAAGAACACCGTTGGTTGTGTTCCCCAACCCCTGTAAGAGTTCGAGACGCTCACGATGCATCGCACGCATGCGAGCACTCACGGACTCGTATCGAGTGAGGAGTCCGTTCAACAAGATCGCGCAACTGGTAATCATCACCACAGGAGCCAGGATGAGGCTAATGGTGCGGATGATCTCGTCGATTGTCATAGTTTTTCCTTATACCGTGAATCCCTGATTTTAAGGTTCGATTTCGACAATAGCATCCATATCTTGCTCACCTAAGACATACATCTGTTCCCATCCTTCACCTGGGGCATTATTTAGTGTACGTTGAAGCAAGCCATTATGGAAAGGAATAACCTGCTTTTCAACCTGGCGATGCCTGCTTTTATTGCGTTCCATGCAGATCTCAGGTGGAATGTTAAAGATGAGCAAGCAGCCATTATAGTCGAATTGGCGTGATAATGCTCGCAATTTGCGGCGAGCATCTGGTTGGAGCGCTGTGCTATCCGCAACCGTGAAGCGTCCAAGTGAAAGGCGCTTCTGAATGATCAAGTGGAAGAGCTCAAAGGTGTCGCGGTTCACCTTCTGATTGTTCTCATCGTCGCAAATCATGGCGCGACAGTGATCGGATGAAACGATAGTGGTAGCAGGAAAGCGTTGAGCAGCGAAGGTGCTTTTACCTGAGCCAGCAGGTCCACATAAGACGAGCAGGGTTTTACGTGGGATTTTGATGATGTGTGGCGTGGTCATGTGATATGCTCTCTTGCCATTGCTATGCATTCCCTCCTTTGATATAATGGCCCTGCATATATAAGGTCATTTGTCACATTAGGGTGTTAAGCAAATTCTTAGCGTTTTTATTCTAAACAATTTTACAACGTTCA
>Ga0210409_10008954_pt1 | contig 10144 bp, 8 predicted proteins | sample IncBWH17MmetaG_FD_161649 | JGI IMG/M metagenome (GOLD analysis project Ga0210409, IMG submission 161649) | Forest soil microbial communities from Barre Woods Harvard Forest LTER site, Petersham, Massachusetts, United States - Inc-BW-H-17-M | ecosystem: Environmental > Terrestrial > Soil >...
CCAACGACGCCACACATCGCTCTTCTGCTCCGCTGAAAGCCCAAACCGTTTTCCTTGCCTCATAAACACCACCTTTGAAAACAGCTTTATACCAGATGGTGTTGCATCGACCGTTTGAACCGACACGACTAATCGGGAGTTAGGGTTATAGCGCGGATCTTGCCGCCACAACAATCTGGAATACGTCGGCGATCAGAATGACCATCCCAAGGAGAGCCACAGCAAAATCACGCCCTCTTTTCGTTAAAGAAGGCTGCGCGTCCTTGCGCAATAAGCCTGAGGCACCCCGCACAAACAACGGCATTGAAAAGAACAGGGAGATCAAAGTCATCGGACTGAGGAGGCTGTCTATTCGTATGAGAGAGAGGGTGGCCCAGTTCCGGGGCAGCGATGATGCCACACCAAGAATTGCTCCAAACAACAAGACTATGCTGTCGAAGGAACACACGACAGCCTGCTGCCCCCTGGTAAAGTAGTTTGCCCCTCTCTTTCCCCACAGCATTCTTGGTTTCCCCCTCACAGCCATCACGATAAGCGCGACAGCAATAACAGGAAGGAGTACCAAAGAAATAAGAAATTTCACCCGGAACACCCCGTGCCAGACTGGCCTTAACTGTAGTCTACCAGCAAGCATAATCGTCAGTCCCTGATTAACGCGCTTACCGGAGATGTTCCCAGGAGGTCAAAGATGCCGAACGGACGGTCAGGTGGTTTTATCATGCAGATAGGCGATCTAAAGGAACTAATCAGGGCCTCTTCGGGTTCCACGTTCGTCGGCCACCTAGTCGGCCGAGGTTTGCCAGCTCGGGCGGGGAGCGCCTCGGATGTGGCTACCATGGTAGATGAATGTCCACAGGATCGTGTGGCAGTCGAAGAGCAGCACCATGACAGCTACATCATTCACCTCTGCAATGAACCAATTAGCTGGATTTCCGTCACTTCAGGATCGCCGTTATTTCCGGAACTTCGGCGACACCACGCGCAGTGGGTTGCCGAGCACCCAGGCTGGAGCGGTTGGATAGCGTTCTGACCCCTCAACTCCTGAAATCGGCCCAAAGTCAGTTGTCCGGTTACGCGAACTAACCAGGCACTTGGAAACAGCTAGCCTCAAAATTGGGCTATGATTTCGGGTAGATTACGGCGTTTTCGTAGTTCTGTTAGGCGTGGCTGTCTTGCTACGACGTACAGGTCCTTGCAGTGCTGGAGGGGAAGATGAGAACTGCATGGATGAGGGTTTGGCTCACTCTCCTCGGATACTTGGCGATCGTTGGGCCAGAAACACGATCTGCGCCGCAGGAAAAGGGTGACGCGCACGGAGACGCTCACACGTTTCTGGACGCGGTACTCAATCGCTACGCTACCGCCAAGACCTATCACATTGAGTTTGTCGAGGAGTCGGAGCTCAACAGTGACCTCAGGCGAACCTGGGAGAGGCGTAGCGTGACGGCAGTGGTACTGCCGGATAAGCGCTACCGATTTGAAGTACATTCCGATATCGGTTGGGGCGCGCAGATTTCCGATGGCGTGTCCGAGTGGATTTATCTTCCGCAGATTGGGCAGTACACCAAGGGCCCCGCACCGGCGTCTATTCCTGGACCCATCCCGAAAGTTCCCGTTACCAGTCTTAATAGGCTACTGGAGGCTCATCGCATGATAGGGGGAATCTCGGCGCCGCGAGCGTGGATTCGCTCGGCGACCTATCTTGCGGACGAAAACATCGAGGTGAACGGGAGGCCGGTTCTTTGTACGGTTGTCCAGGGCAAGGGAGTGGTTCCGGGGTTGGGCGGCGTGAATCGGAAAATCAACACTACATTCACATTCTGGATCGACAAGAAGGGCCTGGCGATTTGGAAAGAGACGGAGCACAGAGAGGGTCCCCTTTATCCCGAAGCACCGAGTGTCGAATACAAGATGAACCGAACAGTGTGGTTCAAGATATCGGAGCTGGATGCGCAGAGTGCACCGGAAGAGCTCTTCGTTTATAAGCCACCCGAGGGAGTTGAGTACGTAAAGGAATTTGCAAATCCACGAGAGAAGATGGCACGTGGGCTTCAGGGTAAGCAAGTTCCAGCGGTGAATTTGAAGGGGAGCGATGGTAAGACCGTGTCCCTTGAGTCGTTTCAGGGGAAACCGGTGCTGCTGGATTTTTGGGCTACTTGGTGCGCTCCTTGTGTGGAGTCGCTGCCGTCGTTGGAAAATCTTTACAAAGAAACCGCGGACAAAGGACTGGTGGTTTTGAGCATCGATAGCGACGAAGACGCGCAGACGGCGAAGGATTTCCTGGCGAAGCGCAAAGAGCCGTGGGCGAACTTCCATTTAACAGACGAGGCGGCGGCAGCATTTCCGGAACATGGCATCCCATACCTGGTACTCGTGGATGCATCGGGCAAGGTTGTGTATTCATGGGAAGGACTAGACGAAGATGGATTGCGGGCCGCGGTGGCGAAATTGGGGCCTGCGTTTGCGGGGGTAGCCAAGAGTTCGGAGCCGTTGGCAAAGCCCTGAAGCTCCGAGGAGATAGGCGGCGAAGCTGATGCAACTCGGCCAACTTCTTACTCGTAGTCTTTTTCATAGCCGGTCTCCTTTTCTTTGTGCCACGAGCACGTCGAACCTCGGGAGCTTAATGCATCCCGCGGAGACCGGCCTTCTCATCCCATCTGGTAAACGCGCAATCGGAAAAGTGAATTCAAACCGACTCGGGCGGATAGGGTTCGGCGACATTCAACCCAAGCAGCTTGGCTTTTTCGTAGCATTCCTGTGCTGCATCCCACCGATGACTGAGTTCAGGAATTTTCGAGGCGTACAACGAGCCCAGATTGTTCCATGCAACGGGATTGTTGCCTTCGGCTGCTCTCAATAGCCAACGCTCGGCTTCCAATGCATCTCGGTTCACTCCCAGCCCACACTGGTACAGCAACGCAACGGTGGTTTGAGCATCAGAGTTGCCCTCAATCGCAAAGGGCATCGCCAACTTCAGGACAAGCTCGTAGTCCGCTCGCCCAAACGCTTCAAGGGCATCCTTCGGGATATATTGTGGCGACTCCATCGTTCAAGTATATCGTCACATGATTGCCTGATTAACGCCGAATCTCTAACGACGCCGGCCGTGTCAAGAGTTTTTTTAAGCTTTTTCTTTTGCCTCTCATTGAATTCGAGCACACTTCGTCGTCGAGGCACGAACGGCATCTTTTTCTGCTTCTGTTCATCCGTGTCACCCTAACTTGCTCAGCCCGTTTACGTTCATCAACTCAGTGTTGCCCACCAAACATCTCTTCAGTCACGATCAACCATGATGAGTTATTCGAACTCCCTGGTTCTCAAGGGAGGCGGGTAGCCTAATCAACCGGCCGGTGACTGTTCGCACCATTCGGCGTTTCTGGCATTCCCGCACAGGCATCACTGCTTTTCTGCTGCTTCTGTCCACGACGACAGAACTCGTGGTAATCAATCTTGTCCCGCAACATGATCCACAGCCGGATCCCGAGCTTGCGCGCCGCGGCCACGCTGGCTTTCCCGAAGCCTTTCTGGATTAATTTGCGGCGGTAAAAACGCTGCAACTCCGGATCCCGGCGTACGGCATGCGCCCCCGCCTCCCCCCAGAGAAACCGCAACAGCGGATTACCTTGTTTCGTCAACCCACCGAGCCGCTGCCGCCGCCCTCCACTGGAGTATTCACGCGGAATCATTCCTACATAACTGGCTAGGGCTTTGCTGTCTGCGAATCGTGCGGGATCGCCCAGGAACACCTCGGTCGCCAACGCTGTGACCGGCCCTACTCCGGGATGGGTCATCAACAGCCGCGCTCCGGGACGTTCGCTTGCTTGCTCCTCGACTCGCTGGTTTAGTTTCTCGATCTCCGCCTCGAACTTCGCGTACAGCGCCTGCAACTCACTCCGCCGATAAGCGGTGTGTCGCGCCAACGGCAATGACGCGATCGTGTTTTGTCCGTCATGGCTCCACAGGGAAGGGCCTCGTCGTAAACCATTCGCCAGGGCTATCGACTGCAGCGCATTCTGTATTCGCGTCCGCATGCGCACCCACTGATGACGGTGCCTCAACAAGGACCGCAGATCCTGTAGCTCCTTGGAAGGTAGCCAGATTGCCGGAAAGCGGTTTTCTACCAGCACCTTTAGAAGCAAGTCCGCATCCCGCCGATCATATTTCTGCTTCCGTGGCTCGGCGGCTCGAATCTCTGCCGGATGACCGACCAGACATTCGATTCCCAGCTCTTCCATGAGATTCACAAACCACTGCATCGATCCCGTGGCTTCGATCCCCACACGCACCGGGCGTGGAAGAGTGGAATAAAACTCCCGCACGTTGTTGCCTTCGTGCGTCAGAGTCATCTTCACGACCTCTCCCGTTGTGGTGTCCAACATCGCCAACGTTTGCTGGCGAGCGTGCAAATCGCATCCTATAATTCTCATCTCGGCCTCCTTCGGTCCGAGCACTGTTAGGGCGAACACCGAACAGTTTACTCGGGCCGTCGCGAGGCCGGCGTCGTTATGGCATCAACCGTCCATTTGAATTGACTTCTCCGGTTAGCCGACTTACCGGGACTTAGCCCGGAGGTGAGAGGGGAGACGGCAGGAACCCATGGCTCGCGCGTTAAATCCTCACCGGTCGAACGGGCCGGCTGGCAGACACCATCAACTAGTTCGGTTTTTGTGTTGCTGCGGCGCGCTCTTTCGCGTGCGCCACTAGTGCTGCAAACCGCGGATCTCCATGCAACGATTTCAGGTCACCATCTTTATCCATACCCAAAGCGCCAGGGGGGGGTAGCCCGTGGTCCACGGCCTCGCGTAACAGCGAAAACGCCTGATCACGACGGCCCCGGTAGGCTGCGATGCAACCAAGGTTATACGTAGAAATGGCGGTGTCCGGATGTTCCGGCCCGAGTACACGGCGCTGAATGTCCCGCGTCTCCAGAAATAGCTTCTCAGCTTCGGCGTAGCGACCTTCGTCCATCACAGCACTGGCTAAGTTGTTCATCGAGTGTAGTGTATCCGGGTGTTCCGGCCCGAGTACACGGCGCCGAATGTCGAGCATTTCCCGATCCAACTTCTCCATCTCGGCGTAGCGGCCTTCGCTGTTCAGAACATTGGCCAAGTTGTTCATCGCCATTAGTGTCTGCGGGTGTTCCGGCCCGAGTACACGGCGCTTAATGTCCCGCGTCTCCAGATATAGCTTCTCGGCTTCGGCGTAGCGACCTTCGCTGTTCAGATCATTGGCCAAGTTGTTCATCGAGTTTAGTGTATCCGGGTGTTCCGGCCCGAGTACACGGCGCCGAATGTCGAGCGTTTCCCGATCCAACTTCTCCGCTTCGGCGTAGCGGCCTTCCTGATATAGAACAATGGCCAAGTTGTGCATTGAACCTAGCGTTTCCGGGTGCTCCGGCCCAAAGACATGTTTCTGGATCTCGAGCGTTTCCCGACCCAATCTCTCCGCTTCGACGTAGTTGCCTTCGTCGTGCATAACGTAGGCCAAGAAGATCGCGGACCTCAGCGTGTCTAGGTTTTCCAGCCCCAGGACTCGCTTCTGTACGTCAAGCGCTTGGCGCTGCAACTTCTCTGCCTCGGCGTAGTGTCCCTGTCGCTCTATGTTCCACGCCACCAGGTACATCGATCTTAATGTATCTTGGTTCTCCGGCCCGAGAACTCGCTTCCGAATCTCCATACTCTGCTGCTCAAGTAGTTGAGCGCGTCCATAAAGGCCAAGGTTATCGTACACGCTTCCCATGACGTACATCATCTGCGCTTGCAGTTCAGGGTCTTTCACCAGGCCTGTGTCGATATCTTTCGACGCTTTGTCCAGAATTTCCCGGGCGGTCACGGCATTGCCCCGCGCTTCACTCGGATTCGACACCTTGAACATTCCCGTCATGAAATCGGTAATGCGGTTGGCGCGGTCGCGCTCTCGAGTCGCCCGATTACGCTCCAGTTTGATCCGGTGCAATTCAATCGCTTGCGTCACCACAAATCCCGCCAACAGCACCAATAAACCCGCCGCTGTTCCCAAGGCAATTCGGTGCCTCGCTGCATACTTCCGTATTCGGTACCCAGCGGTCGCAGGACCCGCTACCACCGGCTCTTTACGCAGATACCTTGAAATATCGGCGCCGAATTCCGAGGCTGAACCGTAGCGCCGCACGCGGTCCTTCTCCAGCGCCTTCATCGTGATCCAGTCCAACTCTCCTCGGAGGTGCCGCGCAAACGATCGAGGCTCCTCCTGCCGGTTCTTCGCTGAAACCTCGGAAACATCTCCCATCGACCGAATCTTCGTGCTCGGTTTCGGCGGTTCCTGCTCCCGAATCACCCGCAGGATTCCCTCCATACCCGCCGCCCGCAACGCCTTCGCCTCAAACGGCAGCGCCCCAACCAGTAATTCGTAAAGAATCACGCCGAGCGAATAGATATCTGTTCGTGTGTCGATGTTCTGCTCACGCAGGTCGGCCTGCTCCGGGCTCATGTACTCCGGCGTTCCCATCATCACGCCCAGCTCGGTGAAAAAAGTCTTATCCGTCAGCCGCTGCGCGGTAGCCTTAGCCAATCCAAAGTCAATGATCTTCGGCGCCGCCTTGTTGTCTTGCTCCACCACCAGCACATTGGAAGGTTTCAGGTCCCGGTGAATGATCGCTTTCTGATGCGCGTGCTGCACGCCATCGCACACCTGCATAAAAAGTTCCAGCCGTTCTTTGATCGTCAGCCGGAGCTTGTCGGAATATTCCGTGATGGGCAGTCCCGGCACATACTCCATCACAAAGTACGGCCGCCCTTCGGCGGTCGAACCTGCGTCAAACACTCGTGCGATGTTCGGATGATCCATCAGCGCCAGTGCCTGGCGTTCAGACTCGAACCGCGCCACCACGGCTTTGGTGTCCATGCCCGTCTTGATTAGCTTCAGCGCCACGGTGCGGTGGATGGGTCCTTTCTGCTCGGCCAGCCACACCTCGCCCATGCCGCCTTCGCCAACCAATTGCAGCAGGCGGTATGGCCCAATCTGGCCGGCGTCTGCGATACCAGAAGCTCCGCTGGTTAGCGTGTTCTCGGAACTCTCTTGAGGTGATGAATGGTCGGGATGTTTTGGCGGATTGTTCGTTCCCATCGCCGTTGGCCTCTCTTAATGAAAAATTTCAAGCTGGCAGATTGCCCCGCACTGCTGAAAATGCGCTCATTAAGAGGCAGTTTATAGCACATTCACCTGCGACTCCGGCGACGGTGTTTGAGCGTACCGGGCGCGCGGCACGCTCTTGATTTTGTAAGAATGTTTTCCGCGCGCGGGTGACTGCGGCTCCGCCGTAATAACGAAGTAGCTTTTGATCGGGCTGTAATTCGCCCAAAGGCAAAACGGTTACGAATTTGCGATCTTCTAGTGTAAATGAATTTGTGGTTGCGAGAGCAATCAACCTCAACAAGTCTCACGAGCACTCTAACATTGCATCTACGCCAAATCCTGATAAACGCGGTTACCGGCAAAGTCCGTACTAAACGATGATGGTCCGGCCGGGTCGGGTAATGTCGTGCGACTCGTACTCTTTGGACGAATCCAGTATCGTCAGGCGGTGCTGATTCGAGAAGGCAAGAGTCAGGGTCCCATCTATATTGCTCTCAAAAGACTCGATTGTAGCCCCAAGCAGCGCGACCGCACGAGCCGCAGTGGAAGAAGAACCTGGCTCCCGTCGCCAAATCCATTCGGTCTGCCCATCGAAGTATCGAAACTCACTCTCTACCGAAATTCTGACGTCCTCATCGAATCCGAATTGGACTTGGTAAACGCCAATGGCTAATTGGATGAGTTCACGCCTTGTTAAGAAACTCAGGTCAATTTCTTTTTTCAACCCGTACATGTGACGGAGCATATCATTGGTCCCAAGTCCTGATAATCGCGGTATTGGAGGAATGGATCGGCCTGAAAAGCAGATGTAAATTTGATAGGGCTTTCCTCTCAAAAAGCGGCGAAGCAGGTGGCATTCGGCCTCGTGCCGGACAGGGGGTCATTTCTACCTGTCTGATCCTATTCATGCACGATTTTCGCAATACTCAGGAGCCCAGATCTGACCTTAAGACCAGCGCGTTCTGCGGCAAGTCGGTTGACTTCAAAATGGACTCTGTTTGCTTCGACCGTCAGATTGATGATCCCACCCTGGACAGCGAATCCGTCGGTTTCACCAACCGTCAAAGTACTTGATCCTCTTAGACCGCTCACAATCCTGCCAGCATGTTGTTTTTCCGTGGCGGGCACAAATACAATTTGGCACAGACTGAGTTTGTCATTTGGTTTGAGCGTCCTGACCTCTACGGGATGGCCATCCACATTCCGCGTGCGTAACTCAGCCTCAAGGACTTGGCTAAATGGGTCATGACCTACGATGCAGATCAGCAGGGGGGAGCTCGGGGCGCGATAGGACTTGGGCGGCCACTCGATGAACTTTGTAAAGTTGTACAGGAAAGCGAGCTTGACAGGGTATTCCGCGCCTTCATCTTTCTGCGACAGGGCATTAGGAGAAGCGATCAACAAGACCCAGCAAGCGATGATACCGAAGATGGAAGCTCTCCGGATTTGGCGCAAAGCAACCCCAAACACGGAACGCCAACGGCAAGGCGATCTCTTGTTAGTATGCTTCCGCGGGCAAAAGTTCATCATTAAAATTTGTATCCGACCTTGATACGAAAATTTCGGCCATCCTGAAAGATGGAGTCCTCCGCCAGGCCGTTGCCACCAGGATCGGCATATTTCTGGTTAAACGCGTTATAGAGGCTTGCCGAAAGTTCCCAGCCCTTTAAAAGGTTTCGGCTGAATAGGGTGAAATTGGGAACGACATAGGCTCCCGTATATTGGCCCGTCAGCGTCGCTCTCTTACTGACATATTGAAGATCCATGCTAGCGAAGATCTTTCGCTGGAAGAGGGGAACGCTAAGGCTTCCCTGGACTAGGTGTTTCGGAGAATTGGTGAGGGGCAATGGAGTGCTTGGACTCCTCCCGTCCTGAAAAGAGTAACTGACCGTGCCTTCTAGACCACCAGGCAGTCTTCTCCCCAATTCAAAATCCACACCTCGAAGATCCAGTGATCCGGCGTTGGCGAAGAAAGCATTCCCGGTTGCGAGGTCAACTTGTTCGCCGATCAAGCCACGGATGGGGTAATAAAATCCCGACATGGTCATGCGGAAATGATTGGCAAAGTATTGCTCCCACACCACCTCCATGGTCTTGACGGTTTCGGGCCGGAGGGACGGGTTAGGTTCGTTTCCGGGGGCAGCGTAGTAAAGCTCGAAAAAGTTGGGAGCACGGAAGGACTGGCCATAAAGAAGTTTAAACGTAGACTTTTCCCAAGGACTATAGATCAGAGCCGCACGCGGGTTTGTAGTGCCGCCGAAAGTCGAGTAATGATCGTACCGGAGACCCGCACTCAACACGAGGTTTTTGCGGAGGTGAATTTCGTCTTGAGCGTAAACGGAAAATATATTTGAGGTCCTGTAGCTAGTGAAGTATTGGACGAAGGGTTGAACGTCATAATTTCCCTGGTCCTGCTGAAAGTTGTCACGGAATTCGGTGCCGAAGGTCAATCGCTGCCTGCCAAAAACCTGCTTGGAGAAAGCCACTTCATCGCCCCACCACTTGCCGTGGGCGAAGTTTTTGTTCATTACGCGGGAAGGTCCGCCCGAGGCGGAGTAATCGTAAATATAGGTACCATCGTTGTTGTACTGATCATAGTAGAGACGATTGGTGAGGCTCCAGCCGTTGCCGAGCTTGCGGTCGTATTGCAGATCGAGGTAGCCGCGTGCGTCGATGGTGTGGGTTCCGGTGACGTTGAACACGGATCCGAAGGGGGCGGTCGGAATCCCCTTGTCGCGAGACCCAAAGACGCCGTGCAATGTGAAGTGTCCCCAGGAGAGATTGGCAAGGAGTTGGCGAGACTCGTCCTCGTCTGCGTTCATCGCAATGCCGTTGTTTGTGGCACGATTGTCGAACTGGGGGAAAAACAGCTCGTCCTGGCCATGGGAATCATAGAAGGATCCAGAAAGAAATAGCTCCAATCCACTCTTGAACTGATTGCCATAGCTGACTCGGCCCTGGTACGTGCCGTAACTGGCCACGCTACCTGCCACGCTCACCTTTTGCAAATCCCGTCCCCGCTTGTAATTAC
>Ga0210409_10008958_pt1 | contig 10141 bp, 8 predicted proteins | sample IncBWH17MmetaG_FD_161649 | JGI IMG/M metagenome (GOLD analysis project Ga0210409, IMG submission 161649) | Forest soil microbial communities from Barre Woods Harvard Forest LTER site, Petersham, Massachusetts, United States - Inc-BW-H-17-M | ecosystem: Environmental > Terrestrial > Soil >...
CTACATGAAGCCAGGCGAGAAACGCCGGGCCAAAGAAGCCCTTTCGCGGAAGCGACTGCGCAAGAAGCAGCGGCGAGAAGCGGACTAACCTCCGCCTCGCCGCCTCTCAGCGCCGCACTTCCGTGATTTAGACCCCGGTTAGGCAGAGACGTTGGGTTTCTGTTGCAGCTTCGTATATGCAGGCCCAAGGGACCCCAGCCCGGTACCCCCGGACTATAGGTTTCGCCACAATACTTGGTCCTCCGTGCGAAATGTGCCCATCCCCCTCTCTGACTCGGGCAAGGGGAGAGCGGCTCATGGAATATCACGACAGGGTTCTGAAGTGTGCGGAGTGCGGCGCTGAATTTGTTTTTACTGCCGGCGAACAAATGTTCTTCGCCGACAAGGGATTCAAGAACGAGCCGAAACGGTGCAAGGGCTGCAAAGCCAAACGCGCCGAAGGGGGCGGCGGAGGCGGTGGTGGCGCTTCCCAAATGCGCTCGGAAACGAAGACCACTTGCTCCCAATGTGGAAAGGAAACCACTGTCCCCTTCCGGCCCACGCAAGGACGTCCCGTTTTTTGCCGCGAGTGTTTCCAGCAGCGCCGCGCTCTCGGCGCCGCCTGAATCAGCGGTTAAAGGTAAGAGAATTGGTATCGGAATAGAAGGGCCATTCAAGCAAGGCAAAGGGTAGGACAGACATCCGTGTCTGTCCCACATTTTGTTTGTGAAGGGCCTCTACATCGCATTCCTACGCCGGAGCAGATGCTGCACTCTCCGAATTCGATCCCGCCTCTAATTCACACACGCCTTCGTACTTGTACCAAAACTGTACTTCCGGTCAGGTGACTCGCTCCTCGCAACACCATAACTTCTCGCCCACAGCAACCCGGCCTTACGCTTGGGCTCCCCTCTCAGCCTTGCTCCAACCAGGTTCTTTCCGAGCGTCCTGATTACAGGCACGACCAAATAGCTAGGTGTCCTTCCTCAGCAAGCCCCAGGGCTTTAGCCCAGGAAAACATCGCGCTACCGGTCTGCCTCAAGGAGATGCTATGTCCCCAGGTTCACTCGCACGTCTAGTCGAGAAATCGAAGTTCGTTTCCGTCCGCAAGCCCGTTGTCGCTCTTGCATTCTTGCTTGCGGTTTCTTTCGCCACCGTCACGCTCGGCCAGCATTCCCCGCAAGATCCGGGTGTTCGCGGAGGAACTGTCAACTCCGGTCAGCCGTTGTCTTCCGTTTCACAAACTCCGGGCGCGCCAGACTTTTTCGCAAATGGCCTGCTCCGCTTCCAGGAGATCGAATCCGTTCAGGGCGGCGCTAACAACGGACTCGGTCCGCGTTTCAATAGCAACCAATGCTCCAGCTGCCATTCACAACCAGCCGTCGGCGGAACAAGCCCGAGCGCCACCGTGTTCCCCTCCATCGGCCCGAATCCCGAGACTCTGGTTTATGGCCTGGACGGCGCACAGAACACTCTCCCTTCCTTCATCACTCCCAACGGCCCCGTCCGTGAAGCTCGCTTCAAATTCTTTCTGAATCCCAACGGCTCCCTAAGCAGCACGCCCGACGGCGGAGTCCACGACCTCTTCGTTATCTCCGGCCGCAGCGACGCAGGCTCTTGCGCCATCAAGCAGCCAAATTTCCACGAAAATCTGGAATTGAACAACGTCATCTTCCGCATCCCGACTCCGACCTTTGGCGCTGGCTTGATCGAAAACATCTCTGAAGAAACCATTTACGCCAATATGCAGGCAAACGCCGAGCAAAAGCAGGATCTGGGAATCTCCGGCGTTCCCAACCGCGACGGAAATGACGGCATGATCACGCGCTTCGGTTGGAAAGCGCAGAACAAGTCTCTCGAGATATTTGCCGGGGAAGCCTACAACGTGGAAATGGGCGTCACCAACGAGTTGTTCCAAAATGAGCGTGCCAGTCCGGATGAAGCCCAAGCCGGCGGCCTTCCCGCCAATTGCAAAATAAATCCCACTCCCGAGGATACAACCAACTTTGTCTCAACACAGTATCCCGCCGTCCCAAGCGACGTCGTACAATTTGCGATGTTCATGCGCCTTCTCGCACCCCCAACGCCTTCCGCCACCTCGCCCGGCGGCCCGCAATCGATTGCTAATGGCAGCCGCAACTTCAATCTGATCGGCTGCGCCATGTGCCATACGCCGACGCTTCAAACAGCGCCCTCGACTCTCACCCCGGGCCTAAGCCAAGTGAACGCCAATCTTTTTTCTGACTTGCTTATTCATCACATGGGTACGAATCTCGCTGATGGCGTCTCGCAAGGTGGTGCCGGACCGGATCAGTTCCGCTCAGCGCCTCTGTGGGGCCTCGGTCAGCGTATTTTCTTCTTGCATGATGGCCGCACCACGGATCTTCTCGACGCCATCAAGGAACACGCTAGCTCCGGTTCGGAAGCCAACGGCGTCATCAGCAATTTCAGACAGCTGAGTCCTCAGCAGCAGCAGGATCTCTTGAATTTCCTGCGTTCGCTCTAGTTTCAACCGATAAGCCCGGTGGGACAGACATTCGTGTCTGTCCCACTTTTTCTTGTCTACTCTCACCGACCTCACGCAACGCCTCAGATGGGAACAAGAGAAATTACCGTATCTGGGGCGTGCCGGAGACCATTGCAACTTCGCGAATTCCGCGCGAGCAGATTGTTGAACGGGAATCCTGGGGTCGGCATCTTTCCGCACAGGTGAAAATCCGCCTTTAGCAGATTCGGTAGCCATCATCCTGTAGGTCTAGGTGTAAATTCTTGCCCCGGCGGGGTATGATACCGCCTGAGAAGTCCCCAACTAGACCACGGCCATCCGGAGGGCCACCCCATGGCTCACCGCTTCACCATCGGTGTTGAAGAAGAGTTTCAGATCATTGACCCCGCTACCTGCGCGTTGCGCTCTCACGTCATGCAGCTTGTTTCGGCCGCTTCTCCGGACATCGTCGAACAAGTCAAACACGAGATGCACCAATCGATCGTCGAGACCGGTACCAAAATCTGCGAAAACGTCGGCGAGCTGCGCATCGAAATGCATCGTACGCGCGGCGAACTTGTGGCCGCCGCTGAGCGCGTTGGACTGCAGGTTGCCGCCGCCGGCACCCACCCATTTTCCAGCTGGATTGACCAGGTTATCTCACCCGGCGAACGCTACGAACATATCGTCGAGGAACTCCAGCAACTCGCCCGCTCGCTTCTGATCTTCGGCATGCACGTCCACGTCGCCATGCCCGACAAGCAGACCACCATCGACATGATGAACATGGTCCGCTATTTCCTGCCGCACCTGCTCGCTCTCTCGACCAGTTCACCTTTTTGGATGGGACGCAACACCGGCTTGAAATCCTTCCGCACCACCGTCTTTCGCCGTTTCCCGCGCACAGGGATCCCGGAACAGTTTGAATCCTGGAGCGCTTACGAAAATTTCGTCAATCTTCTGATGAAACTCAACTGCATCGACAACGGAAAAAAAATCTGGTGGGACGTCCGTCCTCACCCGGTGTTTGGCACTCTCGAGTTCCGCATGTTCGATGTGACCACCAAAGTCGAGGAAGCCGTCTCCATCGCCGCCCTCACGCAAGCCATCATCGTAAAGCTTCACCGTCTCTACGAACGGAATCAGAGCTACCGCTTGTACCGGCGCGCCTTAATTGAGGAAAACAAATGGCGCGCCGCCCGTTATGGCATCGAGGGCAAGCTGATCGATTTCGGCAAAGAAGCCGAAGTCCCCATGCGCGAGCTCGCTCTTGAACTGCTCGAGTTTGTGGATGACGTCGTGGACGATCTCGGCAGCCGCAGCGCCGTCGAATACATTCACACGATTCTCAAGGACGGCACCAGCGCAGAGCGCCAGTTGCGCGTCTATCAACAGACGGGCGATCTGAAAGCCGTCGTAAGACATCTGGTCACCGAAACACGCGGTGTCACCGAGCCTCGGGTTTCATCGGCACACGCTATCAATTAGAAGCATCTGCAAAGCACCAGGTCTCTGTTGCATTCGTCAGGAGTGACATCATGAAAAAGGTTGGCCTTCTCTGCGGGCGTGAGTACAGCTTTCCTCCGGCCTTTATCGTGCGTGTCAATGAACTCGGGAAGAAAGACGGCGTTGCGGCGGAATTCGTAAAGCTCGGTGGCACGCGCATGGGCGAGCTTTCCGGATACCGCGTCATCGTCGACCGTATCTCGCATGAAGTCGAATACTATCGCGGCTACCTCAAACATGCCGTTCTCCAGGGAACCTACGTCATCAACAATCCGTTCTGGTGGACTGCCGACGACAAGTTTTTCAATTATGCCGTCGCCTCGAAACTCGGCATCGCCATCCCGAAAACGGTTTTGCTGCCCCAAAAGGGATATCCCAGCGACGTGGACATCACCGCTGAATCGCTCCACAACCTCACTTATCCAATGGACTGGGATGGGCTGCTCGATTACGTCGGCCGCCCTGCCATCCTCAAGCCTTTTTCGGGCGGTGGCTGGAAGCACGTCTACAAAGTCCACAATAAAGAAGAGCTCCTCGCGGCCTATGACAAAACATCGACCTACTGTATGACCCTCCAGGAGTTCATCGACTTTACGCAATATATCCGCTGCTTCACTTTCGGAAAATCCGATATTCTCCCCGTCCACTACGATCCCAAAGATCGCAAATATCTCGTCGAGCACAACTATTTATCTTCCGAACTTGGTGCCCGCGTCGTCAAAGACGCGCAGACGATCAATCACGCACTCGGCTACGAAATGAACACCATCGAATTCGCCGTCAAGGACGGTATCCCCTACGCCATCGATTTCCTGAATCCTGCTCCCGATTTCGAACGCGATCGCATCACCGAATTTTATTTCGATCACGTCGTCGAGAAAATGGCCCGCCTGGTGATCGACCGCGCGTTGAACGGCGATCCTGCGAATCCCTGGCCACGCTGGGAAGAAATGCTAGGCATCGGCGCGGCGAGCGGATTCACCGGGGCCCCCAAGAGCGTCGCGGCAACTCAATCATCGTCCCCCAGTCCCTCTACCAGCTCCTCTTCCGGACCTACGGACTTCAAAACAAAATGACCAGCTCGCCAAAGCCTTCGATCGCCCCTCACAATCCCGCCGAGGAGTGGAACGACATTTTGAAAGCCACGCTTCTGCGGGTTCCGGCTCTTCCAGAAGATCTATTCAAAAGGATGCGCCGCGCAAAACTCACCTTTGGCGATCGCGTCCACTGCCCTTTCCTCCGCCCGTTTTTTCTCTCGCCGGAAGACGAAGAGCGCGTCCGCTCCGTGGCGGAAACGATCGCCGATCTCGGCGAACGCGTCGTGACGGCCGCCCTCGAAGACAAACATTTATTCGCCCAGCTGCATCTGCGACCCGAAGAAGAACGACTGGCGCGTCTCCCTGCCGCTTATGGCCGGGCCAGCACCGCCTCCCGTCTCGACGCTTTTCTCTTGCCGGATTCACTCAAGTTCGCGGAATATAACGGAGAATCTCCAGCTGGCGCGGGCTACGCGGAAACGCTCGCGGAAATCTTTCGCGAACTCCCCATCATGGGAAAATTCGCACAAAATTATTCGGTTCATAGTTACCCGCTCAGCGCCAAACTCCTCGACGCCCTGGTAATGAGCTATGTGGACTGGGGAGGGTCCGCCAGCCCTCCGCAAATCGCCATCGTCGATTGGGAAGACGTCCCCACATTTAGCGAGTTTGAAATTCTGCAATCGCGTTTCGAGAAGATGGGCGTTCCCACGCTCATCGCCGATCCCCGCGAACTCGAGTTCGACGGCCAGAAACTCGTCGCCCAAGATACAAAAATCGATCTCGTTTACCGCCGCGTCCTCATCAACGACATCGTCGCTAAACCTGCGGAATGCGCGGCTCTGGTAAAGGCCTACACCGCCAACGCCGTCTGCGTCGCAAACACGTTCCGCTGCAAGATTCCCCACGTGAAAACCTTTTTCGCTGTCCTCACCGACGAACAAAACGGAGCCCTCTTCTCCCACGACGAACGCGAACTCATCCGCCGCCACATTCCCTGGACGCGCGTGGTGGCTGACGTAAAGACTTCGCATTATGGCCAGCCGGTAGAACTCCTCGCCTTCATTGGCAAGGAGCGCGAAAACCTCGTCCTCAAGCCAAGCGACGAATACGGCGGTTCCGGTGTAACTCTGGGTTGGGAAACCGACGAAGACGCGTGGGACACAGCGATAGGCCGCGCCCTCTCCGCAAAAAATGGCGCCTGGATCGTCCAGGAACGAATCCCTATCCGACGCGAAGTCTTCCCCTACATCGTCAATATCGGCAAAGTCGATTACCGGGACATGCTCGTCGATTTCGCACCCTATCTCTTCCGCGGTAAACTCTGCGGCTTTCTTACCCGATTAAGCGCCACTGGCCTTGCCAACGTCACCAGCGGCGGCGGCCAAGTCCCCGCCTTCCGGGTTAGTCCGCGAACGGTTTGATCCCCATTTGCAGAATAGTTTTGATGATCTCGCGGTTTCCATAACAGCGGCCAATTTCATTAGCGCCTCTTCAATTTTCTGCCAATTCTTGTAAAATTAAGAGATGTACTTTGGCCACCCAGACCCAGAGTTGATGCCCGGCGCCAAGAACGCCGTGGAGACTTGCCTGAGCGTCCGTCCTGGCGAGCACGTCGCGCTAATCGCCGACGAAGCTAGCCGTTCTGTCGCCGCCAGCATCGCCACCGCCATCGAAGAGCGTGACGCGCAATACACCGGTTTGTTGCTTGAAGATTTTGGCCCTCGCCCCATGACAGCCGCCCCGCCGGAAGTTTTGCAAGCTCTGGAAACGGCCGATGTAGGCGCGATGTGCATGACGCCGCAACCCGGCGAGCTCGGTGCGCGCATGGCCATCGTCCGCGTCGTCGAACGCCGCCAAATCCGCTACGCCCACATGGTTGGCGTAACTCCCGAAATTATGCAGCAAGGCATGCGCGCCGATTACCGTATGGTAGACCGCTTGAGCGACAAGCTGCGCGAACGCATGCTGGGCGCGCAAACGCTCACGGTAAAAACCGAAGCGGGCACTTCCTTCGCCGCTCATTTCGACCGCGGCCTCGATTGGGTAAAAACCAGCGGCCTCATCAGCCCGCGTTACTGGTCCAACTTGCCCGCCGGAGAAGTTTTTACGACTCCCGCCACAGTCGACGGCACTTTTGTCTGCGATGCGACAGCGGGAGATCATTTCAATGGGAAATACGGTGACCTGCAAACCACGCCCCTCGTCCTGAATATCGAAGGCGCCCGCTTAACCGGCGTAGACTGCGCGCGCAAGGACCTCGAAGAGGAATTCTGGCAGTACTGTCACACCGATGAGAATAGCGATCGCGTGGGCGAACTCGCCTTCGGCACCAACCTCGGCCTTTCCGCCATGATCGGCATCCTGCTGCAGGACGAAAAATTTCCCGGCGTGCACATCGCCTTCGGCGACCCCTACGGCAGCCAAACACACGCCGACTGGAAATCAAAAACCCACGTCGACGTCCTCACCCGCAACTGCGACGTCTGGATCGACGATGATCAGGTCATATCCAAAGGCCACTACCAACTCGACCACCTCGGCCTCGCCTGAACTCGCAGTCCTTTTTGTATGCTTCTACGCCGCGTGTTTCGATCGCAAAGCTTCGGACTGCAATGCAGGATTCTCGCTAGTCCTCGAGCGTCGGCAAGCTCTGCAATACTTGCGACGCCCTCGGCCGATTCATCACCGTATCGTCTTTCCTGATTTTTCCGTCCCGGAAAACCAAAACGCGTTTAGCGAACTGAGCGATGTCGTGCTCATGCGTGACCAGCACGATCGTCAACCCCTTTTCGTTCAAATTCTGAAAAATCTCCATGATCTCCACCGACGTCCTGCTATCCAGATTCCCCGTCGGCTCGTCCGCCAGCAGAATCGATGGACGATTCACCAGTGCCCTCGCAATCGCCACGCGCTGCTGCTGCCCTCCGGACATCTGCGAAGGAAAATGCTGCGCCCGTTCCGCCAAGCCCACCATCGCTAAAGCTTCCGCGGCGCGTTTCTCGCGTTCCCCTTTGTCGATTTTCGTGTACAGCGTCGGCAACTCCGTGTTTTCCAGCGCCGTTGTGCGCGCCAGCAAATTGAATCCCTGAAAGACAAATCCAATCTTCCGGTTTCGAATCAGCGCAAGCGCCTTCTTATCGTGCTGCGATACATCCGTCCCTTCCAGCAAATATCGCCCGGTGCTCGGCTTGTCGAGACATCCCAGCATATTCATGAACGTTGACTTGCCGCTGCCACTCGCCCCCATGATCGCCACAAATTCCCCGCGTCCGATTTCCACACTAACGCCGCGTAGCGCGTGCACGCGCGTCTCGCCCAAGTCGTAATACTTGTGCACCTCTTCGACGCGTATAATTGCGTTCGCCGCCGCCCCACTCGGCGTCTCCTGGACTTGGTTTATAGCTGCCATTGATATCCCTGGATTTGTCTTGCTCTTGAAATGCTTACCGTCTTATTCCACCTAGCCCCTGCGATTTTGCCGCCACTGACCGGATAATCACGTCGTCCCCCTCTTTCAACGCCCCCTTGAGAACGCCGCTCACTTCCGTATACGCATGATCCGTAATTCCAAGCGACACCTTTACCGGCTCCACTGTGTTGTCGGCGTGCAACTTCCAAACCACCGCGCTATCTCTCTTCGGTGCACGCGGCGGATTCTGCATTGTCGCCACAGACTGCCCCGCATTGACAGTTCCAGTTAGAGCCGGATCCTCAACGGCCTGCTTCTGCTCGCTCCCGTCGATCCCGTATTGTTTATAAATCGCCAGAATTTCTTCCGCCGACATTGGAGGCTTGTAGCGCAGCGCCGTATTCGGCAGCTTCATCGCATTCTTCACCGTATCTACGGGAATTGTCACGTACGCCGTCATTCCCGGAAACAATTTCAGCTCTGGGTTTGCGAACTCAATAATTGTGTCGTAGGTCACTACGCTCTGCACCGTTGTCGCGTTCATTCGTACTTGGCTTACCACGCCATGAAATATGTCCTTAGGAAACGCGTCCACTTTAAAGCTCACCGGCTTCCCGATCTTGATATTCCCGACGTCCGATTCGTCCGTCTTCGCATACACCCACATTTTCGTCAGGTCCTGCGCAATCGTAAAAATAGTTGGCGCTTGGAGCGACGCCGCGACAGTCTGCCCGACGTCCACATTCCTCGCCACAACCGTCCCATCGATCGGCGACCGGATTACCGTATAGTCCAAATTCGTCTGTGCCACCGCCACGGCCGCATCCTTCTGGCTGACCTGCGCCTGCGCTTGCGTCACGTTTGCGTCGGCTGCCCCCACGGACGCATTGGCGGAATCGTAGTTCGACTTCGCCAAATCCAGCTGCTGCTGGCTCATCACGCCATCTTTGGTCAACCGCACCGCGCGATCGTAGTCCGCCTTGGTCTGCACCAGCCCTGCTTTCGCCTTCTCGAGGTTGGCCCGCGCCGCTACCAGATTAGCCTTCGCGTTTTCCAAATCCGCCACAGCCTGCAGCATCGCGCCCTTGAACAAAGCAGGATCGATCAGCGCCACTACATCGCCTTTATGAACACGCGAATTGAAATCCGCGTTCAGCTTCGCAATGCTTCCCGAAACCTGCGAGCCTACTTGCACGGTGATCACGGCGTTGATGGTTCCTGTCGCCTCCACTACATCGTCAATCTCGCCGCGTTCCACTTTCGCCGTGAAATGCTGCGCCTGCGTGTTGCGGTTCAATCCAAACGCGGCAAATAGCCCAATAGCCACCACAACGCCCGCCAAAATCAGCCATCGCCCTCTACTCTTCATCGATCGTCCCTGGAACTAGAATTTCGCAAAAGTTTTACTCATATCGCAGCGCTTCAATCGGATCAAGCAACGAAGCCTTCCGAGCCGGGTAATATCCAAAAAAAACGCCTACCGCCACGGAGAACACAGCCGCCACCAGAATCGATTCCACCGACATCTCCATCGGCCAGTGCAAGGTCTGCCCCACCATGTACGACCCAAAAATTCCAAACAGCACGCCCGCAGCGCCTCCGACAAGGCTCAACATGATCGATTCGCCCAGAAATTGCAGTTGAATCGCCTCTTCCGTCGCGCCAACCGCCACCCGCACGCCAATTTCACGCGTGCGCTCCGTTACGGAAACCAGCATCACA
>Ga0210409_10008959_pt1 | contig 10141 bp, 5 predicted proteins | sample IncBWH17MmetaG_FD_161649 | JGI IMG/M metagenome (GOLD analysis project Ga0210409, IMG submission 161649) | Forest soil microbial communities from Barre Woods Harvard Forest LTER site, Petersham, Massachusetts, United States - Inc-BW-H-17-M | ecosystem: Environmental > Terrestrial > Soil >...
AGGTTCGATGCCGCTGGCGCGGGAGATCTATCAGGAAGGCATCCGTATCCCGCCGATCCTGCTCCGGCGAGGCGGGAAGTTGGATCGTGATCTGCTGCGGCTGCTGCTGGCCAACGTGCGGACGCCCGTCGAGCGCGAAGGCGATCTAATGGCGCAGTTGGCATCCATCGGCCGCGGCGAATTGCGTGTACGCGACTTGGTCGCCAAGTATGGCCAGCCGCGCGTCCAGCGCAACATGCGGGAGCTTCAAGACTACAGCGAGCGTATGATGCGAGCGGCGATTCGCTCGCTGCCCAACGGCGTGTATCGCTTCGAAGATTTTCTCGATAGCGACGGAATCACTCCGAAGCCGGTGGCGATTCGAGTCAAGATCACGATCGCCCGCGACTCAGCGGAAGTCGATTTCACCGGCAGCGACCCGCAAGCGCAAGGCCCTGTGAACGCCAACTACGCGGTGACGCTGGCGGCAGTGATGTACGTGTTCCGCTGCCTGATCCCCGAGGATGTTCCCTTCACTTCGGGAATCCTGCGGCCCATCCGCTTGATCGCTCCCGAGGGCACGGTGGTGAACGCGCGCGCTCCCGCCGCGATGGCCGCGGGCAACGTCGAGACCTCGCAACGGATCACCGATGCGGTACTGGGCGCGCTGGCCAAGGCAGCACCGGACCGAATCCCGGCCGCATCGAGCGGCACCATGAACAATCTCAGCTTCGGCGGAACAGACACGCGCGCGACTCAAGCGTTCGCGTATTACGAAACCATCGCCGGAGGCATGGGAGCATCGCCGCGGGCCGCGGGCCTGAGCGCCCGGCACACCCACATGACCAATTCCTGGAACACCCCGGTGGAAGCGTTCGAGCACCAGTTCCCGTTGCGGATCGTGAGCTACCGTGTCCGCCGCGGATCGGGCGGCGCGGGCCTGCATCGCGGTGGCGACGGAATCGTGAGGGAATACGAATTTCTGGCCCCCGCCGAAGTAACGCTGCTCAGCGACCGGCGTGAGCGCGGACCTTGGGGACTCGCGGGCGGACGCGCAGGGGGGCCGGGCCGAAACACGCTGATCCGCAACGGACGCCAACTGCCGCTACCCGCGAAAACACGTTTCGAAATCCGGAAGGGAGACCACCTGCGGATCGAAACGCCGGGCGGCGGGGGCTGGGGCCGCGGCTAATCCTTAGCGCTCGATGATGACGCCCATGGCGGCGTCCAGCATCTCATCCCAACTCTGATCGCCCCATCGAACGGTCGCTGACGGATCGGGATTGAATGGATTGTTAGCCGAGTTATCCCAGTGCGCCGTCACCTCGACTCGGGTGCCTTGCGGTAAGGAAAGGGGCTGGTCGAGATAGTAGATGATCTGCCAGGAGAAATCGAAGCGGGGCACATTGATGAGCGTTTCCGTTTTTCCGGACGGATACACCAGGCGGACAGTCATGTCCTTACCGCGCATGTGCATGTGCGGCTGGACAAACACCAGTTCCACCGGTTCTCCGAACGTCAGGCGCGCGTGACCCTCGTAGTTGGCGTCGCCCGGTGGAATGGTCCAGTTCGGCGAGGCCGCAACGGCTGACATGAATCGCTTCGGCGGAGGCTCGCTGGCGAAGGTCAGGCCTACTTTGGTCTGATCCTCGACGGAAGTCTTTCCGTTAGCGGTGTAGTGCAGTTGCAGGACGATGTCCGAGCCGGCGGGGATCAGCTTCGCCGAATGGTCCATATCAAAGCGCTGTGCCTGCATGCCCGGCGAATAAGCGGCCAGCAGCTCGTAGCTGATGTTGACGGGCGCGGATTGCGGATCGCCCGCGTCGGCTCCGGCCGGTGGAATGTAGGGCACGAAGGGCTTGGCATCCTTCATCCACAGCGATCCGCGAGGCCGCACCACCGCCAAAACGTGGTGAACCACCGAGCGGGCGCTGGGCCGGATCTCCGCCGCGGTCACCCAGGTGTCGCGCGTGAATCCAGTGGGCAGCACGATGTACACGTAAGGTTGAGCTCCCTTGGCCGGAACCGTGTACGGGTCCGGAGGCTGGATCACGGCATCCGGGCGAATGTTCCAGCCATCGCTCCAATGCACCGGCTGAGTGTTCTTAGCGTCGCCTTCCGGCGCTCCGGCATCCACCCAGGCTTCGATCGTTCGGACTTCCTGGTCGCTGAGGCGGCGGTCATTGGCGAAGTGACCATAGGCCGGATCGGCAAACCAAGGCGGCATTTTGCGCGCCGCTACTTGGGCTTTGATCGCTTTAGCCCAGGGACGCGCGTCCTGATAGGTGAGCAGCGGCATGGGTCCGATCTCGCCGGGCCGGTGACATTCCTGGCAGCGCTTCTGAAGAATCGGAAGCACGTCCTTATGGAACGTAACCGGAGCCTGCGTATCGGCGGCCAGCGCTGCCCCAGCGAAAGCTAGAACCAGAATTCGCAATCGCCCTTACGTTCTCAGAAAACGATCTTCAGCGCAAGTTGCAGCTGCCGAGGCTGGCTGTTGGTGGCCGTGATCAGTCCGGCGCTGCCGTTTGGGACCACGCCAGAACTGGGGTTTGCGGGGTTCGCCGAAGCCAGGCTCGCGACGAACGGCGACGCGTTCGGGTTTTGGAACGTCGGATGGTTCAAGATGTTGAACGCCTCCGCGCGGAATTGCACCGCGAGTTGCTCGGAGATCTTGGTGATCTTGAAATCCTTGTGCAACGCGGCGTCCATGCCCCACAGATTCGGACCGACGATGGTATCTCTGCCTGCGTTCCCGTAGGTGCCGAACGGCCCCGGTACAAAGCAGTTGGGATTGAACCACACGCCGTGCAACTGTTGGTAACCGGAGTATAAGTCGCATCCGGCGACCGCGTCGGGCCGGGCGGCCGCCTGTCCAGCGCTATTGTGAACCCGGTTGGCAATGGTTCCCACCGCGAACGGCAGTCCCGACAAGTACGTGTAGCCGCCCGAGAGATCCCAGCCCCCGACCACCTGTCCAAGGACTCCGTGGGCCCTGAACGGCAGGCTGTAGGTGCCACTGACGCGGAAGTTCTGGGCGCGGTTGAAATTGGAAAGCCCCCGGTCCGCCGACACATTGGTCGGATTGTAGGTCGCACCGCCGCCGTCCAGGCCGTAACTGCCGGAGGTATCGTCGATGGACTTCGAGAACGTGTAGGACACTTGTGCTTGCCAGCCCCGGCTGAACCGGCGGTTCAGGCTGGTTTGGAGGGCGTGATATGTCGAGTCCCCCAGGCCATCCATCAATTGAAGGTAGGCGTAGGCCGGATTGACGCGCGGATTCGCGACCACGGCGGCAGCAGCACCAGTGCCGGTCAGGACTCCGAACGTCGGCCTCCCGGAAGGACCGGTCACCGGCACGGGCGTATTGAAGTCCTTCTGAGCCGGCAAGTGCAGGCCCCGGGAACCGACGTAGCTGACCATGACCACTGTGTCCGCCATCACTTCGCGTTGGATGTTGAAATTCCATTGCATCTGATACGGCGTGGTGGTCCGGCCGTAGTAATTGCAGTTGGTGCAACTCAGCGTGCCGTTGGTGGGCACAGTTCCGCTGCCCATCGGCACGTTGGTCCAGGGAAGTGGAAACTGGACTGGCGCTGGCGCTCCGTTGAGCGTGGACGTCGTGGTTTGCAGAACCGTCAGGAACGGCGGCTGAAGCCAGTGGTTGGTATCGCGCGAGAACAGCACGCTGTGAAACGCGCCAAAGCCCGCCCGTATGGAAGTCTTGTGGTTCGGGAAGGGGTCCCAGGCCAGCCCGACACGCGGATCCCAGTTTCTAAGAGAGGGATTCACCGCCGTGGCCTGGTCGAGTTCCTCAAAGAGCCCGAACGGGGCGTTGCGGAGGTCCAGTTCCCGGTGCCTCACATTCCCGATGCGCGTGGTCGGCGAATAGCGCAGACCGAGCGTTACGCTGAGTTTCTTGGTCACCTTCCATTGATCCTCAAAATAAGGCGCGAACACCCAGTAGCGATAATCCTTGGTCGCGTCCGAGCCGGGGTACTGGTTGTCGGAAACCTGGCCGTTCACCGTGGCGGCATTGCCTGCCATGAAGCTGGTCAGATTCAAAAACGTCCACTGCGGCGCGACCACAAAAGGCGCCCAAGTGTTCTCGCGCAGACGCATGAAGCTGGCGCCGGTCTTGATGTTGTGCGCCCCTGAAGTCCAGATAACGTCGTCCCCAAAGCTGAACTTGTTCGGAACCAGGTAAAAGGGAAGCGTGGAACTTGCGGCGATCGTCGTGATTCCGCTCCCTGGCACGACGGAGCCATCCTCGCGCGGCGCGGCGTAAAACACACTGGAGCGATCGCTCGAGAAAAATTGGAGCGGATGAACGCCTTGGGTCGCCAGCGTGCCCGGACTTGGCGCCCCGTTTGCGACCACCGGGCTGCCATAGACGTAGGCATCCTCAAAGGTTCGGGAGAAGCCGGCGCGGGCCAGGTTCACCAGCCGCGGGGTGATGACGTGACGTTCCTCCACGGTAACGAAGTGGTCGCGTGTGCGATCCAATTCACCCCAGTAGGGAATGCCGGTGGTGAAGTCGCGGTCGGCATGATCCAGCGCGTAGCGGAAAAAGAGCGCGCTCTTGTCCGATATGGTGTAGTCGATGCGGCCGACCACGTAATGCTCAGTGCCGATATTGGGATCTTCCACCAATGCCTGTCCAGTCGCGCTGGCCACGCCGTTGGCCGCGAACAACTCTGGCGCATAACCGGGCAACGGGTAGAGAGCCATTACGTTCCGCACGGCTTGCCTGGCGGTGGGGTTGGAGTTCTCGGTTACTGGGGCTCCACAAGCGCCAGTAGGCAAGGTGTTTAGAAACTGGTGGGCGCAACCATCCGGTACGGTGACCACGCTGGTCACGACCTGAGTCCGGCGCAGCGCTTCGTAGTTCACGAAGAAGAAGGCCTTGTCCTTCTTGATGGGACCGCCGACCGAGCCGCCGTACTGGTTCTGGCGGAACACTGGAGGCTCCGCCGTGGTGTGGCCCGGCTGCCGGATGGTGTCGTAAAAATTGCGGGCTTCGAGTTTGTTGTTGCGGACGTACTCGTAGGCCGAGCCATGGAAACCATTCGTGCCTGAGCGCGTGGAGGAATTGATCACCGCGCCGTTGCCGCCGTACTGGCTGCTGTAGGTATTGGTCAGCGCCTGAAATTCTGAAATCGCTTCCACTCCCAGCGCCGTGCCCAAACCTCCGGCGCCCGGCCCGTTGTTCCAGAAGTTGGTCATGTCCTGGCCGTCCAGCAGGTAGGCTTGCGCCGACGGACGAGACCCGGAGATGGAATACTTCGTCCCGTTACCGTAGAACGTACTGCCGGCGCCAGGAGCGCCCGCCGCGACCGGGATTACGCCCGGGTTCAGCGTCAGCAGTTGCGTGTAGTTGCGCCCGTTCAGCGGCAGGTCGCGGATTTGCTCGGATTCAACCAGCGCCCCGATGGCGGTGGATTGGGTTTCCACGAGGGACACCGCGGCTTCGACGGTGACCGTCTGCTGCTGCTGTCCGATGGGAAGCTGAAAATCGACCACCGGCTGGGCTCCCACGGTGAGCGTGATTCCCTTGCGGACCACGGTTGAGAATCCCATCTTCGCCGCCGAGACTTCGTACTCTCCGATGATCAGTTCGGGAACGCGGAAGCGGCCCTGAAGGTCCGCTGTCGTGGCTTGAACCACGCCGGTCCCGCTATTCTTCACTTGAATTGACGCATCCGGAACGCCGGCGCCGGAGATGTCCGTCACCGTGCCCACGATAGCGGCGGTAGCCTGCGCCCTCAGGCGTGCCGCGCCCATGTTTAGGATCACCGCCCCTGCACATAGAAATCCGACGATCTTGGTGCGCTGTAGCATCTTGGCTAACCTCCCAGATCCCCTCAAAACCATATAAGACCCGTTTAAAGAATTGTTAGGAACTGAGCACACCAGCCGCACAGACTCTCGCCGGGGGCCATGCCCCATGAGCTTGTCCGGTTACCCTGCCTGTTACCCCGCCCGTTACCCTGCATGGATACGCTAGTCCAATTCGGCTTCCCGAGGCTTGCAAGAAAGACCACTTGATGAACAGATTCATGACCACAGCTTGTTGCCGGGCGAGTCCGGCAGTATACTGATTCCCGGCATAACTGAAACGTGAGAATTAGGAGTGGTAAATGACCGCGTTGCCGGGTTCCATTTTCACCGTTCGCGAAACTCACGGGCGCGCGCTGCGGCCGGGCAATCGTGTAGTCGCCGAAAGCCAGCAGATCGGCTGGCGGTCTTTATACGCGGCGATCTTTGAGGAAGCCCCGCTTGACGCCACGGAGACGGCCATCCGTCATCCCTCCCTGATCTATCATCTGCACCGCCCCACCGAGGTCAGCCGGAGGATCGTGGGCAATCCCGGAGAGAGCGCCTTGATCGGACCGCGCCGAATCTGTCTGACGCCGGGCCAAGCTACGACCCGTTGGCAGCACTCCGGCCACCCGGAGATTCTGCAGGTGTACTTGCGCCGATCGGTGTATGAGGGGGCGGTCAGCGAGATTTGCGGCTGCGACACCTCGGCAGCCGAGTTGGTTCCGCGCTTTGCGATTCTCGATCCGCTGCTGGAACAGCTTTCCATCGCCATCCACAACGCCCTCAAGGATGGAACAGTTGAAGACGGTTTGTACATTGACACGATCGCGCAGATGATGGCCGTGCATCTGGCGCGGCAGCACTCGACGCGCTCGCGCCCCGGGCGGATGCTCCCGGTGCAGGCTATTGCCAGCTCCAAAATGCGACGCTTGATCGAGTACATCGAAGCCAATCTCGAAAGCAACCTGAGCCTGGAAGCGATGGGCGCCGAGGTAGGCATCAGCCCGCTATACCTGGCGCGGGCGTTCAAGTCGGCCATGGGTCAGTCGCCGCACCAATACGTGATCTCGCGCCGCCTGGAGCGCGCCAAGGAACTGTTGCGCAACACCGACATGGCCGTGGTCGACGTCGCGCTTGCGGTGGGGTTCTCCTCCCAGAGCCACCTGTCGCATTGGTTCGTGCGGCACGTGGGCGTGTCGCCGGCGAGCTACAGGAAGGAGAGCTGACGAGTTGCTACTCTGAAGGTGCGCCGTCAAGATGACTGTCACGCTCAAACCGAAAACGGAAATCACCGTACCGAGGAGCATCCGCCGCAAGGCCGGCATCAAGCCCGGAGACCGATTCGAGTTTCGGGTCTCCGGCCGCGTGATCAATATCGTCCCGAAGCTATCGGCCGACGAGTTACAGGATGAACGGGAAATCCGCGATCCTAAGATTCGCGCGAAAATCCAGCAAGGCTACGAGGAATTTCTCGCGGGCAAGACTCGCCCGATTGAGGAATTCTTCTCTGAACGGGACGCACGCAGCGTAAAGCCTCGGCGCCGCCGTCCGCGTGGATGACGACACCGGCTTTTGGTGTTCACCCAACGTCTCACTATCAACGGCTGTCCACGAAGCTCCAAAAGCGCCACCGTGATTTCCAAGGGACCGAAAAGAGCGCCGTAGCCATTCTGGCCGCGGACCCGTACAACCGCAGTCGGCAACACCACATCAAAAAGCTCGAAGGCATCGCGGCCGGCGAAGGCCAGTACCGGCTATCCTTGGGCCGTTGGCGCTTCCGGTATGACATGGTAGGCCAGATTGTACTGCTTTCTTATTGTGGCCTCCGTAGGGAGAACACGTATTAGGAGTCGAAGGCCCGCTGAACTCGCGCTGCGGTCGTCTGTGTCAATTGCGTCGACAGGTCAGGCCCAACATGCGTGTGATTTGGCCGATGTTCGAAGAACGCCTTCCAAAGGTACGCCAAACGGCGCTAAAATTAACCCTCGCAGGAAGTGGCATCTTGGCAACCCGTGATCATTACGTGTCTCGATTCTTCCTCCCGCAGTTTGTCGAACCAACCACCGACAGCGCTGCCGAGCCTTGGCTCTGGGTTGCCGACGTGTCGCAGGGCACAGTGAGGCGGCGAGCACCGAAGAACATCGCCTGGTCGCGAGACCTTTTCAGTGGGCCCGGCGGACTCGCGGATCGCCGCCGACGGCTTGAAGAGCACCTAGCCGAACAGGTTGAAGGACCAGCAGCACGAGCTCTCCGAGAGTTTGTGGCAGCGCCGATTGGAACCGTGAAAGAGATTCCCTCCGCGTTGACTCGCCACCTGGCTTGGCTGGCGGCGCGTAGCCTCACGATGAAAACGTTGTATGAATCTTGGATTAGAGAGTTGGAACCGCTCGGACAGATCGAACTAGTTGAACCGCCGCCTTCGGGGCCTGAAGGGGTGTTAGAACCGTCGCAACGGACTCATACCATGGAGCATCCCCAACATGGTACTCGCGCCGTTCGCGGCGATGAGATCGAGGCTCGGCGTCAAGCGGGATGGCAATGGCGTTTTAGTAGCGAAGACTTTCTTGAAATGGTCCATCTCCAGGCGTGGGATTTCCAGGCTAAGTTCTTTCCGAAGCTTTCGTGGGAGGTGTTGGACGCTCCGAGCGATACCTGCTTCGTTACCTGCGACAGGCCAGCGGTTTGGGGAGTCGATGGCTTATGGGAGGTACCCCCTTCAGCATTACGCCATCCCCGTGCTGAACTGATTGTCCCGCTATCGCGAGCGCGAGCGCTATTTGGTTTCAATCCTCTACACGACAGGTTAGGATCTATAAGTCCACATGAAGTCAACCGAGTCATGGGACTCGCCGCGCACGCCTGGATCGCTGGTCCGACCGAGGAGGTGGTTGAGCGAGTGCTGCGGGACCGGCCCAAAGTACATTGAAGTAGCCTTTGTCCTCGCGCGCGGCCCTGGCAGTGACATTTTTCAGTTATCCAGAGAGGCTGTACATTGTCCGGATTCAGCCCCAATGTAAGGGAGTCAGGTGAAGGCAACAAAAGCGGGTTCGGAGCCGTCGAACGTCCTATACCGGATCAAACGGGGTCTAGCGGGGTACTTCAGTTATCGTGCTGCCTGCGAGATGAACCAAGCGTTCAGTGAATACGTGTTGTATGAACCAATCCTGCGAATCCTGACGGCCCGTGGCTACTCGGTCAACATCGAATTCCCCTGCCCCGGGCTGGCTCGAAGGGGAAGCGGCCGCGGAGATCAAAGGAAGATCGATTTTGATGCTACAGGCCACAACTGTCGATTCGCACTCGAGGTCAAATGGGCTCGACGCCATCTGCTGGACGTCGGTCCCGATCATGAGAAGCTTAGTGCGTACGGCGCTCATGTCAAGGATTCGCGATCGTTCCTTTGTGTGTTCGGCCGAAGAAGTTATATCGAACGCATTGTCTTAAGAAACGGACAATTCATTGAAAGAGGAGAGCCTGTTTTCGCCGACTTTGGAGTTACCAGATATGGCTGTCGGGTGTACGAAGTGGTCCTAAACCAAGGCGAGCCTCGGTAATTGCGCCGTCAGGAGCACCACGCAGTTTCGCTAGGGTGCGCAGACGCGAGCATGCCCCAATCCCGTAGAGTCACAAATCTGTTCACCAACGCCCCGATTCTGCTAGCCCCATCGTCCAAAAATCGAATAGCTTATGCTGGATAGCGGAGGTTTGCCATGAGAAACCGCACCCGAACCGGCCTCGCCGCCGCAGCCTTGTTGTTGGCCGCCATCGCCACACCTTTATTCGCGCAAAGAGATCTTTCCGGGGAATGGGCACCCCGTTTTCACGAGGACCAGCCGGAACGGATTCCGGGGCCTGAGATCGGCGACTATCTGGGCCTACCGATCAACGACGCGGCCCGGTTGCGGGGTGATAGCTGGGATGCATCGCTGCTGACACTGCCAGAGCATCAGTGCAAACCCCATCCGGCCGACTACGGTCCGCGCGGGCCAGCGAATCTGCGCATCTGGAAGGAGATCAACCCGGAAACGCAGCAGACCATCGCCATTCACACGCACATCTCCTGGCAGGCTCCGGAGCGCACTATCTGGATGGATGGACGCGCGCACCCGCCGGACTACGCTGCGCACACCTGGCAGGGATTCTCCACCGGCAAGTGGGAAGGCGACATGCTCACCGTCACCACCACGCACCTGAAGATCGGCTGGATCCGCCGCAACGGGATTCCGCGCAGCGACCGCGCCACGCTCACCGAGCACTGGATCCGGCATGACAACAACCTCACGCTGGTCAGCATCGTCAACGATCCGGTTTATCTGACGGAGCCGTTCATTCGCACGAC
>Ga0210409_10008960_pt1 | contig 10140 bp, 8 predicted proteins | sample IncBWH17MmetaG_FD_161649 | JGI IMG/M metagenome (GOLD analysis project Ga0210409, IMG submission 161649) | Forest soil microbial communities from Barre Woods Harvard Forest LTER site, Petersham, Massachusetts, United States - Inc-BW-H-17-M | ecosystem: Environmental > Terrestrial > Soil >...
AAAGAAGAATTGAAACTCAAGACGCCTCAGGAGTGGCGCTACATTGGCAAGCCCGCGCCCGGCTATGACGTTACGGACGTCTGCTCCGGCAAGCCCTTGTTCGGCATGGACGTGCGCGTCGACGGCATGCTCTACGCTGCCGTCGCGCACCCGCCTGTGCTCGGAGGAAAAGTAAAATCCATCGACGATTCCGCCACGCTAAAAGTAATCGGCGTCAAGAAGACGATCGCCATCGATCCGTTCAAGCCGCCGCATGCGTTTCAGCCACTTGGTGGAGTCGCTGTGATCGCCGACAACACCTTCGCTGCGTTCAAGGGCCGCAAACAACTGAAAGTCGAGTGGGACAACGGCGCCAACGCCAGCTACAACTCCGCCGACTATAAGAAAGAACTGCAGCAGACCGCGCGCCAGCCGGGCAAAGTCGTGCACACCTCGGGCGATCCCGACGCCGAATTCGCCAAGGGCGGCAAGATCGTCGAGGCCGAATATTTTGCGCCACACCTTGCACACGCTTCCATGGAGCCTCCCGTCGCAGTCGCCGACGTTCAGGGCGATAAAGCCACGGTCTGGTCCCCGACCCAAGATCCGCAAGGCGTGCAGGAAGAAGTGGCGAAGGCGCTCGGCCTGAAAAAAGAAAACGTCACCTGTCATGTGACTTTTCTGGGCGGCGGCTTCGGACGCAAGTCGAAGCCCGACTACGCGGTCGAAGCCGCGGTGCTCTCGAAAAAAACGGGCAAGCCGGTCAAGGTGATCTGGAGCCGCGAGGACGACATCAAATTCGACTACTACCATTCCGTTGCCGCCATGTACATCAAAGCCGCGCTCGACGATGGCGGCAAGCCGAAGGCATGGCTGCAACGCTCCGTGTTTCCGCCGATCGGATCCACTTTCAAGGAAGGTGAGGTCTACGGTGGCGCCGGCGAAATGTCGATGGGATGGAACGTCGTTCCCTTCGACGTTCCCAACTTCCGCTCGGAGAACGGTCAGGCCGCGGCGCACGTGCGCATCGGCTGGCTGCGCTCGGTGGCAAATATTTATCACGCGTTCGCGGTGCAGTCGTTCGCCAACGAACTCGCCTACGCCGCGAACCGCGATCCCTACGATTATTTGCTCGCGTTGATCGGGTCGGCGCGATCCATCGACTCGGGCCAGTCTGCGGACGTGAACCAGAAATATCCCTACGACACAGCGCGCCTGCGGCACGTCGCCGAGATTGCCGCTGAGAAGGCTGGTTGGGGCAAGAAGAAATTTGGCAAGGGCAGCGGCATGGGCATCGCCGTTCATCGCAGCTTCTTTACTTATGTGGCCACCGTGGTTGAGGTCGAAGTCGATGACCAAGGCGCCGTCACGATTCCGCATGTCTACACCGCGCTGGATGCCGGCATCGTCGCCAACCCTGAGATGGTGCGCTCGCAATTCGAAGGCGCCGCCGTTTTCGGCACCAGCATCGCGCGCACCGGCGAAATCACTGCGACTAACGGCGCTATCGATCAGTCGAACTTCAACGACTATCCCCTGGCGCGAATGAACGATGCCCCGCGCCAGGTCGACGTGCATATCGTGGAAAGTACCGCTCCGCCCGCTGGAGTGGGAGAACCGGGCGTGCCACCGTTCATCCCTGCGCTGTGTAACGCTGTGTTTGCGGCTACGGGGAAGCGGGTGCGCGAGTTGCCCCTGGCGCGCAACGGATTCTCGTAGCCCTGGCGAGGGGGGGACATAGGGGCGAATCGCCTCGGTGTCCTCTGTGGTTATATTTCCGGGTAGTGGGTCAGTTAGCCCCTTGCACGGTTTTGTCATCCTGAGCGGAGCCGCTTTTCAGGCGCAGCGAAGGATCTCCCTCTTAACCGGCCTAACGCGTGAGCTACCATTTCCGGGGGTCGCTTGAACCCCGGCTCCATCGGCGCTACTATGTCTGGGCCATGCCGCAAAACTACGTCCCTATCTTTATCTTCATTGCATTCGTTGGCATCCTGCTGCCGGTCACGCTGCTCGCGGCGAAACTTGTCCGCCCCGACAACCCTAGCAAGGCCAAGCTTATGCCTTACGAGTGCGGCATTGACCCCATCGACAGCGCTCGCGGACGCTACACGGTCCGCTACTACATCATCGCCATCCTGTTCGTGGTCTTCGACGTGGAAACAATCTTTCTGTTTCCTTGGGCAGTGAAGTTCAAAGCCTTCGGATTGTTCGGCATGTTTGAAATGATGATCTTCCTCGTCATCCTGGTCGTCGGCTACATCTGGGTATGGAAAAAGGGCGCGCTCGAATGGATCTAGTATTGATGCAACGCGCATCGGGGTACAGTCCCAGTTCAGGTGGGGACAGCCGCCCCCGGCTGTCCGGCGGAGCGGCAGTTCCGCGGCCTAAAGACTAACCATGACCACGCCTCTCGCGACCGATCTGAACTCCACCGAAACTTTCTCCGCCAGCCGCTGGACGCAAGGCAATTTTCTTTTTCCGACCAAACTCACCGTCAATGCGCAGCGCGTCGCGCGTGTAAAATCCCGCCTCTTCGGCAGCAACGAAGAAAGCATCCCGATTTCAAAGGTCGCGTCTGTGCATATTTCGACGGGCGTGTTCTGGGCAGAAATTGTCATCGAATCCACCGGCGGCACAGACCCCATCACCAGTCACGGCCACCGCAAGGCCGACGCGCAACGCATTCGCGATTTGATTGAGAGCTATCAAGCGCAAGCACGCACGTAACGGTTCATCAGACTCACGAATTTGTCATCCTGAGCGAAGATTGCGTTTGCAAAGGGAACGGAGTCGCAGTCGAAGGACGCCTGACGAGGTCGCATCTCGCGTCAGCCACAAGGGATTCTTCGACTGCGTGTTTGCTTCGCTTCGCGAAGCAAACACTCCGCTCAGAATGACATTCACGATTAATAGTTCACACCCTTCAACCTCGTTGACACCATTCCCTCAAGCTGATAGAAGTTATCGTTCTTCGCTGCGCAGCATGAGCCGGAGGTTTGCCCCGTTCGCGAGCTATGCCGGATGAATCCAAATCGCCCTCTCCCCCGCCGCCGGACGGCGAAGCTAAGCCGACGGCGGAGTCCGCTGTCCCCAGTAGCGTAAAAACCACTACCGCCGGTTCGGTGCAGCCTGAAACCAAGAGCGCGTCACCAGAAGCAGCTGTGCCGAAACCCGCACCGGCAGCGCCATCCGCGGCCAAGCCTGCTGCGCCCGCAGCTGCGGCAGCGCATCCCGCGCCACCAAAACCGGTCGGTCCGGTCCCACTTCCGTGGGATTCGCCCATGGTCGCCAAACTCAAGGGAGGCTACGGTTCCGGCGTTGAGCCGCTGACGCATCTTGGTCAGAACTACATGATCGTGGACCGCTCGCTGATTCCTGAAATTCTGCAGGTGCTCCGCAACGAAGAAGAGTTCGACTACTGCGTGGACATCACTGCGGTGCACTATCCCAAGCGCGAGAAACAGTTCGATGTGGTCTGGGTGCTGTACTCATTCGCGCGCAACGAGCGCATTCGCGTGACCACGCGGATCGCTGACGGGGAGAGTTTACCCAGTTCCGTCCCCATCTGGGCGACGGCCAACTGGCTGGAACGCGAAGTCTTCGACATGTTCGGCATCAAGTTCGACGGCCATCCCGACATGAAGCGCATTCTTTTGCCCGACGGATGGAAGGGGCATCCGCTGCGCAAGGACTACGGGATTCTGCAGCAGGACAACGAGTGGGTGCAGATCAATCTCGGGATTGAGAGCGGGCAATGATGCGAACACCCAACTTTGGTCGAGCGCTGCGCTCTCTCCCCGCCATACTCCTGTGCGGGTTGGCGGTGACCTCAGGCGCCGGCGTACAACAACCTCTCAACTGGGAGCGAACCGCGACAATTCGTATTGTTGGGATTCGCGAAGACCGGCTCGATCTGGGCATTGGATTTAAGGTGGAATCTTTTCTATTGCCAAGCGGGCACGATGACTTGGCCGTTTTGTTCTCTCATGGTGCGGCCCATGGCATCCCTTATGGCACTTACCTGGCAACGGTAAATGTCCCTGGATTTCGGGCTCCTGCCATAGGAGAGGTGCCGATTAAGCAACCAGAAGTCCTCGTAATGATCGATCTGCGAAATACGAAAGGATCTCCGCAAGTAGTGGCCCCCACAATCACCCACGACTTCTGAACGCAATGACTGATCCCAACACACTCGCGCCGCTCGATCTCGACACGCCGGAGAAGACGTTTCTCGACGCGAACGAGCTCGTCATCAACATGGGGCCGCAGCATCCCGCGACCCATGGCGTGCTGCGCGTGATCCTGCGGCTTGATGGCGAGAAGGTGATGGGGCTCGAGTGCGTGATCGGCTACCTGCACCGCGGAGTCGAAAAGATTGCCGAACATCGCACTTATACGATGTTCAATCCCTACGTCGACCGCATGGATTACGTGGCCGCGGTCTCGAACGGCCTGGGATACTGCGAGGCGGTCGAAAAACTTCTCAGCGTGGAAGCCCCGCCCCGCGCGCAATACGTCCGCGTCATCCTGACTGAGCTGAATCGCATGGCCAGCCATCAGCTCTGGCTGGGCACGCACGCGCTCGATATTGGCGCCATCACGCCGCTGTTCTATACGTTCCGAGACCGCGAAGAAATTCTTAAGATTTTCGAAAAATATTGCGGCGCACGTCTGACTACACACGCGTTCCGCATCGGCGGGCTGCAATATGAGACTTACGAGGGCTTCGAGAAGGAAGTCAAAACTTTCGTCAAGTTCGTGCGCCCAAAGATCGACGAGTACGAAGAACTGCTAACCACCAACCCCATTTGGGTGGAGCGAACCAAGAATGTTGGCGTGATTTCCGCCAAGGACGCCATTGCTCTGGGCGTGACCGGCCCCGTGTTGCGCGCCAGTGGCGTCAAATGGGACATTCGCAAGGCCATGCCCTACGCCAACTACAAGAATTTCGATTTCGATATTCCGGTCGGCACGAACGGCGACACCTACGACCGGTATCTTGTCCGCATGGCCGAGTTTCGCCAGTCGCTGCGCATCATTGAGCAGGCGGTCGAGAATATTCCTGAAGGCCCGATCATGGCGAAAGTTCCCAAGGTAATGAAGCCCCCGGTCGGCGAGGTATACCACTCGATTGAAGCTCCCAAGGGTGAGCTGGGATACTTCATCGTCAGCGACGGATCGACGCAGCCCTATCGCATCCGCGTGCGGCCGCCGTCATTCGTGAACCTACAGGCTCTCGACCTGATGTGCCGCGGCGCCATGGTCGCCGACGTGGTCGCCGTGATCGGCACGCTCGACATTGTTCTCGGCGAGGTGGACCGCTGATGCGCGCCCTGATCGATTACATCTTGTCGTATCTCCATAACGAGACCGACACTCCGGGCGCGGCCGGTAACGTCTTCTGGGCCTTCGTCTACATCGTGGTGATTTTCCTCGGCCTGTCGGTCGCCGTGATAGCGATGAACTGGCTCGAGCGCAAGATCCTCGCCCACATGCAAGTGCGGCTTGGCCCCATGCGCGTAGGCCCGCACGGCCTGCTCCAGCCCATCGCCGACGCTATCAAACTACTGCTCAAAGAAGACATCATGCCCGCCGAAGCCGACGGCCTGGTGTTCTGGATGGCGCCGCTCGTCGTTGTTTTTGCAGCCTTCACCGTCTTTATCGTCGTCCCGTTCGGTCCGACTCACGCCGTCACCGACATGAACATCGGCATCCTCTTCATGCTCGGTGTGTCATCGCTGAGTGTGCTTGGCGTAGTGATGGCGGGATGGGCCTCGAACTCGCACTATCCGCTGATCGGCGCGCTGCGGTCGAGCGCGCAGATGGTTTCGTATGAAGTGGCTATGGGACTGGCTGTGATCTCGGTCATTCTGATGACCAGCCTCACTCCCGAATGGCAGGGCACTGGCACCCTGAGTATGATCCTGATCGTCAAAGCACAGATGGCCCAGCAAACCTGGTTCATCTTCAAATTTTTCCCGCTGGGCCTGATCGGATTCTTCATCTTCGCCGTCGCCATGGTCGCCGAGACAAATCGCGCGCCGTTCGACTTGCCCGAAGCAGAATCCGAGCTCACAGCCGGATTTCACACCGAATACAGCGGATTCCGCTGGTCGTTGTTCTTCCTTGCCGAATATTCCGCGATGATCGCGGTGTCATCGATCGCCGTTACGCTCTGGTTGGGCGGATGGCTGCGGCCCTTCCCGAACCTGCTGAGCGGATCGACGTGGACGCTAGCATTCTCCCTCGTCCCCGGAATCACATTTCTGCTGTTCGCCGCGATGTGCTTCTACAATACGGCGCGCATGCCGAAGCATCCTCTATTCAGAATTCAGACGATTGGCTTAGGCGGGTTCGGCGTCGTGCTTGGGATTATCGGCCTGGCCATGTTTATCCCAGCCGTGCGCGACCGCGTCGGCGACATTTTCTGGTTCTCGGCGAAAGTTGCCGGGTTCATGTACCTCTATATCTGGTATCGTGGCACGTTCCCGCGTTATCGTTTCGACCAGCTCATGAAAGTAGGATGGAAAATTTTGTTGCCGATGGGGATTGGGCTCCTCATCCTGACGGCCGCCGCCGGCATTCTTGAACAGCCGATCAAGGAGTGGCTGCACCTGCTATGAATCCCCCGGTCGCAACTCCATTTTTCTTTTACCTGCTGGCCGGGATCATGATCATCGGCGGCATCCTGGTAATCACACGCAAGAATGCGGTGCACTCCGCGCTGGCGCTGATCACCACGCTGCTGGCGCAGGCCGGAATCTACTTGATGCTTTACGCCCCGTTCGTCGCTGGCGTCCAAATCATTCTCTATGCCGGCGGCATCATGGTGCTGTTCCTGTTTGTGATCATGCTGATCAACATTGAACGCACCATGAGGGAACGCCAGTTCAACAAACAATGGCTGGTCGGAATCGTCGCCGCCACCGCCCTGGGCGGCCTGTTTATCGCAGTCTTCACCAAGGGCAAAGATCTCTTCCCGAACGGACGAATGCTCTACGGAGAGTCGGACAACACGCAGAAGGTCGCGGGCCTACTCTTCGATCGCAGCACTGGCACGTACATGTTCTCCTTCGAAATCGCGTCGCTACTGCTGCTGGTGGCAATCATCGGGGCCGTAGTGATGGCGAAGAAAAGAATTTAGACATGGAAGAGCGGCCCCTTCAGGCCGCGTACAGCGAATCGGGAAGGGCACGGCTTTAGCCGTGCCGCTAGAAACCGGAGGATGATGGGGCTTTAGCCCCTGAGGAACGCTTTCACTAGCTATGGATGCCTTACTCCACATCTCGACCCTGCACTACCTGGTTCTGAGCGCAGCCCTATTCCTGCTGGGTGTGATCGGCGTGCTCACCCGCCGCAACGTGGTCATCGTACTGATGTCGATCGAACTGATCTTGAACGCAGTAAACCTGAACCTCGTCGCATTCTCGCGCTACTGGCAGGGCGCAGCCGGACACTTCGGCGGCCCCACCGCGTTGCACGGCCAGGTGTTCGCAATTTTCGTAATCACCGACGCCGCCGCCGAAGCCGCAGTCGGCCTCGGCATCCTGATCGCCTTCTTCCGCAATAAGGAGACGGTTAACGTGGACGAAGTGAATTTATTGAAGTGGTAGAAAACCGCTCTTAGCTCTTGGCTCTTAGCTTTTAGCCTGAAACCCTCGGGCGAAAAGGTTTGAGCTAAAGGCTAAAAGCCAAGAGCTAAAAGCTAAATGTTCTTATACCACATCTACCTCATCCCGCTCTTCCCCGCCATCGGCGCGGCGATCATGTTCTTTTTTGGCCGCCGGCTGCAGAAGGCGACGGTGAGTGCGGTGTGCGTCGGCACGATCGTGCTGGCATTCCTGATGGCGTGCGGCGCCGTCTGGCAATACCCGGACTACGCGCGCGCCAATCCCGAGAAGCACGGCTACGAAAAGATTCTCTACACCTGGCTGGGCAGCGGCACCGGGCAGACGTCATTCACGACGCAATTGGGCACCGAGGCTGAATTCCACGCCGACGCCGGATTCCTTCTCGATCCTCTCTCCAGCATCTGGCTGCTGTTCGTCACTGGTGTCGGGATGCTGATCCATATTTATTCCACCGGGTACATGGCGCATGAGGGCGGCTACTACCGCTTCTTCGGGTATCTCAACCTCTTCATGTTCTCGATGCTCACACTGATTCTGGCGAATAACTATGTGCTGATGTTCGTGGGCTGGGAAGGCGTGGGGCTGTGCTCGTATCTTTTGATCGGCTTCTACTTCCATCGCAAGTCCGCCACGGACGCGGCCAGCAAAGCATTCATCGTTAACCGCATCGGCGATGCAGGATTCATCCTCGGCATGTTCTTCATCGTCGGCATCTTCGGGACGCTTCGCTTCAGCGAAGTCACGAAGCTCGCTCGTGCTGGACACTTTTCGCCGGAAACGCTGGGCTATATCACTGCGGCGACTCTGCTTCTCTTCGTGGGAGCCTGTGGCAAGTCCGCACAACTCCCGCTCTATGTCTGGCTGCCCGACGCCATGGAAGGCCCGACGCCAGTCTCGGCTTTGATCCACGCTGCAACTATGGTCACTGCCGGTGTCTACATGGTGGCGCGTTCGAACGCGTTGTTCGTGCTGGCGCCCAAGTCGATGATGGTCGTCGCCATCGTCGGCGCGCTGACGGCGATCTTCGCCGCATCGATCGGCCTGGTGCAGAACGACATCAAGCGCGTGCTGGCTTACTCCACCGTCTCGCAGTTGGGCTACATGTTCCTAGCACTCGGCGTCGGAGCCTTCTCCGCTGGAGTCTTTCACGTATTCACTCACGCCTTCTTCAAAGCCCTGCTCTTCCTCGGCGCGGGCTCGGTGATTCACGCCATGTCCGGCGAGCAGGACATGCGCAACATGGGCGGACTCGCGGGAAAAATTCCGGTTACGTATCGCACGATGCTGGTTGCGACACTTGCGATCGCTGGAATCCCGATCCTTGCAGGATTCTTTTCGAAAGACGAAATCCTTTGGCAGGCGTGGCAGAAGAGCCCGTATCTTTGGGCCATCGGATTCGCCACCGCGCTGATGACGGCGTTCTACATGTTCCGCTTGATCTACTTGACTTTCTGGAGCCCGTCGCGTGTCGCGAGCCACGAGATCGAGCACCACATTCACGAGTCGCCCAAATCAATGACGGTGCCGCTCGTGATCCTGGCATTCTTCTCGTTTACGGCGGGATGGCTGGGATGGCCCGCTAGCCTAGGCGGCTCGAACCAGTTCGAGAAATTTCTGGAACCGGTCTTCGCCACTCACGTAGAAGCAGCCGAAGCGCCCGCGGCGCCCGAAGAAGGTCCGCGCAGCACGGAATATTTGCTCATGTTTCTCTCGGTCGCCGCCGCTGGAACCGGATGGTTTTTGGCCTCGCTCGCCTACGGAAACGCCAACAAAGGTTACATCGAGCCGATCGCCGCCGCGGCTCCGCCTGTCTATGACGTTCTGCTGAACAAGTATTACGTCGACGAAGCCTACGACTACACCATCACCGGTCGTCGAAAACTAGGCGATGTCCGCCTCGGCGTGCTGGGCCTGGGCGCAGCCAGTGCATGGTTTGACACCAACGTAGTCGACGGCGCAGTCAACGCCGCGGGGTGGATCACCCGCATCACGTCGACATTTTCCGCTTGGTGGGACAAGTGGATCATCGACGGCGTCGGCGTCAACGGCCCGGCGATCCTGGCGCGCATGCTGAGTTATCCCGCACGCCTGTTCGAGTGGGGCCTGGTGCAATGGTATGCGCTGGTGATGACGGCAGGTTTAGTAGGATTCGTGTTCTATTACGTGTATCACTGAAGAAGCTCTTAGCCGTTAGCTTTTAGCTCTTAGCTTGAACCCCAAAGCAAAGAGTTGTGAGCTAAAGGCTAAGAGCTAAAGGCTAAGAGCTTTCATGTACAACCACATCCTATCCATCATCCTCTTCACGCCGCTCGTCGGCGCGCTCGTTCTCCTGTTCGTTCCTAAGGAGAACAAGGACGCCGTCCGCTGGATCGCGAATTTCTTCGCGCTCGCCGGCCTCCTGGTCTCGCTACCGCTGGTGCCGTGGTTCTGGGCAAAGCACACCGAGGCTGGCTTCAAGTTCATCGAGGGCGGGCCGAATAATTGGATCCCCACCATCGGCGCAGGCTACGTGATTGGCATCGATGGCATT
>Ga0210409_10008961_pt1 | contig 10139 bp, 10 predicted proteins | sample IncBWH17MmetaG_FD_161649 | JGI IMG/M metagenome (GOLD analysis project Ga0210409, IMG submission 161649) | Forest soil microbial communities from Barre Woods Harvard Forest LTER site, Petersham, Massachusetts, United States - Inc-BW-H-17-M | ecosystem: Environmental > Terrestrial > Soil >...
CGGACCGAGGATTAGTTTTCAGGCGTCCGGCAAGGCTTGCTAAAAGCGGCCGGTAACGCCGGAGCTGGCAGGCTTAGTCGCGTATCTCCAGCGCGCGGTTCAGGCTCAGTGCCGCCAGCGAGCAGGCTGCACCCGACAGCAGGTAGAAACTGACATACGCCAGCCCGAAGTGGGCGGACAGGCCGAGCGCCACCAGCGGCGCGAAACCTGCGCCGACCAGCCATGACAGATCGGAAGTCAGTGCGGCGCCGGTATAGCGATACTTGGACGGGAAGTTGGCGGTCACCGCGCCGGCAGCCTGGCCGTAAGACAGGCCCAGCAAGCTGAAGCCGAGCAGGATGAAGATATTCTGGCCAAGCTCGCCGCCGTTCATCAGCGTCGGCACGAAGGCGCTGAGTATCGCAATCAGGATCGCGCAGCTGCCGAGGGTGGTGCGGCGGCCCAGGCGGTCGGCAATCAGGCCCGAAGCAACCACGCCGACGGCCATCAGGGCGGCGCCGATGACCTGGATGATCAGGAAGTCATGCACCGAGCGCATCGAATACAGGCTGATCCATGACAGCGGGAATACCGTCACCAGGTGGAACAGCGCATAGCTGGCGAGGGCGGCCAGGGCGCCGATCAGCAGGTTGCGGCCTTGCGAGCGGGTCATTTCGATGACTTTGGTCGGCTCCAGCTCGCGTTCATCCAGCAGGCGGGCGTATTCCGGCGTCGACACCAGGCGCAGGCGGGCAAACAGCGCCACCACGTTGATGGCGAAGGCGACATAGAACGGATAGCGCCAGCCCCAGTCGAGGAAGTCTTCGGTGGTCAGGTTGCCCAGCAGGTAGGCGAACAGGGCGCCGGCGATCATGAAGCCCATCGGCGCGCCCAGCTGGCCCAGCATGGCGTACCAGCCGCGCTTGTTTTGCGGCGCATTCAGCGCCAGCAGCGACGGCAAGCCGTCCCAGGAACCGCCGAGGGCGACGCCCTGGCCGATGCGCAGCAGCGACAGCAGGATGATCGAATAGAAGCCAAGATGTTCGTAGGTCGGCAGGAAGGCCATGCCGGCGGTGGAAATGCCCAGGATGAAGAGGGCGGCGGTCAGCTTGACCTCGCGGCCGAAGCGGCGCTGGATGGCCATGAAGGCCACGGTGCCGAAGGGGCGGGCGAGGAAGGCGAAGGAAAAGATCACGAATGCGTACAATGTCCCTTCCAATTGTTGCTCAAAAGGAAAGAAAACTGCCGGAAACACCAGGACCGAGGCCATCGCATACACAAAAAAGTCGAAATACTCCGAGGCGCGCCCGATCACCACGCCGATGGCTATTTCGCCCGGGGCAACTTCAGGGTGGTCGGATTTGGCACTGCGGACGTCTTGGGCAGACGCATGCGACGAGAGATTAGCGGAAAGATCGCCATTATGGCTATGGGTGCTGGTCATCATAATTTTGTCTCTAGTAGGTTTAGGTCTTTACTAATTATGGCCTTGCCTGCTGGCATGGCGACCCTACCCGACGCTTAGTGTGGCGTTTCGCACATAATCTGACGCTTCATTACATACGATTACATGCAAAATACTACACTGGCAAGGGTAGGACAAAACGTCCAATCGCCAACGCGCACCAGTCAGTGTACAGTACCACGATCTGATAGCTTCGACTGGACTTTTACTCCATGGTTTCCCTAATTTCTCGTCGCGGATTGCTTCTGCTGCCCGTCCTGTCCGTCGCCCTCCTGGCTGGCTGCAACACAGTGGTCATGAATCCCTCCGGCGATATCGCCTCTCAGCAGGGACGCCTGATCGTCGTTTCCACCCTCCTGATGCTGCTGGTCATCGTTCCGGTGATCGCCTTGACCATCTGGTTTGCCTGGCGCTACCGGAAAAACAATACTGCCGCGCGCTACGAGCCGGACTGGGACCATTCCACACAACTTGAACTGGTGATCTGGGGCGCGCCCCTGCTGATCATCATCGCCCTCGGCCTGCTGACCTGGATCAGCACCCACACCCTGGACCCGTACCGGCCGCTGTCGCGCCTGGACGCCGACCGTCCGATTCCGGCCGACACCAAGACCCTGACGGTCGAAGTGGTGGCGCTCGACTGGAAGTGGCTGTTCATCTATCCGGAGCAAGGCATCGCCACCGTCAATGAACTGGCGGCGCCGGTCGACGTGCCGATCCGCTTCAAGATCACCTCGTCGGCGATCATGAACTCCTTCTTCATCCCGGCGCTGGCCGGCCAGATCTACGCCATGCCCGGCATGCAGACCTCGCTCAACGCGGTCATCAACCGTCCAGGCGAGTTCGAGGGCTTCTCGGCCAATTACAGCGGCGCCGGCTTCTCCGACATGCGCTTCAAGTTCCACGGCATGACCCAGGAAAACTTCGATCAATGGGTAGCGGCGCGCAAGACAGCCAGCGGCCATCTGAACCGTCCGGACTACCTGCAGCTGGAAAAGCCTAGCGAAAAAGAGCCGGTGCGCTATTACGGCTCGGTCGACAAGGATCTGTACCACGCCATCCTCAACCGTTGCATCGAACCTGGCCAGATGTGCATGGACCAGATGATGAGCGGTCACAAGATGGAACAGGCGCATGAATAAGGGCCTGCACATGCTGCCAGCCCTGCATGCAACGCAAGTAATACAACACCGGCAAGCAGCGCTCCGCTCTGCCAGCAGCGGCGCGCAGCCAGGCGCCGCGTTTCACCTCTTCACCGGAAAGCAATGATGCTAGACCATATCGATCTGACGAAGCTGATCTTCGGCCGTCTCACCTGGGAAGCGATTCCCTATCACGAACCGATCCTCATCGCGACCTTCATCATGGTCGCCCTCGGCGGCGCCGCGGTACTTGGCGCGCTGACCTATTACAAGGTCTGGGGCACTTTGTGGCGCGACTGGTTCACCAGCATCGACCACAAGAAAATCGGCATCATGTACGTGGTGCTCGGCCTGGTCATGCTGCTGCGCGGCTTCGCCGACGCCCTGATGATGCGTGCCCAGCAGGCGTTTGCATTCGGCGGTTCGGAAGGCTTCCTGCCGCCGCACCACTACGACCAGATCTTCACGGCGCACGGCGTCATCATGATTTTCTTCGTGGCCATGCCGCTGGTGACCGGCCTGATGAACTACGTGGTGCCGCTGCAGATCGGCGCGCGCGACGTGGCTTTTCCTTTCCTCAACAACTTCAGCTTCTGGATGACCACCTTCGGCGGCATGCTGGTGATGGCGTCGCTGTTCGTCGGCGAATTCGCGCGTACCGGCTGGCTGGCGTATCCGCCGCTGTCGGGCATCCTGGCCAGTCCGGATGTGGGGGTCGACTACTATATATGGGCGCTGCAGATTGCCGGGGTAGGGACGCTGCTATCGGGGATCAACCTGATCGCCACCATCGTCAAGATGCGCGCCCCTGGCATGAACATGATGAAGATGCCGGTGTTTACCTGGACCGCCTTGTGCACCAACGTCCTGATCGTCGCTGCCTTCCCGGTCTTGACCGCGGTGCTGGGCATGCTGTCGCTGGACCGTATCTTCGGCACCAATTTCTTCACCAACGACATGGGCGGCAACGCCATGATGTATGTCAACCTGATCTGGATCTGGGGCCACCCTGAAGTCTACATCCTGATCTTGCCGGCTTTCGGCATCTTCTCTGAAGTGGTTTCCACTTTCAGCAGCAAGCGCCTGTTCGGCTATACATCGATGGTGTACGCCACCGTGGTGATCACCATCCTGTCTTACCTGGTGTGGCTGCATCACTTCTTCACCATGGGTTCCGGGGCCAGCGTCAACTCGTTCTTCGGCATTACGACCATGATCATCTCGATCCCGACCGGCGCCAAGATTTTCAACTGGCTGTTCACCATGTACCGCGGCCGCATCCGCTTCGAGCTGCCTATGCTGTGGACCATCGGCTTCATGGTCACCTTCACTATCGGCGGCATGACTGGCGTGCTGCTGGCAGTGCCGCCGGCCGACTTCGTGCTGCATAACAGCCTGTTCCTGATCGCCCACTTCCATAACGTGATCATCGGCGGCGTCCTGTTCGGCATGTTCGCCGGCATCAACTTCTGGTTCCCGAAAGCCTTCGGCTTCAAGCTGGACGACTTCTGGGGCAAGTGCTGCTTCTGGTTCTGGACCATCGGCTTCTATTTCGCCTTCATGCCGCTGTACGTGCTGGGCCTGATGGGCGTGACCCGCCGCATGGGCCACTTTGCAGATCCGTCGCTGCAGATCTGGTTCCAGATCGCCGCTTTCGGCGCGGTCCTGATCGCACTCGGCATCGCTTCCTTCATCGTGCAGCTGGTGGTCAGCTTCCGCCGCCGCGAAGCGCTGCGCGACACCACCGGCGATCCATGGGATGCACGTACGCTGGAATGGTCGACTTCGTCGCCGCCGCCAGACTACAACTTCGCCTTCACGCCGAAGGTGCATGACAACGATGCCTGGACCGACATGAAGGCCAACGGTTATACCCGTCCGCTGAAAGACTTCGTTGCCATCCACATGCCGAAGAACACGGCAGCCGGCTTCATCATCGCCGCGCTCAGCGCAGCCATCGGCTTTGCCCTGATCTGGCACATGTGGCTGGTGGCAGGCCTCGGCTTTGCCGCGATGATGGCTGCCATCATCGTCCACACTTTCAACTACAACCGCGATTACTACATCTCGGCGGACGAAGTCGTCCGCACCGAGGGTGAACGCACTAGATTGCTGGCTAGCCATGTCTGATCTCACTATGAATACCAACAGCGCCAACAGCCCGGCTGACCCGAGCGCGCGCTTCTACGTCCGCGAGCATCACCCGGAAAACGGCACCTTGCTGGGTTTCTGGCTGTACCTGATGAGCGATTGCCTGATCTTCGCCTGCCTGTTCGCGACCTACGCTGTATTGGGCCGCAACTATGCAGGCGGCCCGACCGGCGCCGAGTTGTTCGACCTGCCGCTGGTGGCGATCAATACCTCGCTGCTGCTGCTGTCCTCGATCACCTACGGTTTCGCGATGCTGGAAATGCAGCGCAAGCGCAAGGGTGCGACCCTGGCATGGCTGGCGGTCACCGGCATCCTCGGCGCCTGCTTCATCGGCTTCGAACTGTATGAGTTCGCTCACCTGATCCACGAAGGCTACGGTCCGCAACGCAGCGGCTTCCTGACTTCCTTCTTCGCCCTGGTGGCGACCCACGGCTTGCACGTCAGCTTCGGCATCGTCTGGCTGATCACATTGATGTTCCAGGTCAAGCGCCATGGCCTGACTCCGGAAAACGGCCGTCGCCTGATGTGCCTGTCGATGTTCTGGCATTTCCTGGACGTGGTCTGGATCGGCGTCTTCACCTTTGTCTATCTGATGGGAGTTTTGCCATGAGCGGCGGACATCAACAACACCCGGCCCGCGTTGTCGGCCATGGCCATGATCACGACGATCATCACGGCCACACCCACGCCGACCACGGCAGCCTGAAAAGCTACACCACCGGTTTCATCCTGGCGGTGATCCTGACCGCGATTCCATTCTGGCTGGTGATGGGCAAGGTCATCGACAAGTCCAGCACCCTCGGACTGGTGCTGCTGGCCTTCGCCGCCGTGCAGATCGTGGTGCACATGGTGTACTTCCTGCACATGAACACCAAGTCCGAAGGCGGCTGGTCGATGCTGGCGCTGATCTTCACGATCATGCTGGTGTTCATCATGCTGAGCGGCTCCTTGTGGGTCATGTATCACCTGAACCACAACATGATGCCGGGCATGATGACGGATTCGTCGATGCACGAAACCGTGCCTGAATCGATGCAGAACATGCCGGGCATGGATATGTCGACCATGCCGAAATCCCACGATATGCACGACATGCCCAACATGCAGCAGACGCCATAAATCCGCTGCGATGAAAGCAGAACCGCAGGAGCCGCAAACCGCGGCACACCAGAACGCGGCGCCGGCAACGGCGCCGCGTTCGCGCTCCAGCGCTACGAAAATGGCGCTGGCGGCTTGCGCCGTGCTGCTGTTTGCGGCATTCTTTGCCCTCGGCAGCTGGCAGCTCAAGCGCCTGCAGTGGAAGCTGGACCTGATCCAGCGCGTCGACGCCCGTGTCCATGCGCCCGCGGTTGCCGCCCCGGGCCCGCAGCAGTGGCCGCGCATCAATGCCGAGTCCGACGAATACCGCCATGTGCGTGTGAGCGGCAGTTATCTGTACGCACTGACCACCCGGGTCCAGGCTGCGACCGAGCTGGGCGGCGGTTACTGGCTGCTGACACCGTTGCGCAGCGCCGACGGCAGCACGGTGCTGGTCAACCGCGGCTTCGTGCCGACTGCGACGCCCGAATCTGTGGTGGTGGTCGCCGAATCCGCACCGGTCGTCGTCAACGGCCTGCTGCGCATCAGCGAGCCGGGCGGCGGCTTCCTGCGGCATAACGACCCTGCCGGCAACCGCTGGTATTCACGCGATGTGCAGGCGATTGCGGCGGCGCGCGGCCTGGACCGGGTTGCGCCTTACTTTGTCGACGCCGAAGCCGTGCGTCAGCCGGCCGCACAGGAAATCGGCGACGGGCTGCGTCCGGTTGCCGGTTTGACAGTAATTGCCTTTCACAACAGCCACTTGGTTTATGCTCTCACTTGGTATGCGCTCGCCTTGATGGTGGCGGGCGCCTGCTACTGGGTCGTGCGCGAAGAACGAAAATTGCCGCACAATGCCGGAAAAGACCAAAGTGAAAGTGAAGATGGCAAGCAAAATTAATATTCTTGCAAATACAGAAGACTTGAAACAGCGCTGGACGGTGGCGGCGGGCGTGGAAAACGGCGCCGGCCACAAGAACATGCTGCAGCTGATCCAGCTGCGCTGGATCGCCGTGATCGGCCAGATCACCACCATCGCCGTGGTCATCCTCGGCTTCGGCATCCAGCTGCCCTTGCCGCACATGCTGAAGGTGCTGGCCTGCCTGGTCGCCTTCAATATCGCCAGCCACCTGCGCTGGCACGAGCGCCGGGTCGCCACCAACGGCGAACTGTTCCTGGCGCTGCTGGTCGATGTCGGCATCCTGACCGCCCAGCTCTACCTGAGCGGCGGCACCACCAATCCCTTTGCCTTCCTGTTCCTGCTGCAGGTGATTCTCAGCGCGGTGCTGCTGGAAGCCTGGTCGACCTGGACCATGGTCGCCATCACCAGCCTGTGCCTGGCCGGCCTGTCGCTGTTTTCCGAGCCGCTGGCGTTTCCGCCCGATCATGTCAACGGCCTGTCCAGCCTGTATGTCGAGGGCATGCTGATGTGCTTTGTGATGAATGCCGCGCTGCTGGTGTTTTTCATTACCCGCATCAACCGCAATCTGCGCGCCGGCGACGCCCAGCTGGCGGAATTGCGCCAGCGCGCGGCCGAAGAAGATCACATCGTGCGCATGGGCTTGCTGGCCTCCGGTGCGGCGCATGAGCTGGGTACGCCGCTGGCGACGCTGTCGGTGATCCTGGGCGACTGGCGACGCATGCCGGAATTCAGCCAGAACCGCGAGCTGCTGGAAGAAATCGGCGACATGCAAACCCAGCTGCAGCGCTGCAAGAGCATCGTCAGCGGCATCTTGCTGTCGGCCGGCGAAGCGCGCGGCGAGTCGTCGGTTAAGACCACTATCAATACTTTCCTGAACGACCTGGCGAAAGAGTGGGGCGCGACCCGCCCGGTGATCTCGTTCGCCTACGAAAACCGCATCGAACAGGATATTCCGGTGGCCTTCGATTCGGCGCTCAAGCAGATGATCTGCAACGTCCTCGACAATGCGCTGGAAGCGTCGCCGCAATGGGTCAGCCTGGAAGCTTCGCGCGAGGGTGACGCCCTGATCCTGGAAGTCACCGATAGCGGTCCGGGCTTCCTGCCGGCGATACTGGCCCAGGTCGGCAAGCCTTACCAGTCCAGCAAAGGACGGCCCGGCAGCGGCCTCGGGCTGTTTTTTGTAGTTAACGTCGCCCGCAAGCTGGGCGGCACTTTCAGCGCCAGCAACCGGCCGCAGGGCGGGGCGCAGGTGCAGCTGACGCTGCCGCTGGCGGCCATCAGCCTGGAACAAGAGGAAACAGAACATGCCGGCTGATCGTCTGCTGCTGATCATCGAAGACGATGCCACTTTCGCGCGCACGCTCGGCCGTTCGTTCGAACGGCGCGACTATACAGTGCTGCTGGCTGCCAACCTGGACGAGGCTGCGCAGCTGTTGCAGCAGCATTCGCCGGGATATGCCGTGGTCGACCTCAAGCTGAGCGACAATACCTCCGGGCTGGCTTGCGTGCAGATGCTGCACAAGCACGATCCGGCCATGCTGATCGTGGTGCTGACCGGTTTCGCCAGCATCACCACCGCGGTGGAAGCGATCAAGCTGGGCGCCTGCCAATATCTGGCCAAGCCTTCCAACACCGACGATATCGAGGCCGCTTTCGGCCACGTCGCCGGAGTGGCCGAGCTTGAGCTGAGCACCCGTTCGACCTCGATCAAGACGCTGGAATGGGAACGCATCCACGAAGTGCTGGTGGAAACCGGCTTCAATATTTCCGAGACCGCGCGCCGCCTGGGCATGCATCGCCGTACACTGGCGCGCAAGCTGGAAAAACAGCGTATCAAATAAGCCGTTCAATCTGAATCGTAGCGCTCACTGAAAAGGCGTCATATGGAGCAAGCGCAATCTGAACAAGAGTTGGAGTACGTTGGATTCTGGGCCCGCACGCTGGCCAGCCTGGTCGACACGGTATTGCTGTTGGTGGTGATCATCCCGATCATGCTGGCGATCTACGGCAGCGCCTACTGGGAAGATGATCGTCTTTTCAAGGGCTTTGGCGGCGTCATTTTTGAGTGGCTACTACCCATAGTCGCGGTCCTGGCATTCTGGCTGGTGAAGCAAAGCACGCCAGGAAAAATGATGATAGGCGCGAAGATCGTCGACGCCAAGACCGGCGAGAATCCGCAGCCGGCCCAGCTGGTGGTGCGCTATATCGGCTATTACGTTTCTACTTTCGGGCTGTGCCTGGGCTTCATATGGGTCGCCTTCGACAAGAGGAAGCAAGGCTGGCACGACAAGATGGCCGGCACCGTCGTGGTGCGCAGAAAAGACCATGGCAAGAAGGAAGGCGTCAGCTTCAAGCAGGGGTAGCCAGCGGGATCGCAGCGATTCGGCCATTTCGGTGATTTTAATTGGGTATAAAGCTTGCTTGTCTTCGTTCACATTCAACAACGGAGAAAAGCATGGTGCATAGAAGAGGTTTTCTGGGCAGATCGATGGTCCTGGCGGGAAGCTGGGGTCTGTTTTCGAATACCTGGGCGCAGGTGCTGAACATCAATGACGCCATCAACAAGTCGGGCCGGCAGAGAATGCTGTCGCAGCGGCTGGCCAAGGCGTACATGCAGTTGGGACAGGCCATCGATGTCGAGCGCTCAAAAAAAATCCTGGACCTGTCGCTCAGCCTGTTTGAAAGGCAGCTGGCCGAGTTGCGCGCTTTCGCGCCGAACGCCGACAACAAGCTGGTGCTGGCAGAAATGGAGAAGGCCTGGCAAGGCTACAAGCAGGTATTGCTGGGAAAATTGCCTAACCAGCAGGATGCCCGCAACATCATGGCGCTGAGCGAAGAGATCCTGGCGCTGGCGCAGACTTCTACCGTACAGTTGGAAAAATACTCCGGCAGCGCCGCTGGCCAGCTGGTTAATCTCTCGGGACGGCAGCGCATGCTGTCGCAACGCATGGCCAAGTTCTACCAGGCCCAGCAATGGGGTGTGGCGCCAGCCGATGCGGCCGGCAAGCTGGAGCAGGCGCGCAAGGAATTCGTCACCGCCATGCAAACCCTCAGCGATGCTCCCGGCGACACTGCAAGAATCCACGATGAACTGACCTTGGCACAACAGCAATGGCTGTTCTTCGACGCCGCGCTGCATCAGAGCGGCGACAGCATGAACCGCCAACGCAACGCCACCAATGTGGCTACCACCAGCGAACGCATACTGGAAGTGATGGATGGCGTCACCGGCCTCTACCAGCAACTGGCTTGATCCCGGCGTCAGCTGAAAATCGATAAGAATGAAAGCTGTTTGTAAGCTTTGTAAGAGTATTGTCGCTGGAAAATAATGACAAGAGGGGGAGAACAACATGAAAATGTTAAGCGGCATACTCTTGTCCGCTGTGTTCGCGCTGGCCCAGGC
>Ga0210409_10008962_pt1 | contig 10139 bp, 8 predicted proteins | sample IncBWH17MmetaG_FD_161649 | JGI IMG/M metagenome (GOLD analysis project Ga0210409, IMG submission 161649) | Forest soil microbial communities from Barre Woods Harvard Forest LTER site, Petersham, Massachusetts, United States - Inc-BW-H-17-M | ecosystem: Environmental > Terrestrial > Soil >...
TTCCGAGGCGCGCGTTAGCGCTAACCCGGAATCTCGTGCGACGACCTCTGGATTCCGGGTTCGCACTTCGTGCGACCCGGAATGACGAGTATGCGCCTGTGGACAACGGTAACAGCGGGGACATCGGTCGCAGCATCCTTGTGCTTTCCGCGGGGTCGGAGCTTAATCATTTCCATCTTACGGAGATGGGACGCCATTGCGTCGGTTCGGGCTCCAGTCGCGACTGCCCCGATATGCAGCGGCCACCGAGTAGGACACGGCCGGGAGATAGGCCCCCGGTGCAGAGGTTCTGAAATCGCCCGTCAATGTGTGGCTGCCGTGAGACAGGAAAGGTCGTCTGGGAAACCAGGCGGCCTTTTTCTGTTGTGCCGGCTTTTAGGCGAGCCTTGCTGCGGCGCGCTTGACCATCTCGCCGCGCCTCGCCTGCGCAGGCGCGATCCGCTCCCTGAACAGGGTGACGAGTTCCGCCGGCGCGGTATCCGGCGAGCCGGCCGAAAACGGCGGCGCCGGATTGTACTCGAGCCTGAGCTGGATCGCTTCCGCGGTCCTGCGGTCGACCATGAGCGACACCAGCGTCAGCGCGAAATCGATGCCGGCAGTGACGCCGCCGCCGGTGATGCGGTTGCGGTCGACGCAGACCCGGCTGTTAGTCGGTATCGCGCCGAACTCTCCGAGAAATTCCATCGCCGTCCAGTGTGTCGCCGCGCGATAGCCTTGGAGCAGGCCGGCTGCGCCGAGCACCAGCGATCCCGTGCACACCGAGGTGACATATTTCGCACGCTCTGCCTGCCGGCGCAGGAAGGCGAGCATCTCCTCGTCGTTGATCATGTCGTCGGTGCCGATCCCGCCCGGCACGCAGATGACGTCGAGCTGCGGGCAACCTTCGAAGGTGATGGTCGGCGTCAGCGTCAGCACGCTGTCGCTTGCGACCGGCTCGATCCGTTTCCAGATCAGATGCACTTTCGCGCCGGGCACGCTGGAAAACACCTGCACCGGACCGGTGAGGTCGAGCTGGGTGACACGGGGGAAAATCACGAGGCCGATCTGCAGCGGGGTCGACATGGCGGTATTCTCCAACAATGGACTTGACCGGATGAGCTTCTCATGATGGCCTCATGTCTTAAATGTCGTATTTCCCTCATTTCAGGACAGTCATTTCAGGGATGACAACCATCTCAGGAGACCGGCCATGATCGGCATTCTGATCTTTCGCGATTTCCAGATCCTGGACGCCGCGGGTCCGATTTCGGTGTTCGAGATCGCCGGCCGCTTTGCCGGCGACGCCGCGCCCGCGATCCGCCTGCTGGCGGTAACGCCGGGGCCGGTCAGAAGTTCGTCCGGCGTCGAAATGCTGGCGCGGGGTTTGCGGCCATCAGGCGCCATCACGACCTTGATCGTGGCGGGAGGCGAGGGGGTGCGCGAGTCAGCAAAGTGCGAAAAGACGCTCGGTTTCGTGCGCGCCATGGCGAGGCGCGGCATCCGCGTCGCCAGCGTTTGCTCCGGCGCCTATGTGCTGGCCGAAGCCGGCCTGCTCGATGGCCGCCGCGCCACCACGCACTGGCAGCGCACCAGGCATTTCGTCGCCGCATATCCGAAGGTGAAACTCGAGGCCGACCAGATCTTCGTGCGCGACGGCAACATCTGGACCTCGGCTGGGATCAGCGCCGGCATCGATCTCGCGCTGGCGATGGTCGCGGAGGATTTCGGCGAGGAGGTCGCGCAAAAAACCGCACGCCAGCTCGTGCTTTATCATCGCCGCAGCGGCGGACAATCGCAGTTTTCGCAGCTGTTGGAATTGAAGGCGCCGAGCGGGCGGTTCGCCCCGCTGCTGACCTGGGCGCGCGAGCATCTCGACGCGCCGCTCACGGTGGAAAATCTCGCCGAGCGCGCCGGCATGAGCGCGCGGCATTTTGCGCGCGCCTTCATCGCGGAGACCGGCACCACGCCGTCGAAGGCGATCGAGCGGCTCAGGATCGAGGTGGCGCGGGCGCGCGTGCAATCTTCCAGCGAAGCGATCGAGCGCGTCGCGCAATCGACCGGTTTTCGCGATCCGGAGCGGATGCGCCGCGCCTTCATTCGCGCCTTCGGTCAGCCGCCGCAATCGCTGCGCCGCGCGGCGCGGGCGGGGTAGGCGGTAGGTTCACGATCGACGTGGATAATGCAGGCCGCCTAGGGACCGCTGATCATCCGACCGCCGGACCAAAGGTCCGGGTCAAAGCCGCCAGGCTCAATAAGATCGTAGTCCAAGTTTTCACGGTGCTCGTCCGCTTGCGGCACCCTTTTCCCCGAGAAACTCCCCAACAGTCGTTCGCAGCCTTCGCCAGGCGAGCAGGGCGCCTGTAAGGCTGAAGGCCAAGCCCCCGAGGCATAACGCGACGATCGCAATCGTGCGCAGCAATGGGAAGGACCGCAGCAGCGGGAAGTCGAGTGTATGTAGTCCGCCGAAAAGCCAGCGATAGGCGCGGCGAGATGGATCCAGCCGGTTCAACAACGCGCCTGTCGCGCCATCGATCTCGTACCAGGTGTTGCCGCAGATGACACGAAATACCGGCGCATCCGGCAGCGCCGGTTTCGCGCGATAGGGATCATCCGGGCCGATGGCGGAGGCATGACCGCAATCGCGACTGAGCTGTTTGGCGGCGGAATTGATTTCGTCCTCTCGGAGAAACGCGCGGGGGCCTGAGGTCGCCTCCGTTTCGGGCACGGCTTGAAACAGCCGTTGCGCCTCAAGACCGTCGCGCTCGCGGCGATAGATATGTCCGGAGAATCCGAACCATTCGATCTCTGTCGACCCCGTGGGCATTTGGCGCATCTCATCGGGTGGCAAGCGGTCCCATGCCGGCGTGCCTGCCAGCGTGTGTGCGATGGCGGGCGGTGCATTGGCGGAAAACAATCGGCCGTCATCCATCGACAGGAAGCCGCTGAAGATCCAGCTCAGGATGAAGGGGGCAAACGCCAAGCCTAGGCGGTGATGCCAGGCTTGCAAACCGCGATAGGCTGGCGACCCGCGACGGCCTGCGCGGTTCAAACGCAGCAAGCCGATGACGACGCCAATGGTCGCGCCGATCGTTGCAACGAGCGAGAGCCACCACATCAGTGCGCTCCACGCCCATTTGTGATGACGCAAGTTGATCGGATAAAGCCAGTGCACGACGCTGCCAAAATAGTTCAGGGCGCGCGTCTTTAGTGTAGTGAGGAGAACAACATCTCCAGTCGTCGAGGACACGTAGAGCTCGGTACCGCTCTCATCGTTGAGTGGGATGCGGTAAAGCGGGCGATCGGAATCGAACTCTCCCGATACCGTCCATTGATCGTAAGGCATTTGTTCCGCTGCGCCAGCGTGTGCGGTGTCGAGGCCACGCGGGCGGGCGCCATCGATCGCGATGTCGACTGCCATTGGTTCGGAGCGAACGCCGCCGTCTCCAAGGTCGGCAGCGCGAAGGACACGCGCTGCCGAGGGTCCGGAGACGAGATAAACCGGACCATCGCGCCGTCCCGCAAGACGCACCCGCGACACATCTTGGATGCCGCTCGCGGCGACAGCTTCAGAGGGACCATGACGGACCTTGTCGCGATCGATCGCCACCCATCCGGCAAGGCGGTCCGCGCCAATGCGCGCTGGAAACGGCACGAAGTGCATCACGATTCCCGATGCGAACCACGCCGCAAACAACAGGCAGAACGCCACGCCCCACCAGCGATGCAGTGTTACCAGAAGGGGCATGTGTCCTCTTCGCGGGTCACCACTTCGCCGAGGCCGAAATCTCGTAGGTCCTGGGCGCGCCGAGCAGCACCGAATCGTTTAGGCCAGGATCGGCGTACTGAGCGTAGAGCGCATTGGTCAGATTCCGCACGCGGAATGTCACCCGCATCTTCTCCAGGCCTTGCCACCACAAGTCCCTGCCGGGAATGTCGACAAAGGCGTAGAGATCGCCGGTCGTGTAGGGCAGCATGGCGGTGAGATTGTCCTGTGCCAGATAACGCTGTCCGACATGCCGCAGCGAGCCGCCGAACTCGACCGGCCAACGCCAGCTCTCGAACCGGTAGGACGCGCCGGTATTGATGATCACGGGCGCGACATTGGGCACCGTGTTGCCTGTCGAGGCGCCGAAATCGCCAAATTGCGATTCCGTGAATGCGACATTGCCCCAAAGCTTCAGATTTTCGATCGGACGTACCGCACCCTCGAGCTCGACGCCCCGGCTGTGGACTTCGCCGGCCTCCGTTGTGATCGCATTGGTAAGTGGCACGAAGACGTTATGACGTACGATGTCGTAGACCGCGATCGTCGCTTCCGCCCGCTTGTCGTCGGAGATCACCTTGACGCCGGTCTCGTAGATGCGTGCGCTGGTCAGGTCGACCGAGTTTCCCGGCGACAGCGAGAAAATGTCGGCAATCGCCGGATCGTAGGCGGTGGCGTACATGGCGTAGAACATCAGTCCCTTGGTCGGCTCGAAAGTCGCGGCCGCACGATACGATACCGGCTGCCAGTTCTTGATGAAGGGCTGGCCTACGGGAATCGTGCCGTCGAAATTGATGCCGTCGCGCGACAGCCTGATATCTTCGAGGCGGATGCCGCCGATCAAGGCAAACCACGGTGTGATCTTAAGGCGATCCTCGACCGAGCCCGCGAGATTTTCCAGCGTGCTGTTGCGGATGTTCGGCTGCGGCACGCCGTAAAATCCGGGGATCGGGTTGATAGGGTCGACCGAATCGAAGGGGAAGGCGTTGGGGTTGCCTTCCTGGGCGAACGTGATGTCGTTGCGGCTCACCTGCAGCTGCGCCGCCAGCCGGTTTTCCATGCCATAGAGGGAAGAGTCCCAGGCGACGTCGGTGTTGTTGCCGATCACCTGCTGCTTGTGGGTGACAAAGAAGCGGTCGCGGTCGACCAGCGAGGTCGTGGGATTGAACGCGTAGGTCTCGCTGTCAAACCAGTGGCGCTTGGCGCCGTATTCGTAAGCCTGGTTCTTGATCGTCACATCCTCGGTGACCTTCAACTCGAAGCCGCCGCGCAGCCACAGTTCGTGCGCGCCGACGGAGTTGTCGGCGACGTTATAGTTGGTCGTGGTTGTCCGGGAGTCTACCGTCACGGGAGAAATGAGCTCACCGGTGAAAGTGTTAACCGCTGATCCCGCTACGACGCCGTGCGTGGAGAACGGTCCGGAGAACGCGGTCGTCGTCAGCGGGGTACCCCAATAGACGTGGCCGTTGTCGCGCTTGTAGTCGACGGCAGCGAACACCTTGAAGGCATCGTTGACGCGGTAATTGAGCTGCCCCGAGACGTTGTTGAGGTTCTGGTAGTCGCCGTCGATGAAACTGTTGATCTTGGACGAAGAGATATCGAAACGATAATCCAGCCCCGAGATGTCGGTGCTGCCGCCGGAGCCGAAATGCGTGCGGTAGGTGCCGAGCGTATCGATGGAGGTATCCAGCTCGCTCTTGATCGGCCCCGTGGTCGGCTGTCGCGACACGAAATTGACGGCGCCGCCGATCGCGTCGAGGCCGCTCATGATCGCAGACGGGCCCTTGAGGAATTCAACCTGCGCGAGACTGGCCGTTTCCATCGCGCGCGAGGTGATATTGGAGGGTCCGATCGAGATGCCGTTGTAAAGTACGTTGACCTCGCTAAAGGTGAAGCCGCGCATTTCAAATGTTGCTGGAGCACCTCCCACATCGGCCGAGAGTACGCCGACCGCGCCTTGCGCGGTTTCCGTGGTGGTGCGGTAACCCTGCTCGCGCATCTGTTGTTGGGTGACGATGTCCACAGACGCCGGCGTCTCGTGCACGGTGAGGCCGAGCCGGCTCGCACTGGTCGCAACCAGGTTGCCGTTGAGCGGCGTTGGTACGACGAATGTGGCACTGCCCGGCGGCGTCGACACGGCTTCCGGGCCAACGGTTGGCTGCGTGGTCGGCACCGGTTTCGGCGCGGTCTGCCGCGCCGTGCGCTTGGCGCGTTTCGGCGGCGCTGGCGAGCTGTCGCCATATCGGAGCGTGCCCCTTGGCTTGGCGGGTGAAACCACCACCGGCTCAAGCGTACTCGGCGCTTGTCCGTTTTGCGTCGCGGTTTGCGCCGATGCGGGCGCTTGCGCGCCAGCGAACAGCAACAGGATCAGACTGGAGGGCAGCGCTGAATAGGAAAGCCAGCGCCGCCTTGATGTGGTGGAATTAGCGGGACACGCGCAGCCGCGCGACCGCATATAAAGTGCAGCGATTTTGGGAGTGGACACGACTCTGCTCGACGGCGAATATTCAACCCGCCAGGCGCGTTGCCGTCAAAATCTGCCTTTCGCCCCAAAAGCGGCAGATCAAACCGGCTCTACAACACTTCGGAGCACCCCGCCCGACGCGTTCGCGCATGACCATGACTGGCAGCAGGTTTCCTGGCTCGCGGGTCATCACCTCTGACCACCTTCCCAGGACCTTTCGATCCCAGTGGCATTAATGGTCGTCGGCTCGTCGCTTACAGTTGCGGGGGCAGCCGCGGCATTGCCTGTCGAAACAGACGCACCGCATTCCCTTGATTAGCCCTTGCGGGCACTACCATCGGCGACAATGGCACTCGCCCCGCGCGCGAGTCAAGGACCGGCGGAGCGTGCGGCATTTTGCGCACGCACGCCTTCATCGCGGAAACCGGCACCACGCCGTCGAAGGCGATCAAGCGGTTCAGAATCGAGGTGGCTCGGGCGCGCATGCAATCTCCAGCGAAGCGATCGCGTGCACTGGCAGTTCCAGCGAACGCGGCGGCTCATCGAAAGACGCCCCTTGCGCCAGTCGTGCTAGCTGCAAAGGCCGACTCAACGCGTTACAATACAAGCTAGATGGTGGCTATCTGAAGAAAGCTGAAAGGCTCGAGCCGCGTGATTGCATTTGACGAGATCTTCGTAGCTAGCGTTAGTTGAATAATAATACATCCCAAGGATACCAAAAAATGCAACAAAGCTTGTAGTGGTTCCTTCGACGCGTAACACCGCCGACGACCTACGAGGCAATGGGTCGTGTGTATCGCAAGTTATCAGATACAGTGCTAACGCCTCGCGCCAGGCAGGCGTTGATGGAAACGAACCAGGCCGCCGCCAGGCTCGCTGATAGTGGCCTTATCTTTGACACCACTCCAACTGTTTACAACGGCATCGATCAGCCAAGTGACTTTGGTCTTCCCGAGCTCGGAGAGAAATTTCGTCCGACGAAGAGAAGGCACAACTATCTCATACGATATGATCATGTTTTTGGCGCCGCTCGGCATAGGGTCAAGCGGATGGTCGAAATCGGAGTGCAGAGCAATGCGTCGATAGAGATGTGGCGGGAATATTTCCCCAATGCTGAAATCATTGGAATTGACATCGATCCAGAATGCAAACGGTTCGAAAGTGATCGCATCAAAGTAATCATCGGCGACCAGACGGATCGCGCTTTTCTTCAGAAGTTCGCGCGTGAAAATTTCGGTACAATCGATATTGTTGTGGATGATGGACTGCATACCCCAAATGCCATCCTTACATCATTCTCCTCGCTCTATCCCGCGCTGAGTCCACACGGGATTTACGCGATCGAAGATCTGATTGAGCACGACTACGTCCCGCAGCTCGTCGCAAATATCACCGCTGCAATCAACTATTGGCCCGATCATGCCGGCAGGTTCTGGCCAATCCTGGATGATCTGGGTCCCGGTTCGACATGGTTTGCCCGACACATGACGGGAGTCGAATTTTATCGGTTCATTCTATTCATCAAACGCGGACTCAACCCCCGAGACAATCCATATATTCTGGACAAAGAGAGCTACCTCGCCGGATACAACAGCAACCTTGCCAGAGTTGCCGCCGTCGAGCAGCAGCTGATCGCACAGGGAAAACCGATAAATGAGGAAACTCTGACACAGGTCATTGGCTTTCAGGATCGCCACTACGTCGAGGACTATTTGGCCGGAATCAAACGGTACGAATTTGACGAGGAAACCAAGAGAATTCGTCCGGGCAAATAACCCAAGCGACTGTGCTAGGCACCGATCGCGCCAGGTGGTCTAACTCTTCGTCTCCAACAGCCCGAGCCTTCCCCCCATCCACTCCGTGGTCGGCGCCTGGATCAGGATCGTCATCAGGATGGCGACGAAGGTGACGGAGGCAATCAGGTTCGCGGCTGGGGCCTTGATGCCGAGCAGCAGGCCAGCGAGCGCCGCCGGAATGACGCCGGTCTCGCGGGTCCAACACATGAACAGCATTTCGGCAAAGCTCCATCGCGCCCGGCGATCGGGCCACGCGCATAGAAACACCGTGATCGGTCGCGCCACCAGCATCAGCACGGCGACAACAGCGACGCCGCCGAGCCAGTATTGCCGCATCAGATGAAAATCGACCTGGGCGCCGAGCAGGATGAAAATGAACAGGCGCATGATGAAGGCCGTGGTCAGCACGAACTCAGCGAGCTTCTGGGTTTCGCCGGGCTCCATCTTGAACCCGAACGTCTCCTTGTTGCCGATGACGATGCCGAACACGAACACCGCCATGAAGCCCGAAGCGTGCAGGCCGTCGGCCGCGAAATAGGCGGAGATCACCGCAACCAGCGTCACCAAAGGCGCGTATTCGGTGAGGAAGGCCCATCGTTCATGCGCGATCAGAAGCGCCGCCAGATATCCGAATGCAATTCCGGCGACAATGCCGATCACCGATTGCTCGACGAGCGCGATAACGGAATGCACGAGCGAGAATTCGCCGGAGCCGGCCGCAACCGTTACCACGGTAAACGTCAGGATCGCGCTCATCGGGTCGTTGAAGGCGGATTCGCTGATCACGGTCTGCGCCACGCGCTCGCGAATCCGGATCTGGCGAAAAATCGGGATCAGCGTGGCCGGGTCGGTCGAGGCGAGCGTCGTGCCGAGCAATAGCGCGATGATCAAGGGAATGCCCAGGATGAAATGGGCGGCGATGGCCGTGATGGCTGCGGTGATGACGACGCCCGCGGTCGCAATCACGACAATGGTGATCCAGACCTGTTTCAGGACCGGCAGTCGCAGCGCCGCGCCGCCATCGAACAGGATATAGCTCGCGCCGAATAGCACGGTGATTTCATTGAGCGCCGAATCGGCCGGTACATCGACAAGGCCGAGCGTTTGTGGGCCGATCGCGATGCCCGCGATCAGGAACACCGCGACGTCGGGGACCCTGATCCTCTGTGCGAGGAATGCGCCAAGCGTGCCGATCGCCAGCACAACGCCGCACGACAGCAGCGTGTGCCTGGCGATCTCGATCGAGGCGGAGGCTTCCACGGCCGATCAGTCGTAGACGTGGATGATCCGTCGGGTGGCGGGATGGTAGATCACCGCGCGATTGTTGATGATCGCGTAGTGGTGACCGGGCACGCCGTATTGCTCGGGCACCGGATAAGACTCGTAACCTCCCGGAGGCAACTCCCTGCCGACGGCGACTTCATCGTCATACCGGTAGTAGGGACGGGGTTCGCGATAGACGTATCCCCGCAGCGGCTCGCGCTGCTCCATCGGCACAACACCGGTCGCGATGGCGGCGCCGACGGCTATCCCCGTCACGACACCTGCCGCGACCGCGGCATCGCTTTGCGCCATCGCAGCGCTTGACGTCATGACGCCACCAATGGTCAGCGTCACGGCAATTATGCGTCCCAGCATGGAAATCTCCCTGATTCGAACGAGGCGACAGTAACCCGGATCGATGGCGGGTCCATCACGTTTCGGCAGTGGCATCAAGCCCCGCCCCACCAAGCCTGATGGCTTCAATTCAACGCCTGCGTGACGGCCGGCGCAACCTTTTGCGCGTTCAACCTGCCGACGATCGGCTTCAGCAGTTGCGGGGACAGATAGATCGGAAATTGGCAGAGGGCGAAATAGAGCCACGTCGTCCCCGGCAGGACACCGTCGGTTGCGGCCAGCATCAGTCCCATGTTGCGCTGTGAGACCATCAAGCCGAGCGCGAGCGCGCGTTCCCACCCGGCTGTTCGGAAAATCAGGGCTGTGACGCCAAGCAGCGCGAAGAAGACCGCAAAGGCCAGCAACGTCAATTCGAAAACCCACACGGGATCGGCCAAAAAGCTGCCCGCCAGGCTGCCCATGACGGCAGAGACAAAGACGAACAGGACCAGAATATTGAACCCGTCGATCGGGCCGGAGT
>Ga0210409_10008963_pt1 | contig 10139 bp, 5 predicted proteins | sample IncBWH17MmetaG_FD_161649 | JGI IMG/M metagenome (GOLD analysis project Ga0210409, IMG submission 161649) | Forest soil microbial communities from Barre Woods Harvard Forest LTER site, Petersham, Massachusetts, United States - Inc-BW-H-17-M | ecosystem: Environmental > Terrestrial > Soil >...
GTTCTTCAGGGAGCGGCACTCGGCTCGGGGGGCGGACCTGCGATGCGGCTGCGGTGTGGCTCGAATCATTCCCCGAGACAAGGGCGGCACGGCGGCCGGAGGGGTGGAGCTGGCGGATGTTTCCCGCATTCCGGCCGACCTGGTGATTGCCGGTATCGGGATCGTGCCTAATGTGGAGCTGGCACGCGAAACGGGTTTAGCGGTTGGGAACGGCATTGCGGTCGATGAGCACTTGCGGACCGGCGATCCGCGGATCTTCGCTATCGGCGATTGCGCGGAGTTTCCCAGCCATTTTACGGGGACCCGAGTGCGGCTGGAATCGGTTCAGAACTGCGTCGATCAGGCGATTTGCGTCGCCCGAGGAATTGTCGGCAAACGAGGGGCTTACTCTGCTGTACCGTGGTTTTGGTCGGACCAGCATGATATCCACTTGCAGATCGCGGGGTTGGCGGTGGGGGTGGCGGCTGAGGTGGATCAGAGCGTGCTGCGGGGCTCGGTGGAGAGCGAAAAGTTCTCTGTTTTCTATTATTCGCAAGGACTTCTTCGAGCAGTGGATTCCATCAACCGGCCCGCCGAGCACGTCGCCGCGCGCAAGCTGCTGGCGGCGGGTGCTTCTATCAGTCCGGCGCAGGCCGCCGATGAAGGCTTTGACCTGAAGCAGGCACTTCAACCGTAGATTTGCGTAACCACCGGGGGACTCCCGAACGTCGGTAGGTTGTCTGGCGATTGCGGGTGGGAGCCCGCCCCGTAGTACACTAATAAGAACTGATCTCAAACAAGGCTAGGACTCTTTCTGTTTCGCTTTTGCCTGGTATTCGCCTCGGTTGCTCTTCTCTCGGCACGTCCACTCCCGGATACTCCGGCGACTGACGATCCGCCGTCCGATCCTCCACCAGCCGTGAGCACCGCCCCCGACCCAGGGGCGGTCGAACAGCCCTCCGGCAACACTCGAAACGCGCCGATCGATAAGCGTGTTTTTGGAGTCCTGCCCAACTACCGCACGGCCAACTCTTCCGACGAGTATTCACCGCTTCCGATCAAGCGCAAGTTCTACATTGGGCTGAAAGATTCGACTGACTATCCGGTGTACCCACTGGCTGGGGCGTTCGCTGCTTTGGCCCAGTTGACCGACCAACACGCGGCATTCGGCCAGGGCATGGCCGGCTACGCCCGGCGCCTCGGCACGGCTTACGGGGACCAGGTGATCGGCAACATGATGACCGAATCGATCATGCCGACGCTGTTTCACCAGGACCCTCGCTATTTCCGGCGCGGCTACGGGAGCACATGGTCCCGCATCGGGTATGCGGCTACGCGAGTCTTTGTGGCTCCGGACGACCACGGCCGCCAGCGGTTTAACTTTTCCGAAGTAATTGGCAACGCCACTGCGGCGGGCATCGCCAACGCTTACTATCCGGGCGAGCGCACGGCTTTCGATAACGCCCAGCGCTTTTACACGGCGCTGGCCACGGATTCGTTCTCGCAGGTGCTGAAGGAATTCTGGCCGGATGTGAAGCGCTGGTATAAGAATCGCCATAAGAGCGGCGACTAGGTAAGCATCCCTACCAGTTGCTGGACCGCCCCCCTGCCGCTCTCGCGTCAGGTTCGCGCCAATTTCCCACCCGATTCCCCGACCGGCTTCGTTGGCGAAGCCTTAGGCTGGAGAGGATGCCAAAAGATCCTCCACTCGCTGACGCCGGTGCTACCGGATGGCGGATGTGGATCCCGTCCGCGGCCATGATGGCGTGCTCCTGGCTCTCCTACCTGGACCGCCAGATTCTGGCGGTTCTCTCGCCCATGATCCTTGCCGATACCGGGCTCAGCACGCAGCATTACGCCGAGGTGGTATCGGCGTTCTCCATCGCCTACATGCTGGCGAATCCGCTGTGGGGTTCTTTGCTGGACTACGTGGGGCCTCGCTCGGGTATGCTTTCCGCCGTGGCGTTGTGGAGCGCGGCCAGCGTGTCGCATGCTTTCGTGCCGGCGAGAACCGGTGTATTCCTGGGATTCGCCGCGGCCCGGACACTCCTGGGGTTGGGGGAAGGAGCGACGTTTCCCGGAGGCTTGCGAACGGTCAGCGATTCGCTGCCGGCCGATCGTCAATCGCGGGGGCTCGCCCTGGCCTTCAGCGGGGGGTCGCTGGGGGCGATCGTGGCGCCGATGATTGTGGTGCCGATCGCGCTTGCGTTCGGTTGGCGGCGGTCGTTCGTGCTTACCGGAGCGCTTGGGGCGGCGTGGCTGGTGCTGTGGTGGGCCATTGCGCGGCCGCCCTATCTGCCTCCGCGTCGGCCTTCGCGTCTGCCTTCGCGTCCAATGGCCGGGGAGCCGGATGCGTTGCGGTTTCGCTGGCCTGATCCTCGCGAACGGAGGTTTTGGGCATTGGCCTGTAATTATTCGCTGGGCTGCCTGCCACTGGGGCCGGTGCTGTATTTGAGTCCGCTGTATCTGAATCGCGTGCTGGGGCTCTCGCAAGCTGAACTTGGCAAGGTGCTGTGGATTCCTCCGCTGGGGTGGGAGGTGGGGTATTTCTTTTGGGGTTGGATCGCGGATAAGGCGGTCACCGAAAACGCCGGCCGCGCGTTGTTCTTGCTGCTGGCGGTGTTGTCACTTCCACAAGCTCTGATCCCGGTCACTCATTCTCCGGCGCTGGCATTGGCGTTGTTTTTCTGGGCCATGTTTGCAGCGGGCGGTTTCGTGGTCCTGTGCATGCGCGACGGCACTCGCGACTATCCGCAACAGGCCGCGCTGGTGGCGGGGATCGCTTCGGGCGCCTGGTCGGCAGTCGTGGCTTTGACGCTACCGGTGCTGGCGGGGTGGTTCGATCAGCAACGCTACCTGGAAACATTCGGCTCGATGGCCGTTGCTCCGGCTGTGGGGGTCGCGTTGTGGTGGTGGCTCGGGCGAAGGGGGCAGCCCGCGTAAAGTCGGCGCTTGCGACCAGCGGTGACCCCGCGCCCGCGTCTCGAAGGCTGTAGAATGACTCGGGGCGTTGTTCCAGAGGTCTTGCCCGCTCGGTCTGAACTACATCGACCCAGACATTTAAGGAGGCTTTGTGACGCTACGTGCAGCTTCAGGGGTGCGCATTTACTGCGCCGTTACGTTCTCGATCGGAATTCTGACTTTCGCGCCGGCCGCATTTCCAGCCGCCGCCAATAGTTACACGCAACATAATCTGGTGGCCGACACTCCCGGTGTCGCGGACTTCACCGATCCCAATCTGCTCGATCCTTGGGGGCTTTCGGGTACGGGAGCCTTTTGGGTATCGAATCATAAGAAAGGTAACTCCACGGTTTATACGGGAGGGACCGGGGCCATTTCAACTCTGGTGGTGACGGTCCCGCCGGGCTCGAAGAGCGGGTCGGGGGCGCCGGGTACTCCCACCGGTCAAGTGTCGAACAGCACCACGCCGGGATTTCTGCTGGCTAACGGCAACAAGGCGTCCTTCATCTTCGCGACGGAGGACGGCACCATCTCCGCTTGGAATTCGGGCACGGTGGCGGAACTCAAAGTGGATAACTCCACCGCGGGTGCGGTGTACAAGGGGCTGGCGATCGCCAATCCTACCACTGGTCCGCTGCTGTACGCGGCGAATTTCAATACCGGCAATATCGATGTGTTCGACGGCACTTTCAAACCCACAACGGTTGCCGGGGGATTCAAAGACACGAGCGTTCCGGCGGGATTCGCGCCCTTCAACATCTGGAACATCGGCGGCAAACTGTACGTCGCGTACGCCATGCAGGACGCCAACAAGTTCAACGATGTGGCCGGGCCCGGCAACGGGCACGTAGCGGTGTTCGACACGGCCGGAAATCTGCTCACGCACCTGATCTCCGGAGGCACGCTCAATTCTCCGTGGGGCATGGCGCTGGCGCCTCCGGCCTTCGGGGCGTTCGGTGGAGCGCTTTTGGTGGGCAACTTCGGCAACGGCCGCATCAACGCGTTCGATCCCGCGACGGGAAATCCCCTAGGCACGCTCCAGGACCCCAACGGAGTGCCGATTTCGCTCCCCGGACTGTGGGCCATCGTATTCGGCAACGGTGGCGCCAATGGCGACACCAATTATCTGTGCTTCGTGGCGGGCGTGCGTCCCGGGCAAACGCCGCACGGATTGCTGGGCAATCTCGCGCCACCTCCGGCTCTGGTGAGCGTGGTGAATGGCGCCAGCGGGCAGAGCGGACCCATCGCTCCCGGAGAGGTCGCGGTCGTCAATGGCGTCGGCATGGGGCCGGTGGCAGTAGCCGCGGCAACGATTCCGGCCGCTGGCCAAACGTTGGGTGCCGCGACTGCGGGTACCTCGGTCACGGTGGGCGGCCATGCGGCGCCGATTCTGTACGTGTCGTCGGCGGCGGTGGGATTTGTCGTTCCGTACGAAATCTCGGGATCCAGCACGGCTGACATCGTGGTGACGTTCCAGGGCAAGGCGCTGCCCACGCTTACAACGCCGGTGGCCTTTACCGCTCCGGGCGTGTTCGCGCAGACCCGAAATGGCGTGGGCGCCGCAGTGGCGCTCAATCAGGATGGGACGCTGAACGCTACCGCGAACGCGGCCGCCGCGGGCTCGGTGGTGTTGTTGTTCGTCACTGGGGACGGACCCAAGAATCCGCCCGGGCAGGATGGTTTCGTCACCAATGACATCCTGCGCACGCCGGTATTTCCGGTTTCGTTGACCGTCGGTGGCAAAGCGGCTACTGTCTTGTATGCCGGGACGACGCCCGGATTTGTCGAAGGGGTGTCGATGGTGGAGGCCGTGATTCCGACCGGCGTGGCTTCCGGGCCCGCGGCGGTGGTGCTAACGGCGAACGGCGTTAGCAGCACCAATACGGCGACGATCTCGGTAAAGTAGTCCGATCCGTGTGGCGTCGGTGAGCTGACTATCTCTTGGCCACAGATGCCACACAGATATCACACAGATAAAACCGGAAGAAGCTGTCTTGGCTCTTATCTGCGTGGTATCTGCGTGGCATCTGTGGCTAACCGTTTCTTGACCCCAATTTATCCGGCCAGTGCGCCGTCCTGTGGTATCTTCGGGAAAGACGGCAGTCCCGCGTTCCTGTTCGTTTCCTTCGGAGAATCCTGACTGATGACGCGCCTTTCAGTGCTGCGGCCCGCCGTGATCGTTTTTCTTGCGGCTGCCGTTCGGGCCCAGTCGCCTACCTCGCCTACCATCAATGATCTTCCCTCGCGTGAATTCGGGCAGCCTATCCTGTCCGCTCCCCTGGTGTCGAGCGCGCCCAATCTGGTCGAGGGCCGCGAGCTCTACTCGCCTTCCGAAATCGCCTTCGATAACTTCTCCGGCATTCTCTATGTCGCCGACACGCGCAATAATCGCGTGCTCGCCTGGAAGAATCCGCAGGCACTGGGCAAGGGAAATCCCGCAGACCTGGTCATCGGGCAGCGAGATTTGACGTCCACTTATCCCCAGGGTCCCGGCTCCAGCCAGCCCAACGGCTTCAACAATCCCGCCAGCGTCGCCGTCGATAACGTCGGCAGCCTGTACGTGCTGGATGCCACCAACAACCGGATTCTGCGGTTCCCTAAAAACTTCATTCAAGCCAGCGGCGCCGGCGGACTTCTGCAGTGGGACCTGGTCATCGGCCAGAAGAGCATCAATAGCGGAGGCAGCCCCAATGAGGGCGGGTCCGCTTCCGCTGCCACTTTGAACTTGCAATTCGGCGGCGGCATGGCTTTCGATGCGCAGTTCAACCTGTGGGTCGCCGACGCGGGAAACAACCGCGTGCTGCGCTTCCCCAACTCCGCCCTGGCCTCCAATGCGGTCGAGCCGCGGGCCGACATTGTGCTGGGGCAGGGAAACCCGAGTTGCGTCGGCCCCGATCCCTTTGCTTGCTCCGGTGCAACCACCACCCCCGGCGACCTCAGCGGTCTTTCCCGCCCGGCGAATATTTCCTTCGATGGGCAGGGGAACCTGTACGTGTCCGACAATCTGAACCGGGTGCTCTACTATCAAGCCCCTCTGACCACGGCCTCGATCTTCATCAAAGCCACACGGGTTCTGGGTATCGCCCCCACTCCCGCTCAGGGGCAGAAGCCACTTCCCGCGCCCAACATGTACACGCTCAGTTCACCCGGCGGCGTCTTCAGCGACGGCACCAATATCTACGTGTGCGATTCCGGTAACAACCGCATCGTGCGCTACGGTCCACCTGCGAGCTGGGCCGCGGCCACCATCACCCAACCTTCGCCCGCGGCGCTCTCCGCCATCGGGCAGCCCGATCTCAACAGCGGTAAACCCAACAAGGGCCAGGTCGCGGCGGACGGCGCCACGCTCAACAGCCCGCAAAAAGCCATCTTTCCCTTCGGAGCCAGCGGCGACATGTGGGTCGTCGATGGCGGCAACAACCGCGTGGTGTCCCTTCCTCCCGCCGGATCGGGAAACTACGGCTCCGCTACACGCGTATTGGGCCAGCTCGATTTCGGCTATAGCGCCGTCAACCTGATCGAAGGCCGCGAGGTATGGTTCGTCAGCAACGCCCCGGGAGGCGCCATGGTGGTGGACAAGAATACGACTCCTCCGCACCTCTATGTCGCCGATACGTACAACCACCGCATCCTCGGATTCCGCGACGCCCGCACTATCGGCACCGACGCGCGCTCCGTGCTCACCCAGAAGGCCGACCTGGTGATCGGCCAGCCCGATCTCTTGACCGCTGTTCCCAACTATCCCAACGGAAACCTGGGAACCACGCCGACGCCCAACGCCACCGGGTTGAACGCACCCACCGGTTTGGCGCTGGATGCGTCCGGCAATCTGTACGTCGCCGATACCGGCAACGGCCGTGTGATTCGATTCTCCCAGCCTTTCGGGCAGGCGCAGAGCGGCCTTCTGCAAGCCACCCTGGTGCTGGGCCAAGCCAGTTTCACCACGCCGGGCGGCAACGGGATCACCGGCGCGTCCACCATGGGCGCGCCCTATGGGCTCGCGTTTTTTTCCGACGGAAGCCTGGCCGTTTCCGACCGCCAGTTCAACCGCGTACTGATCTTCCGCCACAGCCCCGGCGCTGACTTTGCCATCGGCCAAGCCGCCACCATCGTCATCGGACAATCCAATTTCAACGATTCTACGGCCCTGCCTTTGTCCACCGCGAACTACGGACTGCACGGCCCCGCCCACTTGGCCGTGGATACCTCCGACCGCCTCTACGTCGCCGACACCGGCGACAACCGCGTGGCGATCTTCACCCAGGCGCTGACCACGCAGACCGGAGGCACTCTTGGCTCCGCTGTGTCCGGACTGAACTCGCCCTTGGGGATCGCCATAACCCCCGGCACCGGTGAAATGTGGATTGCCGATACCGGCGCCAACCAAGTGAAGCGTTTCGCCGACTACGTCTCATTTCAGTTCAACCAGAGCCTCACCGCCCAATTGAATTCCGCCAATCCTCTGGCCGTCACTCTGGATCCCTTCGGAAACCTGATCGTGGCCGAAGCCTCGAGTCGCGTCAGCTTCTACTACCCCAAGCTCACTTTCCAGCACGCAGCCAGCTACAACCAGCGTCCGCTCGCGCCGGGCCAGCTCGCCTATCTGTACCGCCTGGGCGCCGACTTCAGCCTCACCCCCGGCGACGGCACGCAGGTTTCGCCCTGGCCCACCACGCTCTCCGACATTCAAGTCAGCGTGAACGGAACCCCCGCGCCCTTGTTCCACGTGAATCCAACCCGCATCGATTTCCAGGTGCCGCAGAGCGCGCCCACTTCGGGCGTCGCTACGTTCGTAGTGACCCAGGTCTCCACGGGCGCGATCCTGGCCGCCGCGAACATCCAGATGGCGCCCACCAATCCCGGATTCTTCACTGCCAACGCCCAAGGCACGGGACAAGTGGCGGCGTTCAATCAGGACGGCTCCGTGAACAGTCCCAGCAACCCGATTCCGCGCGGGCAAACGATTTCGTTCTGCCTCACCGGCGCGGGCCAAGTTCCGAACCCGCCGCCCGACGGCCAGCCTCCCAACGGCCAGGTCACTCCGGCGGCTCCCGTGCTGCTGGGTTCCGCGTTCACCGGAGGCATCGTCCCAGCGCAGTACGTGATGTACTCGGGGCTCGGCTGCGGATTCCCCGGCGGCTGGCAGATCAACTTCCAGGTGCCGATGGTGGTCCCGCCCGGACCCAACAACGTGGTCGCGCTGATCTATGAGGACGTCCCGAGCAACGCCGGACCGACCGCCCAGCCCCTGGTGGTCACCTTCTCCGCAAAGTGACGTGGAGCGCGCACTCTTGCGTGCCACGTCGCGACTCATCGCGACGCACGGCGGTCTGTGACAAACTCGCCAAGCGTCGGCACGAGTGCCGACGTGGCACGCACGAGTGCGCGCTCCACATGATGCGCCGCCCCCCATGGCTCTAACCCCCGCCCGCAGCGCTGTGCTCGAACATCTCCTCGTGGCGCTCGCGTTAGCCGCCTGGTTCCTAGATCACACCTGGCGCGGCCTGCTCTGCACCTTTCAGGGCGACGACATGATGAACCTCTACCGCGCCTGGGTGCTCCCGGTGAAGCGCCTGGTGCTGGGAAATCTCACGCCCTTCACCTCCGTGTACCGCCCCGTAGGATCGGTGTTCTACAAGTTCCTGTACTTGGCCGCGGGATTCCATCCACTCCCCTACCGCATCGTGATCTACGCGCTGCTGCTGCTCAACATCGCGCTCCTGTACCGTTTCGCGCGCCTGCTCACCGGATCAGCCGAGTCGGCATCGCTGGCGGCGTTGGTCGGCTCCTACCACAATCACCTGATGGACCTGTATCAGAACGGCGGCGCGGTGTACGACGTGCTGTGCTACACCTTCTTCTTCGGAGCGATCAATTGCTACATCGCGGGCCGCAACACGCTACGCGGCTGGACCCTGGCGCGATTCTTCGCACTATCGGTATTGGCTCTGAACTCGAAAGAGATGGCCCTGACGCTGGCCGTCGCGCTGTGGGCCTACGAGATCGTCTACCACTCGCCCGTGCCCTTGCGCCGCAAACTGCCGCTGTGGATTCTCACCATCGCCACGCCGCTCTCCGCGCTCGCCAAAACCGGGCCGGCCAGCTTCTTCTATGCCAGCGACGGTTACCAGTTGCATCTAACCTGGGCGCAGTGGATCGAAACCACGCGCGATTGGATCGAGGGCCTCCTGTATCTGCCGTACCAATCTCTCACCGCCACGGGAGCCGTACTCGTTCTCCTGCTGCCCTGGGCCATCGCCCTTTTCGTGCGCGACCGCGAGCGCCGCAAGCCGTTCCTGCTGTGCGCGGCGCTGGTATGGCTGCTCCCGCTGCCCGTGAACTTCATCGAAAAGCGCAACTTCTTCGTGATGTACATTCCCGTCGCCGCGTGGTCCGTAATCGCCGCGCAGTCGCTGGCAGGCGTACGCGACTGGCTGCTAAAACGCTGGCCCGCGATCCGCGTGCGTCCACCATGGCCCCGCCTAGCTCCGATCGCGTTCACCGTAGTCGCACTGCACGCTGTGCAACACCACGACCGCTTCCGCGGCTTCGAATGGATCGACCCTTCGCAACCCAACATCCGAGCCCTAGCCGCTGGGCTGGCTCAACACTGCCCATCCATTCCACCCGACGGAAAAATCGAACTCGTTGACGACCCCTTCGACAAATCGAGCTTCGACCCGCTCTTCATCGCCCGCCTCTGGACCCACCGCCAGGACATAGAAGTCCACCGCACGCCACCCGCCAAGAGCAACCCCCCCGCCGACCACTACGACTGCACGATAGCTTACCGGTGACGTGGAGCACGCACTCGTGCGTGCCACGTCGGCACTCGTGCCGACGCACGGCGGGAGTTGCGCAGGACCGCCAAGAGTAGAGATGAGTCTCGACGTGGCACGCACGAGTGCGTGCTCTACGTCAAATCAAAGCTCTCCCCCCGTGCGGGCTGCAACGTTTCGATCCCGAACTCTCGCTCGATCACCGCCTTCAACGCCGCCCCCTGCGCGGGCTCGCCGTGCACTAGAAACACTTTTTTCAACCCCTTCGCCAACGGCCGCATCCAAGATATCAATTCCCGCTGATCGGCGTGTCCGCTCAATTCCTCCAGCGACGCCACTTCCGCGCGCAACCGCAGCAGCTCGCCGAACACAGGCACTTCCGAATGCTTTTCCTGGATCTTGCGCCCCAGCGTTTGCTCG
>Ga0210409_10008964_pt1 | contig 10137 bp, 11 predicted proteins | sample IncBWH17MmetaG_FD_161649 | JGI IMG/M metagenome (GOLD analysis project Ga0210409, IMG submission 161649) | Forest soil microbial communities from Barre Woods Harvard Forest LTER site, Petersham, Massachusetts, United States - Inc-BW-H-17-M | ecosystem: Environmental > Terrestrial > Soil >...
GAGCGCCGCCTTTTTCTTGGCGTCAGATGCCTGTTGCTCGTAGTACGCCGCAATAGCCTCGTGGTCCGCGGGCGTCTTTGCGCTCGCTATCATCTGGTTCAAGTTGACGTCGCTGACGACGGCTTGCTGTGCACCTGCCCTGATATTTGGCATGCTGGCCGCAGCGAACAACACCAGAACCGCTGTGAGGAAGATGGTTGCTCGTCTCATTTCGTCCTCCTGTTACTCTTCCCCGCCACTTCGCGAGGAGCCGTTAGTGAAACAATCGCGCAAATGCTGATACAAGCGCCCTTCACGAAAATCTACCGCGCTCCTCTCATCAGGCAGAGGAAAGGAAACCGACCGTCCTTTGCACGGCGACTGCAATCAACTCGGCTTGCAGTGAAGTCCAGATGCGAACGGCCAGGAGTTGGAAGAGCGAAACTCCACCGCCGCAGTCGCTGTCGCGCTGAACTGCACACAGTCGGACCGCACCCGAGTAGGCGGTCGCTCTACCAAACGTGGACGGGCTCGAACGCCTGGTCGATCTCTGCGGGGTCGACTTTCTGTCCGCTCTTCAGGCGCTCGATCAGATCGTCAATCTGGGCGCTCTTCCGCCCAAAGATCGGATTGTTCTTGTTGCCGTTTCTGCCCTCTCGCAAAGCTTGGTCGGCAGCTTCCTGCAGCTGCGCGATCAGTTCGGGATTGACCTGAGTCTGGGCTGTATTCGCCTGGACTTCCGGAGAAGTTCGTCCCATACCGACCGGACCGGCCCACGCCGGAATGGCGAACGTGGTAGCGAGCAGTGCCGCTGCTGAGATCGTTGAAAGCGTCTTCATCATCCTTACCTCTGTTTTTGTCACTCGATGCGACTGCCAAAAAACAGGCGTTCCATCGAGCTGGTTTTCCTGGGCTCAGCGCACCACGCGCTTGCCTCTCGACGAGTTAGTTCGTCTGGGTAAACCGATCGGTTACAGAGGCAGGATCAAATCTGACGTGAACAGAACAGATCAAGCCGCATCCGCTGAGGAGGCGGAGCGGGCGAACTATACGTGAGCAAGGAGAGATTAGAGATTTTGTGGAGCGCAACTGGCGCATGGTGAACGATCACGTCTATGACAGCTGGCTGAGGTGCGGTACCTACACCCGGCTTCGCTTTATCGGAGCTCGCGGAAATCCGGCAGCAGTTCGCGGGCATCTGCGAAGAATGCGCGGGACACTTGCTCTGGCAGCACTGCATGCTATCCATCGCCGCCGCGTTCGCGAACCCGCATGCCGGCCCAAGCTGGACAACCAGAACAGCCAGCAACAGGATTGTCAGTACTCTTCGCACGATTGTCATTCTGAACCTGTTCCCGGGTTGCGGCAAGTAGCGTTGCAAAGGGCGTCGCGATAACAAAGAGAGAACTGTATGGGAATTTACAACAGGTTCATCCTGCCACAGGTGATCGAACTGGCGATGCGCCAGAAGAACTTCGCGCCATTCAGAGAAAGAGTGGTCGGGGCGGCACGCGGCCGCGTGCTCGAGATCGGGATTGGGTCCGGTCTCAACCTCGCGTCATACCGCGCCGGAGCGGAAGAAGTTTATGGAGTCGACCCTTCGATCGAGCTTCTGGCGAAAGCCAGCCAACGTATCGACGCTGCGCGAGTTCCGGTGAAATTGGTCGAAGGTTCGGCCGAGAAATTGCCGTTCGACGATCGCAGCTTCGATACGGTGGTCATGACTTTCACCTTGTGTTCCATACCAGACGCGGCCCTCGCCGTGCGGGAGATGCGGCGAGTGCTGAGACCCGAAGGTGAACTGCGGTTTGTCGAGCATGGACAGGCCCCGGATCCCGCCGTAGTTCGCTGGCAAGATTGGTTAACTCCAGCGTGGAAACGGCTCGGTGGTGGTTGCCATCTTAACCGAAAGATTGACGACCTGATTAAAGCGGGCGGATTTCGGATCGAGGGACTCAGCACTGACTACATGAAATCTGCGCCCCGACCCTTTTCGTTCATTTACGAGGGCAGCGCTCGCCCAGTTTGAAGCCAACGCGCGGCTCGCTGAGATTGGTCTGCTTACCGACAAGGCCTCAGCCGTCCGCGCCGAGCGGTCGCTGCGGCCTGCGGCATGTAACCGATCGCCATCTCGATTCGAACTCACCCCATAGAGGTCTATGTCGTCTCGTCACTGATCGCGCTTGCGTGGTGAGGAGCCAAGGTGGCGTGCTTCCGGCAGCAGGCTTTTGCACGGTGGTATGCCCGGTCGCGAATCTGATTTTCGGAGAATATTCTGTTCCAAAATAGCGGGTGATCCGCGCGCAAACTTGCCCCGACCGTTTTTGCGGAGCCCGCTGAAGCGATCTCCATCCGGATCAACCAATGGACCAAGCCGCTCATCCCAACGAACAGGAGCTCCGAGCGCTTATGATATCGGGCCTCGACGGTGATGGAGCGGCTCATCGGGCACTTCTAGAGCGGTTGAGCGGTCATTTGCGTGGCTATTTCAAACATCGATTTGCTCGTATCGGGCACGGTCCAATGGAGGCGGAAGACCTGGTGCAGGAAGCCCTCATGGCGATCCACACGCGCCGGCACACGTATGATCGATCGCAGCCACTCACTCCTTGGGTCTATGCTATCGCGCGCTACAAATTTCTGGACTATCTGCGTCGTACGAAAGCTTCGTTTAGAGACGTGCCAATCGAAGATGCAACAGAAGTCATGGCCCGCGATGACTCGAGCGGCATCGACAGCGGCCTGGATCTGGAGCGGCTCATGGCCGGGCTGTCGTCCAAGGCAAGGCAGGCAATTCAGTGCGTGAAGCTGGATGGGCTGAGTGTGCGTGAAACTGCGGAGAAATGCGGGATGTCAGAATCGGCCGTTAAAGTTTCGGTCCATCGCGGCCTGCGGGCATTGGCAGTTCTAATCGGCCGGGAGAAGGGAACATGAACACAGATCGGCTCATCGACATGCTGAGCACCAACCTTGAGCCTGTGAAGCCAGGACGGGTCTGGAGGACGCTGGTGTGGGCACTCGTCGTCGGCTTGGTGGCCGCCTTTGGTGTGATGCTTGCGACCGTTGGCGTGCGTTCCGAGTTCGACAGCGAGACTCATTGGATCTTCATGGCGCTGAAACTCCTGTTCACGATGAGCTTGATTGGCACGGGGGCTGTCTTCCTGATCAGGTCGATGAGCCCGGGTCGGGCCTCGCGGAAACTCTTGCCGCTTGTTCTGGTTCCATTTCTCGTGATCGGCTTGGCAGGCGTCGCCGCGCTCGCGCTGGCTGTTGCGAGGTCGGAGTCCTGCACCGCGATGATGATGGGAATGCGGTGGCAGACGTGCCTTCTCTGCATACCGTTCTTTGCCATCATACCGTTTGCGGCACTCATCTGGGCGTTGCGCCAAGGCGCGCCAACAAATCTGACGCGCGCCGGTGCAATCGCAGGATTGGTGGCTGGAGCATTGGGCGCGACCGCATACGCCTTTCACTGCGGCGATGATTCTCTGCCTTTCATCGCAATCTGGTACGGCGGATCGATCGCGCTTTGTACCTTCATCGGAGCCATGCTCGGGCCTAAACTTCTGCGATGGTAAATCCCATGTTTCGGTTTTTGCCAGGGCTATCGTGGGAATTCTGGTGGATCGCAGCCGACCTCATTTCTTGAGCCTTCGCTTCGTGATTACCGGATAAGGCCCGCTCGCAACAATACTTCAGACGCTATTTCCGACGGTGTCCAACCGCGCGGCGGCGAACCGCTAGACGGCTGGTTGCCGGAGAGGGCCGGCTGTCATGTAACCGATCAGGGTTTTGCCGCGAACTCACCCATAGAGGCGGTTTAATAGGCAGTTAAATTCGGTCTGAACGATAACTCGTGCGATCGCAGACTCAAACAATCACAAGTGGAGAAGGCAATGATGAACGGCGTATTGACCTGCAGTTCTGGTGGATGGCTCATGATAACGACCTCTGTCGTCTTCTATTCTGTCGTGGGATTGGCGATTTTCTCGCTGATCAAAGGCTTGTTCTCTGGCAGCCGCTCGACGGTGCACACGACAGAAACTTCTAACTAACGCAACTGGCCCTGCGATGGCGGGTCCGACGATTTGAAACTCGGAGTCACAAAATGCGGAGGCGCACATGACTCACGACCTAATCCAGAGATTCCCGGCGTTTGTGAAATATCTCCGCTCGTAAGTGCCCGCCCAGTGAGTGAGGTTTGAATAGAAAGTGGCAGTAGTAACTGATGATAAAACAGCAAGCATTAGAGACAAAAGGCTTGAATTCGCAAAAAGGAGACCAAGATTGAAAGCACGAAAATTGATTCTCACGTCAGCGGCGGCACTGGCGCTTCTGATTGTTACCTACCAGATCCGCGCCAACGCCCAACAACCCATTGTCACCGAGAGCAATGCTGATCAAATGATCAAGAACGCTCGGACGCCTACTGACCATGAGGCGCTTGCGGCATTTTTCCGACAAGATGCGGCAGAGGACACGAAGAAGGCTGAGCTTCATCAACGTTGGGCTGACACTTACCGGAAGTTGAATATTTCAAAGCCCGGATACATGGCTCAGATGTGCGACAGTATGGCCGTATTCTTCAGGAAGGCTGCGGACGGCTCTGAAAAGCTCGCCGCCATGCACGAGGAAATGGCGAAACAGGCAAAGCCAAACTAGATACGGCGTGGTCCTTCTGGTCGGAGAATCTGGGTGTTGGCACTGAGAGTGTGATCTATAGGACAGCGGCGCCCGCGCATCGCGCGGGCGCCGCCGATTTTCAGACTGCGTGCGGGGCTCGGAGGATATAATCCGCGGCGTGCTGCGCCTGCGCGGCTGCGTGGATCAGGAGCTTGCGATCGTCGCGAAGCTTCTTGAGCCAGCCGGCCACGTACGCGGCCTGATTCTCGATGACTGCGGCTGTAATGCCAGCTTCCGCGCAAAGGTAGGCGGCTCCCATTTCCGCGCATAATTCTTCTTTTGAGTAGACGGCGGAACCGAACGGAGCGACTTCACAAATGCCTTCTCGCGCAAGGCGCTTCTGATGACCGGTGCTGTGTACGGTCTCATGCAGCGCTGTGGCGTAATACTCTTCAGCGCTCGCGAAAAGCTCGCGCGGCGGCAGAGTGATACGATCGGCAATCGGGCTGTAGAACGCCTTTGAGCCTGCGTGCTGAATCTCGGGCGGGTTGGGCATTGTGGCGATGATCCGCTCGGCGGCTTCGATCGGATCGTGCTCCTGCGTCTCGACCTTCGGGAGCTTGTCGAGGACTGACTGCGGCAGTTCGCATTGTTCGAGGTTGAACACGCGATAATATCTGAGCAAGAACCGTCGCCGCGCCTTCCCGTCGGTCTCCTCGGTGTCGAGGTCTCCAGTGTTTTGTTTCGTATCGTCAACCTTCCAGAACACGACAACCGTGCTTTCCTCGCCTTTGCGGATGTGTCCGCCCAGTTCGTTAGCCTGGCGCATCGTCAGCCAAAACGGCGAAACGAATTTGGAAGCGGAAAGCAGAAAGTGATTGATGCCGCGATAAGACTTCTTGCTCACAAGGTTGCGCGGCAGTCCGGCTGAGGTCCACGGTCTGCGCCAAGGCACGACGCCTTGTTCAAGCAGATTGATTATCTTCTCGGTAACGATTGCATAGATGTCCATTTCCGTAATCTCCGATTGTGATTTGGATAGTTGAGGGAGAACCGCTTTCGCGGCTCTCCCGTTGCGTGGTGGGAGCTAAAACGGGATGTCGTCGGATGCTTCAGCCTTGGGCGCGTTGGCGCGATTGCCGAGCATGCGGAGTTGCCGCGCGACGATTTCAGTTCGGTAGCGTTTGCCGCTTCCGTCCTTCGCTTCGTACTGGCGGGTAGTGAGCCGACCCTCGATGTAAACTTGACGGCCTTTGCTCAAGAACCGTTGGCAGGTATCCGCAAGCGGTCCGAATGCGACCACGCGATGCCATTCGGTACGCTGCTGCTTGGTACCGCTCCGATCCGTGAAACGCTCGGTCGTCGCCAGCGAGAAATTCGCCACGTTCTGCCCCGAGTTGGGCAGAGCACGAACCACCGGGTTAGCTCCCAGATTGCCGATCACGATCACCTTGTTGATTGCCATTGCCATTACCTCCGTTCTCCTTTGCTGCGTCCGCTTCCCGTCATCGGGCAGGACGTGCCCTGTTTTCATTCCCGCGCCAATTTTTTTCCGCGCGGCCCTTACACCTCGAACAGGAGGGCCGTGCGCAGATTTCTAGATGCGCGAGCGGAGCGGGCGGCAGGACGTGCCACAGCGAAGCGGCCCGAACGGGCTGGCGCGTCGTGCTAGCGCAGCGAACGCCACTAATGAGAGCGGCGGCGCAGCGGAGATCGCAGGCGGAGGTTAGTGCGAGGGGCGGAGCCGCGACGCGGAGTTTACGGAGCGCTCACGGGGCGGCTCACAGCGTAGATGCCGCGTCTGAATTGGTAGGTCAATGGTGGAGATTCTAGGACACGTATTCCGGATCGACAGTCCACGATTCTGTTGCGTTTTGTCTTTGTCCGAAAAACGTGTCTTCCGGACGCCGATCCTAAGACTCAGGACCCTTTTGGGCGTCGTACTCTGCGCACCTTCCTCGGTCCGTCTTCTTGACGCTTCTTAGACAATCGGGTAGCGCGTCGGCGTCGTACCTGATCGGCAGCTCTTTTGGATTGTAGCTTGGCCATCTCCGCTTCCATGGCATCTAGCAGCCGTCGGCGAGCAGCTTTGTGTTTACGAATACTGACTTGGACGTCTTCGCATTTGGCTTTCCTGCCGGGTCTCCTCCGAAAGACCGCGTACAGCCAATCCTTGTCAGTTCGGTCCAATGCAAGGGTTCCCAACACCGTTCGATCATGGGTCGCAAACCACTCGCGTTCGATGGAGAGAAAATCCAGTTCAGATCTCCGAGGTATTCCAAGCGCGTTGAACTCTGAAAGCGTGATTGACCTGATCCCTGCTCTGGCTTCTCTGTCGGGATCGAGGTCGCTATCAGGCATCCGGAGAACTTGGGTGTATGACGCAAAGGGAAGAAGCCCATAGCCTGGCACATAAGGCGTGATGATCCCCTTTTCTAGATGCACATCAACGGAGCCTTTGAAGAATCCTCTTGGCAGAGGATGTTTCGCGCTCGGATTGTGAAACGTTACCAAGCCTTGGCCCCAAGTCTCCTTTTCATGAAGATCATCAAGGTTATACACAAAGTTGACGGGTTTAGCCGATCTCGGGTCATAATCGAAACAGGTGCCGGATCGAATCATCATGACGTTGCCACGCCTATATCCTGCCTCATAACCCAGTCGATTGAATTTTGGCCACGTGCCGCTATTCGAAAATAGCACCGCACTAATATTCTCGGCGCCTTCTTGACCGAAGAAGTTCGACGGAATTACCTTCTTTCCGACCCGGTGTTCTTTAATGACCTGATGTTCCAGAAGCATCTCCCCCTCCTTCGTCCACTTGGGAGAAGTTTGTAGGCCGTAAAGATATTGGTCTAGAAGAGAACTGGTGAAAAATAATGCGAACCGATCGTGAAACGCTTCGATTGCAATGACGAAAGGTAGATTCTTGCAATGCGGGAGTTCCCAGTACTTCTTTTTCAGTTTGCTAAACAGCGGGCTTCCCAAACGTATAGGCATCTCACGAGCAAGTTTCCGCTCGGCTCTTGTGATTCCAGCCGGATTTGGTCGTTTGCCGAAATTCTGGAGTGATTGAGCACCGCCGCTTGGGTTACTCGTGGTAGCTTCGACGGCCACCGTCGCACCTTGCCGTGTAAGTATGAAGTCCGGATTGGAGCGGGTGCGCGAGATCACATAGCCCGAGCTTTCGAAATAGGCGTGCAAATAAAGTTCAAAGATTCGCGCGTCGAAGCCCGACGTCTGAAACTGTTCGACAAAGTTCCCGTCGGGATCTTTGAAGGTTCGAAATACCTCCTCGGCGATTGTCCGTCCGGGCTCGTATTCAATCGAATCGCGAATCCGCTTAAATACGGGATGGAGCCGCCGTTCAGGCACAACCGCGGCGAAAAGACTCTGTGGATGCTTGTTCACGGAACGGCGTTCGGAATTTTCTTACGGTCTTGGTCGTCCGATGATAGACAAGACCTCGGACACGGTTCGGACAACCATCGATTCGTCACTTGTTCATCGAGTGCGGCGTCGCTTTCGCGGAACTCGGCGAAGTAGATCTTCTGATATTGATTGACCGCCCAGACGCGGTGCCCGCGATCCGCTACGAAGGCTCTGCGACAGGTTGTACATTCGAAGCGGCGTCGCGGCATACCGCACACGTCGATCTCTTCGCCGGCTGGAGTGCGCCAACTATGGCTTCGGCATTGCGAGGTAAGCATCATAGCCTTCATTCTTCCGGTCCTTTCTTTTTTAGGCGGAGCCACAGCGGAATCACGAAATGCCGTTGTGGTTCGGCGCACGCGAGATCTCGTGCGTTCCTTGGACCGCTTCTAAGGGCGTGCTCTACGCTTTTCAGCTTGATGGTTATTCTGGCTCGGATTCCGCGTCCGATGCGTTTTCGGCCGCTCCCTCAGGCGACTCCTCGCCCGGTTTCTCCACGAAGACGCCCTGGAGGAATTTCGCGTAGTGTTCCTGGAGGTGCTTTAGTGATGCGCCCTTGTCAGCCTCATATTCAAGCCGCTCTTGGAAGAACTGGAGCCGCGTCCGGTTCTCTTCAAGCACCTGTGCCCAAGTCTTAACCCAGATCGAAACATTGTCCGCTTCATGTATCTTCCCAGTGTTCGCGGAGCTCCCGACGGTCTTCTTCATTCGGTATCCGGCATATTCACCGTAGTCGTCGCTAATCACCCAGAAGACCCAAGTCGTCTTGACGCTTTTGAACCGCTCGTCCTTCATGACCGAGATAGCATATTCTTCGATCTGCATCACCTCTTTTTGATCGATCTTCACCTTGGGAGCTTTTAGCTCGACCACGAGGTGTGTCAGTTCATCGGCCTTGTGCCGCCGGATGGACCGCGAGAGCATGAGATCGACTATCCCGCGCTCCTTTGAGACGTGCTTCACCGGCTCATCGATTGCCGTGTCATCACCGAGTAGCTTTCGGTGCTTCCGCAGCACCTCTGTCAGCGATCGATCGTCTACGGAGAGGTTGTACTCTTCTCCGAAAAGCCAGCAGTTCTGGGCAATGATCCTATGCAGCTGCGAGCGCTCCTTAAGACGCTTCTTGCTATCGGTGTCGAACAAGATAGCCTCAAGGCCGGTTAAGAATCGCAGGCGATCCGCCACTATCTTCGCCGAACTGATTATCGCCGACAGCGATACATCCCGCAGCAGCTCCGCCAACTCCTCTTGCTTGCGTTTCGGCAGCTTCAGCACCTCGCCGAGGATGAGCTGAAGCTCCTCCGGGCTCTTTTCAATGGCTTGCCGAAGCAGGCGCAAGTTAAAAGCCTTGTTTTTTTGAGGCGTCGTCGAGAAATCCGGCAAGTACTGCGCCGCGGTGACTGCAACGATGTCGAACACTTGGCGCTCGGCTTCCTCGATGCGAGTCGTCGCTTCGCCCTCATAGGGATAAATCTGTTCATGCTTCCACTCCTGCACCACGGTCCGGGCTTCCTGCGCCGCCCGGTTTCGGAAGTAATCCCTAATGGCCTCCTGTGCCTCATCAGACATGCTGACGACTGCGGGGTTCATCTCAGCCAGTTCGAGCGTGCCTTCGGTTTGCAGTTTGGAGATGTAATTTGATTTCAAATAGGCCGAGAACTGGAACGCGCCGACGTGAAAGCGCCGTTCGACCTGCGTCAACGGAAAGCCCTTCTCGTTGCATAGGTACAGCACCCGGTTCGTTGCCGAGCGCCATTCTATGATGTCCAACCTAACGGGATATGCCTTGGCGTCATCGGTAACATCGCTGAGATTTACGCTTCCCTGTGAGGCGATGAGTTTAGAAGGATCGATATGGGTCCCATCAATATTGATGGACACGTTCTTATAATCCGAGAGGTATAGGGCGAAGATTTCCGTTAACTCCTGAACACCCGCATCCGACGTCAGCGAACGGTAGTCCTTGTGAATTTCGGAAATCGTGAGGGTGACACCTCTTTGCTTCGCGGCATCCGCTTTTTCCTCGTCGGAGATGACCACCTCCTTCATCTTCGCCGCCGTCATGGTCACCGTGAACGTGTAGACTCCTTTGCTTTTTTGGTA
>Ga0210409_10008966_pt1 | contig 10137 bp, 5 predicted proteins | sample IncBWH17MmetaG_FD_161649 | JGI IMG/M metagenome (GOLD analysis project Ga0210409, IMG submission 161649) | Forest soil microbial communities from Barre Woods Harvard Forest LTER site, Petersham, Massachusetts, United States - Inc-BW-H-17-M | ecosystem: Environmental > Terrestrial > Soil >...
ACGATCGGCAACGAGTTTTTCGATTTCCGTGTCGTCCGGGCCGCTGTCTTTGGCGCCAAAGCCGAGCGCGCGCAGCTTTTCCGCATCGTTGTCCTCCATAACGGCGAAGACGCGGTCAAATGTCGCGAGAAATTCCTTGGCGGCGGTTGCGTCGTCCTGGCGGAAGTCGCCTTTGTCCATGGCGATATTCGTTTCGCGAAGGAGATCGAAGGTGGCGGCCAGCGCCCGGGCCGTATTCAGGTCGTCCGAGAGGCCAGCATCAAATTCCTCCGCGGCTTCGGCCACGCGGGCGGCCATGCCTTTCTGCTTCCCCGTGGGAAATTTGCCCTGGGACAGGCGCGCGGAGAAGTTGCGCAGGCGCTCGACAGAGCTCGCCGCCTGCTGCAATCCGTCAAACGTGAAATTGAACTGCTTGCGGTACGGCACGCTGCCCAGCGCGAAACGCAGCGCCGAGGGTTTGTATCCCTTGGCGAATAAATCGCGCAGCGTATAAAAATTGCCGAGCGACTTGGACATCTTCTCCCCTTCAACCAGCAGATGCTCGGCGTGCATCCAGTAGCGCACGAAGCGTTTCCCCGTCGCACCCTCGCTCTGCGCAATTTCATTTTCGTGGTGCGGAAACGCCAGATCGATTCCGCCGGTGTGAATGTCCAGCGTCTCGCCAAGATACTTCATGGCCATCGCGGAACATTCGATGTGCCAGCCAGGGCGGCCCTTACCGATGGGCGTCTCCCAGAAATGCTCGCCGGGCTTTGGCGCTTTCCAAAGGGCAAAGTCGCGTGCGCTCTCTTTTTCGTAGCGATCGACATCGACGCGCGCGCCGGCCTGAATTCCCGTCACGTCGATATTTGAGAGCTGGCCGTAGTGCGGGAACTTCGTGATACGGTAATAAATCGAGCCTTCACTCGGATAGGTATACGTCTTTTCCTGCAAGCGCCGGATGAGCTTGACCATATCGTCGATATGGTCGGTGGCGCGGATCCAGTGCTCGGGCGCCTCAATGCTGAGAGCCTTGCAATCGTCGAAAAAGGCCTGCGCGAACTTTTCCGTATACTCGCGGATGCTCACGCCTGCGGCCGCCGAGTTCGCGATGATGCGGTCGTCGACGTCGGTAAGGTTCATGACGTGATTCATTTTGAAGCCGCGAAGCCTCAGGAACCGCCGAAGAATGTCCTGAAACACAAAAGTGCGAAAATTCCCGATGTGCGCATAGTCATAGACCGTCGGACCGCAGGTGTACATGCGGACTTCATCGCTCTTCAGGGGCGTGAAGGCCTCGATCTTTCCGCCCAGCGTGTTATGGAAGCGTATTTCGTGCATCGCGGCCCTGACGGCGTTTTGCTCCAAAGGATAAACGTCAGATTGTATCCGACGCTTCAGGACAGCCGCAATGAAGAAGGGTTCAGCTGTGTGTTGAATTGCGAATGTGCGACCCAATGGGTCCGTATTGAAAGCGGCCGCTCGGGGCGCAACCGCTCGTTTTCAAACTAGCATTTCCGAGAAAGGGCCTTGATAAAGCACGCGTTTCGACCGGTTGTCGGATCGCGGTGCTCAGAAGACGAATTTCAGGGCCAACTGCACAAGGCGCCCTGGCAGCGCTTCCGAGATTTCGCCGAAGTTTGGCGAACTGATGTCGTTGTTCGGCAGCCGGAAGTTAGCGTGGTTGAAAACGTTGAAGAACTCTGCGCGGAATTGCAGGCTCTTGGACTCGCGAATCGGGATGTTCTTGAATGCGGAGAAATCCCACTGTTCGAAGCCGGGTCCTTCGACGACGTTGCGGCCTTCATTGCCGAACTGTCCGGCCTGCGTGGCCAGATTGAGGGACTGAAAGGCAGCCTTGTTGAACCATTCCTGCGGAGTGCGCGGGCCGTTATTCGGATTGCCGATGAGATCAGGCGCGAGTGTGTGGCAGGGTCAATAATGCAAAAGAATTAGCGAGCGTCCGCAAACGAAATTGACGGTGAGGGTTTCGCTCGTTAGAGTCCTAGGTTCTCACTGGAGAGGTGCAGCGATGAACCGCTTCCTATTGGGCAGTGGTCTTCTGGGAATCCTGACGGTCGCCGCGACAATCGTTGCGCAGGAAAAGCCCGCGGCGGAGACGGCCAAGCTCCTGACGCCTGAAACATCTCTCAACTTGCGCTCGATTTCCGACTTGCAATTCTCTCCGGACGGTGCACGCGTAGCCTTCATTGTCACCGAACCGCCCAAGGGCGAACGGCGTGCCCGCCACATTTGGCTTTATGACAAAAAGTCGGGCGCCGTCCGGCAATTCACTTTTTCCTCGAAGGATGAGACTTCGCCGCGCTGGTCCCCAGATGGAAAGCAACTCGCCTTTCTTTCGAATCGCGATGATCAGCAGCAGATTTACGTGATGCGCGCGGACAGTGGAGAAGCCGCGGCCGTAACCAAAGGCAAGCGCGGCGTGCGAACTTTTGCGTGGTCTCCTAACGGCAAGCAGATCGCCTATCTTGCTCCCGATGCCAAGAGCGACGCCGAAGAAAAAAAGGACAAAGACCAGGATGACGCACGGGTCGTGGATAAAGACGACAAGCAACCGCGCCTGTGGCTGCTCACGTTGGCCACCAGCGAAGCTAAAGCGCTCACGAATTCTAAATGGGAAATCAGCGAACTCGCCTGGCTGCCGACTGGCGACCGCCTCGTCGTCAGTGCCACGGATCATCCGGAATCGGACCAGGAGACCCATGGCATTTTTTTGATCTCGGTTCTGGACGGTTCCCGGAGACTGATCCTCGCTCCGCACGGCCCTTTTCGCGACTTACAGGTATCGCCCGACGGAGCGGCTGTGAGCTACATTGGCTGCCGCGTGGATGGTCCCTCGCCACACGACCTCACGCTGTTGGACATCGGCAAGCACGCCACTCGCAATCTCACCGGCGCGAGCCTCGATCGCGCCATCCTTGAGCACCGGTGGATGAAAGACGGCTCGGTCGTTGCGCTCTACGCAGACGGCTTCCAAAACAAACTGGTGGGTTTTTCTCCCGAAGACATGAGTAAAAATCCGGCGAATCCGCCGGCGACCAACGTTAACGCTTTCGCCGTTTCTGACGCCGGCGACGTCGTTTTCGCCGGACAGTCCGCCGCGACGCCTCCAGAGCTGTGGCTGTGGGATCAGAAGAATTCACCACAACAAGTGTCTCACCTCAATGATTCCTGGAAACAGTACAGACTCAACGCGCCCGAATTCTACAAATACAAATCATTCGACGGTCTCGTGATCGAAGCAGCTCTCTTGAAGCCCGCGGGAGCCGATCCAAAAAATAAACTGCCGCTTATCGCACTGATTCATGGAGGACCAACAAGCAACTGGCAAGACTCCATCGAAGTTTGGGGCCAGCTCCTGGCGGCGCGCGGCTATGCGGTTTTCTATCCCAACATTCGGGGCTCGGTCGGCTACGGCCAAGAATTCATCGAAATGAACCGCGGCGATTGGGGCGGCGGCGACTTCAAAGACGTGATGTGGGGCGTGAAGGATCTTATAGATCGTGGAATCGCCGATCCCTCTAAACTTGGCATTGGCGGATGGTCTTACGGCGGCTACATGGCGGAGTGGGCGGTCACGCAAACGAACGACTTCAAAGCCGCGGTCTCCGGCGCGGGCCTTTCCAACCTAATTTCCGAGTATGGCAGTGAGGAGCACCCATCCTACGACGAATGGTTCTACGGCGTGCCCTACGAGTCCGCTAGCCTCGTGAGATATTTGAATAGCTCCCCGTTCACGCAACTTAGGAATGCGAAGACGCCGACACTCATTCTTCAGGGCGAGGTCGACACCACCGATCCGCCTGGCCAAAGCCAGGAACTATATCGCGGACTAAAGCACTATGGTGTGGAAAGCCAACTGGTCATGTATCCGAGAGAACCACACGCTCTTCGTGAAGAGAAGCACCTTCTCGATCGCCTCAACCGTATGCTCGCCTGGTACGAAAAATACATGAAGTAACCACACATCGGGAGCCGCATCCTCACGGCCTTTTCCGATTGTGGTCGTTCCAGATTCAGCACCATCCGTTGGGTAACCCTTTACACTCAGGGACGCTCGTGGTAATCTTTTTTTCCGTACCGCCATCCACGCGCCAGGCGGCTGGGCCTCTGACTGAGAACCTGCCACACGTTTGTCTAAGCGACCGAAAAACGGTCGACTTGTCGCTCGAAAGACCCTTCCCTCGAGGAACAAAGCGTTGTCTCTCTACGCGCGTTTTGCCCACGGTCCCGTTCGTGCACCGGATATTCACGGGCTGTATCGATGCCTTCGGGACCTTGGAAAGGCGAAATCCATTTGGGGAAAACGCAAAGCGGCTGACGCCAGGCGGAGCCGCGAAGAGATTGACGACAAGAAGAGGACATCTTGCTTAAGCTCCGAAAAGTCGAAATCGTTGGCTTTAAGTCGTTTTTTGACCGCACCGTGGTCACTTTCAGCGGCTCTGGCACGACCTGCATCGTCGGGCCCAACGGTTGCGGCAAATCGAACGTGGTTGACGCCATCTCCTGGGTACTCGGTGAACAGAGTCACAAATCCCTCCGCGCCGGGCGCATGGCCGACTGCATTTTCAACGGTACGACCAAACGGCCGCCCCTGGGAATGGCGGAAGTGACCATTACGATGGAGGATCCCGAGCTGGCGGAAGCCGCCCGGTTCGTCCTCGAAAGCGCGCAAATCGAAGCCGCCGCAGATGGGACTGCGCTTCCCGCTTCCGCACTGGGGAACGACGCAGCCGCGACTTCCGACCCGAACGTACAGATTCTCTCGCTTGACCCCGCGCCAGCCCCCGAATCTCAACAAGATGTAGCAGGACCACCAGACGGTCCGTCGCAGCTTGAGGAAGCCTCTGCCACGGCTCCCGAATTTCTGAAGGGCAAACGTCGCAAGAAAGGCGGCGACAAACCGGCCCTGGCTAGCAAGCCGGGCGAAGTAGTAGTGACGCGCCGTCTGTACCGCTCCGGCCAAAGTGAATACCTGATCAATAGCCGCATCGCCCGCCTTCGCGACATTCAAGAAATGTTCATGGGCGTGGGGCTCGGCCCGGATTCCTACGCCATCATCGAGCAGGGGCGCATCGGCCTGATTCTTTCCACCAAACCGATGGAGCGCCGCGCCATCATCGAAGAAGCCGCCGGGGTCACGAAATTCAAAACCAAGAAACGCCTCGCGGAAGCCAAACTTGAATCCTCGAAACTCAATCTCGCGCGCGTGAACGATATCGTCGTCGAAGTGGAGAAGCAGCTCGGCTCGCTCAAGCGCCAAGCCTCCAAAGCCCGCCGTTACGCCGAAATTCGCGACCAAATGCGCGGCATCGTTCGTCAGATGCTCGCCGGAAAAGCCCGCGAGCTGGATGCGGAAGCGGAACGCATCACGAAGCAGCTCGCGGAACTGACCACCGCGGAAACGCAGCACGCGCAAACGATTCAGCAGCAGGAAGGCGAACAGGACCGCCTCAACCAGCGTATATACGAGCTGGACGCCGAGATTCGCCAGAATCAGAATGTTTTAAACCTCACCGCACTGGAAGTAGATCGCACCGAGAACCGCATCTCTTTCAACAGCCAGCGCGCAACGGAGCTCGGCTCGCGGCGCACACAAGTCTCCGCCGAAATGGCGGAAGCCGCAGCGCAAGCGGCGGAGTGGGAAGCCCGCAGTACGGCGCAGCAGCTCGCGGTGACCTCGCTCGGCGAAGAGTCTGGCATTCTCTCCGGCCGCGTGGAAGGGCTTGCGACGCAAGCGGAATCGCGCGTCAATCAAATTCAGGAATCCGAAGCGCGCATCGAAGCGCTGCGTCGCTGCGTATCAGAAGCCGGCGAAAGCCTGCTTCGTCTGCACGGCGAGCAGAAGCAAGCAGAGGAAGCGCTCGTCCATCATCTGGAAGGGCTTCGCAAACGCGAAGCCAGCGAGCACGAACTGCTTGAGACCTCCATTCGCGTTCGCGACGAAGCTGACCAAGCCGCCTACGACTGGGAAGCCGCAAGCGGGCAGCTCAACGCCCTGACCCAAAACGCAACCACTGTCCAGGCGCGCATCGCGGACTTGCGCCAGCTGCGCGAGTCAAGCGCGCAGAAGGCAGATGTACTCCGCGACGCTCTCTCCGGCGTCCGCGCGCGCCACGGGACGCTCACCCAAATCCTTAACGACCGCTCCTACACCGCCGACGCCGTGCAAAAGCTGTTCGCGGCCAACGAACGCGGTGGCGGCCAGAACTTCCACGCCGTCGGCGTGCTCGCAGACTATGCCGAAGTCGGAGAACAGCACGAAGCGGCCATTGAGCAGTACCTCCGCGACGAACTCGAGTACGTAGTGGTGGAAACCTACGATCACGCGCGCGCTGGTGTTTCCCTGCTCCGCGATGAAGTCGGCGGACGCGCCACTTTTTTTGTCGATTCGCTTCGCAATTTGCGCCTGGCCGAGTACGAGCCCATCGTCAACTTCCGCATCGAAGACGGCGTAATCTCCCGCCTCGACAAGCTGGTCGGCTTCCGCGATCCTCTCGGCCCCGCCGCCAAGCAATTTCTTCCGCGCCTGCGTTCGGCGTATTTAACGGATAGCGCAACGTCCGCCGAGACGCTCGCGCGCGACAATCCTCAGTTCGCTTTCGTCGCGCCGGACGGCACTTGCTACCAGGGCCGGATGGTCACCGGAGGGCGCGCGGATGAAGCCGGTCCGCTCGGCATGAAGCGCGAGCTGCGGGCTCTCGACGCTGAAGTCTTGCAGCTCGAACATGAGATGAGCGAGACGCAAGCCGCTCTGGCACAGGTAAACACAGAACTGCGCGAGGCGGAGCAGTCGCGGGAACAAATCACGGCGCAGCAGCGCGATGCCGAACGTAGCGTTTTCTCCGCTACTCACCGCCATGAGCACATGCAAAGCGAACTCGCTCGGCTCGGCCTCGAGTTGACCGTTTGCCAGAACGATCTTTTGCGCCTCCGGAAAGACTCCGAAGACGCCAAAATGCGTGCCGGGCGTGCGAAGAATCAACACGCCGCCGCGGCTGCCAGCCGCGCTGACGCGGAAACCGAGAGCACGCGCCTAGCGGAACAGCTGGTGAAACTTCGCGGGTCAGTTCAGACCGAGCAAAACCAGCTCGCTACAGCCCGCGCCGAACTCGCCGCGCTTAATGAACGCCTTTCCGCCGCGGAAGCGCTTGCGGCGCGTCTAGAAGAAGAGCGCTCGGAACTGGATCGTCGCGAAACCGCTCTTCTGCAGCAGGAGTCCTCGATTGGGGATGAAACCGCTGCGCTCGCCAAGCAGAGCGCAGATCTCTCGCAGCAACTCGAAGGCCTCCGCGGCGAAAAACTCCGTCTCGAAGTCCGCCAGCGCCAGCTCGAGCAGGAATGGGAAAGCGGCCGGACGCGCATCACACAAATGGAAGATCATTTGCGCATGGGCCGGCAGTCGCTTCAAGAGCTTCGCGAACAGCGCGGCCACGCGGAAGTAGATCGCGCGCGGAATGACTCGGACCGCCAGCATCTCCGCGAAACCTGCATGACGGAGGTCAACGCACAGCCCGAGGATTTGATCGCCACCGAAGCCGCCTTCATGACCGGCGAGGCGCTCGCCGCAGCGGAAATGAATTACCGCGAGATGAAGGAACGCATCGAAGCGATGGGCCCCGTCAACATGATGGCACTCGAAGAGTTCAATGAGTGCGAGCAGCGCTTCACTTTCCTCACGCGCGAACGCGACGACCTGCTGCAATCCATCGCCGACACGCACCAGGCCATCGCCGAACTCGATCTGGTCTCCCGCGAGAAATTTGAGCAGGCCTTCAACGCGATTAATCACAATTTTTCCGAAGCCTTCCACACCATCTTCGGCGGCGGCATGGCGGAGATGCGCTTGACCGAGCCCGACAGTTCCGGCGACGCCGGCATCGACGTGGTCGCTTCGCCTCCCGGAAAGCGCATGCAAAACGTTCTCCTGCTCTCTGGCGGCGAAAAGGCCATGACCGCGCTAGCGCTGCTCATCGCCATCTTCCGCTATCAGCCCAGCCCCTTCTGCATTCTCGACGAGGTGGACGCACCCCTCGACGAGGCCAACGTCGGCCGCTTCACGCGCCTCGTCGGCGATATGAGCGGCCATACACAGTTCATCATCGTCACCCACAACCGCAAAACCATGGAGACTGGCTCCGTTCTCTACGGTGTGACTATGCAGGAGCCCGGCGTCTCGAAGCTAGTCAGCGTCCGCTGGGAAGGCGACGAAGCTCCCGCCACCAAACAGAAAGCAGCCTCCGCCGCCTGAGCACCAAATTGCGCACCATGAGATGCACTGCGTGGGCTTTTGCGCTAGAGTTTCCTTCCGCGGCGGAGAAATCGAGACCAGTCCATGCCCTGCTCTTCGGCGGAGCTTCTGCGGAGAGGGACAAGTGGGCGAGCAAAATCGAGGTGCGGCCGCGGCGAGCCGGACCTACGCTGGTTCGCTGAAGATTCGCGGCCAAGTGCGGGCTCTCGCTACCAACGCAGAGAGCCTGGCGATTTGGTGGCCTCCCGCGAACCCGCAACAGCCGAGGAGCGCGGGACGGCGCTCACCCTAGCCCGTGAAATCTTCAGCCAGCACGGAATTCCGGAAGCTCTTCTGCCCAAAGTTCGCGCCGAATACGTCACTCGCACGTATCTCGCGCCATTTCCTCAGCCAAGCCTGACCGGATCCTTCTCTCTCGACGCTGGTGACGATGAGAGCCTCCTGCACAGCATCTTTTTTGTCGCCTGCCAGCCTGGTGAAAAGCTTCAGCCGGAGTCTCTCTGGATTCATCTTTTCCGGGAGAGCCAGACCGACGAGGAGCATCTCCGTTTTGTTTTTCGCGGAACGAAAGACGGCGCCCGCTAGGAACAAACTTTCAGAACCGAGCCGTTGGGCTGTTCGTCGTGAGCGCGCAAGAAAAATAAATCTTTCGGGGCGCTCAATTTGTCCAAAGAATTTCCTCTACGCGCCGCTTTCCCTCGGCGAGGCGCTGCGCTAGAATGCTCCACACCCTTGGGGAGAAACTTTTCTGTGGCTGCAGGTTCTGTGAGTCGCATCATTCAAGAAACGCATTTCGCCGGTCTCACGCCCGCAGTGCGAGGGAAGGTCCGCGACATTTACGATCTCGGCGACAAGTTGCTCATCGTCGCCACCGACCGCCTCTCCGCGTTCGACGTTATCCTCCCGACGCCCATTCCCGACAAGGGTCGTGTCCTAACCCAGCTTTCCCTTTTCTGGTTCGATCTTCTCATGGGGGTCATCCCAAATCACGTTCTCAGCGCCTCGGATTTCCCTGCCCCGTTCGATGTCCATCGCAACGATCTCGCCGGCCGCTCCATGGTCGTACGCAAGACGCAACCTCTTCCCATCGAGTGCGTAGTGCGCGGCTACGTTTCCGGCTCCGGCTGGAAGGACTACAAAGCCACGGGAAAAATCTGCGGCATCGCACTTCCCGCAGGCTTGCGCGAGTCCGATCGCCTGCCCGAACCCATTTTCACCCCCGCCACGAAAGCCGCCACCAGTCACGACGAAAACATTTCTTTCGAGCAAGCCGCATCCCTCATCGGCATGAACCTGGCCGAGCGCGTCCGCTCCGTCAGCATTGACATTTATCGCCGCGCCGCGGCCTACGCTGAAGCCCGCGGCGTTCTCCTCGCCGACACAAAATTCGAGTTCGGCCTTCTCAACAGCTCCCCCAATGCGATCGACTCCCTCATGTGGATCGACGAAGCGCTCACTCCCGACTCCTCGCGCTTCTGGCCCGCTGCGCAATACCAGCCCGGCGGCCCCCAACCGTCTTTCGACAAACAGTTTGTGCGCGACTACCTCGAACGAATCCGCTGGCCCAAAACCCCGCCCGGCCCGGAACTTCCGCCCGATGTCGTCGCTGCCACGCGTGCCAAATACCGGGAGGCCTATCGCATCCTGGCAGGGCACGAGCTCGACCAATAGCTGCAAACCGGCCCACAACAAACGAGTACAAATTCTGCGGAGCGTGCGATCGTGAAAGATCAACTTGAGGGGCTCGTCATTCAAATGGTGGATCGGGGAATCTTGTTCGATGAGGCCGTCGGAGAATTTGAAAAGCGTTTCATCAAGCGCGTCCTGGACCGCACCAACGGCAACCAATCCCGCGCCGCGCTAGTCCTCGGGATTCACCGCAACAC
>Ga0210409_10008968_pt1 | contig 10136 bp, 14 predicted proteins | sample IncBWH17MmetaG_FD_161649 | JGI IMG/M metagenome (GOLD analysis project Ga0210409, IMG submission 161649) | Forest soil microbial communities from Barre Woods Harvard Forest LTER site, Petersham, Massachusetts, United States - Inc-BW-H-17-M | ecosystem: Environmental > Terrestrial > Soil >...
CTAGGGAGTGGTGGAACGAGATGGATGTAACACAACGTATGAAGAGAGAACGTGGCGAGATAATCAGAGAAAAGCACAAATAGCCACTAGTTAGTGCAGAATTAGATTACGAACCCCTAGTCTTACGGGCCGCGGAGCGGTCGCACTCCATGGTCGGGTCTTCGCAGTTTTGGTTCAATCAGAACGCGACTTTTATGAGCCGATCGACCATTTGTTCCAGGGGAATGATGGTCAAAGTGAGCGGTAGCAAGGGTATGACAAGGATTATTGCTAGACGCAAAACCGTTTTCTTACTGAATGGCAGGACGCGCATTTCAATTACCACATTGTAGGCGCTACCTAGGTCTGCCAATGATTGAATGTCGCGTGTGCCCAGTAGAGGTTCCGATGTTCGGCCATTTCCGGTGACCCACTTGTTGCGAAAGTCGTCAACGTAGTGACTCGCCAGAATGCCGTACTCTCGTCCTGCGGTCCGTCGCGCGTGTATGAGCGGAATTATGAAGAAGCTGAGTGGCGCCAGCACCAGCAACATCAAAATGAGCATCGCGCCCACGATTTCCATTTTGAACGAGGGTAGCGTGGCCCCGTGTGCCAGATACGGTCGCCGATGAACCCCGCAAGGAAAACAGTGTGCGCGAGCAAGACTGGCGCAAAGGCAAAGACGCTACCGGATACAAAGCCAAGACCACCGGCGCCATCGGGATGAAACAGTTTGAGGTGAAGCGGAAACCGTGCGACCTTCCAGAGAAAGTGATACCGGAGAAAAAGGCGAAAGTACCACCGAAAAACAATAAAGCGGAGAATCGGTAAACTGACGAATGCATACCAGTATCCAGCTGCGGTGAGGTGCGCCACGGCACTGGTTTTCACCGCATACCAGCTTCCTACACTGAGCGACACTTTTTGCGTCCATACCCAGTGGCCCAAGGTGAAGACCACTAAGACCAGCACAACTTCGAGTAGTATTGAGTTGCGAAGGCGCATGGTCGATGCGATGAGCCCTTCAAAGCGTGGCTGGTCTTCCGGCACGATGATGCCTCGACTTAGAAACTGTCGAACTACACTACCGATGCGGTCATGGACGGAAACTTCCGCTGCAATGAGCAGAGGAAGGGCTGCCAGAAACCTGGTGTGGGGCTCGACGTCACGCAAAAACGGAACCGCACGCCACCCAGGGCGCGGCCTCCGAGCACGGATAGCACAAGGAGTGGCAACCAGCAGATTAGGGATAGGCCGATGACGCGCCGGAGTAAGAGATCGAGAGGTGGTTTCGCAAGCCTCGTCCGAAGGTAGAGTTGATACAATGGTCCGCCGAGCACCAGGGAAAAGTTCTCCGTGTCCGCGAGGACACTGGCCACCGGGCTATCCATCGGTAGTTCGTCGAGCTTGGCCATTTCGCGAGCGAGATCCAGGTCTCAGTTAGCCGCTTCTCTCTATACTTTGAATGTCGCTAGCGGACAGCCGGTGCAGCAAGCGACGAAATTTAGAGCCAAGACTCCGGATAAGGAAGTAGAGCAGAACGCAGCCTGGTGTTCTTGGGGAATATCTATAGGTCGTAGACATATCTGACTCGTTCCTGCCTTCTCCTTCGTACAAGTCCACCCCGGAGATGGGTGGGGCGCCGTATACGCTGCCGGAGGCGCGGAGGCATATTTAATAGTTGCCCATTCGGGCGAATGCCTTCCACGAAGCTTCTTGAGGCACGCAATCCGACGGTGCCGGGGAGCCCGCGAAGGAGGTCGGCTAAGGTGATCATGCTTGTTATTTGCCCGGAATGAGGCATCGTCGGTGCCGCTCGTAAGCCAGCATGGAAGAGCAGAATTTCGCCAATCTTGCTGGCTGGCATACTCACCTCATGCCTTCCATCAGGGAAGGTAGCGAACACATCCGCCCAAAGAAACTAGCAAAAATGATAGGTCCGACCAGGACTTGCGGCGCTTCTCGCAATTTCTATGCGAGGTCAGTAGGGCGCGGGCGGCATTATGTGCACGCTTTAGACCTGTCTGCATTGACAAATGAGCACGAAATCCGGAATCGCAAATGAAAAGGCCGTCGAGGTAACCATGGGTCATGATTCCTCCAAATCACAGCCCCTTCGAAAGATAGCCCATCGGATGAATTGACAACCAGTTTCCTGGAGGCCACTATGACAGACGGTGAGTTCTTATTTTGATTGGGGGAAGGCGTGACGTGTAATGTCACCAGTCCGTGTTCTAGTCGTGGAGGATTTTGAGCCCTTTCGGCGATTCATCCGCTCTTCGCTAGAAGCGCGGCCGGAGTGGCAGATTATATGCGACGTTTCGGACGGACTAGATGCGGTCCAGAAAACCGGAGAGCTTCAACCGGACTTGATTTTGTTGGATATCGGGCTCCCTACACTCAATGGAATGGAGGTCGCTCGACAAGCCCAAAACCTCGCTCCGAATGTAAAAATTCTCTTTCTGAGCGAAAACCGTTCGCCGGACGTTGTAACAGCAGCTTTGAGCACGGGAGCAAGCGGTTATCTGCTCAAATCAGGTGCAGGAAGCCATCTTCTTCCTGCGATCGAAACGATCCTCCAGGGGAAGCGGTTTCTGGATGCCCGATTGGCAGGTCAGGTATTCAGTGAGGCTAACGAGTCAGTCCTTGACACGCGGAAACACTCCGCGGCGCGTCTGGTCTGAAGAGTGTAGTCTCTAAAGGGTTACGCCGCAGTGCGTTTTGCAAGCGGATGCAACTCGCTTTCTGGAACGGTAAATTCCGAGAAACCACAATTCAGGCAGACCACGACTCGTGGAAAGACTAACATCGCGGGCAGGTTCATCCCTTTCAGTCCGGGGAAATGGATGTTGATCTCCGCGTCAAACTCATTCTGATTGTCTGATCCACATGACTTGCATGCCATGATGCCTCCTCTGCTTGCGAAGCGCGGACCCAACCCAGTGGCCTTGTTTGCGTCGATCTAGAGTACACCCTGTATCGTAAGCGGGTTCGCCAAGATGTTAAAGAAAAGTTAATTCTCTAACATTCCGGCCCACTCACGTCGAAGCTCACCTTCTAGATCCCAAGTCGGAGTTGTCTACCCGCAGAGCTCTCCCGATTGACTCTCGTAGTGATGGAGAGTCGGGCTGAGCCTTGAATACGGGGCGTTTCACCCAGCGAAACGGCCGCTTGCGTATACGGGGAATCCGGGATTGACTCTTGACAAGTCCCCTGACCCTCGAATAGCATTCCCGCAATTAAGTCCCACCTCTTTAATTGCACTGTGTAGGCTCTGCAATCAAAGTGTCACTCCGACTGCGCTATTGCTCGTAATTGGCATGAAAGCCCAACAGCAAGGTGGAACGGATTATCGTCATGACGAATGTAGGTTTTTGGGTTTTTCTCAGTGCTGCTCTCGTCAGTGCTTCGGTGATTTGTGGAGTAGCTTTCCTCGAGCTCACCTATCAGGTTGGACGGCGTCGATCTCGGCAGCACGCTCCTGCCAGTCTTTCCCGGGCTCAAGCCGCCGGAACTGCACGCGAGGCTTCATTGCGTCCTCCGAAACGGGCCGATGGATTTCGAGAAAAAATACGCGGCAAGCGCGCGGCTGAACTGAAGATTGCCCATGCGTCTGCGCAAGTGGCCTCCCTAAAAGCACCTCAAGCAAGCGGCAAACAAACACCCCTGCAGTTCTGTCGCTAAGGCTGGGCTCGGGAGTTTCGGCCGGGTCCCCCAAGATGGTGCTCGCCTCGCTTGAATCAACTCGCGAGCGTAGCGGTGTGTGCGCTCTAGTAAGAGGTGCGTGCGTCAGACACCGTGAGCTAAAATATCGGTATGGAGTTCACCCAGTACAGAGTTCTCATCTGGGCAACGAATCGTAGGATCTGATTGGTGAGCGATGAATCTATCGGGTCGAATCAGCGGTGGAAGCTTTCACCGTCGGAATGCCTGGGGAGACTAGATGGCCTGCAAGTCGTGCGCGTCTGAAAATCAAAGAGACTTCGCAGCAGAATTTACGGTTTCATTTCCTTTCTCCACAGTACGTTGAGCACATCCCCGGTATACGTGGCTCAAAGTTTATGCGTCTGTTTGGACTGCGGCTTCGCGGAAGTCGTTATACCCAAGACGGAGTTGCGCCTGCTTGCGGCCGGCGATAAAGCGCAACGTGAGTCCTAGCAGTATTCGTCAATTCCGACGGGTTGCGCAATCCTGGTCCTTACCAGGACAACGAAAATCTGAAATTTAGCTCCATCTTTCCCCAAGATTTTCACACCAGCCTCTCTCGTGAATTGGGTCGCGAGGTCGCCAATCCAGACCCTCCCTTCCGGTTGAAGTTTCAACCAATTGGGCACCTAGGAGTTTTGCCAGTTTTGTACTGCATGCGGCGAGCGCTATCGTTAGGCGCCTCGGAGAACGACGTGCTCGAGCTGCGCATGTATCCGTGCTTCGAGCATCATGTTGAGCTGCCGTGGTCGGACTGTCTTCGATCGGCACGGTAACAGCCAATGAGGTTTCTGCAGGAAAAACGACCAGGAGATCACAAAATGAAACTGATCACAGCAAAACTCGTATACAGATTGCTCGTGGCATGCGGGCTGTGCCTGCTCCTCGCTCTAGGCCTGAATGCACAGGTGCAGACTCAAACCAATGCAACTACAACTGGCGCGACTACTCAAGTCAACGTAGAGCGCGGCGAGGTAGTTTTAGTTGATGGAAACGACCTTGTGGTGAAGATGGAGGACGGGTCGATTCGGCATATCCCTAACGTCCCAGAAAGCGCCAAAGTCGAGGTTGATGGTAAGGAATTGGGGATTCACGACTTGAAACCGGGCATGAAGCTGGAGCACACGGTTACGACAACGAGCACGGAAAGAATGATCACGACGGTTCAGAGTGTGACCGGAAAGGTATGGCACGTGACTCCGCCATCAGCGGTCATTTTGACATTGGACGATGGCACCAACCAGTCGTTCAAGATCCCAAAAGGGCAGAAGTTCAACATTGACGGGCAGATGGTCGATGCATGGGGACTAAAGAAAGGAATGAAAATTTCAGCGACCAGAGTCGTCGAGGAGCCCGAATCGGTAGTTGAGCACGAGAAGAAACTAACCGGCAAAATGCCGCCACCTCCACCGGCTCCGCCAGCGGACGTGCCGATGTTGATCGTATTGGTCATGCATCCTCCAAATCCGGCGGAACCAGCAGAACCCGCAGAACTGCCAAAAACCGGAAGTCTACTGCCGCTGGTTGGGCTGCTGGGGATACTTTGTTGTGGTTTTTCATTTGGCATTAAGATGTTCCGCTGGGTCTAGACATCTTGGTTAGCCGTTGCGAGGGCTCACTTGGCTATTGCCAAGTGGGCCGTCGTCCTATGCATCGGATTTCCGGGGATACCGCTGCCGCTGAGAGAAACTGATCCATTCATGACAAAGGCGGAAGTGGCACGGATGTCCCACGGCCGAGTTTAAATGGCAACGATCAGAAATACAGCGAAAGTGTTAGGCCGGTCCCATTCACGTGATTCGTTCTTGACCCGCTGATATTCTGCCGTTCAAAGCTCGGCGCGATCTCTGCCCGCTTGAAGATCGGGACCACCACCCCCCCGCTGTAAGAAAGGCGATTCCAACGAGAAACAGCGCTGTCGTAGAAGATCTCGCTGCGCACGTATGGATTGAACTTGAGGGAGCGAATCGTGCAACTCTTTTCCGCGCCCAGCCGGTTTCGATAGCGCCAGGAGAATCCGTTACGCCAGCGTAGATCCACCTGGCTTCGATCTGTCAATAAGATCGACTTCGGAAGAGGAAAACGCGGAGTTACCGCAAGAATCATTCGATTCTCGTCAGAACCAGTCGAGATCAAATGACGATAGCCGATCCGGAATGTCAGATACTTCCGCTTCTCCGGATCCAGCGTCCGGAATTTCATTCGCAAGATGGGTTTCAACGTGATGTCGAGATTCGGGCCAAACTGCCAGCGCTCCTGCTCCGAATCCTGATCGACGGCCTTTTGGGCCATAAGGAATAGTCGATATTTTGGCGATAACGTTAAGTAGGTATCGACCTCCGGCCAGAATTCATTCACGGTATCTTGCGAGCGCGCCGGAATCACTGTAGAACCCAGGAGCAGAATGAGCACTCCCGCCAATCGAGCGACTAGTCGTGCGTCCACTTTGTGCTGTTGTTTCTGTTTGCTGAGCGGTACGCCGTGATTTGAGTTTACTTGCAGCGTCACTTTCTTCGGAGCTCGAGATCAATCGCCGGAGTGCCTTCATGACCGCAAGGTACTCCCCGAACGAAACGCAGCGTCCCTTCGTTATCCTTGAAAACAATACCGTATTGGCCTGCGCCCGCGTATTCACCCCACTCGGTGGGGACGTAGGCTCTGCACTTAGCTGTGTGAGAGATGGAATTCGTCCCACCCTGTAAACGTCCGACGAAGAATGCCAGCAGAATAAGCGTGGTCGCACCTATATACTGTGCGCTTTGTCTGGGCACTCCCAACTTGTGGCTCACGATCGCCTCCCGCAACTGTCCCAATTTGCACGGCTACAGATGAAGTTGTCACCACCCCCGCCAGCCTCTGATCAGCATTTCCCCGCTGCGACCAAACAATTCTGAATTGCCCTCGAACTCTCTACTTCACGGAATATCCGCGAGCGTCCATGCAGGCGGAAAACGCGCGCTGGAAAATATCCAGGCCTTCTTTATGCGCCACGATCTCCTGTTCGTGCTCCTTCTCCAGTTTCGCTTTAGCTTGTGCCGCAGCTTTTTGCTGTGACTGAGCATTTGCAGAGCGTTGCGCTGCCCCACCTCTCATGGTTCCTGCTACAGCGCCGGCCCCGGCGCCTTTACCGGCACTGCCCCCAATCGCGCCGATCGCCGCTCCTCCTGCAGCGCCCCGCGCTGCCCCTGCGACCCTCGCCCCCTTCACCTGATCCGCGTTTTCAGCAGCCTGCTTTTGGGCTGCCTGTACCTGCTCGGCGGTTGGTCCGGCAGGAGCAGGCTTCTGGGGATCAAGTCCGGTGCGCTGCTTGGCCATCCCATAGCACTCGCTCTCATCCTTGAGCTGTTGGTCCGCGTTTTGACCACTCTTTGCAAATGCAAACATGCCAATGCTCTGCGCGGGCGACCAGGCAGGAGCCTGTGCCGATGACGATGCATCTTGCTGGGCTGAAGCCAGCGATCCGAGGCAAACTACAAAGATCAATGCGGCGACAGCACCACGAAAAGAGATCATATATTTCCTCCGAATTGAAGCAATTCCTGACCGCTCCGGGCAGACTTCTTGCATTGGGCGTCCACCGACTGACAGACTTTGCAACACCCGTAAGAGTCAGGATTACTGCACTACGTAAGTCGCCTGCGCCAACGCTAGCAGGTAAAAACCGAGCCAGGAAGAATACTAGTGCCCAAACCGTCTTAGAAATTAGGAGCTTGGGCGGATGTTTACGGCTTTGATGTACTGATTCCCGTAGCTTTCGATTTCATAATGATTTTTCTTTTTGTCGAACCGAATCTTTGCTGCAACCATGATTTGGCCGCTTCCTTCACCCTTGTCGTTCACCTTTAATTGTAGAAATCCGAAGGGATAGTCCGTCGTTCGGCCGCCACGATACAGCTCGACAAATGGCATAGTGCGAGCAGTCACAACTGTTATGATCGTGTCGGAACCAGCTTGACGCTTCCGTGCAACGGCAACCTGATTTCCTACGCTGCCGGTTGGGTTGATTCGTCCTACGTCAAGTTTTTCCATCGCCCTGCGGAGTGCGTCAGGACCTTTCTCTTTCAACAGCGCCGCCAGTTGGTCGACTTCTTCATCACTGGTGTAGCGGTCAACGCGTAAGTTAAAGCCAATCGACTTGGCCGACGCTGGTCCCCCTGTTCCAATAGCTGTGCCGGTATATCCTTCCTGCTTCATTTGCCCTTCTTGGCACAAGAGGGGCAAGATAATGAAAGTCACTCCTAAGATCAGCATGGCAAGCTTTTTCATGTGTTAGCCTCCTGGTATTTGACTCCCCAAATCTCAGCCTTCAGTGCGAGCAAGATGAACCGCAGGCAGTACTCCGTAGGCGTCACTTCGGCTTGTTGTCGCCAGACAGCTTCCTGTGGATCTCTGGCCAAAATTCGATGGCCAAGTTTCCCAGGGTCTGATAACTCAAGCTGATGGCCACTCGCGTAAGGGTTAGATTTGCACCACGGTCCTGTGCTGGATAGTAGAGATTTGACAATCCCGCGCTAGCAAATTTGCCAGCAAGGTTCGACCAGTTTGGCTGGCTCTTACCCGCGTCGGAGCGAGTAACAAACCCTCGAGTGATGGAATATCCCACGCGCGACCAAGCGCTTCCGTCGCCCTTCCGAAAGTAGCGAGGATCCTGATGCAGGAGTGATGGAAACGCGTAGGTACCAAAAAAACGCGCTGATGTACCGTCAAGAAGAGCAGCCCCAAATCGCTTTCCATAACCGCCAAGCCCTTGTCCGTACCCAGCATGGGTGTCCGATGCCTGACTGATTCCCGCTTGCACGGCATAGGCGGCGATCGGAAACGGATCCAACGCGCCCTTGGCAAATAACCCAAATTTTTGCCCGGCCGTCAACGCTGGAGCATTTCGAGCGTCGGTTATGGTGTAAGCGGGAACAACTCCGAAGATACGTTCCGAAGATTTGCTTTTCGATTCGGGTGGCGAAGAGGTGCCTGCATTGGACGAGCTTGGAGATCCCTGCAACGTGGGAGTGCTCGCGGGTTGACCTACGTCTTCGGACTGCCCCCAGATCAATAGCGGAGCCAGACAGATTAGCGAGAGCAGCCACACTGCAGGCCATCGGGAAATGCTGTTTTCAGCTCTGATGTCGCGCATTCTCGTGCCCGAAGACTAGATCGCGATGTCTGTGAGTTGGGTCGCTCATGTCTGCCCGCACCGAGCGGACCAACTCCGGACGCTTGGTTTCCGCAACCTAGCGGAACTCGATCTGCGGCGGTTCTGTGCCGAGTTCCATTCAAATCAAGAGGTTTCAAGCTAGTTGATGGAAGGAGTGCCTAGCCACTGGGAAAAGTGCTAGTCTCTCTTGGGTCTTTCCTTTGCTCTCCGGCGCGATATAGGTAATCTGACGAGACGCGGCTTCAGCGTACCCGGGAATCGCATCCACTTCGCAGAAAGGTGGACGATTCTCGTTGCGGCTTGTTGTTGAGACGTCAGAAAATTCTTCCAATCTGAAAGAAGAACTTGGCGTGGCCGTAATCGCCTATGGCACCACCAACCTCAACCGGCCCAAATATTGTGTTTACAATCAGCGCGCCGGCCACATCCCCCGGAAGCTTGTAGGGAGGCTGATAAGTCTTGCCAACCTCAAAGATGCCGAGGGCGTCAATTGTGCTGCCCAAAAGCGGCGGCAGGTTCTTCACTTTTCTAAGGTATCCAGTTTGAAACAGGAAGTACTGGTCGGTCAGCAGTTCATTGGTGCCGAAAGCGACGAAGCGGGTTACGCCGCCAAGATTGAACAGGGGTACGCCCGTCTTGTAGCCGTAGCTGGTTCCGCCATAAGCATTCAGAAACACCGAAGTCGCACTACTCAACCGGAAAAAGTTCTGAAGCTGCAGTTCCGATAGCGGGAAACCGTGCGGCGTTCCGGGATTTTCATTGAAGTACTTTGTATAAAAGCGAATGCCTTCTCCGCTACGAGGCACCACGGGCCCGTCCAAGGTATCCAGGGTGTATTGCAGCCTGACATCACCAGTCGCGCCGGCAACCGTAGGCAATTCCGTGGTACTCCCAATCTGTGGTTTCAGCCGCTGATATCCACCTTCATAACCCAAGCGCAGCTCACCGGTTTTTCCAAAGCCATAACCCACGTCCAGTCCACCCAGCGCCACGCGATTCCTGTACAGCGCAAGAAAGTCGTTGCCCTTGAACAGCGGAAACTGTGCGTTGTTGTACAGTGCTCGCGGAGCTATAAACCAGTTGTTAGTCGCGGTGAACGGCCGATAGTACTCGGTCCCGATGCCGTACTGCGAACCAAAGATGACGTCAGTGCGCAACTCGCGGCGATATCCACCAAAGTTCAGGAACGTGATTCGAGCACCGATGCTGAAGAACACATTGTCATAGCTGGCGCCATCAATGCTTATCAGCGGTTGTACGATTGGCGGTGAGTAGCTTTTCTCTTCAGCATGTAGTTGTA
>Ga0210409_10008970_pt1 | contig 10134 bp, 6 predicted proteins | sample IncBWH17MmetaG_FD_161649 | JGI IMG/M metagenome (GOLD analysis project Ga0210409, IMG submission 161649) | Forest soil microbial communities from Barre Woods Harvard Forest LTER site, Petersham, Massachusetts, United States - Inc-BW-H-17-M | ecosystem: Environmental > Terrestrial > Soil >...
GGTACTTGAACCTGGCCAAACAACCGCCCAAACAGCTGCAGATCATGCAGGATGCGTTGGCCGCGACGGCCGACAACTGGAACTTTGCACTCAAGGCGGCTTCCGGCCAGCCGCTGCCGCCGGCCGAAGGGGATGCTCGCTATGCCAACGACGGGTGGGCGCAGTGGCCCTTCAATGTCTACGCACGCGGCTACCGCAACTATGCCGAATGGTTGAGCAAGGCGTGGTCCGGCGTATCGGGCGTCGCCTCCGAGAACGAACGCACCTTGAAGTTCGTCGCCGACAATGCGCTCGAGGTCTTTTCCCCGGCAAATTATCTTGCCACCAACCCGGAGTTGCTCGAGGCGACCCGCGCGGAATCCGGCCAGAACCTGGTGCGCGGCTTCAGCCACTGGCTCGAGGATATTGAACGGACTCTGGGCGACAAGGCGCCGAACGGCAGCGGGGAGTTCCTCATCGGCCGCGACGTTGCCGCCACGCCCGGCAAAGTCGTGATGCGCAATGAGCTGGTCGAACTCATCCAGTACTCGCCGGAAACCGCGCAGGTGTTCGCCGAGCCGATACTGATCGTTCCGGCATGGATCATGAAGTATTACATTCTCGATCTGTCGGCGAAAAATTCCCTGGTGCGCTACTTGGTTTCGCAGGGCCACACCGTGTTCATCGTCTCGTGGAAGAATCCCAACGCAAGCGACCGCGGATTCGGTATGGATGACTATCTGCGGCTCGGCATCAAGGACACCGTCGAGGCCGCATCAAGCATCGTGCCGGGACGGAAAATTCATTCGGTGGGCTACTGCATCGGCGGCACCTTGCTGTCGATCGGCGCGGCGGTGTTGAGCGCCGCCGGCGACCGGCGGCTTGCCAGTATGACGCTGATGGCCGCGCAGCAGGATTTCAGCGAGCCGGGAGAGCTCTCGGTGTTCATCAGCCCGAGCCAGATCGACATGCTCGAGGCGGTCATGGACCGCACCGGCGTTCTCAAGAGCGAGCAGATGGGCGCGGCATTTGCCATGCTGCGCTCGCGCGATCTGCTGTGGACACCGGCCGTCAACAGCTACCTGCGCGGCAAACGCGAATCGCCGAATGATCTCATGGCTTGGAACGCCGACGGCACGCGCATGCCGTGCCGTATGCACAGCGAATACTTGCGGGGACTCTATCTGAATAACGCGCTGGCGCGCGGCGAATTTCAGGCCGACGGCCGCACCGTCGATCTTGCCGCAATCACGCTGCCGATGTTCGTGGTGGGCACTGAAACCGATCACGTGGCGCCGTGGAAGTCGGTGTACAAGGCGCGCGGCCTGACGCGCTCCAGTGACTACACCTTTCTGCTGACTTCCGGCGGCCACAATGCCGGCATCGTCAGCGGTCCCAAGCACCCGCGGCGGCGCCATCGCGTTCGCACCTGGTTGAACGCCGGCGAAACGCTCACGCCGGAAGCTTGGATTGCAAGCACGGAGCCTCAAGCCGGCTCGTGGTGGCCGACATGGCAGCATTGGCTGGCAGCGCATTCAACGCCGGCGCTGGTGGATCCACCGCCGCTCGGATCGGCACAGGCTGGCTACCCGCCGATCGCCGATGCGCCCGGCGAGTACGTACTGCAAAAGTAGTTCAAGCGCGATGCAGCGATGATTCCGTCTCTAACGCATATCATCGGCGCTGAGCGGGTGTCGGGTTCGCCGACTCGCGAAAGCGAGAATCCGTCCGATACGCGCGATATCGTTGCCACCTATCCCGACGCCGCGGCGGCCGACGTCTCCGCGGCGGTCGATGCTGCGCGCCGGGCATTTCCGTCATGGGCCGAGGCCTCGCCCGAGGTGCGGTCGGACTTCCTGGACAAAATCGGTGCCACCCTTTTGCAACGCCGCGATGAGTTAGGAAGGCTGCTGTCGCGGGAAGAGGGCAAGACGCTCCCCGAGGGTATCGGTGAGGTCGCACGGGCCGGCCGCATATTCAAATACTTTGCGGGCGAAGCGCTGCGCCGTCACGGCCAAAACTTAAGTTCCACCCGCGCGGCGGTGGATGTCACCACCTCGCGCGAGCCGGTGGGCGTTTTTGGACTCATCACGCCGTGGAATTTCCCGATGGCGATTCCGGCGTGGAAGTCGGCGCCGGCGATGGCTTTCGGCAACACCGTGGTGATCAAGCCCGCGAGCTCGACCCCGGCGACGGCCGCCGCACTTGCCGAGATCATCCTGGAGGTAGGCGTGCCTGCCGGCGTATTCAACATGGTGTTTGGACCCGGAGAAGCCGGCAACGCCATGGTGCGACATCCGGGCATCGACGGCATCTCCTTCACGGGTTCACAGGCCACCGGCGCGAAAGTGGGCGCAGGCGCCATGGCGCGGCAGGCGCGCGTGCAGCTCGAGATGGGCGGCAAGAATCCGCTGGTGATTCTCGACGATGCCGACCTTGAACAGGCAGTGCGCTGCGCGCTCGACGGCGCATTCTTCGCCACGGGACAGCGCTGCACCGCTTCCAGCCGGCTCATTGTCACCGACGCCATTCACGACCGCTTCGTTGCCGCATTGGCGGCGCAGGCCGCGGCGCTCAAGGTGGGCGATGCGCTTGATCCGGCGACGAGGATGGGACCGCTGGTCAGTGAAGCGCAGATGCAAACGACGCTCGCGTATGTTGATATCGCCAAGCGCGAGGGCGGCCGAATCGTCACGGGCGGAGAGCGATTGTCGCTCGATAAGCCCGGCTGGTACGTCAGTCCCGCCGTGATCGCCGACACGGCGCAGACCATGCGCGTGAACTGCGAAGAGATCTTCGGCCCGGTGGCGAGCGTCGTGCGCGTTAAGAACTATGAAGAAGCGCTCAGCGTCGCCAACAGCGGCGAGTTCGGACTGTCGGCCGGCATCATGACGGCCTCCTTGAAGCATGCGAGACACTTCCAGCGCTCAGTCCGCGCCGGCATGGTCATGATCAATCTACCCACCGCCGGCGTGGACTATCACGTGCCCTTCGGCGGATCGCGCAAATCGAGCTACGGTCCGCGCGAGCAGGGATTCGCCGCGATCGGTTTTTATACCCAAACCAAAACCACGTACATTGGTTCATGACATTGCAGGCGCTGTTGACAACCGAGGCGTTCCATGTCGCCTCCCTCGGAGCCGAGCTGGGTGAGGGCCCCGTCTGGGTGACGCAAGACAATGCGCTGTGGTGCGTCGATGTCGAGGGCCGCGCGCTGCATCGCTATCGGCCGGATGGCAGGGAGCTCGGCGCATGGGCGGCGCCCGACAAGATCTCCTTCATTCTGCCGATACGAGGCAGCGGCTTCATGGCGGGACTGAAGAGCGGACTGCACCGCTTCGATGCGCGCACCGGCAGCTTCACGCCGCATGCCGATCCGGAAGCGCACCTGAAGGAGAACCGGCTCAACGATGCCTGCGTCGGCCCCGAGGGCGATCTGTGGTTCGGATCCATGCATGATGCGATGAGCAAAACCTCCGGAGTTTTATATCGCATGGACCGTCAGGGCCGCATCACCGCGCTCGACAGCGGCTATATCGTGACCAACGGGCCGGCGTTCAGTCCCGATGCCGCCACGTTCTATCACACCGACTCCTTTCGCCGTCTGGTCTATGCCTTCGACCATGCGCCGGACGGCTCGCTGTCGAACAAGCGAGTGTTCATTGAGATCGAGCCAGGTGCGGGTTTTCCGGACGGCAACACGGTCGATGCGGAAGGCTGCGTATGGGTGGCGCTGTGGCAAGGGTGGGCGGTGCGCCGTTACTCGCCGCACGGCGAGCTGCTGGCCAGCGTGCGCTTTCCCTGCGCAAAGGTGACGAAGATCGCATTTGGCGGCCAGGACAATTGTATGGCGTACGCGACCACTGCATGGGAAGGCCTCTCGGCCGAAGAACGCGAGGCGCAGCCGCTGGCCGGCGATTTATTTGGCTTTCGCAGCGACGTGCCGGGACTGCCGCCGGCGACGCTGGATCTGGCGTTGCCATGACGGCCACCTATTCGGATCTTGAGGACAAGGTGGTCCTGGTCACCGGAGGCGGCTCAGGTATAGGCGAGGCCATCGTGCGCAAATTCGCACAGCAGAAGGCTCGAGTCGGCTTCATCGACATAGCGGTCGAGCCGTCGCGCGCCTTGCTGAAAGAATTGACCGGAAGCGGCGCGCGGATTTGCTTCGCACATCGGGACCTCACCGATGTGACGGCCTTGCAGGCCGGTATTGCCACCATCAAGCGCGAGCTCGGTGCCATTCAGATACTGATCAATAACGCGGCCAATGACGAGCGGCACGCCACCGCAGCGGTCACCGAACAGGTTTGGGACAGCCGGATCGCGGTCAATCTCAAGCATCAGTTTTTTTGCGCGCAGGCCGTGCTGCCCGACATGCAAGCGGCCGGCGAGGGCGTCATCATCAATCTGGGCTCGATCACTTGGATGATTGGTCTGGGCGGCATGGCCGGCTACTCGGCATCAAAGGCTGCCGTGCTCGGCCTCACGCGCTCGCTGGCGCGCGACTACGGAGAATTTGGCATCCGCGTCAACGCGGTGGCGCCGGGTTGGATCATGACGCGGCGGCAGCTCGACAAGTGGGTGACGCCGGAAGCCGAAGCTCAAATCATGGCGCGCCAATGCCTGAAACGGAAGCTCGAGCCCGCCGAGGTCGCCAACTTCATCGTGTTTCTGGCCTCGCAAGAGGCCAGTGCCTGCACCAACCAGCACTACGTCGTGGATGGCGGCTGGGTTTAGTGACTGTCGCGCGGTACGCCGAATTTATCGGCGATTTGCCGGTACTTCACGGCGGGCTTCAGCACCATACCGTCGCCCAGCTGATCGACCATGCCGCGCTGGATCTCCTGCCAGGGAGTCTGCGATTCCGGGTAGCGATACCCTCCCTGCAATTCGAGCGCACGCCGGCGTTCGCTCAATTCAGTCTCCGAAATGAGCACATTCGCCGTGCCTTGGCGCAGGTCGATTCGTATGCGATCGCCGGTCTTGAGCAGCGCCAGTCCGCCGCCCACCGCGGCTTCCGGCGAGGCGTTGAGTATCGACGGTGACCCCGAGGTCCCCGATTGACGGCCGTCGCCGATACAAGGCAGCACCGTGATGCCGCGCTTTATCAGATAGTCGGGCGGCCGCATGTTCACGACTTCCGCGGAACCGGGATAGCCGACCGCGCCCGCGCCGCGCATCACCAGCAAACTATATTCGCCGATTTGCAGCGCCGGATCATCGATGCGCGCGTGATAGTCCTCGGGACCGTCGAACACCACGGCGTTTCCTTCAAAGATGTCGGGCTGCTGCGGATTGCACAGATAGCGCAGCCGGAATTCCTCCGAAATGACGCTGGTCTTCATGATTGCGGAATCGAACAGGTTGCCGCGCATCACGATGAACCCGGCATGGGTCTTGAGCGGCCGGTCAATCGGACGAATCACATCGGTATCTTGAATCTCGCAGCCGCGGCAATTCTCGCCGATCGTGCGGCCGTTGGCCGTGATGGCATTTTCCTGAATCAAGCCCTGCTTCATCAACTCGTTCACGACGGCAGGCACGCCGCCGGCATGGTGATAGTCCTCGCCGAGATACTTTCCCGCGGGCTGAAGATTGACGAGCAGCGGTACTTCGTGTCCATGCTCCTGCCAGTCGGCGAGGGAAATCTCGATGCCGACGTGCCTCGCGATGGCGGCGATGTGGATCGGCGCATTGGTCGAGCCGCCGATCGCCGAATTGACGACGATGGCATTCAGAAATGATTCGCGCGTCAAGATATTCGAAGGCTTCAGATCCTCGTTGACCATGCCGACGATGCGCTTGCCGGTTTCATAAGCGATTTGCGCCCGCTCCCGGTAGGGCGCCGGAATGGAAGCTGACCCCGGCAGCTGCATACCCAGGACCTCGGCGAGCGAGTTCATCGTGGTTGCCGTTCCCATGGTGTTGCAATAGCCGGTGGAGGGGGCCGAGGAGGCCACCAGTTCGATGAATCCCGCGTAATCGATTTCCCCTGCCGCCAACATCTGGCGCGCCTTCCAAACAATGGTTCCGGATCCGGTGCGCTCGCCCTTGTGCCAGCCGTTCAGCATCGGTCCCACCGATAGGGCGATGGCGGGCAGATTGACGGTGGCCGCCGCCATCAAACAAGCGGGCGTGGTTTTATCGCAGCCGATGGTGAGCACCACGCCATCCAGCGGGTAGCCATACAGCACTTCCACGAGGCCCAGGTAGGCCAAGTTGCGGTCGAGCGCGGCGGTCGGACGCTTGCCGGTTTCTTGGATCGGGTGCACGGGGAACTCGAGGGGCACGCCGCCGGCGGTTCGTATGCCGGCGGCGATGCGCTCGGCGAGCACGATGTGATGGCGATTGCACGGCGATAAATCCGATCCGGTTTGCGCAATGCCGATGATGGGCTTGTGCGCCTGCAATTCCTCCGGCGTGAGCCCGAAATTCAAATACCGTTCCAGGTACAGCGCCGTCATGCCCGGGTTGGCCGGATTATCGAACCAGGCGCGGGAGCGCAATTGTTTATGCATGTTCGGTTATAGCGTATTCAGGCCAAGCCGCAGAACATCCGCGATTTCCGCCGCGATCTGCGCCTTGCGCTGCTCATCGCCGCGGATCAATCCTTTGGCAAGCCAACTGCCGGACCCCCGCAGCAGCAGCAGCAGGCAATCCCGGTTGACGTCGCGCATCGAATTTTCGTTCTGCGCTTCGTGGCACAGCGCTCGATAGGCTTGTACCAGTTCCCGGCCGCGCTCGGTAGCCAGCACCTTCTCCTCGGCGCTCAATGAGTCGTAGCCGGTGGAGGGGCGCAGCGGCTCGATATCGTCCCGTTGGTGGGAAATAGAATTGGCACGCAGCACCGCGACCAGGGTTTCAGCGGCGCTGCCGCCTTGGGCTCCCGCCTGCTCGCGAATGAAACAAAAAATCCTATCGGTACGCGCGTAGCACGCGGAGAGGATGGTCTGCTTGTCGCCGATGTAGTGATACAGCGTCCGCTTGGTCGCGCCAACCGCGGCGGCGATGTCATCGAGCGAGGTCGTGTCGACGCCGCGTCGATTGAACAATTGCGAGGCCGCGGCGAGAATCTTCTCGCGCTTGGCTTCGAATTGCGCCTCGCGATCAAACAAGCCGCCCGCGGGACTCAAGAGGGGCGAGAAATCGATGGGCGGCGGATTCACCGCTGCGTGTCGATCAGCCGCCCAGCCGTTCGCGAGAATATCGGCCGCTGCGGCGATGATCTGCGGCCGGCTCACGCGCAGCGTGGCAACCAAGGCAGAGTTCACGGGTATGGAATGGATGATGCTGATAATGGTGCGCGCGACGATGGGAAAGTCGCACGGCCGTATGTTGCCGGCTCTGGCGCCCAATTCGAGTACGCTGGCCAAGCGCGCCACGACGGCCTCGTGAACACCGAGTACGGTTTCGCGTTCGGCCTGATCCAGCAAGCCGATTTCGCTGATCGCCGCAAGCTCCGGCTCCGCCGGATCCAAAACTCTGGCCACGAAGTCCGCGACCACCTGCGTGGCGGTACGACCGGATTGCGCGGCTTCGCCGAGCTGCCGCGCCATGATCTCGGATGATCGCAGATACACCTGAAACATCAGGTCTTCGCGATCCTCGACATAGTAGTAGAGGGACGCCCGGGAGAAGCCCAGCCGGTCCGCCACGCCCGTCAAGGACGTCATGGAAATGCCTTTGGAATTGAGCTCCCGCGCCGCCTCATCGAGCAGCTGTTCGCGGCGGGATTTGGCGGCGATGCCGCTGCGCGCTGATGCAGTGCCTTTGATCACATCGCGGGTACTCAGTATTCTATCGCGCAGCCCTGTGGCGCGGTCTCGGGAACTTGCACGTGCCGCTCGGCCACCAGATCCTCGAGAGCGGATCGGATGTAATCGCGGCCGGCACCGCTGTTGTCGAAGATGTCATCACTCATGCCGCCCTCGTAGGCCAGCTTGCCGTTGCGATCGACGATAAAAAAGCTCGGGGTGGTTTTGGCGCCGTAGCTGCGTGCGATCCGCCCGTCAGGGTCGAACAGAAATGCGCTGACATTCGCTTGAATCTCTGCAATTCGCGCGCGGGCGGCGGCGGCGGTCAAATAACCCGCCCGGCCGGGCGCAGCGCTGTCGACGGATAGCCATACGATGCGGTGGGAAGCCGCGTAGTTCTGTAGAGCCTGCATCGCGCCGCTCTTGTACTTCATCGCGGTGAATGGACACACCGGACTGGTCCACTCCAACACCACCAGCTGGCCGGCGTAGTCGCTCAAGCGGTGCAGCCCGCCGTCGGCACCTTTTGCGCTGAATATCGGCGCCGGTGCTCCGACCGCGACGTGATCAAGGGTTTCGGCATAGGCGGATCGAGAGCCGTTCAGGCTGGCTGCCATCACGGTGACTAGGAGGATGGCGGCCCGTGCAAGTCCCTCTGGAGGCTCAAGGGAATACACGGGCCGCCACTAAGGCTTACTGACCGCCCCCAGTCTTTTCCGCCGGCTGCTGAGCCGGGGCAGCGGGCGTTGCTGCTTCTTGCCCTGGCTGCTGCTTCGCCTGTTGGCGGCGCTTCTGCATGTTGGCCTGAGCGGCCTGCAGTTCGTTGGGCTCGATGAAGCCGTCATGATCGGTGTCGATCTTGGCGAAGCTGGCGGCAAATTCCTTGCCGATCGGTCCGGTCAATTCCGACATATCCAGTTTGCCGTTCATCTTGGTATCGAGCATGCCGAACAGCCGGTTGGCATTCAGATCCTTGTCATAGGCGACATACTTATCCATCGTGTCCGAGGTCTCGCCGACCCAGCGATAGGTTAGCGCCGTGTAGAGCATTTCATCAAAGGACTGATCGCCCCAGGGAACGAGGCGGTTGTGATCCGGATTGGCCGGATTTCTCACGGAGTTGTCGTAGGTGTAGATGGCGAGCAGCTTGGAACCCGCCGCGATCTTCACCGGCTCAACGAAATCGTAATTGCGCTGCCAGTTGAAGTCATAGTGCGGCAGAGACAGCAACAACGTTTTCTGGCCTTCCGGGGTGATCAGGTACAGCTGCGAGGAAGCCCCGCGATAGTGGGCGTGCGGGAAGGCCGCGAACAGCAGCATGTCCTTCGGGATGGTGAGATAAGCCTGCCGCTCCACGCTTTCCTGATTCGCCGGAATCTCGATGTTCGGATTCGCGATGGTCGAATTGTGCATCACTAGTTTTGGCTTATCTTTGTAGAAATACAGCGCGATCTGCGAGTGCTCGGTCACTTCCTGGCCGTACGGCGTGTAGTGAACCTGGAACCCAACGGCACCGCCGGGCGGTATGTACACGCCGGTATCCGGCGGCTGAACGATGGATTCGGCACCCACCGCATAACCGCCCAACGAGGCTCCCCACTTGCTTTCGTTCGCCGGTGCGCCCGGCGGCGGCACTTCCGCCAGGTAGCCGGTCAGTACGTGATGCACCACTTGGCGATTCACGACCTTGATGGTCGAGGCGCGCAGCCACTTGCCTTCCTTCAGCGGATTGACGACGTAAGGGCGCTGATAATCGACGACGCCATTGGCAGGAATCGTGTAGGCCGGGATGTCCAGTACGAGGTCCGGCTTGCCCAGCGGCCACTCCGGCGCCACAAAGGTCTTAGCAGCGAGAGGGTCGGCGCCCGTGCCGCGCGGCGCACCCGCTTCGACCCAATGCACCAGGGTCTTGATCTGCGCGGACGACAAACTGCGATCGCCGAGGAAATGACCGATGGTCGGATCCGCGCGCCACGGCGGCATGCGCTGGGTCCGTATCATCTCGCGGATCATGGGCGTAAAGGGCTTGATCGTTTCATAACTGGTCAGGCTCATCGGCCCGATGCCTCCGGGCTGATGGCATGACACGCACTTGTCCTCGAACATCGGCGCGATGTTCTTTACATAGGTGACCTTCGAGGAGGCCAGCTTCGCGCGCTCCGGGAAGTCGACCAGGCAGCCCACCGACTCGACCCGCGCCACTGCAACCGGCTTTCCGGCCAGCAGCGAATCCAGTGCATCCTTGGCCCAGGTGTGTTCGGCGCTTGCCTTCTGGCGCTCATAGGTCACGCGGTCATCGATCGGACCGCGATACACGATTTTCCAGGTCTTGGGGTCTATGACGATGACTTCGGCGCTGCGCGTCACGCCCAGCTGCTCGCCCACCAATTGATTGGAG
>Ga0210409_10008971_pt1 | contig 10134 bp, 10 predicted proteins | sample IncBWH17MmetaG_FD_161649 | JGI IMG/M metagenome (GOLD analysis project Ga0210409, IMG submission 161649) | Forest soil microbial communities from Barre Woods Harvard Forest LTER site, Petersham, Massachusetts, United States - Inc-BW-H-17-M | ecosystem: Environmental > Terrestrial > Soil >...
TCCTTGGCGCAGCCGGCATGCTCGATCAGATAACGAAACAGCGCGCCGTCAGGCTTGTAGCCCTTCGCCCGTTGCGCCGTGCACACGAGGTCGAACTCTCGCTGCAACGGCGTCAACGCGAGCAAATCGTCATCGATGTTGGACACGACCGCCAGCCTGTAGCGGCGCGACAGTCGGTCGAGCGTACGGACGACATCGTCATAGAGGAAGAAGCGAGGGAACGCATCGAAATAATGGTTGATCAGGCGTCCGTCGCCGGTGAGACCGAAATGCACGAACGTTTCCTCGAGCGAAAGCTCGCAAATCTCGCGATACGTTCGGTACGGCTTGCAATAATGGACGATGTTTCGGTGTTCCCAGTGTTCCCAGAACGCTTCCACGTCGACGCGATGTGCGCCGGTTTCGGCAAGAATGCGCTCGAATGCGCCGTAGGAGCTGTCGCGGACGCTGATCAACGTGCCGAACACGTCGAAGGATATTAACGTCGGTCGCAACCGTGCTTGGCGAGCTTCATGACTCATCGGTTGAAAACCTGCTTGTTGTTCACTGAAAACGAAATGGCTGGCAAATGACCTTCAGCGCACGGCGATGGTTTCGAGCTCGATCAGATTGCCATGGTGAAGCGCGGGCACCGGCACGACGACCGTGCCGGACCCGAGACATGGCGTCTCGAGGCCTACGAGGCTCCGACCAACGGAAGCTTGTGACGAGGCCGAGGAAAACATCACCGGCGGGCCAGCAGCGTACGCGCCAGGGCGCTTTGCATATTATATATGATCATTAGAGACAGCCCTTAACCTCTTGATCTCGAAATACCTCTAGATGATTATATATTATATGTCAATCGATTCGGAGACGGGAATTGATGTTGAAGGGGCAGGGCAAAAAACTGTTGGGGAGCACGGAAATGATAGCCGGCGCGCTTCGTGATGCGATTTGCAACGGTGAAATCTCACCGGGCGCCCCGCTCAAGCAGGACGAGATCGCCGCCGAGTTCGGCGTCAGCCACACGCCGGTCCGCGAAGCGCTCAAAGTTCTGGTCTCCGAGGGGCTCGCGACCCTGCATCACAATCGCGGGTGCTTCGTTGCGTATCTCTCGAGCACTGTCGCGCGTGAACTGATGGAATTTCGTGCCCTCATCGAACCACGTCTGGCCGGGTGGGCGCTCGACCACCTCACCGAGCACGACATAGAACAAGCTCGCCGCGTCATGACAATGATCGACGCGGCCCAGCTCGCGTCAGACCGACTGCGCCTCGCCACCGAATTCCATACTCTGATCTATCAGCGAGCCAATCGGCCGTTCTTTCTTGAACAAGTAAGCCGCGCCCGCAACAATCTGAATCGCTATTGGGTCCTTGCCTGGAAAGAGAAAAGCTTTCCGACTCTCACCCAGACCGAGCACGAGGAAATATTGGCCCTCTGTGTCAAGAAGGAGCGAGCCGGTCTCATGGATCTGATTGAACGCCACATCATTGCGTCGGGACATATCGTTCTCACGTATCTGCAGACTCTCGAAGCCAGGGAAGACAATTAGGCACAGGCGAATACTGCACGATACCCATTGGTCTCGATTGGATTCAGCTCGTCAGCCACAATCACCGCCGCCCGGCCGGAGGACTACTTGGCACGGAGGAAATCGCACAAATTGTAAATTTCGCACCAAATCGTGGCGCTTGGTCGCGGGGGAGCGACTCGCCCCCCGATTTTGCTGTCCCATGATCGGATTCAACCTAGTCCGATCATGGTCTAGTCGGCAGCATTGCGCAAAACCGCCGCGAGAGTGGCGTCGAGATATCGCCCCACCTCTGTCACCCCCTCATCGCCATACTGGCTGAAGAACGACGATGGCCTGTCATATTCAAAGATTCCCCTGCCCTGCTCGTCCTCGAACAGAACCACCCGCAGCGGCGCGTAGAGAGCAGCGGGGAGCTGATGGCGGGTCATCTTTGAGGCGATCAGGGGATTGCCAATTTCATATTGCACCGCGTTGCGTCTCCTGCCCCAAATCTGCAACAAGGGCGCCATGATCTCGCTCCTCGTCGCATCAAGGCACGGTTCTCGGCACACTCGCACTGTATTCGACGACCGTGCGTGAGCCGACAGCGGTCGAAACACACGTCATCGACGCCGCCACCCGGATTGCCGGCATCGCGATCGAACGCAAGCAGTCCGAAGACCGCATTCATTTCCTGGCGAACCATGACGCACTCACCCGGCTTCCCAACCGCGCCCTGCTCAAGGACCGCCTTTCGCAAGCTTTGTTGTACGCGCAGCGGTATGACCGCTGGGTGACGGTGGTCTTCGTCGACCTTGATAATTTCAAGATTGTGAACGACAGCCTCGGCCATAACGCCGGCGACGAGCTCCTCAAGACCGTCGCGAGCCGAATGGTCGATTGCGTGAGGGCGACGGATACGGTGGTGCGGCTTGGCGGCGACGAGTTCGTCATTCTTCTTCTCGATCAACCCAAGAGCGCGGACATCATTTCGCAGACCGTTCAAAAACTGAGGGCGGCCATTGCCGTGCCAATCAATGTCGGTGGACATGATCTCAGGGTGACGAGCAGCATGGGGATTGCGAACTATCCCAACGATGGGGTGGACGCCGACGAACTGATGGCCAACGCCGATGCGGCGATGTATCGCGCCAAGGAGATCGGTCGCGACAATTTCCAGTTCTATACGCCGGCGCTAAACACCAAGGCGCACGAGAAATTCCTATTGCAGGAGGAGTTGCGAAACGCCGTCGTCCATTCCCAGTTCGTCTTGCTCTACCAGCCCCAAGTCGACCTGCGTTCTCGGCGCATTTTTGCGGTCGAAGCGTTGATACGCTGGAAGCATCCGACTCTGGGCGTGGTGCCCCCGATCAAGTTCATCCCGATCGCCGAGGAGACAGGCCTGATCGTGCCGATCGGCGACTGGGTGCTGCGCGAAGCGTGTCGACAAAACAAGGCGTGGCAGGGTGCAGGCTTGCCACACATGAACATCTGCGTAAACGTATCGGCGCGGCAGTTCAAGGAGAAGAACCTGGTCGCCCGCGTCGTCCACGCTTTGCAGGACAGCGGCTTGGAGGCCAAATATCTCGAACTGGAGCTGACCGAGAGTCTAATCATGCAGGACGTCGAGCAGGCGGTTGAGACCATGAAGGAGTTGCAAAGTCTGGGCGTTCAACTCCCGATCGACGATTTCGGAACCGGCTATTCCAGCCTTAGCGCGTTGAAAAACTTTCCAGTCGCGCGACTCAAAATCGACTAATCGTTCATCAGCGATCTCCCTGCCAACGAGAACGACAAAGCCGTCGCCGGCGCCGTGATTTCATTGGGTCAGAAGTTGAATCTGCGGGTCATCGCTGAGGGGGTCGAGACTGATGATCAGGTGGCGTTTCTGCGGGAAAACAATTGCGACGAAATGCAGGGTTATCACTTCAGTAAACCGATCGCAGCGCAGGCGATCGAGGAATTGCTCAGGGCGACAGCGCCATAAATCCGCTTCTGCGAACGAAGCCTCGCGTTTGAATTGACGCCAACGTCTGATACTTTTCGTGCAGAATTCGCGGGCGATTCGGATATGGCGATTGAGACACGGCGGAGCCAGCAGGCGCCAAGAGCTCCGTGAGTCCGTGGGGCTATCTGTCGCCCCACCTGCCGTGTCGCCATCTTCAACCATCACCGTTGCGGCGCCATCGTCGTCGAGATTTTCGAACGCACCTCCTGTCCCGCCGTTCGTGGTCACCTCATGACCGTCATCGGCCGCTCACCAGCCTGTCTCGACGGAGCTTGCGCGATCTCTCAAGTTCGCCACGTGCAGCTTCAGCTCGGGGTTCCAGGGCATTTTCGTTGCGCGTTGCGCGGCATCGGCACCTTCGCGTTGTCGACGCTCGCGTCACCCAATTCGCTGCCATTTTGCTGGCTCCAGGCAGGTCGATCGACCGCCGGCAGGTCCGTCTTCGCTAGCCGGCCCGGGCTTGTTCGTCCTTCGCGATCAGGCTGAGAAAATAGTGCAAAGCCTCAGTCGTCCGCTCGTGATCACCCGTCGTCAAGTAATCTTGCAGCAGCCCCGCGACCGCCGCCCAGATCAGCCTCGTCCGCCCCGGCGGGGCGGCCGCGGACGGGCCAGACAGAGCCTGCGCGTTCCTGATCAGATTCAACCAGGCCGACGTGCTCTCATTCCTTGCCTGGGTGGAGAAGCGCAGCTGGTCATGCATGGCGAGGCCGTCGATCTCAAACAGAAGGCGGAAGTACTTCTGATTGGGCTCGTCGGTCGCCCAAAGCCAAAAACGCGTAAGCGCGGCGCCAAGGGAAGGAGAAGGGTCGGTTTGCGCTAGCGCTTTCAGGGCCATGGCGATGCGGGCGCGAACCCGTGCCAAGGCTGCGGCCAGCAGATCTTCCTTGCTGTCGAAATGGTAGATCAGAAGGCGAGCGCTGGTGCCGACACGTTCCGCCAGCGGCCTCAGTGATAGGTCGGCGACTCCGTCCTCCAGAAGCACATCGACAATGGCTTCCAAGAGCTCCGTGCGCCGATCAGCGGTTGGTTCTATGCTCATGTCTCAGCGTAGATCCTCCGCCCCTCGGTGCCGCCCGTCCATCGAAGCGCAAAATCGATAGGGCGATCGACCTCGGCCTCCCAGGTTGAAATAGTGTGCTAGCGGGACCGGCCGCGCGCGGCGACCGGCCATAAGGCATACAATGTGTCGGCCTCGACAACGTGATAAGTGTCGTAAAGGTTGACGGTGGGGTCGCAGTGCGGAACACCGAAGGTGACCGGGCTCGCGAGCGGCAAGTTGACGCCGGGCGGCAGCAACAGGGCTCCGTGCTCGTCCCCCATGAAACGGTATGTGGATCCCTCGGGTGCGCCGGTCAATACAAACGGCTCCCCCGCGTCGGTCGAGAAGGCCTTGAAGCCCGCATCCACGGTGACCAATCCCGGGCTGTTAGCACTGACAACGCGCGCGTCCACCATCAGCGACGTCTGGAAAGGCGGCGGCCCGCCGTCGCCCGCGAGATCACAGGCCAGGTATTCACGGTCCATGAACACGTAGGAACCGACCTGCAGCTCGGTGAACAGGCCGAGTTCCGCATCGATGCGATGGGTCCCGGTGCCGCCACCGGTGATCACATGCGGACGGGCATCGGCCGCGGCGAGAGCTTCGATGATCTCGGCGATGAATGCATTGCGTTCGACCATGGCCTGACGACGCGCTGCGAAGCTTTCGATGTGCTGATGGGCGCCGCAGTAGCACTGCACGCCGGCGAAGCGCAGGAATGGCTCGCGCCGGATCGCTTGCAGCAGCAGAAGAGCCGCCGCCGGGCTGCCGACGCCGGTGCGACGAATGCCAGGATCGATGTCAATCATCACTCCGAGCGGCCGCCCGGCCGCCCGTGCCGCATCGCCGAGCGCGTCGACATTGGCCGGATGATCCACGACGCAGCTCAGGTCCTGCGTGCGCAGGTTCAGGGCGGCCATCCGTTGCATCGCCGGCGGCGAAACCACGGGCGAGGTGAGATGCAACCCACTGGTCAGGCCATGCTCCGCCATGACCTCGGCTTCGCCGATCTTGGCACAGCAAAGTCCGATCGCTCCGGCCTCGATCTGCAGCCGGGCGATGTGCGGGCTTTTGTGGGTCTTGACGTGAGGGCGCAGGGCTAGTCCGCGGCTGGCGGCGAATTCCGCCATGCGTGTGATGTTGGCCTTCAGAGCGGCGAGGTCGAGGATCAGAGCCGGCGTGTTCAGCGCCTGGCGAGAGCCGGGCTGACCCACGAGCGGGCGATGCAACTCTTCGTCGGTCATGGCGCGACCCCGCTGTGGCGAGTGAGTGCGACATCTTCGGCAGGCCGTGGCAGGAGACGCGACCTCCCATAGAGCATGCTCCAGGTCACCAGCACGCTGTCACTGATGATATCCCAGAGCGGCGAGAGCAGCAGATAGTCCTTGGTGGCGAAATTGGCGGCCAGAACATAGGCCCCCGCCGCCTTGATCAGGAGTGCGAAGGTCCAGCCCAGCGTGAGCGTCTGGTAGGTTTTTAGCGCAGCCGGACGGGTCGCAGCCGCATCGAAAGCATCGCGCTTGGCCGGATCGTTGCCAGTGTGCAGCTGGCGGGCCATTGGCAGGACCAATGGTTTGGTCGTGGCCAGCGAGGCCAGGAACAGGGCCGCCAGGAACACGTTTTCCATCGAACGCCCCATCAGAGCCCCTTGCTCGGAGTGGGCCAGAGCCAGGGCGGTCATGCGGACGACCACGTTCTCCGCTGCGAACAGCCCCAGAAAGTCGATCGCTCTGAGTTTGATGATGCCATAGGCGAGCCAGACGATCGGCGGCGCCCCCGACAGGGCCAACGGCGCCAGACTCATGGCCGCAAAATGCCGCACCGCCAGGCTGTAGATGAGCGCCGGCGCGAGCATGTTGATGATCACGCTCTTGAACAGCGCCTTGACGGCGACGTGGCTGGATAGGGCATGCCAGCCTTTGGCCGGCGAGACAGATTGCATGATGAGTGGCTCCCTGGGCGGCCTGCGGCTCGCGCCATTGGCGCGAGCCGGTCCAGGCCAAGCTGATCTCATGTGTAAATCGGCGACTATGCACCCGGCTGCGCTTCGCCAATCTCGGCCGGCCGCTTCAGGCCGAATTCACGCGGTCTTTCGTCGATCGATCATGGTCCGTTTCCGCCATATGCCACATGTAACACTCGTTACATGTAACGATCGTTACATGCAAAGCACAATGTGAAGCGGCTCGGAATCTTTTCCGTCTCAAGGGAAGCAATGGGCAGCATGCCGAGGCCGGCGTCCGAGCCACGCGCTGTTTCACAACGGTCACTTCTGAGAGACGCCGCTGTTCTTCGGGTCATATCCGCCAAACGGAGGCTTTCGCCCAAGCTCCAGAAGGAGACCTTCGGAGTGCCGCAGCCAGAACGTCGAACGTGTATGGAGATCTCAGTGCGAGACGAACGATATCCATTGGATCGCCTCACGTCGCCAGGGAATGACCCGTGCATCGGCCCGGCGATCGGAATGCAATTCCCGTCTACGCGGGTCCAAATAGGGCTCTCGCCGCGTGGGATAATCCTCTTTGGTTGTATGATCTTTGCGTTTTTCGCGGAGATCGATTGCCCGCCAGGGCGCCTTGATTTCCTCTCCTTTGGTTTTCCTCGAACCGAGCGGAGACTTAGAATGGCCGCCGCGGTGCGGAGTCGTTGCGCACCTACAGCGCTGCAGGATCGTCCGCGCATGATCTCGAATTAGTGGGCCTCATCGTGGCTCCGCGACACCACGATAGTGTCTCGCGGCACAGCCTGACCGAGCGGCTTTGCACCCAGCTGGACAAGGCTGAACAAGACCGAGATCAGGATGACCGGGAGCACGTCGCCACGTGCAAAAGCGACGCTGGCCGTGATGAGGATAGCCTTCAGGGGAGCCACGATTGCGAGAAGCTTTGACATTGGACACCTCGCCTTCTTCGGACCGCATGGCAGCAGCCAACGGTAGCCCGGCTCACGGATATCGCCGGTCCGCCATGCACTGACATAGCCCTCTTGCATCGGCGGGATTAGTAAGCATCTGCTTGAATGACCTTTGCGTCCTTTGAGGAAATCGATGGACCTTCTCGGCGCGCTCGGAGTCCTGGTACGGGTGGTGGAGACCGGCTCGTTTTCGGCCGCCGCCCGTGAGCGCGAGCTCAGCCAAGCCGCGGTCGCCCGCCAGATTGCGCAGCTGGAAGACCATTTTGGGGTCCGCCTCTTTCATCGCACCACGCGAAAACTCAGCCTGACTGACGATGGGCAGATGCTGCTCGGCCTGGCCCGGCCCGTGCTGGACGGGGTCGAGGGAATGGAAGCGGCCCTCGGGCAGCAAGCGCCTCGCCAGCCGGCCTGGTGCGCGTGGGTGTCACGGTGACGGCCAGCCGCTTCCTTTCGCTCCGTCTGCCGTCTCTGCTCATTGATCACCCGCGGCTGAAGGTCGAACTCGTAGTCGGTGACCGGCTCGGCGACATGATCGAAGACCGGCTCGACCTTGCCATGCGCATCGGCGAGATCACGGATGCGTCACTTGTCGTGCGCCGGAGCGGGACCGCTGTGCGCGTTGCCGTGGCAGCGCCAAGCTACATCGAGCGGCACGGCGAACCATCCAGTCCTGCCGAACTCGCAAACCATACCTGCATCGTGCACGACGTCGGACCGGGCTCGGATGTGTGGACCTTTGTCATGCCGGAGGGAGCCAAGGGCTTCCAGGTGTCCGGCGGATTTCTTGCCAACGACGTCCGTGCGGTGCACTTGGCCGCTCGGACTGGATACGGTATCGCCTATCTCGCTTTGGTCGAAGTCTTTGATGACCTCCGCAGCGGCACGCTGGTTCGTGTATTGAGCGACTTTCCCGCTGCCGGCGTTTCATTCAGCCTGGTCTATCCATCGCGACGGCATCTCGCGCCGCGCACCCGTCTTGTGATGGATTTTATCTGGGAGCAGGTTCGACAGGTCCAGGCGGAGCTGGCAAGGGCCTCGGATGAGGGCGAACTGCGTAAGCGCCGCGTTGACGCGCGATCGCTCACGCAGTCGCATTGATTGCTCCCAGAGCGGATTTGATCAGGACGTCACATCAGCGGTCGTTGGCCCCCAACACGCATTCGCCGTGTTATGTCTGGCGATGCTTTCGGGCAGACGAGCTTGAGATTTTCGGCCAGCCGGCCGCCACCCTCAGACTGTCGGAGACCGCTGGTGCGCGAGTCCAGGGGGGTGTTGGTTGCGTGGGCACGCATCAAACGCCCCCTTAGACTGGGCCCTGCGATTTGTAGCCTGATTGCGGGTCGCAAGCCCCCGGCGGGGGTCGAACTCGTAATCATAGCGGCTGCGCGTCGCTGATTTTGCGCCGATTGTGCTCGGGCGCTACGGCCAAATCGTCCCTCCGCCTTGTGGAACATAAACCCGCCGGTGCACCGGCATGATGCCGGGAAGCATTACAAATTTGCAGACTGCAGGAGAAGCGGCCCAACCCGGTGACTCGAAGGTTGTCGCCGATGCGAGGAACTCCTCCTCATGGGCAACGAGGTGCAGGTCCCGGAGTCTCCGAATAGCATCCTTATCGCCGACCGGGACTTTCCTCCCTCGGTCGACCGCCTTGAGCAAGTTGATCGCGTCGGAATCACGCAAAATTTCCAAGTCCCGGGGGGAGAAGCTTGCCTTCTAGTCCACGACCATCGATCCTAATCGCTTTCTGATCACCGATTCGGCGCCGCTGATCATCTCATCGATAATGCTCGCGGCGCTCATCAGTCGCTTAGTCTGACCAACCGATTCGCCGGCCAGCAGGCTCATCTCTTCGAAATCACCCGTGAACTCTGGGGTTGGCGGAAATCCACAAAACCGCTTCATGGGAAATTCCTGTCCATAGACGCGGGCCTGACCGATCACCGAAAGCTCCGAATCCGGAACCACCCTGTATGGCGGCGGATTGTCATGCCCTTCCCATTCCCGCACGATGCGGTTACGCAACCCGCGAGTCAAGGCATCGGGGAATTCTGGACCGAAGATCAGATGGCGGGCTGTATCCTCGACGCCAGCAGCAACGACACGGTCCTTGTAGAGCGGATGGGCATAGGCCTCGAAGCTCGCGAGCAGGCGAGTCCCCACCCAGACCGCGTCGGCGCCGAGCGCCAGCGCAGCAGCAACGGTCCGGCCATCGGCAATGCCGCCCGAAGCGACGACAGGCACCGAAGGGACTGCATCGATGACGGCCGGCAGCAACGAGAATGTCGCCGCGGAGGCGCGGTTGTGGCCGCCAGCCTCGCTGCCTTGCACGACGAGCGCTTCGGCCCCGCGTTGGAGAGCGGCTTTCGCTTCGTCCACGCTGCCGACTTGAAACCAGATGTGGCTGCCGGCCGCTCGCAGACGCGATAGCCACTCGTCCGGCGGATCATCCCAGAAGAACGCGACAACCGGCGCCTTTTCCCTGACGCACACCTCGATGTGTTCGATGCCGCTGAACCGCGCAATGAAATTGACCCCGAAACATTCGGGGTCTGCTCCTTTGATGTCGCGGAGCGCCGCTTGCAGCACATCGGGGGGCATTGCGGCAGCGCCCAGCATTCCCATCCCACCCGCCTTGCACACCGCCCGCACGAGGGGTGCGGTAGCAATGAACGC
>Ga0210409_10008973_pt1 | contig 10133 bp, 10 predicted proteins | sample IncBWH17MmetaG_FD_161649 | JGI IMG/M metagenome (GOLD analysis project Ga0210409, IMG submission 161649) | Forest soil microbial communities from Barre Woods Harvard Forest LTER site, Petersham, Massachusetts, United States - Inc-BW-H-17-M | ecosystem: Environmental > Terrestrial > Soil >...
CACGCCGGCTGTCGGATTACTCACAAAATGTCGCTTGTCGCCAGGTTTGCGGTATTGCTCAACAACAAACCTATCCGCACCGCCGCCAGCCGGCTCAGTTGCAGCAGCCCTGGCCGTGGAAGCTGAGGAGCGATGGTATACATAACACTGCGCCTGAGTTCCAGCCAGGTGCGAGGCGAATGAGGCCGAGCAGCCCTCACTGCCAAGACTCGCCTTGGCCGCCTCGGATTCCGAAGGCGGGAACAAGGATAGTAATCAGTCCAGACTTAAGAAAAGCAGAAGCCCCCGTTACACTCTCAACGTGTCCTCCCTTTCCAAATTGGCAGCGGCACACGTCCGGGCGGTTTTCTCGAGTTGAAATCAAAGGGCATTGGTTATGGACCGTCGCGCGTTCGTCCAGCGTTCAAGCCTGTTCGCTCTCCAGCTTCTCGGAGTGTCTGGATGCTCAACTGCGACAATGAAGAGAGTCCGATCTCCATCTAACGCGACGGCGCCCAGCCTGGGGACTGTCCTGCCCTTTTATGATGCTCCCGGACCCATTGTTCCGATCCGTGCCGACCTGGATCGGATCTTTCGAGTCACAGTGTGTCTACGGCCATTTCGCTCCGCCGGCCCGCGTCAAGACGTGGAGCGGGTTGGAGACAAGATCATCGTTCACAACTACGGCCATGGTGGCAGTGGCTGGTCATTATCGTGGGGATCCGCCGATGTTGTCATTCGCCGCGCACTGGAGGCACGTCCCGGATTGAACGAATGCGCAGTCGTTGGCTGCGGCGCGCTCGGGCTTACAGCTGCGCTCACGTCGCAGCGCATGGGTATTCGGACGACCATATACTCGAAGGAGCGTCCACCTTACGTTCGCTCTTCGCGTGCGACGGGGTCATGGACGCCCGATTCGCGTGTGGCTCTAGCCTCCGGTGTCGCGCCTGATTTCGGAGCGGCATGGGAGAAAATGGCCCGAATTTCATTCGGAATGTACCAAAGCTACCTTGGGTCTCCAGGCACTCCAATCGAGTGGACCGACCGGTACTGGCTACGCGACGAAGACGATCCGCGACCATATGGCGACAGTCATGGATTCGTACACTACGGCGATCGCATTGCGGATCTGACCCCGCATTCCCAGGAGATGCCGTCCGGCTCGACTCCCTTCCCTACTAGACATGTGCGCCGAAGCACAACCTTGACCTTCAACGTGGCAAGTTACACGCGTGCGCTCGTCCAGGAATTCCAGGTCGGCGGAGGAAGCATCGAGACGCGGGAATTTCACACCCCTGCTGACCTGACGCAACTACCGCAATCCACCGTCATCGACTGCACAGGTTACGGCGCTCGAAGCTTATGGAGCGATGATAGCCTCGTTCCGATACGCGGGCAGATTGCCTGGCTGATTCCCCAGGAGGGAGCTAATTACGGGATCATGTACAAAGACCTGTACGTGCTCGCCCGCCGCGATGGCATAGTGATTCAGCCGTTGCCTCAGGGAGACGATACCGGCTGGGATGACAGTAACGAACAGCCCGACCGCACCGAGGCCGAACAAGGCGTCCGTACTCTGCAGGAGCTCTATTCCCGCATGGGGGCGAATCTGCAGTCGAGGTGATTGCGATGTCGGATGTACTTCGTCAGCAGCCAACCCAGCAAGAGCGTACATATGGACTCAAAGAACCGAAGAACCATGTTCGTAATAAGCGAGCAGACGGCCAGTGGCCAAGCGGAGTTGTGGTCGTTTTTGGACATTCCCTAGCACTCCTGTAACCCCGAGAGCGTCAGAGCCTGAGGGTCAGCACAGCCGCAAACAGATCCATTGGCCAGTGCATAATGATCATCCGCGGGAGACAGCGTGTCCGCAGATAGATCAGTTGAAAGACCACGACCAGTGGCAGAAATTGCAGGAAACGAAAGACGATTAGGCGCCAATCGAACACGAACGGGAACACGCTGTGTTGGAGGGCCCACCAGAAGCCTACCAGCGTCACCGTGGCCCATGTACTCTTGGTTAGGGCTTTGAGGCGGGCTGCGCAATAGGCTTGGTAGATGACTTCTTCGGTCGGCGACCAGACCATCCAAAAAACTGACAAGCTGTAGACCACCGCCCAACGCGGAAGGTGGCGGTCGGACAGGAGGCCGGGCGCCAACATGGCGGGAGTGAGTTGTGTTGTCCGGTATACAAGCCAACTCGCAAGCTTCGAGCCAAACCTCGCGACTGTCGGAAAGAGAACGACCAAGTACAAAAGACCCCAAAGCACTTCGCGTCCGAATCGGGAGCGGTCTATTCCGAAGAGGTCAAAGAACCGGATTCCTTCCCGCCGCGTCTGTCTCCAGAGCAGTACAAGACACCCACCATCAACGAGCGTGGCGTAGACCGTCCACCAAGGCGCTTGAGCACGCCATGGCGAAGGATCGCTTGCACAAGGAAAGCCACCGCCACCACCGCTTGCACCAAAAGTATCAGTGCGGTTCGGGCTGTCGTCAGGACCAAGGGGCCAGCCCAGCCGATGCGGCCCGCTTGAACGCGTTGTTGAATAGCGGGCGGCGAATTGGAGGTCAGCGTTTTGTCTATCATTGCAACGTCCCGACTAGAAGCCGCCGCGGACTCGAAATAGTCGACCTATCAGGCATGAGTTCCTAACAGGTTAAATGGAGAATGGCGTTTGCCGCGGGCTCCTCTTCCAATAGCCGGATGGCCTCACTGGTGGGTATACATCTGCATCGCGAAACGGTTGCAGCGCCCGCCTTAGCTTCTTCGCTTCTTGTTTCCAACGCTCTGAACGCTCGCGTTGCCTTGGAGTCCAGAAGCTGTTCCTGCTGCGCGAATTCCAGCAGCTCCCGTAGGCGTAACGAATGGCTGCGCAGTGTCTGGAACCGCTTCTGGCAGGGTTTGCCGGCTGCATTTGCGCGAGCAAAGCGCTTCATGCGTCCACCTGCCCTTCCCACTAAGGCAGGAGGGACGCACTCGACTATGGTGCGGAGCCTTGCGCTCAGAGAATAGCTAACTCGAATACCTCGGGTCAGGAGTGGATGACGGAGTCGCACAGGAAAACTATGATGTTACACGAACAGTTGCAAGGGACGGGGCACAGGGTGCTGCCCGAAATCGCTGATCCCGGCCGAGGGGGTTTTGCTACCAGTATTGAACGGTCGTGGAATTTCGTGAGCGGATGCTCCTAAAGCAACTGTTATAAAGTGTAAGTGCCTTAAAATGCGATGGTTAACTTGTGTCTGAGCTTGCGCGTTTTCACGGTAGGCGCGGATGCCGGGCGAGACGAATTTGCGGCCGGACACAGCGTCCCTGCCACGTACCAACGAGCCAACAATTGACGGGGAGAGATGTAGAATCCCGAGTCGCAGATCAGATGGTCAACCGAGGAACCTCCGCATGAATAACAAAGTGCGTAAGCACGAAAAAGCTGTCAAGAAGATTGAAGTTGCTGTCAGGAAGGCCCTGGGCAAAGGAGTCAGCAAAAAAAGTCGTTGAAGACGCCGTTGGCCAAGCAATCGTTAATGCCACAGAGAATGGTGTGGCCAAGAAAGCGACCATTAAGAAGTCAGCGCCAAAGAAAACTCATGTGAAGAGGGTGGTCGACCGGAGATCCCCCGCGAAGGCGGCGGTTGCCAAGAGAACTCACGTGAAAAGTGTCGTCGCCAAGAAATCTCCCGCGAAGGGGGTAGTTGCCAAGGAGGCTCCTGCGGAGATGGCAGTCGCCAAGGAGGCTCTCGCGAGTTCGTAATGTCAATTTTTGCACCTTCAGCTTCCGATCGTCTTCCATTCGTCGCCCGGCATGATGCGCCTCATGGACTCGTCGAAGAGCGGAACGGTGAATGCAGTGTCGCCATGCGTCGGGCTCCAGATCATGCCCTTCGCTATCAGGGCGGCACGAGTCGGGCCCAGGGACTGCACACTTCGCGCCAGCTCTTCGGCGATATCCCCGGAGCGATGCGGCCCCGGGCCGAGGTCGGCCATGGCGCGGAGATATTTCTTCTCGACGGGCGTCAGGCGATCGAAGCGAACCCGGAAGAAGCTCTCGTCGAGTGCCGCGACCGCCTCCTTCGAAGCGTTGATTACGTCTTCCTGCCGGATCGGACTTTGGGGCGCGACGTCCCAGGTATGTTTGCCCCACTCCTGCAAAAAGTAAGGATAGCCCTTGGTCTTGTCCACGATCAGGTCTGCCGCCTCATCGAGGATCTCGGCCCCATCATGCCGGGCCGGTCTGACGATCGCCTCCTTGGCATCGGGCGGGCTCAGAGGCCCGATTTCGGGAAAGTCAAAGAGTCGTTCGGCGTAGGATTTGGCCTCGCCCATCCGCCCACGCAGTTGAGGCGGGCCTGCGCCAACCACCGTGACCGGCTGAAGTTCCTGGCTGCAGCGGTGAAGAGATGAAATGAGAGCCGCCATCTGCGGCTCTTCCACATATTGAAGCTTGTCGATGAAAATTACGACTGCGGTTCCTGCCGCCTTCGCGGCAACGCCCACCTGCTGGAGGAGGGCGGTCAGATCTCCCTCCAGATCGCCGTTGTCGGCGAGACCTGGCTCCGGATCGTAGTCGAGGTCCACCTCGATATCGGCGTCGGAGACCTTGAGTTTACCGGCGAAACCGGCCAGCGCCCGTAGTCCCCGGACGGCATAGTCTTTGTCGGCCTCCACCCTCCTCAGGCGCAGGAGGGCGAGCCGGAGTGCCGGGGCGAGGAGCGCGGGAAGGGAGCGGTTCGCCGGAGCCTCGATGCCCTCGGGGTAGATCATGCCCGTAAGGTCCGTCCTGACCATCGCCGCCGTATCGCCCATTCCCTGCCCCCCAAAGTCCATTCCAAACCAAACCGGCGGAAATCCGCCCAAAATCAGAAAAAAAGGAATCACTTGAGATAATAGTTGCTTATCGCAAGTAGAAATCTGGTCAGAACCTCTCATCTAAACCTCTTCATAAGGACAAACGAAAAGAACATAGAGATTCGTCCTGGTCCATCGGGACCGCCTGAGTGGAATGTTGATCGTGCAAGCGACCGTGGGTGTCGAACTGTAATTTGACGCAGTGCGTTTTCTTCCAAAAGGTTGACTGCAAATCGCAATTCGATGCGACATTCTGAGCAGCGTAAACACTCCGGAATACAAGTTTCCGAGGGCGAATCGTCGGAGGCAGTGCGATCAGAGGGGGCTTGGTCGATGGTAACTACTGACGAAATAACCTCGCGCATCATGGCGAAATGCAGGCGCTCAAATGCGCGCGCGAAAACATCGCGCCATGAATGCTTACCAAGTCAAAGCTAAACCCGGCACCGACACAGTTTGACGCTCAACGGGGATTCTTTTGAAATGCCTCTAGCTTGTTGTTCCCATTTACGCAAACAATGAATGTGTGAACTTTTACCCGTCAGCGCAAAACGAGGAGTATTTCGCCTCAAGAGGCGCAGTGATCCGCTCCTAAACTAAGCCGCCTCTGCTTTGATCGCATCGATCGCCGCTGCCATCTGGTTGTCTCCGCCCGCAACAGCATCGCCAAACGACCATGGCACAGACACGTTCGGAGTGATACCGTTCCCTTCAATTTGGGTTCCGTTGGCGCTGACGTATGCAGCTACTGGGATGACAAGACGATAACCAAACCCGAGTTTGCTCGCGCTTCGAGAGACGAGCCGGCCCGGAGTATGTGTCCCAACAATGGTGGCCAGGCCGTTTTGCTGGGCAAACTGCGCTACCATCTCCGCGGCACCCGTCGTATGTTCGTTAACGAGGATTACGGTTCGCCCACGATGCGCTCTGCGGCCGAGTCCTTCTGTGAAAAGGAAAACCGAGGTCTTCCCTAGAAATTTCAGCGCCAGCGCGGGGATTGCAAGCTTCGACCGCGGTACTTTGTCGAAGACCGGCAGGCTGGAAGGATCCTTCTTCTCAATTGCCATCTTTCGATTCTTGCTGTAGCCAATCGGCATGCGATCCGGGGGTCAGGTAACTCATGAGAGCTAGGCCACCAATTCCGCCGCCGGGGTTTCCGCGAAGATCGATAATCAGGCGATCGCTCTTGAGTTGACTACCAAACAGAGCGTCAAGTTGATTCGCGAAGTCGATCCCAATCTTCCCCGGAAAGAGACTCACCTTCAGGTAATCGATGCCTCCAGGTTGCGTCTCTGCGTACAGAGCAGTCGGTTCCGCATAGGGGTTGTCTTTATATTCCGGCTCCGGCGTCCCCAGAATCAGCGCCATCTCCTTCGCCGGGCTGTTTCGTGAAATCACGATCGGGATTCTCTGTCGCATCTCAAATTGCGGACCAGACCGGTCGTTAGCTGTTGGCGCGAACGTCTTTCCGTTGATGCTGAGCAAAACATCCCCGGGACGCACCCCAGCACTTGAAGCAACGCCGCCAGGCAACACGTCCTGGAAGACCCACCGTCGCTCACTGCCAACTGTCTCAACCGTGAAGCTTGCATTGATTGCATTTCGCGGCGTAATCGGAGTGTGGTCTGAAAGCAGGGCGAGTGATTTTGGAGTGAGCTCCGCTAACATCTGGCTGACACGGGCATCGAACTGAGCGGTTGTGCCAGCGTCAATGACTGCACTGCGGTGACGATCCACGATCGCATGCCACCTGGCTTCGTCGAATGACGGATCGAAGTACTTCTCGGTAACCAGTGATTGGATCTTGTTTAGAAGTGATTGTCTTTGCGAAGCGGTAAGGTCCATATCCATCCTTTCGATATCAGAGTGTGCCGTTCGGATCGCCAACCAGTTGAACGTCTGCCCAGAAATAGGGTGGAAACCCTTTGTTCATCACCTCCACCTGGGCAGATCGAAGCGCGTCGATCTTGCGCTCGTGACGCGCCAGTTGAGAGTAGAACGAGATCATAAGATGCATGGTGGATTCATCCTCCACCTCCCACAGCGTGGAAACCACGGAATCGGCCCCGGCCTCGATGAAGGCATTGACCAGGTTCGCAACGCCGACTTCTCCAACCGGGCCGACACCCGTGTTGCATGCCGATAGCGTTACCAGTTTGGAATTGATCCGCATGCCACGAATTTCCCGGACTTGCAACAGCCCGTCATTGATACCCGACTTTTCGGGTGCAAAAACGAGCGCGGAACGGTCAGGATAGTCAAGGTCGACATAACCGTGGAGAGCGAGATGGATGACCTCGGGGTCGTCCGACACAGTCCTTTTGAAATTCGTCTCGGTGGCGTCCGTACCCAGCAGGATCGTGCTTGGCGGAGGCAAATCCTTTGCAATGCTCTCAACCTCCAGCTTGCTCTCAGGGAGCGGAATGAGCGCACTGCGCTGAGGCGCAGAGATTTCACGCACGACTCTACTGCGGGTATCGCGGATCTGGGTCCACGCGGCAACCCCCAGGAACGACGTTTGAATCCCCGCCTTCTCCCGAACGCGTTTTTCGAGAATGCTGTAAACCGTAGATGAAGGAACCACATCGACTGTGTGCCTGGAGATCACGTATGCGTCGTCCTTCATGAGAGCAGAGAACGGTAGCAAGTGCAGGGAGCCATCGGGAACGACGATGAGATTTGTGTTCTTTTCGATTTCTCGCACGGGTCCAAGCAGTTCCTTGTATAGGGCCTGTGCCAACGCCTTGTTTACCTTTTTCGATCGAATCTCGCTGATGTACCGTTCCGAGTCTGTCTCGATGCGCGATTTCGCAGTTAACTGATAGGGCGTCACCTCATTATGGGTAACTGCAAGCGCGTACGAACTTGGGTCAGCCAGCACATACTCAACCAGGACGGTATTGGGCGAGAGACTTCTCTGCAAATCTTCCAACGGTACAGGGTGGGTCGTTGTCTCCTGCGCCAAAGTGCTTGGCCCAAGAGCCAGTTCGGCATTGTAAATAGCCTTAGAAATTTTCGTCCTCGCGTCCGGGTCATCGGAGTTAACAAGTTCGAGATTGAGGCGTGTGAGCTCGCTTTCTTCAGGGGTGGGAGCATGCGGGACTTCGTTTACGTGATGCTCCAGAGCCTCCGCCTCGACCCGGCCCCTGATCTGTTCCAGAGTTCGCAGCGCGTCCGCATATCGCTGACGAGCACAAAGGAATGCAAAATACCCGGTATAAACATCACCCATCTCCACGAGCAGTTGTCGTTGAATATTTGTCGTCGAAGCATGGCGAATCATGGTGTCGACCAGGGCGATCCCTCGGAGGTAAAGGCTTTCCGCTTCCTTGGCACGGCCCATTTTCTCTGCGATCTCGGCTTTGATCGCAAGGTTCCGCGGCATGAGATAGAGCTCCGCCGGAATCTTTGTATTTGCGGTGATGGCGGAATCAATCGCGGCGAGCGCGGATGGCAAGTCGTGATTCTGCGCATATGCCTTTGCTAATAATCCGCCGGCATCGGTGATCCCACGAAAGTTCTTAATCCTTATCGAGTACTCCAGTGAACGGTTGTAATCTGCAATTGCGGCTTCCCAGTCGCCACGTTCGCCATCGATTCGTCCGCGTGAGAGGTAGACCTGCGATTTGTAGCCGTCGTAGGGCGTTTTCTCCAATTGGGCCAACGCTCTATCGGCCAATGCTAAAGCGTCTTCCGGTCGATGAAGCCCCACGAGCGCGTCAATCTTGGAATAGATCGCAATAGCCGGATAAGCGATCTCCGGCTTGTTTTTTGCAATTCGAATGGCTTCATTTACTGCTGACAGCGCTTCATTGTAGCGTTGGATCTGGACCAGACCCGCGCCAAAGAGAGAAGCGTAGCGCACCGTGGCCGCAGGATCGTTTTCGACCTTCGAAAGCATCCATGCGCGTATGACCTTTTTCTTCGCTGTCTCGGTATCGCCCAGAAGGAAAGCCGCAATTCCCTGCTCTCCCATGGCTCGCGTTGCGATCGAGTAGTGACGCAGGCTGACGGCAAGAGAGGAAATCTCTGTCCACGTGGAAAGAGCCTCCACAGCGTTATAGTCTATTTCGAGCATGCCCCGAATCGTCAGTATTCGAAGCCGTGTTTCCGGGTTAGCCGCCGCCGGCAGAGTCAGGTCCTGGGTCAGGGCCCAGATCGTGGCCGGAAGATCAACCGATTCGTTAGGCGGAATCTGGCTTACCTGCGCATACAGAGCTTTTGACGACTGACCTTGCGCTGCGAACATCTGTTCAGCCCGCTTGTACAAAGGCTCAGCATCAATCCATCGGTTGCCCCAGGAAAGAGAGTCGGCCCGGTCCAGCAATGCCTGCGCCGAATCCGGTGGGGCGCTGCTGGGATGTGGGGTGATCACATAGAAGTACATGCTGACGCCCGCCAGCAGGAAAAGAAGGAGTGCAAGTGCAGAAAGTCTTAGAGCGCGGGGGATTCGCACTGAGGACCTCGTCAGAAGTTTGTATTCCGCGTCCGGGGAAGTACTTTCTGTCGGTCTGTCGTGCGTCGATCTCGTCGGTGACCCAGCCTCGATGTCGTCGGGCCGAGCCTGCCAAGCTCCGACAACAGGATAATATGAATTCGCGGTTCTTGCAGCACACTGGGGTGCCGCAATTTATGCCCACCCTTTTACGGCGGGCTTTCCGGATAGCTCGAGAACAGTTTCGGCTGAAATGACGTCCTTCGCTTAGTCGTGTGCTGCCCGGCGCGGGAATCTGCCAAATCCAACCGTTGGACATTTCAAGATGACCCACGGATTCACCTCTCCGAACATGACCTTATGTCCACGCGGTTTGCATTGGGTAAACCGAGTCCACTCGGGATCCTTAGGCTACCGCGTTTGTGAGGACTCATCTGGCCTAGCTCGCGAAGTCATCGCGTTTTCACCACTTGTGCCGTTTTATCTTGGGAAAGTGAAGAGCTCGACGAGCGCCCTCACGCGCTCTTCTGACGGCTGCGTGTAAATCGCTTGGTTCTTGCTAGCTCGGCGATACCATGGAGGCTCACCCACTCCAGGAGTCGACTCCTTTACTAGCAGCGATGCGGGCGTGGCTGACCCCGCCTATTACACGCTTCTTGTGGCGGACGCGGCCTACTCATACTGAAACGATCGCCAGAAAAACACCGATTCCCAGGTCTCAAAGTTCGTAAGAGACGTGGGGAATCGGGGTTGAACAGAACATCTTTCCGCCGCGTACTAATCGGACGTATCCCAGGGAGAAGGCGGTGGTGGTGGAACGACCGGTGGACGGTCGTCGCAAGTAATAGTATTGGGCAGTTCCCACGGGGCCAG
>Ga0210409_10008974_pt1 | contig 10132 bp, 10 predicted proteins | sample IncBWH17MmetaG_FD_161649 | JGI IMG/M metagenome (GOLD analysis project Ga0210409, IMG submission 161649) | Forest soil microbial communities from Barre Woods Harvard Forest LTER site, Petersham, Massachusetts, United States - Inc-BW-H-17-M | ecosystem: Environmental > Terrestrial > Soil >...
GCCGCCACCGCGGGGCAACAGGCCTCTGTAGGCTCTGCCGGCGGCGCAATCGCCCCTCCTGTGCCGGCGCCACCTCCCCGCAAGCCCGTCGCCCTCCCTACGCCCGCGGCCTTCGAGTTGTCGGGAAACGCGGCCAAGCCTCGACCCCCTGCCGCCCCCATAGGGCGACCGCCGCCTCCTGCCGCGTCGGGCCCGAAGCTTTCTGCCGACGCCTCCGGCGGACTCGCGGCGGTACGCGCGGCCGTGCCCGTTCTTCCTTTCACGCCGCAACTGTCCAATGTCGAAGAGGACGAGGCAACGATGGTGGCAAGCGTGCCTCCCGATGTCATGGCTCAGGCGAGCGCTCTTGCGATGGACGAGAACTCCGAGTGGCTGACGGTGTATCAAGAGTTTATCCGGGTGAAGCGCCAGTGCGGTGAGCCCACCGACGGGCTGACGTTCGAGAGGTTCTCTTCCACCCTTCGCAAGAACCGCGATCAGCTGGTCGAGCGCCACAAGTGCAAACACATTAAGTTCAGCGTCTACGTCAAGGAGGGTCGCGCATCCCTGAAGGCGACGCCGATGAAAGAATGAATCCCACGTCCGAAGTCCGAAAACTCATCGTCATCGGTTCCGGCCCTGCCGGGCACACAGCCGCAATTTATGCGGCGCGGGCCAACCTCAGGCCGCTCATGTTCGAAGGCCTGGTGCGGGGGGGGATTCCGGGTGGCCAGCTCATGATCACCAACGACGTAGAAAATTATCCCGGCTTCCCGGAGAAGATCACCGGCCCCGACCTGATGAAGGCGTTCCGAGAGCAATCGCTCGCGCAGGGCGTCGAGATCGTCACCGACGACGTGCACAGCGTGGACCTGTCCGACAAGCCGTTTTCTGTTCGGGTTGGGGACGAGCAGAACCCTTACAAGGCGCGAGCGCTCATCATCGCGACGGGAGCGCAAGCCAAATGGCTTGGGCTGGAAAGCGAGCACGCATTGCAGGGCAAGGGCGTCAGCGCTTGCGCGGTATGCGATGGAGCGTTCTTTCGGAATCAAGACGTCGTCGTCATCGGTGGCGGCGACACGGCCATGGAAGAGGCAACGTACTTGTCCGGCTTGTGCAAGAGTGTGGCCCTAGTCCATCGACGAGAGAGCTTTCGCGCCAGCAGGATCATGCAAGAACGCGTGCTACGGAACCCCAAGATACGGGTCGTATACAACGCCGTCGTTGAGGAGGTGCTCGACGTAAGCCGTGGAGAAGTGACCGGGGTGCGTGTCCGCAACATCAAGACACGCGAAACGATGGTCCTCCCGTGCGCGGGGTTCTTCGTCGCCATCGGGCATACACCCAACACCGAGTGTTTTGTCGGGCAGCTCGAGCTCCACGACAATGGCTACATCAAGACGAAACCGGGCAGCTCTTTGACGAGCGTTCCAGGGGTCTTCGCGTGCGGCGACGTGCAGGACTTCACGTACCGCCAAGCGGTGACCGCCGCGGGCAGTGGTTGCATCGCCGCGCTCGACGCCGATCGGTGGCTGGCCGGCAGCGAGTAGTCCGATGTCAGCGGCTTCCTCGGCACCAGAGCCTGCCAACACACGCGAGGACCAGCTCGCGCGTGTGCCTTTCTTTCAGGGGCTTACGCGTGAGGCTCTGGCGCTCATTGCCCAGGTGACGAGCGAGGAAGCGCACGCCACGGGAACGAAACTATTCCAGTACGGAGACCCTGGCGACAAGCTCTTCATCATCTTGGAAGGCAAGGTGCGCATCTCACGTGAGCTTGCGGGCATGGGCGAAGAGGCGCTCGCGGTCCTAGGCCCGGGCGAGGTCTTCGGCGAAATGTCCTTGCTCGACGAGTCCCCACGGTCGGCCGACGCTCGGGTTCAGGAGCGATGCCGCGCCCTCGTCATCACGAAGGAATCGTTCGACGACCTCCTCTTCATCCACAAAGACCTCGCCTACGAAGTCCTCTGGAATTGCGTCAGAATCCTGAGCGTCCGATTGCGCGAGACCAACGAAAAGCTCGCCTTTTTGACGACGAGCGGGAAGTTTTGAGCCTTCTTCTTGCCCGCGCCTGCACAATCCTGGGGGTACTCGCGCTCGTTTCATGTGGCGGAGGGGGCGGAGATTTGGGCAAGCCAGCGCTCTCGCCGGCGAGCGCGGCGCATTCGGATGTGACGGGTCTCGGCGGGGAGACACCGACCGGTTCGGCCTCCGAATCCAGCGCCGCGGCGCCCGGCGCATTGGCACCGGCGCCCGGCCCCATCGAAATGAAGTCGCCGGTAGCAAGTGCGATGCAGGCTGAGTTGCGCGCCCTCGCCCTGGACCCGAGCAACCTGCCGCCTATCGAAAAGCTCGATGCCAAAGCGCTGCGCGGAGTGATGAAGCTCATCGCGAAGTCGCTCGGTGCCAAGTGCGGCGATTGTCACGCGGAAGGTGATTTTGCCCAACCGACGCCACGCAAGAGGGTCGCTGCGAAAATGTGGGACGAGTTCGTCGTGAAACTGGCGTTTGCCGCTGACGGCTCGCCGATCTTTTGCGACTCATGCCATCAAGGCCGCAAAAAGGAGCTCGACCGCACCGATAAGAAGGCGCTCGCCAAGTGGATGGATGCGAACTTCGTCGACCGGCTGAAGCGCAAGGACGACAAAGAGCACGACTGCGAGACCTGTCACGTAGACATGGAAATGCATTTCCTCAGTCGTTGGGCCGGCGTGGAGCTTTGAGAGCTTGCGAGACACGCGTTCGAGCCGTGGCGCCGACTTTCTTGACGATAGAACGCCCGTTCAGGTAGTCTTTTGCTCACGATGCAAGGGCTCACGCAGCGCCAACAGATGGTTCTCGACTTCATACGGCAATCGATTCACGACCGGGGTTACCCCCCCACGCTGCGCGAAATCGGCGCTCGAATGGGCATTCGTTCCACCAACGGCGTCAACGACCATCTTCGGGCCCTGGAACGCAAAGGATATCTGACAAGGGAGGACATGAAGTCGCGTGCGCTCCGCCCTACGAACCTGGGCGTGCAAGTTCTCGGGGGCGGAGTTCCAAGTGAGCCCGTGGCAAACGACGTCGACTTCGTCGAGGTCCCGGTCCTCGGGCGCGTGGCTGCGGGCCTCCCGTTGCTCGCCGAAGAGCAGGTAATCGACACGGTCCACATCGACCGAACGCTCGTCAAGGGAGGACGCGAGGTGTTCGGCCTCAAGGTACACGGCGACTCCATGATCGAGGCCGGTATTTTGAGCGGGGATTACATCTTCGTGAAAAAGCAGCTTACCGCCAGCCGCGGCGACATTGTCGTTGCGCTCATCGGCGACGAAGCCACAGTCAAGTACTACTACCCGGAGAGGGATCACGTTCGCTTCCAGCCCGCGAACAAGAACATGGCTCCGATTTACGTGCGGGCACAGGACTTCAAGCCGACCATGCTCCTGGGCGTCGTGGTCGGGGTATACCGGCGGATTTGATCCCCCGTCCTTGACCCTCGCTTGTCGCCGACGCTACGTTCGTGGGGGCCCACCATGCGCCTCTCGATCGTCGGTCTCGGGATGGCTTTGTGTTGCATCCTTTCCGGCTGCGGGGGTGTGCATTACGCGATCGTCGTCAACTCAGCGGCGGCGCGAGTCGAAGAGGCAAAGGCCGTCGGTGCCGAACAACTCGCGCCTTATGAGTACTACTACGCCAAGGAGCACCTCGAGCAGGCGCAGCTGGAGGCCTCCGAGGCGAGCTACTCCGACGCCGCCAACCTGGCCGAAGAAGCGGAAACGTTCGCGAACAAAGCCATCGAGCTCTCTCAGACAGCTCGTCGCGCGAGGCCATGAGAGGATCGTTCGCCCCGCTCGTGCTTTTACTTTGCGTGCTCGCATGCGCATGCGCGCAAGGTCCCACCCTACGTGGCCGCATTCGAGGACTCACCACAACCGTGACCGACGCGGAGAAGAACGGCGCAATGCGCTGCGCGCCGCGCGAGTTGGCGATTGCAAAGAGCCAGCTCGAGTTCGCCGAGATTGACCTCAATCAGGGACAGCTCTCGAACGCCGAGGCGCACGTGACCAGGGCCGAACCCAACGCAATGTCTGCGCTGGAGAACAGTCCCCCCGACCGTTGCAGCGCGCGAGAATTCGTCGAAATCTCGGAGCCAACGCCGAAAGACACCGACGGCGACGGAATCGTCGACTCACGCGATCAATGCATCACGGAGCCGGAGGACAAGGACGGATATCTCGACGACGACGGCTGTCCCGACACTGACAACGACGCCGACGGAATCCCGGACGCGAACGATAAGTGTCCAAACGACCCCGAGGATCTCGACGGGTTCCAGGATGACGATGGCTGTCCGGACCCCGATAACGACGGCGACGGGATTGCGGATGTCGATGACTACTGCCCAAACACGCCCGGCGTGCGGGGCGGCGATCACCCGGGCTGCCCGAAAAAGAACGCGCTGATCGTCGTGACCGAGAAGGAAATCCGGATCACGCAACAGATCCAATTCGAATTCAACAAGTCCGTCATCCGGCCCGGCATCAGCTTCAGGATCCTCGACGAAGTAGTGGAAGTCCTCAAAGACAACCCCAAGATCACCCTAGAGGTGCAGGGCCATACCGACAACGTGGGCGGCGACGCCTACAACATGAAGCTGTCGCAGTCTCGCGCCGAATCGGTGCGCAACTATCTGGTGTCGAAGGGAATTGCGTCCTCGCGCCTGGTCCCGAAGGGTTACGGCTTCCACCAGCCGCTCGTCCCCAATACGACGCCATCGAATCGTGAACTGAACCGGCGAGTGCAGTTCATTCGTACAGAGTCCCCGAGCACCGGCCCGCCGTAGTCCGATCCACTAGTCCGCGCCGCGGCTCACTTTAGCGAACGTCCGGTTTCGTGCCCCAAAGGCGCGAGGATGTGCTTTATGCTCCCCGCCGCCCAAGGAAACCGACGTGCCCTGCATCAGACTCACCGCTGTCCCCCCACGTCTTTTCGCGGTCCTTGCGGCTTGCTTTTTGATGTGGCTCGCGCGGCCGGTATTTGCAGCCGATGCCACCATCGAGAAACAGGCGCAGGTCCTACAGAAGAAGGCCATCGAAGAGGACAATCTCAACCTCAACTATCCCGAGGCCATAAAGAAGCTCGCGACGGCCATCAGTAAATGCGGCCCCGACAAGTGCGGCGCTACGTTGAAGGGGACGCTCTATCGGGACCTTGGAGCGATGTTGATCCTGAACGGCTCGGTGGATGACGGGCGGTCAGCATTCGCCAAGGCGCTCGGCCTCGATCCATCGCTCGAGCTCGACTCTGCATACAAGACCCCCTCGCTCGAAAGCGTTTGGGCCGACGTGAAGAAGAAGACGAGCGGCGCGGGAGGCGCTCCTCCCCCGCCGTCCGGCGCAGAACAGGCCGTTCCCCCCGAACCCGGAAGCCCGCCATCTACAGGGGACTTCGCACACGCTCCCGCCGCCGCGCAGCTCGTTCGCACGCCCCTCCCCATCTACTGCGAATACGTGGGAACGGAAAAGCTAACGCGCGTGGTCGTGAAGTACCGAGGCGCAGGCGGTGCTGACTGGAAGTCCGTCGAGCTTCGCAAGACGCCGACGGGTTACGGCGGCCTCGTCCCGTGTGCCGACGTCGCAGACGGCAAGCTGCAATATTATATCCAAGGCTACGGCGAGTCCGGCGACGTCATTACCGCGGCGGGCAGTCGCACGAGGCCGTTCAGCGTCCCGATCATGTCGGAGCTCTCTGGCCCTCCGCCGAGCCTGCCCGGTGAAGAGCCTCCGAAACAATGCGCGGCAGGCGCTGGCGGATCGGACTGCCCTCCCGATTTCCCAGGATGCCACGCTGCGAAAAAGCTAGCCGGCGAGGAGTGCGCGACCAGCGGCGAATGCGAGAGCGGATCCTGCTCCAGCGGAAAGTGCGCCGAAAAAAAAGGCGAGGGCGAGGAGTGCGAGAACGACGACCAATGTCTCAGCGACTCCTGCTCGGACGGCAAGTGTTCGAGTGGCCGTAAGGAGAACGGGTCGACGTGCGAAAACGACGAGGAGTGCCTGACCGGGATATGTGCAGACGGCAAGTGCAGCAGCAGCGGGTCCAAGAAAAAGCTGCACAGAGTCTGGATCGGCATCGCAGGGTCGTTCGACATGTCCTTGTTGCCAGCATCGGAGAATGTCTGTGTCCTGAACATGACCGGCACCCAGCCGGTCAACACCGCCGGATACCAGTGCGTCGACCCGACCACCAACGCGAACTTTCCCGGGCGAAGCCTAACGACGAACCAAACCATCGCCCAGGGGAGCGGCAAGGGTGATCAGGTCGCGGGTGGCTTCCAGCCGGGCAACCTGCGGTTTCTCGTGTCCCTCGATTATGCCCTTAGCATGAACGTGCTGATCGGCGCGCGTGTCGGTTACGTCCTATTCACGGACCCTGCAAATGCTCCCGGCGGAGCGTTCGCTCCCGTCCACGTCGAAGGGCGCGGGACATTTCTCCTTGGGCACAACGCGCTCACGCGCAGCGTCGCCCCGCTCCTTCTCCTTGCCGCCGGCGTCGGGGAGTTCGATTCGTCGATTGGAGTGACCGTCACGTTCACATCGGGGGCGACCCCCAAAAACGAGAACGCATGGGTTACCGCAGGTCCAGTCTTCGTCGCGGGCGGCGGGGGGCTTCGCTTTCTCCTGGGGCCTACGGTGGCGGCGACCGCAATCGTCAAAGCCGAGGGAAGCTTCGGCGGCAGCGCCGGGTTCCTGTTCGGTTTCGCGCCCGAGGTCGGAGTCCAGGTCGGGTTCTGAGCGAACCCTGAGCGGTCTCCCCGGGGCACTTGCATTCGCCTCTGCTGTGCTTCAAGCTTTCCGTCCATTGCGTACTCCCAAGGGCATCTTTTTGTTGTCGGCAGTACTCGGCGTGCCTCTCTCGCCTGTCGGTCTAGGCTGTGGCGGCACCAGCGGGACTGTGCAAAACGGGCAGTCCGGGACCAATCCGGCGGGAGGTGGCTTCTTCTCGGCGGGAACAAACGCAAGGAACAGCGGCGTGGCCTCCGCTGACTCGAGCCTCGTGATCACGTGCGACAACATTTGCAACAATGTGGTCGCGACGTGCGTGAATCCGCCACTATCTCCGAACGCTTATGACCAATGCCTCAACGCTTGCCAGTATCTCGAGCTCGTTCAATCCAGCTGCGTGACCGAGTTTGCCGGATACCTCTCGTGCCTGGCCGGGGCCAACTCCATAAGCTGCAGCGCCGACGGCCAGTACGTCGTGATCTCCCCGCCTAGCTGCGATGCGCAAAGAAACGCATATGCCCAGTGCACCGGCGGTCCACCGCTCGCTGCCTGCATCGAGACCTCGCAGAGCGGCGCGCCGTGCGACAAACACAGCCCCGGCACGCGGACGCTATTTTGCGCGGGTGTTCTGCCGCCCGACTGCCAATCTATCGGGGGCCTGCTGGGCCCGTACTGCTGTCCGTAGGCGCGGATCGCGCATCACTGCGCTGCGCTCCGTAGTCTTCCGCGGACTCGTACAGCATCCTGTACTCGTCCACTCCAGTTCACTCAGGAACGACGACGACTTTTCCTTGCACCCGCCTCTGCTCGACATCGCGCAACGCATCGAGCGCGCGAGCCAGCGGATACGTTGCGTGAACGTGGGGCTTCAAGCTGCCGTCCGCAACCCAGGCCAAGATTTCCTCGAGCTGTCCGGTCAGGCGCGCCCGATCGCGGGCCATCGCCATCCCCCAGAACACGCCGACGATGGCGCAACCCTTGAGCAGCGTGAGATTCGTCGGAATGCGCGGAATCTCGCCCGCCGCAAAGCCAATGACGAGAAGCCTCCCGCCGAACGAAGTCGCTCTCAGTGCTGCCTCGGTGAACGGTCCACCGATCGGGTCATAGACGACATCCGCACCGGCTCCGTCCGTAAGGGCCTTGACCCGTTCTTTGAGATCCTCGCGCGTGTAGTCGATGAGGAGATCGGCGCCGTTGCGCTTGCACGTTTCGAGCTTTTCCGCGCTCGAGGCCGCGGCGATGACACGGGCACCCATCCGCTTGCCAAGCTGCACGGCGGCCAGTCCCACACCACCCGCGGCACCGAGTACGAGCAACGTCTCGCCTGCGCGAAGCTGTGCGCGGTCACGCAACGCATGAAGCGTGGTTCCGTACACCGTCGGAAGACAACACGCCGTGACGAAATCGAGGCTCTCGGGCAAGGCGACGACTCGCAATGCGTCGGTGACGAACTTTTCCGCAAGCCCCCCGAACGGGCCCATCGCAAGGACGCGCTGGCCCACGCGCACCGCGCTAACGTTGGACCCAACGGCTTCGACGACGCCGGAGACCTCGCCGCCGGGGGAAAACGGCGGGGGAGGCTTGAACTGGTACTTTCCCTGGACCAGAAGCAGGTCCGGAAAATTGATGCCGCAGGCGCGCACTCCTACCAGGACCTCCCCGGCCGCGGGCTGTGGGTTCGGTACGTCCTCGAGGGTCAGCGAGTCGATGGGCCCATACGCGTGGCAAACAAGCGCCTTCATTTGGCAGTCACCATAGATCGAACTACGGCACAAGGTACACGAGGAGCCTGCATGGGATGGGCCCGTTGTGGAGAGCCCACCACCTTTCGGGACTCATGCGCATCGCGCGAGCAATGGCCGGGCTCCCTGCGAGAAGCGCGACCGTGCTACCGTGCATGCGCCAGCACGCACGCGCGAGCTCGTCGTAAAGCGCCGGCTCGCGATCGAGGCGCACGCCATAGGGCGGATTGGTCACGACGAACCCGCACGGATCAAGCCGCGCGAGCTGACGAATGTCTTGTCGCTCGACCACCACGGCCACACCCGCCGCGCGGGCGTTGCGCCGCGCAAGTTCGACCGACGCCGCATCGGCGTCGTGCGCCACAACAGGCGCCGCGCCTCGGACGATCGCAGCGGCGCGCGCCTCTGCTCGAAGCGTTTGAAGCCCTGAGCGCGTCGGCTCGTCATGATTCGCCCAGCGCTCCAGTCCAAAACGAGCACGCACCAGTCCCGGAGCGATCCGGCGTGCCCAGGCCGCCGCCTCTATGGCAATCGTTCCGGCGCCGCACATGGGGTCGATGAACAGGCTCTGCCGGTCCCACCCAGACAAGCGAACGACCGCTGCCGCGAGGGTCTCCCGAAGGGGAGCCACCCCGCCACGCTTGCGCCACCCGCGCTCGTGAAGCGAGCCGCCTCCTACGTCGAGGTACAACGTTGCGCGGTCGTGAGCGATGCGCGCCGCCACGAGCGCATCCGGATCGTGCTTGTTGACGGAAGGGCGCGTGCCAAAGCGCTCGCGCAGAATGTCTACGATCGCGTCCTTGGTCCTCTGCGCCACGTACTGCGAATGGGTCAGCCGGCTCGAACGGCAAGTGGCTCGCACGGCAAGCGTCGTCTTCGAGGTCATCCACTCGCGCCAATCGACAGTTCGCGCACCGGCATAAAGCGCCGACGCGTCCGGCGCCTCGAAGGTCGCGACTTCCAGCAGAACGCGCACTGCTATCCGCGACCACAAGCAAGCTCGAGCCGCATCGAGGAGCTCGCCTTCGAAGTGCGCGCCTCCCCGGTCGGCGCGCACACCTTTGAGGTGCAGCTCGCGAAGCTCGTCGCGAAGTGCGGGCTCGGTTCCCTTGGCGGCGGTCGCAAAGAAACGCAAGGTGTCTCGACTGAGAGCCTATCGCCGGGCAGGGTCGGCGGGGCGAAGCCTCCATGATTCCCAAATGAGCAGCAGAGCGCTTGCGGTCGTCGCCAACGCGGCTCCTGTTCCGAGAGCCATGAGTGGCCCGAAGGCGCGCCAGAGCGCACCCGTGAGCAATCCGGCAGGGAGCGCAGCGACCCCCACGACGAAGTTATACGCACCGTACGCGCGACCGCGCCGGCCCTCGCGCGCGAGATCTTTGACCAGCGCCTTCTCGACCGGCTCGGTGAGACCGTAGAAGACGCCGTAAACAACGAACAGCGCCCAAACTTGCCACTCGGCGGTAGATATGCCCAAGCCCGCGTACACGAGAGCGAAGATGATCCACCCGCCGGCGATGAGACGTGCACGCGGGACTCGATCGGCCCAGTCACCGCCCCAGTAGGCCCACACGACCTTCGACAGATTGAGCACGGACCATAGAACCGGTACTTCGGCGGTAGTGAGCCCGAGCGAACGCGCGCGGAGGA
>Ga0210409_10008975_pt1 | contig 10132 bp, 10 predicted proteins | sample IncBWH17MmetaG_FD_161649 | JGI IMG/M metagenome (GOLD analysis project Ga0210409, IMG submission 161649) | Forest soil microbial communities from Barre Woods Harvard Forest LTER site, Petersham, Massachusetts, United States - Inc-BW-H-17-M | ecosystem: Environmental > Terrestrial > Soil >...
CTTCTCTGGCTTCTACGCCGTGCAGGTGCCCGGTCACGGATTGCTTGACTGAAGACCTACGAATGCGCGATGCGCGCATGAAGTTCAGTTGAGCTGTCAAAGGATGCTACGATCCGCCTCCACTGCTGCCCCGGGGGAAAACCATCATGCCGTTTCGCCGTACCCTTCTTATCGCCGTCGTCGCCGTCACTGCCCAGGCCGCCGGCGCGCAACAGGCGCCTCAGGGTGAGCGCATCGCCGGCACGGTCAAGTCAGTGACTACGAGTGATGTCATCCTCGCGACAGCGAAGGGCGACGTCGATCTCGCCATCACGCCACAGACTCGAGTGCTGGCGCGTCAGGCGGCAAGTAAAAGTGACATCAAGCCCGGGGCCTACTTGGGCACCTCCAACCAGAACGCCGCCGCAGCCGACACCGGTACGGCCACGGAGGTTCATCTGATGGATAACGGGCCCAATGTGAACTATCCTATGAACAGCTCAGGGCTGACGATGACCAACGGACATGTCAAGACTGTCACCCACACTGCTGCCGGTGAGGAGATGGACATCGACTACGGCAAGGACACGACGCGGCATGTCGTGGTCACCACCGACACTGCGATTACGAAGATGACCGATGTCGGTACCGCGGGTTTGAAACAGGGCGTCAATGTCGGCGCAATGGCGACGACGGCTGCGAACGGCAAGCCGACCGCGACCTACATCGTGATCAATCCGCCTGCTTCAAGCGCCCCGCAGCACTAAGCCAGGCGCTGGAAGAGCTCCCGATCCGCCTTCATCGGATCGGCTTCGATATAGGACTTCGCAGCGAAGATCATCGTGTCGCGCTTCGGCAGCGTGTACTCCGGCCACGTAGGCAGCCCCGGTGCCGCAGGCTTGCCGGTACGAGCGAACGTTGCCCACGCAGTACTCGCCGCGGCCGCAAGCGCCTTGGCGTCAGGGTTGCCCTTGGCGATGTCAACGCTCTCGGTGTTGTCAAAATAGAATGTGCCGTCGATTCCGTGTCCGGCTCTCATATACGGCAGCACCGGGCTCTCCCAAGTGAACATATACGCGTACGTCGGTGCGCCACCGGCTTTGACGTGCGTTTGGGCCAATTCGATCGCTCCCGAACGCATGATGCGGTCGGTCATGATGCGAATGAGTAGATCGGCGGCCGAGTAGTCCGGATGGTCGGCGCGATAACCCGCGAGAATCTCGTTGGCCTTGTCGCCGAACAGAGCGTGCACACGCGTACTGAGCATGTTCTCGTCGATCTTGCGCGGATCGGTGCCTGAACCTGCAAGGAACAATGCTGCTTCGTGTTTGGTGCAGCCGATGATCAGCGGGATTTTGGCCGAGCCGCTGGCCACAGCGTCGATGGGGTTCGTCGGAAGATCGACCGTACCGCTCGCGGGTGAAAAGCCCCGCGCTCCCTGCAAAGCCATTTCCAGTTTGGATGCCGCGGCAATCAGGCGCTCGACCGGCAATTGCTGCAACTGCTTCAGTTGATCCTTCGGTACCTGCAGCTCATTGAGCAGCTTCTCTGCCAACTGCGAGGCCTGTTCATGACTGGGCAGACGATTCGCAGTGCCGCTCTGGAGGATCGCACGCTGGAACAAGCCGCTGGCCATCGGCATGCCGAGCAGTGTGGTGATCTTCGCACCACCGCCGGACTCACCGTGGATCATCACCTGCTTCGGGTCTCCGCCGAACGCTTCGATGTTGTCGCGAATCCATTGGAGCGAGGCGATGAGGTCGAGTTGACCGACGTTGCCGGAATGTTCAAACGCCTTGTCGAAGTCACCGAGATGGCAGTAGCCCAGAACGCCCAAGCGATGGCCCACCGAGACCGTGATCACGTTGTGCTTCCGCGCCAGATGAATGCCATTGGCCCGAGCGCCGGAACCCGCGCCGATGCTGAAACCGCCGCCGTGAATCCACACCATCACCGGCCGTTTGTGTCCTCGGCCGACGCCCGGCGTAAAGACGTTGAGCGCCAGACAATCTTCACTCTGTGCCCGCGGCGCATCCGTATCGTTACCGAAGTAGATCTGGAAGTCTTTGCCCATGCCCGACGGGTTGGCTGTCGACGCGCCCTGAGGGGCAATCGGTGCCCACGTCAGACAATCTCTAACGCTGCTCCAGGAAGCAGGCTTTTGCGGCGGCATGAAGCGGTTGGCGCCCGCGGTGGAGGCACCGTAGGGAATGCCTTTGAATACGCAGATTCCATCCTGTACGGCACCGCGCACCTTGCCGTAGCGCGTCTCGACGATCGGCGCGCTCCCCTCCATAGCTATGGCCGATCTCATATGAGCGCCACCTGCGAGCAGCAGTACGGCGCGCGATGTGAACTCGCGACGCGTGATGTCCATGGATCCGCTCCGCTCAACCGCTGAGTTTGATTGTTATGATTCATATCATTTTACTAGGACTGACGCAATACCGCCGGACTTGCGTAGACTTGCCGGATGAGCGTCACAGAAAAATCCACTCCACTGCGGGACCCGCTGGAGGATGTTCTCGGGTATCAATTGCGCAGGGCAGCGTTCGCAACGGTGTCTGCACTGTCCGAGTCATTTGCCGAGCTTGGAATCAGTTCAACTGAGGCCATCGTGATCCGGTTTGCCCACGTCAATCCGGGCTGCACTCAGGCGGACATCGGACGTGCGATCGGCGTGCAGCGAACAAACATGGTGCCGATCGTCAACGGCCTGATGAGCAACGGTCTACTCGAGCGCACACCCGCCGACGGCCGTTCGCACTCACTGTATCTCACCGAGCGGGGAATTCAGTTTCACCGCAAGATCGTCAAGGTCGGACTTGAACACGAGCGGCTTTTCTTTGGCGACGTTGCGGAGGAAACGCGGCAGACCCTCATGAAAGTGTTCCGCGCGGTGCGTCGCAAAGCTGAGCAGCGCTGACGGCCGGCACTCAGGCTCGTTGTGTCGAATCCGTCCGACGCTCTTGCGCACGCGCAAGCAAATCGCGCGTGACCTGAATGCTGCCCGCCAACCGCTCCGCAGGTCCGATACCCGCTTGCGCCTGCGCGAGCATCGGCACCTCTAGCCCGACGATGCAACTCGTCGGTATTGCTGCCAGGAAGTCGAGCAACGGCAGCTCGCCTTGGCCCGGCGCGAGACGATAGTGACGCGCCTCTTCGGAGTAGTCGGGGAAGCGCGAGATGAGCGGTACGTCGCATAGCTGGACATACCCGATCATATTGGGATCAAGCGCGGCAATCTCCGCCGCGGACGCTCCAGTGCGAAAAACGTGCATCGCGTCCAGCAGCAGGCGGAAGTTCGGCATCGCGACATGACGCACGGCCTCAAGTGCGGTGGACAGATTGCCGATGGATAGGCCCGGCAGAAATTCAAGCGTCGCCAGCAATCCTCGCGCGCCAGCCATCCGAGCAAACACGGCTCACTGATCGAACGCGCGGCCACGATCCGGGGCGACGCTCAGGAAATTCAATCGCCGTGCGCCGAGCTGCACCATCAGGTCCATATCGAAGGCCGCTGCATCCATGCCTGCTCCGGGCCAACCTATGAACCCCTCAGCGAGGGAAATCGACACGTCATAGCGTCGCAGTGCCTGCGTCATCTGGCGTCGCAGAGTCGCATCTTCGCGCAGCGACCAGAGGGGATAGTCATGCGGATTGGCCACACCGCGGTATCGGTGTCAATGCATGCCAATCTGGCGGCATCCCAGCTCTGCAGCGAGGGCCACGAACTCGACCGGTGGCAATCCGAACACGCTGATGAATTCGATGCCGACCCGGTCGCGGCTTGCATTCATCGCATCGAACTTGTTGCGCAGTCCCAGATTCATCTACCTTAAGCCTACAATCCCTGTTGCCGTTTATCCATTCGAAGGAGTCGACTCACATGAGCATCGCGCTGTATGACATCACCGTGCCGAGTTTCCTGCAGGTACTGGGCAGTTTGCGCACGGTTCTGGACAAGGGGTTGCAATACGCCAAGGCCAAGGACCTGCGCCCGGAGGATTTCGCGGAAGCACGCCTGATCGAAGACATGTTCCCCCTGAGTCTGCAGGTGCAGAGGGTTGCCGACCATTCGGCTGGGGCCTTGCGCGATGTGCAGCAGGGCGCGTTTTCGATGCCGTCAATGAATCCGGCTGACTTTGCGGGCCTGCAGCGACTGCTGGCAGATGCGGAGGCGGCGGTGAAGGGCTGTTCGCGCGCAGCGGTGGATGCGCTCGAAGGCCGCGAAATCGTATTCGACACTGGCAGCCACCGAAGCACGTTTGGCGCCGAAGCCTTCCTGCTGTCATTCTCGTTACCAAACTTCTATTTCCATGCGACCACCGCCTATGACATCCTGCGGGCCAAAGGCGTCCCGATTGGGAAACGTGATTTTCTAGGCCGATTGCGGCTGAAGCTTGATTAGGCGTTGCCGCCCGTCCCATCATCACCTGACCTGAGGGGTAGAAACGTCATGAACAAACTGCGGGTCATACAATGGACCACAGGCAAGGTTGGAAAACTCACTCTTCGAGCGATTCTGGACGATCCGCGGCTGCAGCTCGTGGGTGTCTATGCACATTCTCCCGACAAAGTGGGCATCGATGCAGGCAAGCTGTGCGGCAGGCCGGAGTGCGGGGTGCGCGCCACCAATAACGTCGACGCGCTGCTCGCACTGCGGGCCGACACGGTGATCTACACGCCGTTCATGGCGGATGTGTCGCACGTCGTCAGGCTGCTCGAAGGCGGGCTGGACGTGATCAGCACCAACCTGCTGCTCAATGTCGGCGGCATTCAAGGTGACGTCAAAGAGCAGGTCGAGGCGGCCTGCCGCCGCGGGGACAGTTCGTTGTACATCTCCGGCATCAATCCGGGCTGGATCAATTCCATCGTGACGGCCATGACCGCCGTGTGCCGCAAAGTTGATTCTGTTGCAATACTGGAGTCGGCCAATTGCGCGACTTACGAATCGGCCGAAACGTGGCTGGCGATGGGTATGTCGTTCCCGAAGGCCACGCCCGAAGTGCTGCAGTCGGCGCGCAATTGGCTGGTGTCGTTTCGTGACGCAGTGATGCGGGTCGCGGATGCGCTCGAATTCAAACTCGATGACGTCGAATTCTTCATCGAATACGCCACCGCTTCGCAGAAGGTCGACCTGGGATGGTTCTGTATGGAGAAAGACACCAACGCCGCCGTTCGCGGGGGTTGGAACGGCAAGCAGGGCGGGCACACCGTCGTGCAGATACAAGTGACGTGGTATCTGACCCGGCATTTGAATCAAAACTGGGCGATCGACGACGATCACTATCACCTGGTGGTCAAGGGGGAGCCCGAGGTCAACGCCCGCATTCGATTTACGCCGGCAAAGCACTGGGGGAACCATGACTGGGACACGATGACAGCGTTACCGGCCGTCAACGCCGCCTTCGATGTGAAGGCCGCCCGCTCTGGAGTTCTCGGTCTTCGGGATGTCGGGCTACCGTACGCGCCCGCGGGCCTGTGGCGTTAGGCAGCGAGGTTGGTTCCGCCTAACGAAGTTACTTCTTCTCGGTCCCGTTCGAATTCGAATTCAAATACTGTCTGTCAACAGCCTTGGCGCTGGTGCTATCGAGATCGTTGTTAGCTGATGCGGTCGCGGTATCGACGACGAACGCGGGGATGGCGCGGATGCGGTATTGCGTGGAGATCGAGGTACAACGCCCGGTCGCCGGATCGCGATCGCCATCCGCTGCCGCGAGCAGCGCATGATAGGCGCCGTTGCAGGTGTGATTGTTGACGAACGCGTTGCCGTTGGCCGACCCGGAGCGCAATCGCAGCGGCGACGCATTACCATGGCCGTCGGTCGCGTCTCGATATCCGTATTGGTGATCGTAGATTGCCTCCACCGGCGCGTAGCCGGCCAGATAACCTTCGAGCACACCTGAGGGCGAGATCGTGACTTGCAGCCTGGCATGCCGCAGCGGGCGTTCGAGGTACATGCTGTTGGTGACCTTGTAAAACCGCACGTCCACCGGTTCGGTGGTGAGAACGCCCTTGACGATGCGCCCACGCGTGGTTGCGCGGAAACGCGGATCCTGAATCGGCGAGTACGTAGCGAACGCCAAGGGCTCACGCGTCGGGCTGAGTTCAATCGGATCGGCGCTCGCGTAGATGCCAACCTGAATGTTGGGAGAGTTGCGGATGTCGGTAACGCCTTCAAGCGTAATCAGCACACCCCACGAACCCGTCCGCAACTCGATGGTATTGTCCCAGGATTGTCCGCTCGGCTGATAGGAGCGGCTGCAACCGACGACGCGGAAAAACTGATTATCAATGCCGTGCTCGCCATTGAAGCTGCGAAAATCCGTGTGCGCGCACGTCCCGGGTGCGACGCGGCCGTCGGCACGCGAATCCTGACCGTCGAGATCGATGCCGTAGGCCGAAATGTTGGGAACGTCGACCGTGCGCCAATGCGGATCAGCGGACCCCGCTTCCGGGTTCATGCAAAGATTTTGTCCGTTCGAAGCGATCGCGAGCTTCTGTGTTTCCGCGGCGAGGCGGCGCGAGTATTGCTGATCTGTTTCGCCGTCGTGGCGCTGGCCGTTCGGCGTCGCTGCGAACTGCTCCCGCAAACCCAATGTCCAGCCGTGGGGACAGGCACCGGTCTCTGCGGCGTCCTTTGAAAGAGCGAACGCAAAATCCGTGACGACAAAGGCTGCCCTGCCATTGTGAACCAACGCGCCCTGATCTGCCGACGACCCGCTGTCAGAGGCCATCACCGCGATCCCGCCCAACGCCAATGTCGCCGCTGCAATCCACAACCCCGTCACCGCCTTCATGCCTGCTCTCCTTTAGCGCGTCTCCACACCTAGACCCGAGTGAGTCTCTCCCAGATCTGCCGATCATCCCCCAGCGGGTCGTTCTCGACCTGCGGCTTGACGGTGAAGACCATTGTTGCTCGCTTGTCCGTTGTGTAGGGCATCCAATGCAACGACGGTGTTGAGGGGGTTCCGGCGCGCGCAAACGTCGTCCATGCGGTGCTCATCTTAACGGAAAGCTGTTGCGCCTCCGGAAGCCCCTTGGACATACCCAAGGCCTCGGTGTTTGCGAAGTAGAAGCTGCAGTCGCTGGCGTGAGTGGCCCTCAGAATGGGCAAGCGTGGGCTTTCCCAGTCGAACAGGTACATGTGGGTTGACGCACCACCGCCTTGAATGTGCGCCTCGGCCGCCTTGATCGACGCGAACCTCGTGCCGTCCGACATGATGCGCAGCAGGAGATCGCCTGGCGAGTAGCCAGGGTGATTCATGCGATAGCCCGCGATCATCTCTGCCGAGTGGACGCCGGCAGTTGCGCCTACCCGCTTTTGAAGGTCTTCCTCAGTGGTGGTCTTGAGCAACGCACCCAAGGACAAAGAGGCTTCATGCATCGAGCAGCCGACGAGATACGGAATGCGTGCATAGCCCTTGGCGATGGCCACATTCGGAATCTCGGGAAAGTCCGCGGTACCTACGACCGGGGAGTAACTGCGGCCCGGGCCAGGACCCCTCGACGCGGCGTAGAGGCGCTCGATCGGCAGCTGTTGCAGGTCTGAGATCTGGTTGGGCTGCAGCCCCGCGTCCTTGAGCAGCCCCAATGCCAACTCGGTCGCCCGCGTGCGGTCCGGTTGACCCGGTATGCCCCAGCCGGCGGTGAAACTGCGAACCACGCCGCTCTGGCACACCGCGCGATGAAACAACCCCTTCGCGGCCGGCATGGCCATCAGGATATGAATCTTCGCACCGCCACCGGACTCGCCGTGAACCGTCACATTGTTCGGATCACCGCCAAAGCTCTCGATGTTGTCGCGAATCCACTCCAGCGCGGCGACCAGATCCAGTTGGCCGACGTTGCCTGAGGCCGCAAACCGATTGTCCAGATCGCCGAGATGGCAATACCCCAACACGCCGAGGCGATGATTGAGCGACACACTCACGACATCATGGTTGCGAGCCAGATGGGTGCCGTCGGTTCGGGCACCGGCTCCCAGGCCAATCGCGAAACCGCCGCCGTGGATCCAGACCATCACGGGCCGCTTTTTGCCGTCGCGCAAACCCCGCGTGAACACGTTCAGGACAAGACAGTCCTCGCCATAAGGCGTGTCCGTATCTCCGCCATTGAAGACGAGTGCGAACTCTTTACTCGCGGGGGAATCGTCCGAAGGGGCGATCACCGGCGCGCCGCCCGGACCCGTCCCCTGGGGACATGAAGGTCCCCACGCCAGGCAATCACGCACCCCCGGCCATGGTTCCGGCTTACGCGGCGGCATGAATCGGTTCGCGCCGGCCGTGGATGCACCATAAGGTATGCCCTTGAAGACATAGACGGCATCGTTGTTGACCCCGCGCACCCTGCCACAGGAGGTCTCGGCGACTGGCTCACGGCTACTCACTGTTGACGCAGCGCCCCTGACGACAATCGGCAGCGCCATCGTGCCGCCAATGGCGGCCGAAGCGCCTGTAATAAAATGTCGACGATCCATGTAGTTTCTCTCATAGACTAGTGTTTGTCTGTGTGAGGCTGCCGTTGGAGCAAAGCCAAGAGCGCAGCCAGGTAGATTATGCTCCTCGAACCAGTTCGGAAACCAAACGTTTGGTCCGGGACGCTATAATCGGCCGTTGGCGGAGGGGAGCGTGGATATCAAATTCAAGGGCCAACATCCATCATGCTGATCCGTACGTTGCGCACATTTCTGGCTCCCTATCAAGGGCTCCTATCGCTGGTGCTGATCCTGTCGTTGGCCGGCACCATGGCCTCGTTGTATCTGCCCAGCCTCAACGCTGCGCTCATCGATCGGGGCGTGGCCAGGGGCGACACCGGGTTTATCTGGCGAACTGGCGTGTTGATGCTGGCGGTCAGCGCGCTGCAGGGACTCTGCGCGGGGACTTCGGTCTATTTCGGCGCCAAGGCGGCGATGAGTTTTGGCCGTGACCTGCGCGGTGCAATCTTCGCCCGCGTGCTGGCTTTTTCCGCGCGAGAGCTCAACGGCTTTGGTGCGCCTTCACTGATCACCCGTAACACCAATGATGTGCAGCAGGTGCAGATGCTGGTGCTGATGTCGTGCACCCTGTTGGTCTCTGCGCCGATCACCATGATCGGCGGAATCATCATGGCGATTCGGGAAGATGCGGGGCTGTCATGGCTCGTCGCGTTGGCGGTGCCGGTGTTGGTTGTGTCGATTGGCGCGGTGGTGTTACGGATGGTGCCGGTGTTTCGCACCATGCAAGGCTGCATCGACTCGGTGAATCGGGTGCTGCGTGAGCAGATCACCGGGATTCGCGTCGTGCGCGCCTTTGTGCGCGAACCCTACGAGCAGGAGCGCTTCGCCCAAGCCAATGCGCAGGTGACCGCTACCGCGACTTCTGCGGGACGTCTGATGGCGGCGCTGTTTCCGATCGTCATGCTGACCATGAACGCCTTCAGCGTGGCGGTCCTGTGGTTCGGCGCTAAGCGCATCGCTGCCGATCACATGCAAATTGGGGCGATGACGGCTTTTCTGACGTATCTGATCCAGATCCTGATGTCAGTGATGATGGCCACTTTCCTTTTGATGCTGGCACCGCGGGCGGCGGTTTGCGCGGATCGAATTCAGGAAGTGTTGCAAACTGAACCCAGCGTGGTTCCGCCGGTCCAGGGGATAAAGCTCTCAGTCGGACCGAGCACGGTCGAGATGCGTGGCGCGCAACTCACCTATCCGGGCGCCGACCTGCCGGTTCTGCGCGGCGTGTCGTTCGTCGCAAAGGCCGGTGAGACCACGGCGATCATTGGCTCGACCGGCGCCGGCAAAAGCACCCTGGTCTCGCTGATTTCGCGTCTGTTCGATACGACCGGCGGCGTGGTGATGATTGATGGCGTGGATGTCCGCGCCATCGATCCCGACGCGCTCGGCGGCAAGATCGGCCTGGTCCCCCAAAAGGCTTATCTCTTCAGCGGCACGGTGGCCAGCAATCTGCGCTACGGCAAGCCGGATGCTTCGGAGAGCGAGCTGTGGCAGGCACTCGAAGTCGCTCAGGCCGCGGACTTCATCCATTCCATGCCCGGCGAGTTGCAAGCCGTCATCACCCAGGGAGGATCGAACCTCTCGGGTGGTCAACGGCAACGACTGGCCATTGCTCGCGCACTGGTCAGGCGACCGGCTATCTATATCTTCGAC
>Ga0210409_10008976_pt1 | contig 10131 bp, 8 predicted proteins | sample IncBWH17MmetaG_FD_161649 | JGI IMG/M metagenome (GOLD analysis project Ga0210409, IMG submission 161649) | Forest soil microbial communities from Barre Woods Harvard Forest LTER site, Petersham, Massachusetts, United States - Inc-BW-H-17-M | ecosystem: Environmental > Terrestrial > Soil >...
TTTTTCCATAAAAAATAACATCATAGAAAAAAGTAAAAAATTCAGAACGTAGTTTACAAACAGCTGAAAATAGCCCTCAATGAAACTTGAATTCTTGATGACTTCCGGCATGCTTTTCTCGGGAAAGAGCTTATCATAAAACAAGTTTAGCACTGGAAAAATAACCAGGCAAGCCAGCAAAGCCAACCAGAACAGGCGTACTCTATTTTTCTTAAACAGATAAGGGATTAGAAACAGGCAATAGAAATAGAAAAAAATGGCGATTGGAAGATTTCTTATGAAAAATTCAATAAAAGTAGATAGGAAGGTATCGGAAGCACCAGCATTTCTAAGATTTTCTAAAAGTACCCATAGCCAAAATAGCATATGGGCAATCCACCTGTATTTAGTGAAATATATCCAGCGGTTTTTATTGTGAATTTCTATCTGTACAAAACTGTTCATTTCTAAAAAATAAGGCTAAGCTGGATTTCAAAATCATTTTCACCATCTGTAACAATCAATTCATGCTTTTTGGGATATAGGATTTCTAAACGTCTCTTTACATTTTTCAGTCCTATGCCACCTTTATACTCAGAAATACCCTGTAAAAACGCAGGTTGGGTGGGTTTGCTGTTTCTAAGAATAAACTTCATGGATTTTGCTTCTACTTTGATGTCCAGATCAATCCATGATTTTCCAAAACTTGTTTTAGTTCCATGTTTAAAAGCATTTTCAAGGAAATTGATCAGCAGCAGCGGAGCTATTTTTTTTTGAGCCGGGTTACCCTGTACATTGACGGTTACCTGACAGCGGTCGCTGCGGTGTCTTAATTTTTCGAGTTCAATATAGCTATTGGTGAAGAGAAATTCATTTTCCAAAGGGACCTGGTCTTCTTTACACTCATAAAGCATATAGTGCAATAAAGACTCCAGCCTTTCTATAATTACTGCAGTCTGCTCAGACTTCTTTAAACTTAAAGCATAAATATTGTTTAAGGTATTGAAAAGAAAATGAGGATTGACCTGCGATTTCAGGAAAGTACTCTCCAATCTGATTTTTTCAGTTTTAAACTTCTCCAGGTTTCGAAGCTCTTTCTGGCGATCATTAATGTCTACGAAATAACAGAATGCGATGAAAAAACCAAATAAAAAAAAGAAATAATAGAATTGCCCCAGGATAAGATGTAGCCAGGTGTTTTCCGGCCGGAGCGACAATAGTGGGAAATGATCAGTTTTGATCTTCAGCAGGACAATGAAAACAGCATACCAGAAGGAAATAAGAATCAGCAGGCTAATCCAGAATATCTTCTTCTGTTTGCCTAGTGGCATGATGAAATATAAAAATGAATACGACAATCCAAACCCAATACCTAATCTAAGAGTGTAAAAAAACTGAAGATAAGCAATGGGGTGGATGTTTGTATCAGAGGTGGATTTTGCTGTGTAAAGATAATAGAAAGCCCAGGCGGCAATCCCCCAAAAAAGTACATGAAGCAAGCCTCTGTAATTTTTAAAATGATTGTAAAATTGTTCGCTTCGGCCAGGTACTTCTTTTATCATTAAAATGGAGATCGTATATCGTGAATGGCCATAAAGATATTGAAATAGGAAATACTATTCTAATTTTTATGGCCATTCCGAAAACGGGCTAAAGGGGAGCTGCCTTAGCTGATCAGTGATCTTAACTGAGGCTCTGCTTCCTGATATCTTTTCAGCAAAGTAATTTGATTCTCCGCACGTATAAAATTGTGCCCTTCATATTTAGCACCATAATAAACATCGTTCTCCAGGTAATCGGCAAGAAAACGGATGGCCTGCATATAGATAAGAAATTTACCCGAGTAAATGAAATAGCTCTTTTCTTTTTCTGTCAGTACACTGCCCATTTCCAACATATAACCATCATAAATAGCCTTAAAGAAATCTGTCCTGATGTTGATTTTAGAGAAATCGGTTTCTTCTTCGTTTGCTGCAGAAAGATAAGTTCTCATCATATCACCAACATCACTAATAAAATATCCGGGCATTACAGTATCCAGATCAATTACGCATATACCTTTGCCATGACGATCAAAAAGAACATTATTGATCTTTGTATCATGATGAATAACCCGTAATGGAATTTCATGATTGGCGATGATCCGGTTGTAAGTTTCAACGATGCTATAGTTGTCTTCAATAAATGAAATCAATTCTTTAGACTGTTCCTTTCTTTCCGGAGATGCATGTAAAACTGCATTTTCGAACTGCGCATACCGCAAGGTTAAATTATGGAAATCCGGAAGTGTAATGTAGAGTTGATTAACATCAAATTCATTCAGGAACATGGAGAATCTTCCAAACTGTCTGGCGGCTTCATAGGCCTCTTCCTTTTTGCTAAGTACATTTAGAGAATGCGAATCCTCCACAAAAGGAAAGAGCCTGAAATAGCCTTCCGAAGTTTCCATCAGTGATTTCCCCGTTGTACCAGTAATTGGACTTACAAATAAATACTCCGGATGTTTCTGATTTAAAAAGGCTTTGAGCCTGGATATATTTTGGTCGATGTCCTGGGGTTTTTTAAATACAGCCTGGTTCACCTTCTGGAGGATGTATCCAGAGTTTTCTGTAGTGATTTTCCAGGTATGATTGATTAAACCATCTCCAAATAATTGTATGTTGCTTTTAACAGGCAGGATTCCGTATAATGGTAAAATCTGATTGAGCATAGCACTAGGCGAGTTTTTTTTAGTTTTGGTAGATTCAAACCTAAACAATTTCGTCTTGAGTTTATTGCGCAAACGGTTGTGTTTAATTTATTTGTCGGTGCCTATGATCAATTCAGATTCTACAACAATATTAAAATAAGCCTGTTCTGCTGCAGATTCGCTTTTAGGTTTGTTCAACAAGTCTAGTAAAATATTAGCGGCTTTCTTACCTTGCTTATAAGGGAATTGTTCTACAGAAGCAATCGGGGTATGGTCCATGTAGTTAATGATGGGCAGGTTTGCGTAACTTACAAAATCAAGGTCTTCGTTTATCTTTAATCCTAGGTTACGTGCGTAACGCATTGCAAATAGGGCAACATAGTCGTTAAATGTCACAATTGCTGTTGGCTTGCGCTTATGATTAAGTAAAGTTTCCATCGCCTCTATCGTTCCGGATTCAGAAAGATCACAGCTCATCACCAGGGATGGATCAAACTTGAGGCGTTGGGAAGTCATTGCCCTAACATAACCATTTTTTCTTTCTGCACAGGCTATAAGTGTTGCCGGACCATTAATCATACCGATGGTGCGGTGACCTTTTTTGAGTAAAAAGTTTACGGCTTCAAACGTACCTGTCTCCAGATTAGAACCTACAAAATGTATGTTTTTAATAGGGGGGATGCGGTCAAAAAAAACAATAGGAATATTCAGCTTTCTTAGCGCTTCAAAATGCTCATATGTGCTGGTGGTTTTAGCTACCGAAATAAGTAAACCATCCACACGCTGGGTTTTCATTTTTTCTACCAGTAACTTTTCCCGTTCAGCGTCATCGTGAGACTGGGCAAGAAGTACGGTATAATTTCTTTTGTAGGCGATGTCTTCAATTCCAGTAATTGCTGCTGAAAAAAAGGATTCGGAAAGTTCTGGTAAAATAACACCTATAGTATGTGATTTTCCCTGAAGAAATTGAATAGCTCTTTGATTAGGTTCGTAATTGAGTTCCTGGGCAAGTTTTTTTACCCGCATTTTAGTGATCAGACCAATGCTGGAATGGTCGTTTAAAGCTCTCGAAACGGTAGAAACCGAGATGTTGAGAAGCTTCGCTATTTCTTTTATAGTAGTTGGTTTATCAGACATCGGGATCAAAGATTATAATTATCTTTTAATATTAGGCAATTATTGTGATTATATATAAAAAAGGCCCCAATTATATTATCGGGGCCTTTAAAAATGGATCCTTAGACTAAGGAAGGGCATTAAAATCTACCAGGGGTGCTTTACCCTGGTTCACCGGTCGGCTAAAGGAGGTTCGCAAAGGTGTAAATTCATTAAAAAAACCTCCGTTCTTAAGAAAGAAACCAGTGTTTTTAACTCCGCCACTAAAATCTTTCCTATAGTTCCTGTTGGCTATATCATCTCCTGTAAATGTCATTTTTGTGATTTCAGTCCAGCTGCCTTTGGCATCGGACACCCATTGATTTCCGTAATTTGCAGTACGGGATAAATTACCCATTTCCGGTTGGAAGTTTTCAAGAAAGGAGTGCAGGTGTTTTAGATTGGAATTGGTATTAGGCCGCTCGAAACTGGCAATAAGCATCCATTTTCCGTTCTCCGGCTTAAACCATGATGTGAAGATAGTCTTTTTGCTAGCTGCATTGGGTTGTGCGCGGATTAAAAATGAATAGGTTTTTCCCGCTACCCATGGATAGATCAGGTAACTTTGACCGCCTGATCCTTCAGATCCAAATTCTCCCGTTTTTACACCATCACCTTTTTTCAAAAGTCTGATCTTTTGGTCCTCAGGAATGCTGGCGGGGTTGTCTGTCTGAAAAGGACTCCAGACAGAGAATAAGATGCGGCGTTCTTTTGGACCGTTTACCTGCATCCCAAAATACCCTTGTTCAAATCCATTTGACATAAAGTAGGAACCTACAGGATCCATATTTTTTGGAACTGTAACCTCATTGTAGAACCATTCGACCTGATCTTTTATGTTCTCCGGAACCGTATAAGCCAGATGGACAGAGGAGCCTCGCCGGCCCCAATAATACCGGTTGTCCTGATTGTCTTTAACATAGCTTAAAGTGGCTGCAGAAGTACCTTCAACGATTAGACTGTTCACTTTTCCGAAATCGTATCCTGTTTTAGATATGCCTTGGAGCTTTACCTGCTGGTAACCCTTTTCTGTAACTTTAAAATCACCGATCAGAAGTGTATCTGTTGTTCCGGTAGTTGTTTTGGAAACAGATTGATTTCCGAGTATAACTTTAAAGGTGCTCTTTTCTGAAGGTGATGTCATCACCAGTGAAAGTTTTAAGACGCCGGGTTGTTCAACACGAAAGTAAATAGTGGTTACCGTCTGAGCATCTTTCCAGCCTGTTAAACCATTCTTCGAGATTTTTTCTGAATTTTCTGCTGATCTGCGCGTGATCCAGGCGTTACCGGCCAGTGGCACAGAAGCGCGTTGTGCAGAGGCTCCAAAGGTTGTAAATAGCAGGAGCAAAGCTGGAAATAGGGTCTTTGTCATGAATGATTAGGTTTAGGTTGGTTAAAATGTTTGTTTGATGTTAAGCTTTATTGAATGTAGGGCTCAAATGATATCTAAAGTGGGCAAGTTTTGCATTAAAACCACACAAACGTTTGATCTCTTTTGTCAATATTGTATTGATTAATGGTTGAAATCCATCAAAAAGAGTTGATTTTGATCGGATTTTAATACAATAGAAGTACATACCTTAATCCAGGTAGCTAAATGCCTCTTCTTTTTTCTTGAATACCTATTCTTCTGGAGAAAACCGTACCAGGCCAGATCGGCTGAAAATAAAACAAACGTTTGCATTTATAATTATCAAACGTTTGCGTGATTATTCTTGATTTTGGCTTTCTGTCTTGCCTGTCTATTGTCTAATTTGGATTCACTAAATCCAAGCGAACCACAACCTCATGCAAAGAAGAGATATCTTTAATATTCTTTTTAAAGGCAGCCCACCCAGCGAGCTGAATACTGCAGAATCAGAGCCGGTTATCAAAGCACCGGTCTATTTGATTAACGAGGGTACAATTCCATTTTTCCAGGTGTGGAAATCAATCTCTGAAGATGTTGAGGCAAGTTTATTACCTCGATTGACCAATCATGAATTTGCCCTTAAGCTTGGCGCAGGCAGTTTGGAAACGCCGGAGGGACTGAGTGGAGTAAGTCTTCGTCTCGGGATTAAAGATGCCGGAATGCCTGCATTAAATGAAATTACCTTAGGCGTAAATGCGGCAGGTTACCTGTTTATTGGTGATCTGCAATCAAAGAGTAAAATCCATTATGACAAGCTGATTGCAGACCTTCAATTTATTCTTGAAGTAAAACCTCAGCCCAATGGAAAAAGTTTCGCGAAGCTCAAATTGGTTGATCAGATCGGACTTACCCTTGCTGTTGTGAAGTCAGAACAGTTTTCGCAAGAAAATTGGGTGGGGGTATTCCGTTTAGATCTGGGTCAATTTCACTTTTTGCAGCTCGAAGGAAGATGTGCTCCGGAAGAAAATCAATTGCTAACCACAAATATATCTGAATATTAAAACAACCAGAACACAATTATGAACAGACGTGAATTTGTAAGAACGACCAGTTTGACGGCAGCTGCCCTGACCGTCCTTCCGGAAAAAACTCTTTTTGCCAATTATGCAGGCGAAAAACTTAAAATAGCTATGATGGGTGTGGGCTTACGTGGCCAGAACCATCTTGCGCTTATCTTAAAAAGAGATGATGTCGAACTGGTTGCCATTTGTGATGTCGAACCTAGAATGCTGGAGATGGCAAAAGCCATGATCACCAAAAGTGGCAAACCTATGCCAAAGATATATACAGGCGACAACTATGCCTGGAAGAAGATGCTTCAGCAAACCAAAGATCTTAAATCTGTATTGATCGCAACACCATGGGAGTGGCATAAACCAATGATCATTGGTTCACTGGAAGCCGGTGTAAAATATGTGGCCACAGAGGTTATGCTGGGTATTACCCTTCAGGACCATTGGGATGTGGTTCAGGCTGCCGAAAAACATGATGCACAAGTCATGATGCTGGAGAATGTTTGCTACAGAAGAGATGTTCTTGCTGTTTTGAATATGGTAAGACAAGGGCTTTTTGGCGAAATTACCCACCTTCAGGGCGGGTATCAGCATGATCTGCGGGAAGTAAAATTCAATGATGGTGTAAAACCTTATGGCGGAGGTGTTGAATTTAATGAAAAAGGTTTTTCTGAGGCTAAGTGGAGAACAAATCATTCCGTACACCGTAATGGTGATCTTTATCCTACCCATGGTATTGGCCCTGTAGCTCAATGTATCAATATCAACCGCGGCAACAGATTTTTGAAATTGAGCTCTTTTGCTACTCAATCCCGTGGTCTGCATAAATATATTGTAGATCATGGTGGTGAAAATCATCCTAATGCGAAAGTTAAATTCAGACTTGGAGATATTGTTACCACGACTATTCAATGTGCCAATGGAGAAACGATTATCCTTCAGCACGACACCAATTCACCAAGACCTTATTCCCTGGGCTTTAGGGTGCAAGGAACAGATGGTCTTTGGATGGATGTAAATAACAGTATTTATGTAGAGGGCAAGAGCAAACCACATCAGTGGGATAGTGCAAAAGAATGGCTTGATAAATATGATCACCCGCTTTGGAAGAAATATGGTAATGACGCAACAGGAGCAGGTCACGGTGGAATGGATTTCTTTGTGATTCATGCTTTTATCGAGTCTGCAAAACGCGGAACACCAACGCCACTCGATGTTTATGACGCCGCCGCCTGGAGTGCAATCACTCCACTGAGCGAGCAATCTATTGAACTGGGCAATGAGACCATTGATTTTCCAGATTTCACGAGTGGAAAATGGATGAACAGAAATGCAGTCTTTGCCTTGAATGACGATTATTAAAAATTAATACTATACTGTTTCCTTTTAAAGCCTCCGATTTATTGGAGGCTTTTTTGTTTCAAAACAAAATTACTTCGTTAATTTAGGACTTTATCTAAAACAAGATTATATGAGTTATATCCCTGCAGAAGACCGGTATGAGAAAATGCAGTATCGTCGCTGTGGCCATAGCGGGTTAAAGCTCCCGGCTTTATCCCTTGGTTTATGGCATAATTTCGGACATGTAGATGTCCTGGAGAATTCCAGAAGTATATTGAAACTCGCCTTTGATCATGGAATTACACATTTTGACCTGGCGAATAATTACGGCCCGCCTCCTGGATCTGCAGAAGAAAATTTCGGTAAGATCTTAAAAGATGATTTTAAAGGTTTCAGAGACGAGATGGTGATCTCGACCAAAGCCGGTTATACCATGTGGGCGGGCCCCTATGGAGACTGGGGATCTAAGAAATACCTGGTATCCAGTCTTGACCAGAGCCTTAAAAGAATGGATCTGGATTATGTGGATATTTTTTATCACCATCGCCCGGATCCGGAAACACCTTTAGAGGAAACAATGATGGCACTGGATCTTTTGGTGCGTCAGGGAAAAGCTTTGTATGCTGGTATTTCCAATTACAAGGCGGAAGAGGCTGAAAAAGCGATCCGGATTCTAAAACAGCTGGGCACACCATGTGTGATCCATCAGCCTAAATACTCGATGTTCGAACGCTGGGTGGAAGGTGGCCTTCTGGATGTACTTCAAAAGGAAGGTGTAGGTTGTATTCCTTTTTCTCCTTTGGCTCAGGGCATGTTGACGGATAAATACCTTGGCGGGATTCCGGCAGATTCCAGAGCGGCCAAGTCGCATGGATTTCTTCAAAGCAGCCAAATTACCGAAGGTAAATTGCAGCAAATAAATGAACTCAATTCAATTGCTGCAGAACGTGGACAAAAGCTGGCACATATGGCTTTATCCTGGCTTCTAAAAGATCCAAGGGTTACTTCTGTGCTTGTAGGTGCAAGTAAACCTGAGCAGTTGGCTGATTCCTTGAAATGCCTGGACAATATTCTTTTTACGGAAGATGAACTTCAGCGTATACACACAATTTTAAACCGGGTGGATTAATTCCCGGTTTAGGTTATATGGAGTACTGTCCTTTCCAATGTTCTTGTATGGAGCAGGATAAACTGATCTCTGAACTCAAAACGGCCCAGAACCACATCAATGGTCATCTGGGCCATTATTGTGCCTATGATGCCCGGTACTGTGCCTAAAACACCATTTTCGGAACAGGAGGGAACATCTTCGGGGTTTGGAGGTTCAGGAAATAAATCTCTCAGGTTTTTTGAACCTTCTATATTAAAACCTGCCAGTTGCCCCATATAACCTAAAATACTTCCATAAACCAATGGTTTGCCAAGGGAAACGCAAGCATCGTTTACCGCATAACGGGTGGCGAAATTATCACAGCCATCCACAACAAAATCATAATTTTCCAGCAACTGTAAAGCATTGTCTTCTGTAACCACATGATCATGGGTGGTAAAAATGGTATTGGGGTTCTGTTCCGATAGTCTTTTATACGCAGCCTGAACTTTTTTAAGGCCAATGTCAGCTTGTCCGTATAAAATCTGCCGGTGCAGATTCGATTCCTCCACCACGTCAAAATCAATGATGCCCAAATGCCCTATACCGGCGGCGCAAAGGTACTGTAAAACAGGACAGCCTAATCCACCAGCTCCAATTACCGCTACTTTAGCTTCCTTTAATTTGTTTTGCCCATACAGGCCGATATCGTCCAGCAGGATTTGCTTGAGATATCTTTGAAATTCTTCTTTAGCCAGCATATTAATGTCCAAAAGTTTTATCCCAGTCTTTCCATACAGGTTCGTAGCCCTGTGCTCTGATCATATCGGCGATCTCAGCTGAACTTCTTTCGTCAGAGATCTCGAATTGCTCCAGGGATTCCGGTTCTACAATATAACCTCCCGGATTCGTTTTAGAACCTGCACTGATACTGGTAATGCCCAGCTGGATCAGGTGGTTTCTAAAATGTTCTTCTTCGCGCGTGGAAATGGAAATCTCCAGTTCTGTGTTAAACAAACGCCAGGCGCAGATCAGTTGCACCAGTTCCCGGTCGCTCATGTAGTTGTTGTATTCCTTGAGTACGGTCTCATCAGACCCTGCAAGCTCTATTGGTCTTAATCTTGGAAAAGAAACAGAGTATTTTGTTTGCCAGTAAGTTTTCTCCAGGTAATCTAAATGAAGGGCTGTAAAGAAGCAATCTGTCCGCCAGTCTTCCAGGCCAATGAGTGTGCCTAAGCCAATTTTATGGATGTTGGCCTGGCCAAGCCGGTCTGGTGTTTCCAGGCGGTAATTGAAATTAGACTTTTTCCCCTTCGGGTGATACAGCTTGTAATTCTCCTTATGATAGGTTTCCTGATAAACCAGAACTGTGCTCAATCCTTCTTTAATAAGTTCTTGATAGTCATTAGTGTCAAGTGGTTGTACTTCTAGTGATACATGAGTAAAGTGAGGT
>Ga0210409_10008977_pt1 | contig 10130 bp, 11 predicted proteins | sample IncBWH17MmetaG_FD_161649 | JGI IMG/M metagenome (GOLD analysis project Ga0210409, IMG submission 161649) | Forest soil microbial communities from Barre Woods Harvard Forest LTER site, Petersham, Massachusetts, United States - Inc-BW-H-17-M | ecosystem: Environmental > Terrestrial > Soil >...
TGAACGATCAGCGGGTCCGTCCCGAGGTGGCAGGACTGGCAGCGGTCGACGAGGCCCGCGCCGCCAAGATTGTTGAGAGAAGTCCCGGTGGGATTCACATTGATCTGGCGAATGTGAATGTCCAGGCCCTTCATGCTCTGGCTGAGAGAAAATAAATCCTTGGCGGCCAGACCGGGGAGCTGCTCTTTCACATATTCGTTGAGTTTGTCCTGGGCGTCCTTGGCGGGCTGATCGACATCGCCGCGCTGGGCGACGAGTTTGGCCTTGGATTGCATGATCGAAACGAACAGGCCGTTTAGCTTGTCATAGTTAAATTTATCCTGTTCGATCTTGCCGCCCTCGACTGGCCAGGCCACGTCAAACGTCTGCGCTTTCGCGTCGTTTAATTCCTTGAGTTTGGATTGCTTGCCGCTTTTGTCGTTCTCGCTGATCTGTTCCAACTGGTAGGTGAGGGAGCCGACCAGGCCGCGCGAAGTCGTGAAAGAGTCGGTCATGGCCGCGCGCTGGCGGTCGAGCAGATCGATTTGCTGGCCGATTTCCTGGTCTTTGGTTCGAGCAGCGTCGGTGGCGGCCTTCACGTCGGCCAGAAGTTTCAAGTATTCCGGCGTGGCGTAAAATTTCTGTTCGTCGGCCCTGCGTTGGTTGTATTGCTTGTCGAGGTATTTGGAATACGCGCTGGAAAATTCGGCCTGATACTTGCGCCACGGGCGCAAGCCGAAGAATTCATCGTAGAGCGACCAGGATACGGTCAGCATCAGGATGAAAACGGAAATCAGGACCAGCCCGGCCATCGGCCGGCTTGTAACCGGATCATCAGGAGGAAGCTGCTCAGGCACCCCGTGCCTCCTTCATTTTATTCAGGCCCATCGTTTTACCCCGGCCCATCAGATGCTGAACCACGGCGTCACCCACACATACTTGATGCGCAACAACAGCCGAAGGAGGATTTTCACCGGCAGGCTCAGCATCAGGATCAAAAACAATTCCATCGTCATCATTTGCAAAAGCGTCATGCGCTTGAAGATTTTTTTGCTGAAATCCGTCAGCAGCAACATGCGGTGCACCAGATATCCCGCGACGATGAAATAGAGCACCAGCGGAAAAATTCCGAAAATAATACGCGCCAGAATTGGAGCGTAACTGGCATTCGCCGCCGGCATGAAATGAACGATCCAGGAACCGTTGATCCCGAAAATCTGATCGACGTTCCGGTTCACGGCGAACTCAACCCGCTGCGCGTCCCATGTTTGCCCTGGCCAGAACCACATCCAGCCAGGGCCTCGTATGAAGGTCCCTATGACAATCATTAAGACCCATAAGCCAATGAATCCAAACAGGAACGTCCAGATGGCGAATTTACGCTGCTTATAGGTGTAGTATCCGTTGCCGAGAGGATTGGCGTCAATGTACGGCACGACCATCAGGCCGACGATGATGAGCGTCGGCATGATCACCCCTGCAATCCATGGATCGAAATAGACGAGCATTTCCTGCAAGCCCAGGAAATACCAGGGGGCTTTCGCGGGATTCATTGTGACGTTTGGATTGGACGGCTCTTCGAGCGGCGCACTCAGCGTGATGGACCACACCATAAGCAGCGCCGTGACCAGAACTGCCGCGACCAGCTCAACGCGCATAAGGTACGGCCAGGTGTGTACTTCGCGCTCCCACTTCGGATTCCACGGCTCGGTCTTGCGGTATTCCGTTTTCGCCAGGGCCGGGTCGGCGGATAGCTTGTCAATCAAGCGGTCATTCTCAAACGCCTGCCGGAACGCATACCAAACGTAAAATGGGACCAGGAATAGCAGCGCCACAATCGGCACGTTATCCGGAGCGGATGCAACCTCCCATATCTGGTGCCAGTTCATATCGGCCTCAAACCCCGCCTGTTAGTTTGTCGAACTTGCCATTGATTTTCCAGCCCGGCTACAGTCCTGTAGCGCCCGCCTGAAGGCGGGCGCTACACGATGCATCAAAATCCCCTACACCATTCCGCTCGGCCGCAGGATGACCGGCCGGTGGCCCTTCTCTTCCTTGATTTCCGATTCCAGCATGATCGGCGCGGGTCCGGAGATTCCGCCGTCTTTGCGCACGCGCCAGAAATGCAATGCCATGAAAATGCTGGCGATCAGCGGGATCGCGATGCAGTGCCAGATGTAGGCGCGCAAGAGCGCATTGGCATCGACAATCGATCCGCCGAGCAAAGCAAAGCGCACATCGTTGTACGGCGTCATGCCCAGCAGCGCGCCGAACGGCCCTTCCGTTCCTAACAAGGGCGTGGCCCTGGCCATGTTCGTTCCCACGGTGACCGCCCAGAAGCCCAGTTGATCGTCAGGCAAGAGGTAACCGGTAAAGGAAAGCAGCAGCGTCAACACCATGAGGAGGACGCCGATGCACCAGTTAAATTCGCGCGGGCGCTTGTAGGAACCGGTGAGGAAAACGCGGAACATGTGCAGCCAGACGGCGATGATCATCAGGTGCGCGGCCCAGCGATGCATGTTGCGCAATAGCTTGCCGAACGGCACGTCATTCTCAAGATACAAAATATCGCGAAAGGCCTGCACCTTGCTTGGGTGGTAATAAAACATGAGTAGCACACCGGTGAAAGTGAGCACGATGAACAAATAAAATGTGATGCCGCCCATGCCCCACGTGAATTTGTACTTTACGGCGTCGCGATTGACCTTGGCGGGATGCAGGTGAAAGAAAACGTTGGACAAGACCGAGAGCGCCCGGTTGCGCGGCGTCTCATCGTGCTTGACGCGGAAAATGGAACGAAAAACCTGAGTCTTCTCGGGCTCTTTCAGACCCTCGAGCTCATCCTTGCCCTTTTCCTTGATCGTGTCCTTGAGGTCGTTGATGTCCTTGCGGACTCGGCCGAACAACCCCTTGCCGTTCTTTTCGCCGTTTTCTTCGGCCATTCCTACTCCCCCAGTAGGACAGGCTTCAAGCCTGTCGGTTTGCGGATGTTATGCCGTCAAAAGCGAAAGCGACAGGCTGGAAGCCTGTCCTACCTACACCGGCAGATACGCGCCTGTATCGTTGAACTGATTCACTCCGGCGCGCGGATCGTCCATGAACAGCTTGCTCGTATCCACAATGATTTTTCCGGTCGGGTCGATAGCGACCTTTGCCCGGTCCATCGGTCGCGGCGCGGGCCCTTCAAAGTTGACGCCCTCGCTGTCGTAACCGCTTCCGTGGCAAGGGCACTTGAATTTGTTCTCAGCCGGCTTCCACTCCGGCGTGCAGCCGAGGTGGGTGCAGCGCGCGAAAATCACGAAGATGCGGTCCGGTTCGCGGACGACCCAGGCGCGATTGGTCATAAGGAAGCGCTGGTCAATGCCGATGGAAAAGTCGGCGGGATAGCCGATATTGAAAATTGTATTGGGTTCGTACAGCGCGCGCGGGAAGAAAAACCGCAAAAACATCAGCAGGTTAATGCCGAGGTAGCCGTAAATCATTCCCCAAATGACGCGCCTCCGCATGGGATCCGGCGGGTCCGCGCTCTCTTTTGGTTTTGCCGCCGGCTTGGCTGCGGCTGGCGGTTTTGGTGCTGTTACTGCTCCGGTTTTGGCTGCTGGGGGAGCCGCGGTACTTCCTTCTACAGGGTCGGCCATATTTCCGCTATCAGACCTCTCGATAATAGTTATAAATCGAGACTATGATTGAAACAAGTTCCTAGCAACAGTTTCTAGATCAACTTCTTATATTTCCGCAACCCCCTATCTGTCAAGGCGAATTCCGATTTTTGGTGTTATTTCTCGCCGTGGTTCTTTTTCTAGACCGCAGGGTGAATCCGGGGAAGGCGAAGCGGAAAATTGCACGTTGGTACGCGGTTTGTCGATCCGGGCGGAAAGGCTTTTAACGCAGAGGGCACAGAGAACACAAAGGGAGGAAGAGAAATGCCACGCCGATTGTCGCGGTGTTCCTTCTTTTCTCTGTGTCCCCTCTGTGTCCTCTGTGTTGAAAGCTTTTGAATTTGGTTTGCGAGTTTGCGCGCGCTACTTCGCAGTGTCATTCAAGGATTGGAGAACGACGTCGGCCAGCGCGGAAATAAATGTAGGGGAATCGCCGACGGCGGGCATCATCTCAAATTGTTCGACGCCAAGCTTGTGGGCCTGCTCGCGGGCTTCGATATTGATTTCGTGCAGGGTTTCGATGTGCTCGGTGACGAAAGCGATGGGCACGATGAGGAGATTTTTCTCGCCGGCGCGGGCGAGCTGGTCGATCGTGTCCGTGAGCGAAGGCGTAAGCCATTTCCGGCGGCCCACCTTGCTCTGAAAGCAGAGCGTGTGCGCGTTTTTCCAGGCGCCGCGCTGCATCACGAGCTTGACGGTGTCGGCCACTTGACGGGCGTACGGGTCGCCGCGCTCGATCAGGCTGAGCGGCAAACCGTGCGCGCTGAAGACGATGTGCGCACGGTCCGGATCGTCAAAGTGTGTGAGCGTGAGCGCGATTTTTTCCGCGACGGACTGCACATACAGCGGGTGATCGAAAAATGTTTCCACCGTGCGAATGTGCGGCGCGTTGCCGTTGGGGTGGAACACCCGCTTCCATTCCTTGAGACTGCTCGACGTGGTCGCAAACGAGTATTGCGGATACATCGGAAGCAGGACGATGTCCCCCGAGCCCCAGGCGTTCACCTGGGCGGCCGCTTCCGCCGAGAGAGGGTGCCAGTAGCGCATGGCGATGAAACACTTGGCGTCGCAGTGCGGGGCGAGCGCGACTTCGAGCGCGCGCGCCTGTCGCTCGGTGAGCAGGCGGATCGGCGAGTGTCCCCCGATCGCATCATAGTGATGGCGCACGATGCCGGCGCGTGTTCTGGCGATATAGCGCGCCAGCGGGCGGCGCGCGAACCACGCGCCGAAAAAATCGATGATGTCGGGATCGCAAAACAAGTTGTAGAGGAACGGCTCCACGGCGGCGGCCGAGTCCGGCCCACCCAGCTGGAATAATACAACGCTGATTTTTTTCTTTTCGGTCACTTTTGCGATGCGCCCTTTGCGGTGGAATACACTACTTGCCGTCTTGTTTCAGGCGGCGAATATCGTCCTTCAGATTCGCCATGCGACGCGCTACCGACAAGACGTAGCCGCAAAACACCAGCCAGATCGCGATGTAGGCGGCCGCCAGAAAATTCAAATTCTTCATTGCGTGTCTCCCGGTAGCACAGGCACTCTTGCCTGTGCGGTTTTCGGAGCTGTTGCACTTCGATAACGCAATCGATACTCCACAATCCACAAAACCGCACAGGCAAGAGTGCCTGTGCTACAAATTCCTACGACCTTCGCGACGCGTCCATGCGATAGGCATCCACTTCGGCGCGCAACGCTTCGAGGCGATAGCGCAGGCGGATCAGCACCGTCATCACGCCGAGCATCGCCGCCCAGGTCAACAGCAGCACCCAACCCATGCGGGGGTCGAGCGCTCCTCCATCGCCGATCACGGGCTGCGGATGCTGCGTGCGAAACCACCAGATCGAGAAATACACCAGGGGAATGTCCAGGGCAGCGAAAATTCCGAAGACGGCTGAAACCAAAGCGCGGCGCTCCGGTTCATCTACCAGGGTGCGAAGTACGAGATAGCTGACGAACAAGACCCACAACAGAAATGAGGAAGTCAGCCGCGCGTCCCAGGTCCACCAGATCCCCCAGACCGGCTTGGCCCAGATGGGGCCGGTCACCAGCACAATTGTGAAAAATGCGACGCCGACTTCGGCGGAGGCCACGCTCAGCCAATCCCACTTCAGCGCGCGCGTGCGCAGGTAGGCGATGCTGCCGATGAAAACTAAAATGAAAGAGACAAAGCCGGACCACGCGCTCGAGACATGAAAATAAAAAATCCGCTGCACGAGGCCCATGGTGTTTTCCGTGGGAGCCCAGATCAACGCTCCGTAGCTCGCCGCGGCCAGCAAGAGAAAGACGAGCACGACCGACGGCGCGGATATTACCGCGCGGGTTGCGGTCCCGGTTTGCGCTTCGCTCGCCATTTCACTCCTCCAGTAAATATTCGCCGACCATCCAGGCCGCCGTCAAAAATACCACGTCAAAGCATGCCAGAAACGTCAACCATACCAGGGACAATTCGGAAGGGTCGCGCAGGACCCCGATGGTCGCTTCCGTGCTGGCGATGAGCACCGGCGCCAGCACCGGGAGGAGCAGGAGCGGAAGGAGCAATTCGCGCAGGCGCGCCTGCGCGGCGACCGCGGAAAACACCGTGCCGGTGGCGGCAAGCCCAATCGTGCCGAGCGCCAATACCAGAAGGAGCGGGCCTAGAACCGGCAGGATCGCCACGTTGTAGAGCACGGCGAACACCGGCAGCAAGATGACTTCGACGAGAAGCAGGAACAGAAAATTCGCGGCCATTTTTCCTGCGAGGATGCTGAACGGATCGATGGGCGCGAGGCGCAGCGCGGCCAATGTGTCGTTGGTCTGCTCGCGCAAAAAAGAAGACTGCAACATCAGCGAGCCGGCAAATAAAAACGCCAGCCACAAAAGGCCGGGGCCGAAGCGGCGCGATTCCGACGATGTCGGATTGAATGTGAAGCTGAAGAGGACGATCACTATCAAAACGAAGACAACGGTCGTGCCCAGCAATTCCCGCGAACGGAATTCTGTTCGCAGCTCTTTGGCGAGAATCACACCGGCCGCGCGGGTAAGTGTCATGATGCGCTTTCTTCCCCGCTGTCGCGAACGGCCGCCATGACCAGGATTTCGCCGGGATTGCCGCCTGCGCCCGAGTCTTGCGTAATTTTTCCGCCGTCCAGGCGAATGGCGCGCGTGACCGCGCCTTGCGTTTCATTCCGCCCGTGCGTGCTCATCAGAATCGTGCAGCCCGAGTCGCGCAGCCGCTGGATTGTCGCTCCGAGCCAGTGCTGGCCTTCCGGGTCGAGGCCGGTGCCTGCTTCGTCGAGGAGAAGCAATCCGGGCGAGGCGAGTAAAGCGCGCGCAATCGAAAGACGCTGCCGCATGCCCCGCGAAAATGTTCGCACGAGGTCCGTAGCGCGGCCGGAAAGCCCGACCGGCTGAAGCGCTTGCCGTGTCTTTTCGGCCGGATTTTCCAAGCCGAATAATTTTGCAAAGAAAATTAAATTTTCCTCGGCGGTCAGCTCTTCATAGAGCAGCGTGTGATGGCCGACCATGCCCACCCGGCTCTTCACTTCCTCGAGCGAGATTGGATTCTTTCCGGCGCGGAATTCGATTTTCCCGCGCGAAGGATGCGTCAGCTGTGCCACAATTTTCAGCAGCGTGGTTTTCCCAGACCCGTTGTGCCCAACCAGGGCCACGCATTCGCCGGCGGCAATCGCCAGCGAGACGCCGCGCAGCGCCAGGCGCATCCCGTAACGCTTTTCGACATCACTGAATTGGATACTCAATGCAAGAGGTGGGCCTTCGCCGGAGCCGACCTTCGGGGAAGATGCAAGCGGTGTGGACACGCGCGACGGCTCAGCCCTGGACCAGATCGCGCAGCAATTGCTCCGCGCGTCCCCGCTCCAGCGCATACTCCGCGTCCGTAATTGTGCCTGCCTGGCGCCGCAATTCGAGACGCAACAACGTATCTTTCAGGGAGTCCAGATTCGAGTTTACTTCCTGCGTGACCCTCTCGACCGGCGCAGGTGCGGGCGCGGTTGCCGCGGCCTTCGTTTGCGCGGCTTGCGCCGCGCGCTGCGCCTTACGTCCTTTGGGAGCCGGCGGCGGTGCAGGCGCGCTGGCTACTTCAGGGAGGACCGGCTTGCGCAGCAGCAAGCCCACGCCTACAGCAAAAATTGCCGCGAGCCCGCCGAGCAAAATCCATTTTTCGTTATCGAGACGCGCCGGCGCGGTTTCGATTGTGCTTTCCGGGCCGGAGTCCCGTCCATTTACTTGATCCGGAGCAGAGGAAGCCGAGGCTTCCGCCGGAGGAGGCGCAGTCCCTGAGACCGTAACGTCAAATCCCATCCCGGCTTTGAAGGATTCCTTTGAAAATACGTTGTAACCCTGCTCCGTGCCCGCAGCGTTGAATCCTGCGCTGGCCACCTGCATCGTCGGCGGAATCACGAGCAGCACACGTTGCGCGTCATATGTGGACGATTCGCGGAACTGGGCCTGATTTCCGGTGTACGGAACAATGTAAGAGATGCGCACGCCGTTTTGGCCCGGCTGAAATGCGTAGGAGATGGCGTAGCGGCCCTTGCCTTTGTCGATCGTGCCCTGGCGCACGGGCATGCCGGAAGGACCAAACGTGGAAACCTGATCGAGCTCGGCGCCCTGCGGGATTGTGAACTCGAAATTTCCGTCCTGCTTGAAATAAGCAGAAGGAGGACTGGAGTTGTTCTGGACGGAAAATTCTTCGCCTACCATCAACTTGTCCCCGTTGGGCTGGAACACGAGAAGGCGCAACGGAATCTGGATGGCCGACGGATTCGTGGTCGGTTCGAAGATCGTAACGTCGACGTTTGAGGTGCCCGGCGTAAGCGGCTGGTGAAAGAAAACACCCCGATATACGGCACGAATCAGCATGGGGCCCTGGCCGATGCCCGGGTTATCAAAATGGTAGCGCCCGTCGGCGTCGGTCTTGGTGCTGGCCACTACCGACATGCCGCCCTGCAGCTGGATGAGCAAAACATCCACGCCTGCTGCGGCCTTATTGTTGTTCGTGCCGTTGTGGACGATGCCGGCAACCGTTCCGGCTTGTGCGGCAGCCACGAAAATGAGCAAGAACAGGACGACTATGCTTAAGTGCCGCCATCGAACCGGAATGTTCCGCAATTTTATGAGCAAAATGAATCCTCGTGAGTTGAGAAAATCGACTGGCGCAGACTTCACGGGCTGCAAAATTAGCACGGCCACTCTTGGCTGTGCGGGTTTCTCAAATTACGTCCATCTACGCGTCCGTCGACAATTGCAAAACCGCACAGCCAAGAGTGGCTGTGCTACTAAAAGCGGATATTTACTGCCGGGGGTTCGCGGCGGTGGCCGGATCCCGGCGCGGGATCGGCGCCTGATTCCCGGTCACGCGTTCAATTTCCAGGAGCACTTGCGCCGCCTCGTTTTCCAGCGCATCCCTCATCTGTTCGTAGTCCTGCTCCGCGTACTTCCCTGCCCGGTTTTCAAATTTCAGGTCGCGCAAATTATCGTAAATCGAGTCCCGCCGCTCGAGCAATTGATCTAGCTGGGAGCGGTGCGGCGCGGAATCTCCCGGATCGGGCTCAATCCAAAAAACAAAAATGACCGCAGCCAGAGTGAGAAGGACGCAGGCCGAAAGCATCACTGTGTCGGGGAATATTACCGCCATGAGAGCAAGCGTCATTTATCTTCAGTCCTCGGTCTCGCGGTCCACTTGCTTGCGCGCGCGTTCCAGCTGCACATCGTGAAGTTCGGAAGCCGCGGTGTGCGGAATCGGCGGCGCGCTCGATGCCGTCGCAAGCCGCGCTACATCGCGCTGCCGCCACAAGCGAATCAGCGTGATCACAATGCCAAGCCCGATCGCAAACGCCACGCCCGGAATATACCAGGCGATGCTGTTGAATCCCTTCGTCGGCGGCGCGCTCAACACTTTTTCGCCGTACTCCTGCACAAAATCCTGAACGATCAGGTCATCCGCTTCGCCCTTGGAGACATGCGCGTCCAGTTCCTTGAGCATCGGGCCGGACGACGGGCAGTTGATGTGATTGCACTGCGTGAGGATTTGGCCGCAGCCGCACATGCACATCAGCTTCGTGCCCAGAGCTTTGGCGCGATCGGTCTTCTGCGCGACCACGCGCAGGGGAACGAGAGCCGAGGCGATGCCCACGCACGCGGCGCAAATTAGCGCAAGTCGCCGGCGGTTAGTCATGGCGGTCCGGCAATTGCGATCGAGCGGAATACGAAACTTGTGCAGCTTGCGCGCCTCCCGGCACAGGCGCGGATTCTCCCGCCGTTGCGGAAGAAAGGACCATGACCGCCTGCCGGTTCGGCAGGAGAGCAAGAATCGTTCCCAGGACGACGACAGCGCCGCCTAGCCAAATCCATTTCACCAGCGGATTCAGGTAGGCGTGAATCACAGGGAGATTGGTATCCGGATTCGTGCCGGCATACACGACGTAGAGGTCTTCGCGGAGCGTCGAAGCAATCGCCACCATGGTGCCGGATTCCTGATTGGAGGGATAAAAG